>Ga0302279_10007370_pt1 | contig 11270 bp, 9 predicted proteins | sample III_Bog_N3_3_FD_194541 | JGI IMG/M metagenome (GOLD analysis project Ga0302279, IMG submission 194541) | Peat permafrost microbial communities from Stordalen Mire near Abisko, Sweden - III_Bog_N3_3 | ecosystem: Environmental > Terrestrial > Soil > Wetlands > Peat | place: Sweden: Abisko...
GACCTGGAGCCGTCCCCGGTGCCTCATCAACGCAGAAGCTGTAGTCGAGCGCGGTTTCAATCAGGAAGTTGGGGCCGTGAGCAACGCTCGCGGGGAGTGCTTTCGACAAAGAGGCCGCATTGCCTGCAGTCGCCAAGCCGGTCAATCCTCCAGCGAGCAACACAAATGGTGCAGCACATCCAGCAAGCGTGCGTCTAGTTGGGCCTGAGCGCGACATGGGGAACCTCCGATGGTTGACTGCCTCACTTCGGAGTATGTGCTCATCGGGGCGATCGGTCCACCGACTGCCTCACCCATCCGGGGATACCTTGTGGTGAACGTCAGGAGGCCGAGATGCCGGAAGAGGGCTGGTATTCAGATCCCTACCGTGTCCATGAACAACGGTGGTTCTCGGATGGAACGCCAACGATCCTGGTGCGAGATCGGGGCACGACGTCAAAGGACCCCCCGCCTGACGGTTCTTACGTGGAGCAACCCCGACTCATCGAGTCGCCCCCAGATCAACTGCGTCGTGCTGATGGCGATGAGGGTGCGTCTGTCGACCCCGTCGATGCGGCATGGACATACTTCACCCTGAGCAGCGGAAGCTTCTAGTCCGTCCCGCCGACCCGGTGTTGGGGGACGTTGCGTTCGTCTGTCAGAGATGGTCGACCATGTCCGCCAGGGCCTGCTCGACTTGGGATTGTCCCAGTCCCATCGACGAGATGGTCACGACGTAACCATTCTTCAAGCTCTCCAGGTTTCGGGCGCCTCCCGGCCCCGCTGGTGGGCTGAGTTGCCAGTAGGCGGGTACCCCGCCAACGGTCACTTCGGCGTACTTCGGCGGGACCGCACCATTGAGGTACTTGGCTTTACCGCTGTGGGCCACCGTGAACGAGCTCGCAGTTCGCTTGTTCCACGAGACACGGACCACCATGGTCCCTGGTCCTGCCGACAGACGGTAGAGACCGCTACTTTGATCCCCCGGTGAGGTGGCGCATTGACTAGGGGCTTGGACGGCTTCCCCGAGCGCGTTGCTGGCTTCCTGGGCGGTCAGCAATGAACAAGCCGACCGTGGCGAGCCCTTCTGAGTGGCAGAAGATGGCCCCGACGGACTGCACGCCGAAAACGCCAACCCGAGCCCCAATAGGGGACAGGCGAGAGTGACGATCCGCCGGGCGAGCACGGCATCAGTATTGCCGAACATCAGGCAGCGGGCGGGCCAACGAGGGTGCCCCACTCGTGTAAGTGCCGGTAGGGGGCAGTCAGCTACCCCGGGCATTCCATCTCCGGACCTGGTGCACACACTTCACATCTGAGGCGCCCACGACAGCGACCGGCCGAGCGCACGTCTCGGTGCCGGCCACGGCTCCGGGGATGTCTCTTCGCTCGGCAGGGGAACATGCCGTCGATCAGGACGCTTCGGTCAGGGATCGTAGGGCGGTGCACGGTGGACCCGCCGGGTGAGGGCCCTAGCAGCGGTAGACGCGTTCCGCGTTCGAAGCGAAGAGCTTCTCGCGGGAGACCCCGTCGAGGCCGGCCGTCACTTCGCTGAACACCTCATAGAGCTGGTCGAAGGTGCCGTACATGGAATCCACCGGGAAGTTGCTGGCGAACAGGCAGCGGTCGACGCCGAACACCTCGATGGCGTACCCGATCCAGGGCGCGAACGCGTCGACGCCGAGGGTCTCGAGCGGCATCGCCAGTCCGGAGAGCTTGCACACCACGTTGGGACCGAGCTCGGCCAGTGCGTCGATCCCCTCGCGCCAGAGCGCCCGCTCCTCGTCGGATCCCGACCGGGGCCAACCGGTATGTTCCACCACGACCACGAGGTCGTCGAAGCCGGCCAACCCGTCGGCGGCCACCCGCAGTTGATCGGGATGGGTCATGAGCTCGAACACCAGATCCCGCTCCTGCAGGGCCCGGAGCACCCCGGGCTCGGGCAGGGGCCCCTCGTACCGGCCCATGGGTCGCACTCCCCGGAAGCGCGTCGCCCTCATCTGGCGATCGAGGAGCTCGACCGCCTCGGCCACCGTGTCCGTCGGAGGGATGCCACCGATGATGGCGTCGGGGCCACCACGGGCCGGCGCCTCCTCGTCGAGCTCGAGCGTCTCCTCGATCGAGTACCCCCCGGTGGCGGCGGCCACGTTGACGAATTTCTCGACGTTCCACCCGGCGGCCTCCGTCCGGTACGTGTCCACGTCGAACGGGCGGTACATCCGGGACACGTCGGCGGTGTCCGGGGCCCGGGGATGGGACAGGTACGGGTACCAGTCGGTCCGGGCGGGGTCCCAGAGGTGCACGTGGGCATCGACGACGCGGGTGGGTCGGTCGGTCACCGGGGTGACCCCTCCGATGGTTGGCCGGTGGCGGCCACGATCTCTCGGAGCGTCCTGTCCAGCCAGGTGGGTACGGCGGGACCGCCGAAAGTGACGCTGCCGATCGGACGGGGGTGGCTGCGGAGCCCGAGCCAGCCATCGGCGACCACCAACTCCGCTCCGGCCAGGGCGACAGACCCGGGATGGGTGAGCAGGTGGTCGACGAGCGCGCCCGAGGTCCGCCCGGCGATCTCCTCGGCGGCCTCGAGCCCGACGGAAAAGGCCGTGACGCGCCCCTCGGTCGCCCCGGCGGCCACGCGCGCGTGCTGGGCCGCGGCCTGGGCTCGGCTGCGTCCGCCCGACGTGGTGGCGTCGGTGAGGGTCACCAGTCGCACCGGGCGGGCCGCGTCGACGGCGCAGTCGGCAGCCGCCCGGGCCCAACCGGCATCGGCGTGGAGGTCCTCGACGATGTCCCTGTGCTCGGCCAGCACCTGTTCCCAGCCGGCCTCCGGGGAGCCCGACGACCGATGACCGGCGGCGGCGACCACGACGGCGTCGACCGGGCCGGTCGCGGCCACCAGAGAGCGCAACGACTCGGTGGCCGCGGCAAATCCTCGAGCGGGCTCGACACGGTGACACCGGACGGAACGGGACCCGAGCGCCCGGGTGATCCACTCGGCCAGGAGCGGACGGTCCGACACGATGGCACAGGACCGCACCGACGTCGGCTCCGACCCCGCGTCCGCCGGCTCGTCGAAGACCGGTCCGAACCGGGGGTTGCCGCCCCCGGAGCTCGCCTGCTGCGCCTCGGCCTTGGCGAAGGCTGCGGGGAGGACGGCATCGAGCACCCGGGCGAGCGAGACCACCGGGTCGGTGCGCACCACTTCGATGAGACGGGGTCGGTCGACCACCGCCACCTCCGACCCACCGGCGAAGAGCACCTGGCCGGAGCACCACCCGATTCCGTCGTCGACGAGGTGTGCACCGAACGGCCCGAGGTCCTCCGGCTCCGCCACCGAGAGGAAGGAGATCCCACCGCCACCCGATCGGCCCGCCTTGCGGGCGCGCTCCAGGGCGGAGGCCATCATCCGGGTGGCGGCTATCGGCGACATGGCGTTGACGGTGACGCCCGGCGGCGCCTGGCGACCCAGCTGCCACGTGAGCGCGGCCACGGCCCGCTTGGCGCAGCTGTACGCACCGGCATCCGCCTCGCGCCACCCGGACCCGGAGGTGACACCGAGGATACGGCCGTACCCGGCGGCCGACATGAGGGGCAGGGCGGCATCGAGGATGTTCAGGTAGCCCCCGAGGTGCACGCCGAGGACGGCCAGCCAGTCCTCCTCGGTGCCCCTCCCGAAGTAGGTCTGCCGGGTGATCCCGGCCACGTTGACCACGGCGTCGAGTCCACCGTGGTCGTCCGCCAACTCGATGAAGAGGTCCCGGACCGCATCGCGGTCGGTGACCGAGACCGACGAGGCCCGGGCCGAGCCGCCGGCGGCCACGATGCGACCGGCGGTGGTCTCCTCGGGATCCGGCAGCTGCTGCGACCCGTCGAGGGTCACCAGCGGGTCGAGGGTGACGACGAACCAGCCGCACCGGCCGAGCTCCTCGGCGATGCCCGCTCCGATCCCGCCCCCGCCACCGGTGACCACGGCCACCCGTTGCCGTCCGCTCACGGACGCGACGGCCGGACGTCGAGCTCCAGGCCCTCCAGGCTCCCGGCCTCGAGCCAACCTTCGAGCAGCTCCCGGTAGGCGAACCAGTCGCCCAGGCCCCGGCCGAAGTTCCCGTTCCGGGGATTCATCTCCTCGGGGTGGCCCTCGAAGTTGATGCGTGACGGCGTACAGGTGGACAGGACGGCACTGGCGTCGACGAACGAGTCGACGATCTTCTGCGTCCACGCCTCCTCGGCCTCGGCGCCCACGTCGAACACCTCGACGCCCTTGTGGTCCAACTGGCCCACGACGGAGCCCACGAACTCGGCTCCGAGTACGGCCAGCTGGGTGTAGTTGACGGTCACCACCGCCTGCTGGCCGGGTGCGGGCATGGCGAACATGTTCGGGAACCCGCGGCTCATCATCCCGAAGAGGCTGGCGGCACCGTCGGCCCACTTCTCGGCCAGGGTGACCCCTCCGCGACCGATGACCTCGTGGCCGGCGCGCCGGAAGAGTGGGGTCAGCTCCGCTTCGAACCCCGTGGCGTAGACGATGCAGTCCACGTCGTACTGCCGGCCGTCGACGACCGGGCCCCGCTCGGTGATCCGCTCGATCCCTCCGGGGCAGTCGACGACCGTCACGTCGGGTCCGTTCAGGGCGGGCAGGTACTCGTCGTGGAAGCAGGGCCGCTTGCACATGTAGCGGTAGTAGGGCTTCAGGACCTCGGCGGTGGTCGGGTCGGCCACCAGTTCCTCGACCCGTCGCCGGTGCGCCTCCATGACCTCGTAGTCGAACTCCTCGACCCGCGTCAGGTACTCGGCGATCGACTGTCCCTCGACGCGGGGGACGTTGCGGGTCCCGGCGTAGTCGTGGGTCCACCCGTCGTCCACCAGGTCACCCTCCACCGACCGGCCCATGATGATGGCCTGGAAGTTGTCCATCCGGGCCCGCTGCCAGCCCGGTTCGAGGCCGCCGGCGAAGTCGGGATCGGTGGGCCGGTTGCCCCGCTCGCCGATGGCCGACGGCGTGCGGTGGAACACGAAGAGGTGCTCGGCCGCGTCGGCCAGAGGCGGGACGCACTGGATGCCGGTCGCCCCGGTGCCCAGCAGGGCGACGGACTTGTCCGCCAGTTCGGTGAGGGGCAGGCCCGGGCCACCGCCCGTGTACCCGTAGTCCCACCGGGCCGTGTGGAACGAGTGCCCGGCGAACTCCTCCATGCCCGGGATGTCGGGCAGCTTCAGGAGGTTCAGGATCCCCACGGCCAGGACGTAGAAGCGGCAGGTGACGGCGTCACCCCGGTCGGTGTCGATCCGCCAGCGGGCCGGGCCCTCCTGCCATTCGGCGACGGTGACCCCGGTGTGGAACAGGGCGTCGTCCACCAGGTCGAACCGGTCGGCGACCGCCTCGAGGTGGTGCAGGATCTCCTCGCCGAACGCGTAGCGGTGCGAGGGGATGAAGTCGAGCTCCTCGAGCAGGGGCAGATAGATGTACGACTCGATGTCGCACATGACACCCGGGTAGCGGTTCCAGTACCAGGTCCCGCCGATCCCGCCGGCCTGGTCGATGATGCGGATCCGCTCGACACCGGCCCTGCGGAGGCTCGCACCGGCGAGGATGCCGGCGATCCCCCCACCCACGATCACCACATCGACGTCGTCGGCCACCGGGTCGCGCTCGACGAACGGCGTGAACGGGTCCGCACGGTACCCGGCGAAGTGCTCGTCGGTCGACAGGTCGCGGATGTCGGAACGGTGCGGGACCAGCCGTCGGTCGCGCTCGGCGAGGTACTTGGCCCGGACGGCCTCGGAGTCGTAGCCCGCCGCCGTGGGGTCGGATTCAGCCACGGCGAGATACTAGCCACGAAACCTCGGGCCACCCCTGGTCCGGGCGGCGCTCAGTCCCCGGCCCCGCCGGTCGAGCCGATGAAGTCGGGGGGGCGTCGTTCCTTGAACGCCGCCATTCCCTCGGCCATCTCCGGGGACACCGTGCCCAGGGCCTGGAAGTGGGCCTCGCGGTCGAGGGAGACCGGCAGGGCGGTCTCGAAGCTGGTGTTCAGCAATTGCTTGGACAGCCCGAGTGACCGGGTCGGGCCCTGGGCCAGCCGCACCGCCAACCCGTCGGCGGCGGTCGCCAGCTCGTCCACGGTGTCGAGGCACCGGTAGGCCAGGCCGAGGGCGACGGCCTCCGCACCGACCACCTCCTCCCCCAGCAGCACCATCGCCTTGGCCCGGGGCAGCCCGACCAGTCGCGGCAGCAGGTAGGCGCCGCCGGCGTCGACGACCAGGCCCCACCGGGCGAACGACCAGATGAACCGGGTGCTCGCCTGGGTGAGCACGAAATCACAGGCCAGGGCCAGGTGGGCGCCGGGGCCCACCGCCGTTCCGTTGACGGCGGCCACCGTCGGCTTGTCCAGCTCCCACAGCTCCCGGATGAAGGTCTGCACGCCCTTGCGCAGGGCCTCGCTGGTGGAGCGGGGGTCGAAGCCGGCGCCGCCGGCGCTGGCCACCGTCGAGGCACGCAGGTCCATGCCCGAGCAGAACGAGTCCCCGGTCCCGGTGACGAGCAGCGCCCGCACACCGGCGTCGTCACGGGCGGAGCGCACGGCGTCCACCAGGTCGTCACGCATCTCGATGCTCAGCGCATTGCGGGCCTCCGGCCGGTCGAGCGTGATGCGCCCCACCCGGTCGTCACCGACTTCGTAGCGGATCATTCCGGGATGCTATCCGTGGTCCCCGTCCGCTAGCTTGCCCGGCATGGCCGGCTCGCCCACCGACGGACCCCGTTCACCCGGGGTCGGTGGGGTCCGGGCCGCCGACGACAAGGTGTGCTCGCTCGACGAGGCGGTGGCCCACGTCCAGGCGGGCGACGCCGTCCACGTCGTCACCAACCACACCCGGTGGACGGCCGGGGCCCGCCATCTGGTCCGGCACTGGTGGGGTCGGGACCCCCACTTCACCCTGGTGATGCTGAGCCTTTCCAGTCTCGGAGCCCTGTTCTTCCGCGGCGGTCTGGTGGACAAGGTGGTCACCGGGTACTCCGGTGACGTCTTCCCGAGCTTCTCCCCCAACCCCAACTTCTCCGAGGCCTATCTGCGGGGTGAGGTCGAGGTGGAGCACTGGTCGTTCCTGACGTTCCTCCAGCGCCTCGAGGCGGCGGCCCGCGGGCTGCCCGCCGTGACCACGGCATCGCTGGCCGGGTCGTCGATGGCCACCAACCCGGGCTACACCGAGGTCGACACCCCGTTCGGCCGGGTGGGCCTGCTGCAGGCGTATGCACCGGACATCACCCTGCTCCACGCCCCGGTGGCCGATCGGCAGGGCAACCTCGCCTTCCAGCCCCCGGGACTCGAGGGCACCTGGGGGGCGCTGGCCGCCCGACGCGGCGTGGTGGCCACGGTCGACCGGGTGGTGGACGACATCCGGCCGTGGTCCCACCTGGTCCAGGTCCCGGCCCACCGGGTGCTGGCCGTGGCCGAGACCCCGCTCGGCGCCCATCCCGGTGGCCTCTTCGCCCGCGACGTGCCCGTCGACCCCTACGGCGAGGACCTCGAGTTCTGGGCCGAGGCCCGGGCCGCCAGCCACGGGGATGGCTACGGCCGCTGGATCGAGGAGTGGGTGCTCGGCCCCGCCACCCAGGAGGAGTACCTCGAGCGCCTCGGGCCGGACCGGATCGCCGGGCTCCGGCGCCGGGCCGAGCCCGACTCGTGGCGGGACGACGAGGCCGCCCATCCACCTGACCTGGCGGCCGAGCCGGTCGCCTGGGAGATCGCTGCCGTCCACGGCGCCCGGTACCTGGCCGACCGGGTCGTCGACCTCGACGCCGACGCGGTGCTGGCCGGGGCCGGGGTGGCCAACCTGGCGGCCTGGCTGGCCGTCGACCTGGCCCGGGGGCGCGGTTCCGAGGCCGTGCTGGCCGCCGAGCTCGGCCTGTGGGGCTACCGTCCGACGCCGGCCGACCCGTTCATCTTCAACCACCGCAGCTTCCCGACAGCCACCATGTTGGGCGACGCGGAACAGGTCCTCGGCGGCCTGGTCGGGGGACCCGGCACCACCCTGCTGGCCTGCCTCGGCGCCGCCCAGATCGACCGGTACGGCAACATCAACTCCACCATGATCGGGGACTCGGTGTTCCTGGTCGGATCCGGGGGCGGCAACGACGTCGCGTCCACGGCCGACGAGGTCGTGGTGATGTCGACACTGACCCGTCGCCGGGCCGTGGCCGACGTCCCCTACGTGACGTCACCCGGGGTCCGGGTGCGGGCGTTCGTCACCGATCTCGCGCTGTTCGAACGGGACGCGGACGGCGAGCTGGCGCTGACCGCTGTGGCCCCGGGCCCGGGTTCCGTCGCCGACCGGGTGGCCCACGTGCGCACCCTGTGCCCCTGGGACCTGCACGAGGCCGACCGGGTCGCCGAGCTCGACCCTCCGGACCCGGCCCTCATCGAGCAGCTCCGCCGGTGGGATCCCGAAGGCCGGTTCCTGCGTCCCGGGGCCTAACCGGCCAGCGGGTCCATCCAGCCCGGCGACACCGTGGTCCGGCCCGCCACCACCGACGACCCGATGAAGTTGCGCTGGGCCTCGACCGTCCCGGCACCGAAACAGAGGCCACGGATGTCCCGGTAGGCCCGCTCGACCGGGTACTCGTGGCTGTAGCCGTAGCCCCCGTGGATCTGCATGGCCTCGTCGCAGACCAGTTTGGCCGCCAGGTTGGCCGCCGTCTTGGCCAGTGCCGTCTCCAGCGGGGGCGGCGTCCCACCGGGACCGGCCAGGTGGACCGCCCGGGTGAGCAGGAGTCGGGCCCCCTCCAGCTGTACGGCCATGTCCGACAGCTTCCAGCGGAGCCCCTGCAGGTCGGCGATGGGACGACCGCCGAGCTGGCGCTCGTTCATGTAGCGCACGGCGTGCTCGAGGGCCCCCTGGGCCGCGCCCACGCACATGGCGGCGTTGCCGCAGCGCTCGTGGTTGAGGTGGCCGAGGAGCACCTTGAACGCGTCCGTGGTGGACGGCTCCCCGCCGATGAGCACGTCCTCCTCGGTGACGACCACTCCGTCGAAGGCCACCTCCGCCTCGGTGGCAGCGTGGATGCCCATTCCCCAGTGGCGGCCGGTGAGCTCGACCCCGTCCCGGTCCATCGGGACCACGACCGCCCCGATCCCCTTGGCCCCCTCGCCGCCGGGCCACCGGCACCACACCAGGATCCCGGCCGCCCGGTGCCCGAGGGTCGAGTAGTTCTTGTAGCCGTTGAGGCGCCAGCGGCCGGGCCCGTCGGCCATCAGGGCGCTCCGCATGTCCTGGACGGCCGAGCCGGCGTCGGGTTCGGTGATCCCGATGCTCACGATGGCCTTGCCGTCGGCCACCTGCGGCAGCCACCGGTCCTTGAGGGCTGCCCCTCCCAGGTGCTCGATCCCACGCGACGGACCGTTGAACGCCAGCTGGCAGCAGATGGCCGTGGACACGTCGTGACGTGCGATCTCCTCCAGGACGATGGCGGCCTCGACGTCGCCGAGTCCCAGGCCCCCCCACTCCTCGCCGATGGTGACCCGGAACAGGTCGGCGGCGGCCAGGGCGGCCAGTGCCTCCTCGGACAGCTCGCCGCTGCGGTCGGCATCGCGGGCCCCCGGCGCCACCGCCCGGTGCCCGACGTCGCGTGCGAGGGCCCGCAGTGCCCGGCGGTCCTCCGTCTCGGCGAACGGGTCGATGCCTCGGGACGTGGCCACGGCGAACCGGCTTTCTGCGGGCAGGAGTGGGACGGCTGCTCCACCGGGCTCGGCCCCTGGCCGGCCCGGAGGCAGTGCCATAGTATTCCCGCGCCGGCGGCGCCCACCTCCCCCACCCGGGGGAACGTCGCTTCGTGGACCACAGAGTCGAGGTGTCGCATGCTGCTGGAGAACCGGGTAGCCGTCGTGACCGGGGCCGGTCGGGGGATCGGACGCCAGTTCGCCCTGGAGCTGGCGGCCCAGGGTGCCGCCGTGGTCGTCAACGACCTCGGGGTGAGCCTGCGGGGGGACGCCGAGGAGGAGGACGCCGCCACCTCGGTCTGCCGGGAGATCGAATCGGCCGGCGGCAGGGCGGTGCCGTCGCCCGAGTCCGTGACCGACTTCGCCGCCGCCGAGCGGATCATCGCCACGGCCGTGGACTCCTTCGGCCGGATCGACATCCTGGTCAACAACGCCGGGATCGTCCGGGACCGGACGCTCGTCAAGATGGACGAATCGGACTTCGACGCCGTCATCGCCACCCACCTGAAGGGGGCGTTCAACTGCACCCGGCACGCGGCGCCTCTCATGAAGGAGGCCGGGTACGGCCGCATCGTCAACGTGACCTCCTCGGCCGGGCTGCGGGGCAACTTCGGACAGACCAACTACGGCGCGGCCAAGGCCGGGCTGATGGGGATGACCTTCGTGTGGGCGCTGGAACTGGCGAAGTCGGGCATCACCGTCAACGCCATCGCGCCGGCCGGGGCCACCCGGATGACGGCCGCCCTGGCCGGTGACGCCGACGCCGACGTCGATCCCCGGCTGGACCCGGCCATGAACGCCCCGCTGGTCGCCTTCCTGGCCTCCGACCGGGCCGGCCACGTGAACGGGCAGCTCTTCGGGCGCACCGACTTCAGCTACTCGCTGTTCCAGCACCCGAAGCAGATCGCCTGGATGCACAAGGACGGTGGTTGGGACACCGAATCGGTGGCAGAGCAGTTCGACACCATGCTGGGCCAGCACCTGCAGACCGTCGGCATGGTCATGCCCTCGGGCCTGACCCAGGACGCGGCCCGGAAGTGACCGCTCCGGTGCCCCAGGTCATCGTCACCCACGTCGGACTGTGCGTTGCCGATCTCGAGCGGTCGCGCCGGTTCTACCGGGACGCGCTCGGGTTCCTCGAGGCCCGGACCCTCCAGCCCCCGGACGGCGTGTGCAGCACCCTCCTGCAGGTCGAGCTCCCGGTCGGCCTGACCGCCGTCTATCTGACCCGTGGCGACTTCACCCTGGAGCTGCTCCACTACGAGCGACCGGGCAACCCCGCCTCCCGGAACCGGCCCATGACCGAGCCCGGCCTCACCCACCTGTCGCTCACCACCGACGACCTGCCCGGCACCCTGGCCGCCGTCACCCAGTTCGGTGGCGAGGTGCTGGCCGACACCGACGTCGGTGTGGCCGTGATGGTCCGCGACCCCGACGGGCAGCTGCTCGAGCTGCTGACGTCGCGGGCGGGCTGACCGGCCGTGGCACCGGGCGGCATCCCGGGGCCGGGCGTCGAGACCGTGGCCGGGCTGCTGGAGCGGCGGTCGGAGGACGACGGCCCGGCACTGCGGTTCGAAGGGG
>Ga0302279_10007371_pt1 | contig 11270 bp, 5 predicted proteins | sample III_Bog_N3_3_FD_194541 | JGI IMG/M metagenome (GOLD analysis project Ga0302279, IMG submission 194541) | Peat permafrost microbial communities from Stordalen Mire near Abisko, Sweden - III_Bog_N3_3 | ecosystem: Environmental > Terrestrial > Soil > Wetlands > Peat | place: Sweden: Abisko...
GCGCCGAAGGATGCGAGGACACGGGGCGACCCGCGCACTCCATCGCTGGCACAACCGGAGGGTGCGGAAGCTGGGGCGACTCGGCGGAAGCACTGGGAGGCGCAGCTGAACGAGCGAGGAAGCGGGGCAACCTGCGGAATCCCCGGACGGCCGTGCTGATGGATGGAAAGCGCGGGGCAACCCGAAGCGCCATCGCCGGAAAAGCCGGAACGTGCGGACGCCGGGGCGACCCGGGGGAACCACGGAGAGGCGAGGCTGGAACAGCCGGGCAGCGGGGTAACCTGCGGCTCAGGCGCCGGCAGCGCCGAAGGATGCGGGAAGCGAGGCAACTCGCCGACACATCGCCGGCACAGCTGAAGAGCGCACCACCCCGGGGCAACCCGGACTCCAGGGCAACCTGGGCACCAAGGCAACTTGGTTGAGGTGCGCAGCCGGATGAGCTGGAGGATGCAGCCGCGGGGCAACCCGCAGATGCCAGGCCGGCCCAACCGGAAGACCAGAGGAACCGGGGAAGCCCGGAACCAAGGGTCACAAGGCTGGATGGGACGATCGGTGATCCAAAGATGTGCAGGGGCCACAGAAGACAGCGCCAGAGACTCCGGTCTCTGGCGCTTTCAATTTGGGCGGCTTTCGCTTGAGTTGTCTCTCATCCGCATCGGCAGCACTCTACCGCACCGGCAACAGCGAGGGCTCCTGATCGAGCGTGCCGGACTGAGCAATCGACCGCGGCAAAGGCTCAGGCAGCTTGAAAGGCGATGGCCGCTGAATCGACCCGGCAACCTGCTCGAGTGCCGCAATGCAATCGGCATCGAGCTTGCCCTTTCCGCTCTGCTCAATGATCCCGAGCGCCTGCTCCGTACTCATGCCGCTGCGATAGGGGCGATCCTCAATGAGCGCGCCGTAGATGTCGGCCACGGCCAGGATGCGCGCTTCGAGTGATAGGTCGCGCGCCACCAGCCGGTCCGGGTAGCCCGTGCCGTCGAGCTTCTCATGGTGCGCACCGGCAATGTAAGCCAGTTCGTTGAACGGCTGCACGCGACGCAGAATGGCGGTCGTGAGCGCCGGGTGCTCCCGCATCACAGTCCACTCGGCGTCGTTGAGCTTGCCGGGCTTGTCGAGGATCGAGTTGGGTACGCGAAGCTTGCCCAGATCGTGGAGCAGGGCGGCGCGATGGAGCAGCTGCCGGCGCTCGGGCTTGATGCCCATCGCTCGTGCAATCGCGGCGGCCACATCCGTCACACCCACCGAGTGCGAGAAGGTGAAGTGCGATTTGGCATCGACCACTTCAGCAAAGGCCTCACAGATCAGATCGATGTGATTGGCGCTGGTGCGCGCGTGTTCCGCGGGCGCGAGATCCAGCACCGCCGAGCGGGCGCTGAGTTCGGACTGCGCGGCGGTCTCGGCTGAAATCGGCAGGCACTGCATCCACAGCGCGCCGCTGCGTTCGAGCGCTTCAGCTGCGCGAACCACGTCGGGATCGAACCAGCGGCTGCTGCGCTCGCGCAGCACGTGCATGGCCTGCTCCGGCCCGCGCTCAAGGGCGAACACATCCAGGTGCTGGGCCACGGCCAACACCCGGGCCAGCGCCGGAATGGCAGTGCCAGTCAGCCGATCGGGATAGCCGCTGCCGTCCCAATGCTCGTCAAGCGAGCGGACGGCCACCGCGGTCTGCCCGCTCATGCCGATCTTGCGCACAATGCCGGCGCCGCGGTCGCAGCGCAGCTGGATCATCTCCTCATTGTTGCGGTGCTGGGTAAGGGCGATGCGCGCAATGCGGCCCATCTTGGCCAGCGGCCCGCTGCCCGGAACCACGCTCGACCACAGCAGCCGCAGTGCCGCCCCGCTCGGCTTGTGCGGCCTGGTCCAGTCCTCCAGCTTCACGCCGGCCTTCACGGCGCGGTCATCGCCGCCGCCAATGATCTGGCACATGCGCGCCGCGTTGCTGCTGCACCCCACGTCCTTCAGAAGCAGCGCCGGGTAGAGGTCCGCAAGCTCGCAATCAGAGAAACCCAGTTCCGCGCCCAGCCGCATGCCCAGCAGGCAGCAGCGCAGGGCATGGCCGGGAACGGCGCCCTCCGTCAGGTCGAGCGCGAACGAAAGCGCGGAAATGATCTCAGCCAGCGAGGGTGCGGCGGCGCCGGCCGATGCGGACTCGAATGCGGTGATTCCGTGCGCGGTTCCGGGCATATGCTGATCCTTGCGGACCGGAACGGGGACTCGATGACCCCGAACCGGGACTGGGCGAGCTCATCCCAGAAGGTGCAAGCCCAGTGTAGGCAGGGTCAAGCGGGCTATCGATACCACTTTAGGGGCAAAAGCGATCACCAATGTACCGTTTGTCCCAGGAGCGAACCCCCGGTGCTCATGATGAGCCAGCGCCTTAGTGCATGCCCCCGCCCTCACCCGCGCCCTCGCCGGGCTTGTTCTTGCTTAACAGGAAGGCAACCACGATCAGGCCGACCGACATCCAGCTCAGCTCCATGTAGACATCCTGATAGCCCTGCGTAATCGCCTGCATGTTGAGCTGGTTGTAGATACTCGCCAGCGCCAGCCCGCTGCTGTTGGGGCCGCCGAACGTCCCCCCGAAGTACCCCGTCAGCGCCTGCGCGTGCTGCTGAAAGCCGCTGCTCGCCGTGGTCATGGTGTTTTGCAGGTGCTGCTCATGCCACATGGAGCGGGTGGTCACCTGGGCGCTGGTCACAGCGATCAGGATACTGCCGCCAATGTTGCGGGCAAAGTTGATCAGGCCAGCCACCTGGTTGGACTGCTCCTTGGGCATGCCCACATACGCGGCGTTGGTGATGGAGATAAAGCAGAACGGCAGTGGAATCATCTGCACCACGCGCAGCCACGACGATTGCCCGAAGGTCATGTCGAGATTGGTGACAGCGGCCGCATAACGGTAGGTGAACACGAACATGACGAACCCGATCACCGCCAGCCATCGGGCAGCCACCTTGCCGGTCAGAAATCCGGCGAAAGGCATCACCAGCACCAGCGTGAAGCCGCCCGCCGTAAGCGCCATGCCGGAAGTAGTGGCCGTCCATCCCAGCAGCTGCTGCATGAACTGCGGCTGCAACACCGTGCTCGAGTTAAGCACGCCGCCCACCAGCGCCATCAGCAGGCAGCAAATGGCAAAATTCTTATATTTGAAGAGCCTGATGTTGATCAGAGGCGTCTTGTGGTTCCATTCCCAGTAAAAAAGGGCGGCCATGCCCAGAACGAACAGCAGGCCAAAGGTGCGGATGAACGGTGAGGTGAACCAGTCATTCTCTTCACCCTTGTCGAGCATGATCTGCAGCCCGCCCATGGCGATGGTGAGGAAACTCAGGCCCAGGTAGTCCATCTTGCGCAGCAGCGAGCGGTCCGGCTTGATCCATGGTGGATCGTCGACCAGCCGCGTCACCAGGATGAAGGCCAGGATGCCGACCGGGATATTGATGAAGAAGATCCAGCGCCAGGAGAAGTTGTCCGTGATCCATCCGCCCAGTGTGGGGCCGATGGACGGCGCCAGCACCGCAACCAGCCCGTAGAGCGCAAAGGCCTGGCCGCGCTTCTGCGGCTCAAACGAGTCCGCCATGATGGCCTGCGCCATCGGCTGCATGCCGCCACCGCCGGCCCCCTGCAAGACCCGGCAGATGAGCAGAATAGGGAGAGAAGGCGCCGCTCCGCACAGGAAGCTGGCGACCGTGAAGATGGTAATGCACATCACAAAAAAGTTGCGGCGGCCCATCACGTTTGAAGCCCAGCCGCCGATTGGCAGCACGATCGCATTCGCGACAAGATAACTGGTCAAAACCCAAGTGCCTTCGTCGGTAGAGGCGCCCAGCGAGCCGGCAATGTGCGGCAGGGCCACGTTGGCAATCGAGGTGTCGAGCACCTCCATGAATGCCGCCAGGGCTACCGTCATGGCGATCAGCCATGGGTTGACGCGCGGCTTCCAGGCCGCCGCCGGCATGGATGGTGCATTCGGGTTGTTGACCGTGACGCCGCCGGGGGCCGGCAAAGCGGATGAGGCTGCGGACAAAAGGGTTCTCCTCTGCGGGTTCTTGCGGGCCCGGTTTGAGTGCCGGCCATGGGCCGGGAAAATGAGCCGGTTGCGCCGCCGGCGCAGGAACAGGGCGCGCGGAAAATTAGATGAAAATAGCCCAGGACATCCGTTTACCCACCTTTAGATTCCGATTTGCGCCTTCGGGGTTCACGGATTCGCAGGCAGAACATCCCGGGCACGTTGAGGCGTCCGCCAGCCAGCCAGAGCGATGGCCAGCGCAACCGCTTGCATCGCCACAATGAACGCAGCGCATGCCGGCCATTTGCCAATGGCCCAGAAAGCTCCCGGAACCACGCCGGCCGCCGTTCCACCCACGTAGTAGCAGCTCATATAGAGACCTGCTGCAGTCACCCGCGCGCCTGCCGGAGCCGCCTCGCGCAGATGGCTCTGCGCCGCCGTCTGCGCAATGAAGACTCCCGAGGAGACCAGCGCCAGCCCGAGAAGGATCGTACCCAATCCGGGAGCAAGCGTGAGCAGCACGCCCGCCATGGAGCAGGCAATGGCTCCGGCGATGCCCGCCCGCAGGCCAATGCGGGTGATCAGGAATCCGGCAGCCGGCGTGACCACCAGGCCGACCAGGTAGACGAAAAACAGCGAGCTGAGCGCAGTGGTGGACAGGCGGTAAGGAGCAGCGCTCAGGTGGAACGTAATCCAGGTGAAAACACCAACCAGCGAGAACAGCACGTTGAAGCCGACCGCGAACGTGGCAATCAGCCGGCGGCTGCTCAACAGGCTTTGCACCTGATCGAGAAGCCCCGCTCGACGAGGCGAGCGATTGATAACAATTGGGCGAGGCTGCCCGTGCGGCAGCCATGCAGCCACGGCGCCCGCCCCGGCCAGCGACGCCGCGCCCAGTACCAGGAAGGCAATTCGCCAGCTGAACCAGTCGGTAAGAATTCCGGTGCCAACGCGGCCTAGGAAGCCGCCCAGCGCCGTTCCGCTGACGTAAAAGCTCATGATCGGCGCCACCCGCTCCGGCGGCCACTCTTCACCAATGTAGGTCACTACCACGGCGACGATGCCGGGAACCATGACGCCCTGAAGAAAGCGCCAGAAGATCAGCTGAGCCAATGAGCCGGCACTTGCCGCGAGCAGCGTCGGGATGGCGATGCCCACCAGCGAAACGACGATGACGCGCTTGCGTGCAAGTCGCTCGGTAAGCGCCCCAAACACCGGTGCCGACAGCGCGACGCCAAACGTGGCCGCTGAAACCGTCAGCCCCACGGCGGTCTTCGACGCATGAAAGAGCGTGGTGAAAAGCGGCAGCAACGGCTGCGTGCAATAGAGCTGAAGAAACGCGCACACACCGCACAGCGTGACCGGTGCCGCAGCCAGCGGGCTGGGCGTGGAGCGCAGAGATGGTGAGTCGGAGTCCAAGGGCTAGGATACTTGATTGCCCGTCCCCGTCATGGAGGGAACGGGAGCACACGGAGGGGCAGAAGCGCGGGGGGAGCATGGGTATTCATGCCCGCGAAGATCGCGCAGCAGAGGCGCGCCTTCAGCCACGGGTACTTCGGTGTCCTGAACAAGAGAAGGCCCGGACTGCGAAGTCCGGGCCTTCTTGTCGCACATTTTCCGGTCAAGCGCGATTCGCTACCGCGTGCGCCCCCCGCCTATCACCTCGAAGGTGAGCGTGGTGGTATGCGACGTCCCGCCGTAGGTGCCGGTAATGGTGATCGGATACGTCCCCGCCGGTGCCGTCCTGGCCACGCTGAGCTTAAAGTCAGAGGTACCCGAGCCGGCGATGGATGTGGGACTGAAGCTGCCCGTTACGCCGGTGGGGATGCCTGCGGCCGACAATGCGACCGCGCCGGTAAAGCCGCCTGCGCCCTTGACCGTAACCACTGCGTATCCGCTCTGCCCGTCTGCCAGGTAACCCGAGCTCGGCGAAACGGAGATGGTGAACGTGCCGGCTGCAACAGCCGTCACCGTCAGCGAAACGGTAGCCGTGTGGGTAATGCCGCCACCGGTCCCGGTCACCGTGATGCTGTAGGCGCCTGCTGCTGTCGTCGAAGCCACAGCCAGCGTCAGTATGGAAGTTCCCGATCCCGGTAGCCCTATCGATGTGGGGTTGATCGTCGCCGTCACGCCCGCAGGCATGCCGCTCGCGCTCAGCGCAATGGCCGAGTTAAAGCCGCCGGAGAGCGCAGTCTTGATCGTCGAGCTGCCGCTTGCGCCCTGCGCCACGGAGACCGATGTGGGCGAGGCACTCAGCGTAAAGCCCGGGACCGGCGTCGCGGTCACGGTGAGCGTGATGGTGGCCGCGTGGGTGATGCTGCCGCCGGTCCCGCTCACGGTGATCGTGAAGGTGCCGGTGGCAGTGCCTGAGGCCACGGCCAGCGTTACAGCCGAGGTTCCCGCGCCCGGCGCCGCGATCGACGTGGGGCTGAAGCTGACCGTCACGCCGGCAGGCGCGCCGCTCGCCGTCAGCGCGATGGCCGAATCAAATCCACCGGAGACCGCAGTGGTAATCGTCGAGCTGCCGCTCGAGCCAATCACAACCGAGACCGCGGTGGGCGAGGCGGCCAGCGTATAGGCCGGCGTCTGCGATGTGGGCGCCAGCGCATTGATCAGCGCCGCGCCGTTGGGGCTGCCCCAGCCGGTCACCAGGTCGTAGCCGGTCGTTGCCGAGTAGCTGCCCGACGTACCGCTGGTAATGTCGTGGAAATCCGCCGCATAGGCCGGCGTGAGCGCACCGCCCGACTCGTTCTCGGCGTAGATTGTCGGGTTGATGAAGCCCAGCGTCGTGTCGCCTGCGGCCACCGCCTGCTGATTGGCCAGCGCAATATAAGCGGCCCACATGGGCGCCGCAAAGCTGGTGCCGCCGTACTCATTGGCCAGGCATGCGGTCTGGTCGGCGCAGGTGTAGAAAGTGAAGTTGGCGTTTGCTGACACGTCCGGGCCGTTGCGCAGTGTGGTCGAGCCCTTGTTGGTGGAGGTGATGACCCCGGCCTCCGCCTGCCAGGAGGGAATTGCAATGCCGTCCGGGGAGATGCCGCCGCCCGAGTCCGTCCAGGCGGTTTCAGACTTCCACGGGCCGGCTGCGCTCGAGGTGGTCAGGTCCGTTCCGCCCACCGAGATCACGTTGGCGTCGTCCGCCGGCCAAGCCTCATTGCTGGCCGACCAGGTCGAGCTGTCACCCGAGGCGGCAAAGAAATTCTGCCCCTGCGCGGCCATCTTCTCAAAGTAAGGATCGAGCGTGCTCGGATCATCCGGCGTCCAGCCCCACGAGCAACCGATCGTCGTCGGCAGCGGGCTGTGCGTGGTCATGGCGCTGATGATCGCCGTATCGCTCGAGCCGATGTACACCACCAGGCTGGCGAGTCCCGGAGCCATGCCGATGGCCTGGGTCATGTCCAGCGTCTGCTCGGTGTCGTCGCAGTTGCCGCCGGCGCGGGTATCCGTGCAAGCGGTGCTGGTTCCATCGGTTGAGAGCAAGGTGACGGGCACGTTGTTGGTCTGGCCCACGTTGGCAAAGTAGGTGTTCAGATCAGTCAGATCGGTGCCTTCATACTCGAACAGCCCCAGGTTCTGCCCTGCGCCGGTCAGTGCGGTCCCTCCGTAGTAAGCTGCCCGCATGTCGCTGCCCAGATACGACGCCGACGGGCCGGAGCCGGTCGTGGCGTGCGTTACGACCTTCTCCTCGGCAATGCCGTGCGCCCGCGCATAGTCGCTCTTCTTCAGGTACATGGGATGAGGAATGGAATAATTGTCCAGGCCCGAAACATGCCACAGCGGGATCCCGAGTGTCGTGGTCGGCTCGCGGTCCGGGGCATAGAAGGTGCGGCTCTCGGCGGGATGCCGGTAGGTGCGCATCTGCACCCGGAAGGCTTTTTCGACCGCCGAGACAGGTCCCCTGACCTGAATATCCATGCCGTCGCGCGAGCCGCCCACGACCTCAAGGCCACTCTGATTCAGATAAGCGACAACGGCGTCGTAATCCGCCTGGGATGGCCCGAAGCGCTCGGTAAACTCCTGCGGCGTGACGAAGCGGCGGTAGTTGAAGCTGGTGGGATCATAGATGTCGGCCAGAAAGGCTTTCAGGCCGTTGGGATCGCGGAGCGGCAAAACCACATCCAGCTGCATGACCTGGTCTTCAGCAAGACGCCCGATGGCGCGCGCCTCGCCGGTGCGGGCAACTTCGCGCACGTGGCGGGTCAGAAGGGATTGTGCGGAAGATTGAGTGGTCGGGGCCGAAAGCAGCGCAGCCGCCGCAAGCAGAAACAAACTGATTTTCCGGAGCATGGATTCTCCTTCAGAGGGGGCGTCTTGCGATGCCCGGCTGGACAGCGTTTGGGGCACGGACGACCGCTGAGTCACAGTAGGGTAGCACTGGAATTTGTGACGAGCCACAAATTTCGCGGCGGACGCATTCCTGCACAACCGATTCCTGGCGGCAACCGAGGGTTTGAGCGCCTCGGCTTCGCCAGGCGGCGTTGAGGATGCGGCTTTGCGAGGAACACTATTGCCCCCCCTTGTCGTGCTTCTTCAAAAACTGATCCAGCCGCTGGCTGTCGACCGGCGCACCCTCGTGAGCCGCGGTGCGTCCTTGCTTGCCGGCCGCGGCCAGAATGAACTCCAGGCCCACACCGTCATTACCCCAGCGAACAGACTTCGCATGAACGGTAATCGAACGCTCCAGGGGATGCTCTTCGCTGCCGGCAATCGAAAGCGTCATGCGGATGACCGTCCCCGGATACCAGCGCTCCGAAGTAACCACATACAGGCCGGTCGGGCTGATGTCGCGAATGGGATGTCCCTTCGGTGCGCCACCTGTGAAGAAGTACGCCACCAGGCCCTCAACCGTCCGGCGGGCCTTGGCACGAGGATCGCCCGGCTCCGCCATGAGCAGTTTGCCCAGCCAACCCAGCGACGACTTGGCCGGCTTCCGCGCAGGATCAAGCCACGGCTTGGCCTGCGTGGGATCTCCGCTTTTCTGCGGCTTTGCTGGCTCCGGCCGGGTGCGCTCAATCAGCGGCTCAACCGGCGGCTCCAGCACCGGCTGAACCACCGGCGCAACTACGGCCGCTTTCGGCGCATCCGGAACCGCGGGCGTTTCGACGACTGCGGCGGGGCGATCAGGTACCAGAACGGGAGTGGCCGCCTGCTCGGGCAGCGGCCGAACCAGAACCGGTCTCAAAGCGGGCGCTTGCACGGGCCGAGGCAGGACCGAGTGAGCCGCGCCACCCAACGTTCCGGTGCGCACCAGCCGCTCCAGCCGCCACTCCATCTCGTCGGCCGGGCAAAGCATCAGCTGGTCGCCGGTCTGGGTCTGCGACGAAAAGATCGAGTGCGCGGGTAGCGCCAGCACGCTGGCTGCCGGCGGGCACGAAGGCGAAACCTGGAAGGTGGGAAAGAACTCAACCGCCTCAAGCACCCGGGAATCCGCGTCCAGGTAAAGCAGGTCCATCGGCACCGTGGCATCCGCTGCCGCAATGCCGCGGAATGGAATCAACCACATACCCGAACCCGAGTTGGGCTTGAGCGTGGTCATCCATTCGCGAAAACTGGGCAGCGAAAAATCGCCCGCAACCACGCGCAGCCCCAGAAAGCACTCCCGCGTCTGGTTGTACGCGCAGCTCTGCCCCGGTTCCATCTGCCCCTTCAGCTGCGAGAACTCATCCGGCAGGTGCAGGCCGCGCTTCGGAAGCGCACTCTTCCCCACGCGGGGTGTCTCGGTCGATTTGCGGCAGGGCTGGGCCATACTGTCGCATAAGTGTCCATCGACGAACATGGGGCTGGCAATAACACAGAATGGGTAAACAACTCGAATCCGGGTCACGTCCGGGACTCATGCCAGATCGGCTGCTATCCGCCAAACCCTCAAAGACGGTATAACCAGAAGCGAGCCTGCCCTCCCGCCGGCCCATCCGCATCGATGGAGAATCCATGAGTGCTCCGCTTCCCCTTGAAGACGGTCCCGGCGCCGGCCCTGCGCCCGCCGTAAAGCGTGTCAATTCACCGCGGCAGGTCCTGTTTGCCAGCCTGGTGGGCACCACCATTGAGTTTTTCGACTTCTATATCTACGCCACGGCCGCTGTCTTGGTCTTTCCCAAGCTGTTTTTCCCCTCCGCCGACCCGGCCTCCGCCACGCTCGCCTCGCTGGCCACTTTCGGCATCGCCTTCCTCGCCCGGCCCATCGGCTCGGTACTCTTCGGCCACTATGGCGACCGCGTGGGCCGCAAGACGACTCTGGTCATTGCACTCGGCACCATGGGACTCTCCACCGTGTCGATTGGTCTCTTGCCCACCCACGCCTCCATCGGCGTAGCCGCACCTCTTCTGCTGGCGCTGTGCCGTTTTGGGCAGGGTATCGGCCTGGGCGGGGAGTGGGGCGGCGCCGTCCTGCTGGCCGTCGAAAACGCTCCCCCCGGCAAGCGCGCCTGGTATGGGATGTTTCCCCAGCTCGGCGCGCCCATCGGATTCTTCCTCTCCGGCCTCGTCTTTCTGGGGCTTTCGCAGCTGCTCACCGACCAGCAATTCTTCACCTTCGGCTGGCGGCTGCCCTTCCTGGCCAGCGCGGTGCTGGTCTTCGTGGGCCTCTACGTCCGCCTCACCATCACCGAGACCCCCGTCTTTCAGGAGTCGCTCAAGCGCAAGGAGCAGGTCCGGCTGCCTACCGTCGTCGTCTTTCGCCGCCACTCCCGCGAGCTGGTCGCAGGAACCCTGCTCTGCCTGGCCACCTTCGTCCTCTTCTACCTCATGATCGTCTTCGCCCTCAGCTGGGGCACCACCGCGCTGCACATCAATCGCGGCCGATTCCTCGAGATGCAGCTCTTCGACACCCTCTTCTTCGCGCTCATGATCCCCATCTCCGCAGTCCTTGCCGAGCGCGGCCGGCGCAGTTCCATGCTCTGGATCACCGCGGCCATCTTCCTCTTCGGCTTCATGCTGGCGCCCATCTTTCAGGCCGGCGAAGGCGGCGCGCTGGGCATGATGGCTCTCGGCCTCTCCCTCATGGGCCTCACCTACGGCCCGCTCGGCACGGTCGTCTCCGAGCTCTTTCCCACGCCCGTCCGCTACTCAGGCAGCTCGCTGGCATTCAACTTTGCGGGGATTCTCGGCGCGTCGCTCGCCCCCTACATCGCCATGTGGCTGGCCAAGAACTACGGCCTGCCCTACGTGGGCTACTATCTTTCCCTGTCCGCGGTGCTCACGTTCATCGGCCTGCTCATGATCCGCGAAACCAAAGACGAAGACCTCACCGCAGAACGCGGCT
>Ga0302279_10007376_pt1 | contig 11263 bp, 9 predicted proteins | sample III_Bog_N3_3_FD_194541 | JGI IMG/M metagenome (GOLD analysis project Ga0302279, IMG submission 194541) | Peat permafrost microbial communities from Stordalen Mire near Abisko, Sweden - III_Bog_N3_3 | ecosystem: Environmental > Terrestrial > Soil > Wetlands > Peat | place: Sweden: Abisko...
TGAGCTGGCGGCCGATGTCCAGCTTCAGGTCGGCGTCACTCATCAGCAACGCCTGGGCGTCGGTGTTGGTGGCGATGAACTCCACACCCCGCAGACCGGACTCGATCATCCGGTTGACGGCGTTCACGCCGCCCCCGCCGACACCGACCACCTTGATGACGGCGAAGTAATTGCTCTGTGCCGGAACGGTCATGAAGTTCCTCACCCTCGACCAAAGGTTGAAACCGTTCCAACCTGCGAGTTCGCGCTAACGATACGGTTCACGCCGTCCACGGTCAAGCACCGCCACCGGTGCCTCGACACGCTCGGGTCACCCTCGGGCCACGGTCGGGCCACAGGTGGTGGGTCCGGACGCACCCCGCAGTCACCGGCCGGTGGTCGGTGACTGCGGCACGGTGACGTCGATGGTGTGGACCCCGACCAGGTCGGCGTGGGCCAGGATGGCCGCCACATCCTCGTACTTGGCCTCCAGGTCGCTCACCGTGCCGAGGAGGACCATCAGGTCGGAGGTGAGGGCCAGGGAGACGGTCCCGTCCGGGGCCACGGTGATCGACACGACCTGGCCGGCGAAGGCCGGGGGCAGGGTGCGGGCCACCTCGAGCCCGGGGTCGGCGGCGGGCCCGATGGTCCCGCCCACCACGGCCGGGGCCAGGGAACCGGTCGGGGTGCGGACGCCCAGGACCGGGAGCGCGGGCGCACCCGGGGTGACCTGCAGGGTGCGCCCGTCACCGTCCAGGGTCGACCAGTCGGGGGCCGGCCCGGCCATGATGGCCACTGGTCGGCGGGCGGTGACGTGCACGGTGACGCTGTCCGGCCAGTGCCGGGTGACCGTGGCCGACGCGATGAAGGGCAGGGTCTCCACCCGGGCGGCGGTCGGGCCGGGGTCGACGCTGATCAGCGGCGGGTGCCCCAGGAGCCCGGCGGCGGACTCGATGGCGGTGTCGGTGGTGTTCGGGTGGTCCCCGGTGATGGTGACCACCTTGGCCTCGAACAGCGGCGTGTGCAGGAGGACCACCCCCACGACGACCAGGGCCACCACCCCCCCGGCGGCGGCCAGCCACCGGAGGCGCTTCTGGGTCCGGCTGCGCTCCACCTGCTCCCGGCGCTGGCGGATCCGGGGGTCGATCGGGGTCCCGGTGGCGTCCGACCGGCTCATGGGTCCACCCCCCCACCGGGGCGGTCGAAGCCGACCATCCGCACCTCGTTGACCAGGTCGACCCCGGTGGCCCGGCGGACCCGGTCCCGTACCTCGTCCATGACCCGCGCCACGTCGTCGGCCGACCCGTCCCGGTCCGCCTGGATGAAGTTGGCGTGCTTGGGGGAGACCTCGGCGGTCCCGATCCGGAGGCCCTTCAGGCCGCACGAGTCGATGAGCCGGCCCGCCGAGTCGCCGAGCGGGTTGGTGAACACCGAGCCGGCGTTGGCCCCCCCGGGCTGGTTGACCCGCCGCCACCGTACGATCTCGTCGATGACGGCGCGGCCGGCGTCGGGGTCGCCCTCGACCAGCCGGTGGGTGGCCGCCACCACCACCTCGGTCCCGGTCACCGACGTGTGCCGGTAGGCGGCGGCCAGGTCCACCGCCGGGTGGTCGACCGTGGTGCCCGTGGCCAGGTCCACCACCCGGTAGGCCACCAGGGTCGAGGCGGTGTCCGAGCCGTGCCCCCCGGCGTTCATCCGCACGGCGCCGCCGACCGACCCGGGGACCCCCACCGCCCACTCGAGTCCGGTGAGCCCGGCGGCGGCGGTGCGCCGCGCCAGGGCGGGGAGGGCCAACGCCCCACCCGCCCGCACCTCGGTGCCGTCGATCGACAGCTCGCCGAGGCCCGGCCCCAGGTGCACCACCAACCCGGCGAACCCGGCGTCGGCCACCAGCAGGTTGGAGCCGTTCCCGAGGACCAGCACCGGGACCTCCAGGCCCTCGCGGGCGCGGGCCACGGCCACCAGGGCCGCCTCGTCGCCCGCCTCGGTGGCCAGGGCGGCCCTCCCGCCCACGCGGTACGTGGTCCGACTCCCCAGGGGGGCGTCCCGTTCGGCCCCGGCTCCGAGGCGGGCGGCCAACGTGTCGAGGTCGGTGGCCCGGCTCACGACGGCCCTCCGGTCGTGCCCCCCGGACCACCCGGTCCGGGCGAGCCCTCCATCAGCTCGTCGGGCAGCGAGGTCAGGTCGCCGGCCCCCAGGGTGAGGCAGAGGTCGCCCGGTCGGAGCAGGGCGCGCACGGCGCCGGCCAGGTCGGACCGGCCCGGGACGTAGTGCACCGGGATCCCGGGTCGCCGGGCCCGCACGGCGTCGACCACCAGGTGCCCGGTCACCCCGGGCACCGGCGCCTCCCCCGCTCCGTAGACGTCGGTGACCACCACGACATCGGCATCGTCGAAGGCGCCCCCGAAGCCCGCCGCGACCTCCGCCGTCCGCGAGTACCGGTGGGGCTGGAAGACGGCCACCACCCGGTCCCAGTCGCCGTTGCGGGCCGCGCTCAGCACGGCCTGTACCTCCGAGGGCAGGTGGGCGTAGTCGTCCACGAAGGTGACGCCCCCCTGCTCCCCGCGGAACTCGAATCGTCGGGCCACGCCGCCGAAGCGGGCCAGCGCCCGGCCGGCGGCATCGGCCGGCGCACCGGCGGCCAGGGCGGCCACGGTCGCCACGGCGGCGTTCCGGGCGTTGTACAGGCCGGGCACGGCCACGTCCAGGTGGACGACCAGGCCCCCGTCCCGGTCCTGCAGGTCGAAGGCCACCGAGCTCCGACCGGCGACCACCGACGTGAGCCGGTAGTCCGCATCCGGGTCGAGGCCGACCAGGTCGGCACCGGCCGCCCGGCCGATGGTCCGCGCCTCGGGATCGTCACTCCCCACCACGCGCCGGGTACCCGAGGCGACGAACGTGGCGAAGGCCGTACGGACCGCGTCGAAGGTCCCGTAGTGGTCGAGGTGGTCGGGCTCGACGTTGGTGACCACGGCCACCTCTGGGGTCAGGTGCAGGAAGGTGCCGTCGCTCTCGTCGGCCTCCACCACCATCCACCCGCCCGTGTCCCACACCGCATTGGTCCCGATCTCGTTGACGTCGCCCCCGATCAGGAACGACGGGCGCAGCCCGGCCTCGACCAGGATCAGCGCCAGCATGGACGCCGTGGTCGTCTTGCCGTGGGTTCCCGCCACGGCGATGCACCTCCGGCGCGAGGCGATGGCGGCCAGGGCCTCGGCCCGGGCCACCACGGGGATGCCCCGCTCCTTCGCCGCCACCACCTCGGGATTGTCGGGCCGGACGGCGGTGGACAGGGTGACCAGGTCGGCCCCGTCCACGTGGGCGGCGTCGTGTCCGATGGCCACGGTGATCCCGAGCGTCCGGAGCCGCTCGGTGACGCCGGACTCACGGAGGTCGCTCCCGCTCACCTCGTGGCCCATGGCCGCCAGCACGGTGGCGATGGCGCTCATCCCCGCACCTCCGACCCCCACCACGTGCACGTGCGGCAGGGCGGCCGGGTCCCCGAGTGCCCGGGATCCGGGGGTGCTCACGCCACCCTCCGGGGCGGCCGGGCCCCGCCCGGGCGTGCGGCGGCCTCGACCACCCGGGCACCGGCGGCGGCCGCGTCGGGACGCCCCACGGCGGCGGCGGCCCGCCCCATCGCCCCGAGGTGCTCCCGATCGGCCAGCAGGGCCTCCACCGCGCCGGTGAGGCCCGCCGGGGTGCAGTCGGGATCGGCCAGTACAACGGCGGCCCCCACCCGCTCGAGCACCCGGGCGTTGGCCGTCTGGTGGTCACCCGGCGCCCCCGGCAGCGGCACCAGGACCGACGGCACCCCGGTGGCGGCCAGCTCGGCCACGGTCATGGCCCCGGCCCGGCACACCACGAGGTCGGCCGCCGCGTAGACGGCGGCCATACGCTCCTCGTAGGGCACGCGCACCAGGGCCAGCCCCGGGGCGTCACCGCCGGGGGCCACGGCACCCGCGCCCCCACCGGCGGGACCGTCCTCGTAGGCGGGCCAGTCCCGGCGCCCGACGATGTGGTACACAGCCAGGTCGTCCCGGGTGGACCAGCGCTCCACCGCCCCGTCGACCGCCCGGTTGATCTGCCGGGCACCCAGGGAGCCGCCGAAGGCGGCCACCACGGCCCGGTCGTCGGGCAGGCCGAGCAGCCGCCGGGCGGACGCCCGGGACGCGGCGGTGCGGTCGACGGCGGCGATCTCGGGCCGGACCGGGGTCCCGGTCACCACCGAGTGGGGCAGGGGGTTCCCGTCCCAGCCCACGGCACAGGCCGTGGCGAACCGACCCAGCAGGCGGTTGACCGCACCCGGCACGGCGTCCACGTTGACCAGCACGAGGGGCACCCGGTGGACCAGGGCGCCGATCGCCCCGGCCAGGCTGGCGTAGCCACCGACGGCCACCACCACCTCCGGTCGGACCCGGCCCACCAGGCGGACCGCCCGGGAGGCGGCCACGGCGAGACCGGCGGCGGAGCGGACGTTGTCCACCAGGTCCCGGGGGGCGAGGCTGCGCTTGATGCCCCGGCCCGGCAGCAACGTCACCGGGAACCCCCGGCCGGCCAGGGTGGTCGCGTCCTGGCCCCGCTCGGAGCCGACGAACTCGATCGAGGAGCGGTCGTGGCCCTCGGCCACCAGGGCCTCGGCGATGGCCAGGGCGGGCTGCAGGTGGCCGGCGGTGCCCCCGCCGGCCACGAGTGCGTAGCGCCGGGCGGCGGGGCCGTGCCGGTCGGTCACGCTGTCCGGGGCGGTCACGCCCGGACGAGTCGACGCCGCCGCAACGGACGGGCACGGGGGCCCGGGCGCTCCTGCGAGGCGATGTTCAGGAGGATGCCCACGGCGGCCAGGGTGATCACCAGGGACGAGCCTCCGAACGAGATGAACGGCAGGGGGATCCCGGTCACCGGGAGGACCCCGATCACCGCCCCGATGTTGATGACTGCCTGGCTGGTGATCCACGTGGTCACGCCGACCGCCATCAGGCAGCCGAACCGGTCGGGGGCCCGGGTGGCGGCCCGGTACCCGTACCACGCCAGGGCGAAGAACAGCAGGAGGACGAACACGGCCCCGATGAGTCCGAGCTCCTCGCCGACCACGGAGAAGATGAAGTCGGTCTGGGCGTTCGGGAGGGTCCCCCACTTCTCCCGGCCACCCCCGAGGCCGAGGCCGAACAGGTGGCCCGACCCCAGTCCGATCAGCGACTGCCACACCTGGTAGCCGGAGCCGGACTGGTGGGCACCGGGGTTGATGAACGACAGGATCCGGTCCCGCCGGTACGAGTCACTGAGGGCGAACACGGTGGCCACGAGCCCGAACGTGACCAGGACCTTGGTCAACGGGGCGAGCGCCACCCCGCTCAGGAACAGGATGCCGAACGCGATGCAGCTCAGCACCATCGCCGTGCCCATGTCGGGCTGCTTGATGATCAGGGCGGCCGAGACGATCAGGACGCCCATGACCGGGGCGATCACCTGCTTGGCCGGGGCGTCCCGATCGGTCCGCCGGACGACGATGTCGGCGGCGAAGACCACCATGGCCAGCTTCATCAGCTCCGACGGCTGGAGGCGGAGCAGCCCGAAGCCGATCCACCGCGACGAGCCACCCGAGGTCACCCCCAGCCCGGGGACGAGCACGGCCACCAGCAGGACCAGGGTGAGGGCCACCAGGGGAACCGACCAACGGCGCCAGGCGCGGTAGTCGACACGGGCCAGGATCAGGAGCGCGGCGACGCCCACGACCATCCACAGGGCCTGGCGCAGGAAGATCGTCCACGGCGAGTCGTAGGTGATCAGGGAGATCACCGGGGACGCCGATCCCACCATGACCAGCCCGGCCACGCACAGCAGGGCGGTGAGGACGGCCAGTGCGGGCCCGGTGGGCACCTCGGACAGCCGTCGGACCAGCGGCGGGCGCCCGGTGGCGGTCGGTCGGGTGGTCCGGCGCTCAGCCACGACGGGCCCCGCCGAGGTCGACCCCGCCGACCCCGGGCACCGAGCGGGACGGTCCGGTCCGGGTCTCCATCCCACCAGCCTCGCCCATGCGCGCGCGCGAGTGGTGGAACCCGGGGACCGCAGCCGTCGGGGGCCCGGTCAATGGACGGTCCCCACCGACAGGAAGTCACCGTAGAAGATCCCGAGACCGAGGGCGGCGAACAGTCCGGCCAGGATCCAGAAGCGCACGATCACCGTGGTCTCCGGCCAGCCCATCAGCTCGAAATGGTGGTGGAGCGGGGCCATGAGGAAGACGCGGCGGTGGAAGACCCGGAAGCTGACCACCTGGATGACCACCGAGAGCGTGATGATCACGAACAGACCGCCCAGGATCACCAGCAGGAGGTCGAGGTTCATCAGCAGGCAGAGGGCGGCCAGGCCGGAGCCGATGGCCAGCGAGCCGGTGTCCCCCATGAAGATCTTGGCCGGGGCCGCGTTCCACCACAGGAAGCCGACACAGGCGCCGGCCAGGGCCACCGAGGCCAGGGCCAGGTCCAGGGCGTCACCCACGTGATAGATGCTGAAGTGCCGGTACTGCCAGTAGCCGATGATGGCGAGGGTGGCGAAGCAGAACGTGGAGGAGCCCGCCGCCAGCCCGTCCAGTCCGTCGGTGAGGTTCACGGCGTTGGCCGCGGCGGCGATGATGACCGTGGCCCAGACGATCCAGACCGCTGTCCCCATGTGCAGGCCGATCGAGTTGTACCGGGTGAACGACAGGGTCGTCGAGGCGTGCGCCCAGTAGACGGCGAGCACGGAGAACAGCAGGCCGAGGGCGATCTGCGAGCCGAATTTGGCGCGCTTGTTGAGTCCCAGGCTCCGTCGGTGGCGTACCTTGATCCAGTCGTCGGCGAACCCGATGGCCGCGGCGCCGACGATGGCCAGCATGACCAGGGTGCCCGACCGGGAGAACGTCACCCCGGGGACGAAGTGGGCGCAGAGGAAACCGACCAGGACGGCCCCGACGATGCACACGCCACCCATGGTCGGGGTGCCCGCCTTGGCGATGTGGACCTGGGGTCCGTCCTCCCGGATCTGCTGGCCGATGTCGTTCTTCAGGAGCCACCGGATGAGGAACGGGGTGGTGAGGACGGCGACCCACAGGGCGACACCTCCCGACGTCATGAGTGAGATCATCGGGGGACCTCCCCGAACCGGTCGACCAGCGCGGCCCGGGACTCCTCCCGGTCGTCGAAGTGCACGGTGGTGCCGCCACCGGTCTGGGTGTCCTCGTGGCCCTTGCCGGCCACCAGGACCACGTCTCCGGGCCGGGCCTCGTCGACGGCCGCCCGGATGGCCAGGGCCCGGTCGGGCTCCACGGTGACCGGGGTCCCGGGGACCATGCCGGACCGCACCTCGTCGATGATGGCCACGGGATCCTCCGACCGCGGGTTGTCCGACGTCAGCACGACCACGTCGGCCAGGGTGGTGGCTGTCGCACCCATCTCCGGGCGCTTGCCGCGGTCGCGATCGCCCCCACAGCCGAACACGCACAGCAACCTACCGCCACCGGCCAGGGCCCGGCCCGCCTCCAGCGCCGATCCCAGCCCGGCCGGGGTGTGGGCGTAGTCGACCAGTACCGCCACCGGCCAGCCGGGCCCCACCGACTCCATGCGGCCGGGGACCGGCGCGGCGGCCGACAGTCCCGACACCACCTGGTCCTCACCCACCCCGAGGGACACACCGATGGCCGCCGCCACCAGGGCGTTGTCCACGTTGAACCGGCCCGACAACGGGAGGTCCACCCGGCGCCCACGCCAGGTGAACCGCGAGTGGCCGACGACAAGCTCGACGTCGGACGCCTCGTCGGACCGGACGGCGGTCACCCGGTCCGATCCGAGTCCCGTCGACAGGCGCCCGAGTAGGCGCTCACCCCACGGGTCGCCGGCGAACACGACCGCCCGGCGGAAGCGCTCCGGGGCGAACAGCGAGGCCTTGGCCTCGAAGTAGGCCTCCATCGACCCGTGGTGGTCCAGATGGTCGCGACTGAGGTTGGTGAAGGCGGCGACGTCGAACACGATGGCGTCGGCCCGGTACTGGGTCAGTGCGTGCGAGGAGATCTCCATGGCCACGGCGGTCCGGCCGTCGGCCACCAGATCCGCCAGCCGCCGCTGGAGGTCCGGTGCCTCCGGGGTGGTCCGGGCCCCGTCGAGGGTGCCGATCACCCCGGTGGGACGGCCGTCCGCCTCCAGGACCGAGCGGACCAGCTGGGTCACCGTGGTCTTGCCGTTGGTGCCGGTCACACCCACCGTCTGCAGCGACCGGGCCGGGTGGCCGTGGAACGCGGCCGCCACCGCGGCCATGGCCGGCCGCACCCCACCCTCCCCCACGCCCACCTGGGTCACACCGAGGTCGAGGAAGTGCTCGCACAGCAGCGACGACGCCCCCCGGGCGACGGCCTCGGTGGCATGGGCGTGCCCGTCGGTCCGCTCACCCGGGACGCAGCAGAACAGGGCACCCGCCGCCACCCGTCGACTGTCGAATTCGACGGAGCGCACGGGGGTGGTCGCCGGGTCACCCCGCACACCGGTCACCGGCACCCCCTCGAGGAGGTCGGCCAGCATCACCGCGTCGGCGTCCTGGGGGTCCTGGGCGTTCGGTCGTGGCGGGGTGGGGTGGGCGTCCGGTGCGGGGCCCACCTAGGGCCCTTCCGTGACCGCTCCGGCCGGCACGGTGACGCTGCCCGTGCCCCCCACGGCCGTCGTCGAGTGGGCGGTGACAGCCGCGGCGGAGGTGGGCACGCCGAAGTGGTGGAGGGCATAGGCCATGATCGTGGAGAACACCGGGGCAGCCACCGCACCACCGTAGATCGGCGTGGGGTGGTCCAGGACCACGATGGCGGACAGGATCGGGTGCTGGGCGGGCGCGAACCCGGCGAAGGAGCCGATGTAGGCCCCGGGGACGTAACCCAGGTGGTTGGGGCTGGGGATCTGCGCGGTCCCGGTCTTCCCGGCCACGGTGTAGCCGTCGATGCCGGCCTCGGTGCCCGTCCCCGATGCCACCACCGACTCGAGCATCGACACCAGTTCGGCGTTCGTGACCGGGTCGATGACCCGATGGGAGGCGGAGGCCGCGGCCGGGGTCACGGTCCCGTCTGAACCGACCGTGGCCCGGACCAGGCGCGGGGACACGAACACCCCACCGTTGGCCACCGAGTTGTAGGCGTCGAGGACCTGCTGGGCGGTGACGGCGTCGTCCTGGCCGATGGGCGTGGACCCGATCGAGGTCCCGGTCCACTGGGAGGCCCCCGGGACCAGGCCCTCGGACTCACCGGGGATGCCCAGGCCGGTCGGCCGACCGAAACCGAGCGCCGAGATCTGGTTGAGCAGTCTCGCCTCGCCCAGGCCCTCCGCCACCTCGATGGTGCCGATGTTGGACGACTGGGCCAGGATCTGGGTGGCGGTCATGGACTCGGTCCCGTGGGACTCGGCGTCGTGGAAGGTGTACTTTCCCATCGGCAGGGCCGCCGGCACCGACAGCGGCGTGGTCGGGGTCACCACGCCATCGGCCAGGGCCGCCGAGAACGTGACCAGCTTGAACACCGAGCCGGGCTCGTAGACCTGGGTGACGGCCGAGTCAGACGGGGCCTCGACCACGCCCGAGGGCAGGGTGTCGGACTGGGCGATCAGGGTCGCACCCGACGTGTTCGGAGCGGCGGCGACCTTGGCCGTCAGCGTGGCCGAGCCGGCGGACGACCCGGTGGCGCCGGCCGAGCCGCCGGCCGCGTTCAGATTGGCCATCGCCAGGATGTCCCCGGTCTTGACGTCCATGATCACCGCGGTGCCGGAGGTGGCGTGGGACGCCACGATCTCGGCGGCCAGCGCCTGCTCGGTCACGTACTGGACCGATTCGTCCAGGGTCAGCTCGACGCCGGTGCCCGGCACGGCCGGGGTCGACAGGTTCCCGCTCGGCAGCGCCACCCCGTCAGGCGACTGCAGGAGATCGGTGGTCCCGGCCCGACCGGCCAGGAGCGACTGGTACTGGTACTCCAGTCCTGACGCCCCGGCGCCGTTCCAGCCGACCGTGCCCACCACGGGTTCGGCGAGCCGGCCGACGGGCACGACCCGCTGCGACTCCGGGACCAGGTTGATCCCGTTGAGGTTCATCTTGGCCACGGTGGCCGCCACCGGATTCGGCACCCGGTGGGCCAGGTAGACGAATCCCGAGGGCTCGGTCAGGCTGGCCCGCAGGGTGGCGGTCGGCACCCCGAGCAGGGGGGACAGTGCGGCGGCGACAGCCGCCGGGTCCTTGATGATCTCCGGATCGGCCACCACCGTCTGACGGGTGACCGTCTCCGCCAGGACCTCGCCGTTGCGGTCGTAGATCCCGCCCCGGACGGCGGGAACGACCACCGACTGGGTCAGCTGCGCCCGGGACAGGGCGGCGTAGTGCACGTTCCCGAACTCCTGGACCTGCACCAGGCGCAGGACCATGGCCCCGAACACCAGCACCAGCAACAGCCGCATGGCGCGCGTGCGCCGGCCGAGGAGGACGGCCGGGCTCACCGGGCGGGCGGTGCGGTCGTCCGCGGTGTCGGGAGGGGGACGTCGAGGGGGACCTGGGGGAGGTCCACGACGCCGGCGGGTGCGGTCGACCCCAGCGCGATCGCCTGGGCCACCAACCGGTCGGGGGCGGCCAGCTCGGCCACCTCGGTCTGCATGGCCTTCTGGGCGGTCTGCTCGTTCACGATCTGCTGCTGGACGTTGGCCAACCGCACCTGGCCCTCGGCCACCAGGTTGTCGCCCACGACGACCGCCAGGAGGCTCCCCACGACCAGGGCCGCCGCCAGCACGTTCGCCCCCCGGGACCGGTGCCGGCGGGTGGACCGACGGGGTGCCGGCTCGAAGACGCGCAGGGCGGGCCGACGGGTGGTGGGCCGGGGCTGGGGGGCCGTCGCCCGGCGGGCCGCCCCGGTGGAGGACGGTGCCATCAGGCCACCTCACCGTTGGTGCCGGCGACCGACGGGTCGGGCAGGCGCTCGATGACCCGGAGGCGGGCGGCCTCGGCCCGGTGGTTGCGGGTGATCTCGGCCACGGTGGGGCGGCGCGAGCCCCGGTGGACCAGGCGGAACCGGGGGTCGGCGCCACAGACGCACGGGAGCCCGGGAGGACAGTGGCAGTCGTCGGTGACGGCACGGGTGAACGTGGCCTTGACCAGGCGGTCCTCGCCGGAATGGTAGGAGATGACCACACACCGGCCTCCGGGCCGGAGGAGGTCCAGGGCGGCATCGAGCCCGGTGTCGAGCTGGTCCAGTTCCTCGTTGACGGCGATGCGGATCGCCTGGAAGACCCGGCGGGCCGGG
>Ga0302279_10007379_pt1 | contig 11258 bp, 10 predicted proteins | sample III_Bog_N3_3_FD_194541 | JGI IMG/M metagenome (GOLD analysis project Ga0302279, IMG submission 194541) | Peat permafrost microbial communities from Stordalen Mire near Abisko, Sweden - III_Bog_N3_3 | ecosystem: Environmental > Terrestrial > Soil > Wetlands > Peat | place: Sweden: Abisko...
CCTGGCGGGGGCGCCGCCCTGGCATTCGGCGCCATCGCCCGGCGGCTGTGGGAGAAAGTCGGCGGCACAGTGGCGACCGGCCCGCGCATCATCATGGACTGAACCCGGCACAATCTGCCGACCACGACAATTTGCACCCGGCAGTTGCTGCCGGGTGCAAAGCGCCCCCTTTGGAAAACAACAAAGAATTCCTGGCACGACGGTTGCTGCCCCTGCCCTGCACCAAATCCGCGCTGACCCCGCGGCCAACCAGGGGCTACCATCATGTCGATCAGTTCCATCACCAACAACCAGCAGATATCAGCGCTGCAGGCCTATCAGCCGCCACCAGGACCACCGCCGGGACCACCGCCAACCGGCGATTCAACGAGCACGAACACATCCTCGTCCAGCGGGGCGCAGGCGGGTTCCGGCGGGATGAACCCGTTCCAGAAGCTCGCCAGCGATTTGCAGGCGGCCTTGGTATCGCTGCAATCCGGCGGCAGCAGTTCAGCGAGCAGCAGCACCACGGCGGCCAGCGACAATTCCACCAGCACGAGCAGCACCAGCAGTTCAGACCCGCTGCCGCAGCTCACCAGCGACGTGCAGTCCATCCTCAGCCAGCTCGAAGGCACCTCCAGCCAACCCACCGGTGGCACGGCTGGCCCTCCCCCGGCACCGCCGCCGAGCAGTTCGACAAGCTCGTCGTCCAGTTCCACATCGGACAGCAGCAGCCTGCAGGACCTGTCGCAGACCATCGCCAGCGACCTGATGCAGGCGTTGCAGGCGTATTCGTCCAATAACCAGGGCGGGTCATCAACCGGCAGCACCGCATCATCAGGCACCAACCAACTCGCCTGACAGCAGTTTCAGCAGCAGGACGCCCGGGAAAAATTCCCGCAGCCAGTCCGCTTCAGCGCCAGCCCAGCAGCACCCGCTCCAGCCGCCCAAGCACCCAGGACACGCACAGCCCGATCGCCGACAGCACAACGATCCCGGCCAGCAGATTGTCGGTGTCATAGAGATTGCCGGCCTGCAGCACGAAGGCGCCGATACCCTTGTCCGCGCCGATCATCTCAGCCGCCACCAGCAAAATGATCGCGGTGGACGTGGTGATGCGAAACCCCGACAGGATCGCCGGCAACGCGCCCGGCAGCACGATCTTGGTCACGATCGACCAGTGTTTCAGATTGAACGACTGCGCCATGCGGATCAGCCCGCGCGGCACGCCGTCCACCCCGGCCACCGTGTTGATGACGGTGGGAAAGAACACGCCAAACGCCAGGGTGATGATCTTCGAGCTCTCGCCAATGCCGAACCAGATGATGAACAACGGCACCAGCGCGATCTTCGGAATCGGGAACAACGCCGAAACCACCGCCATCCCCGGCGAGCGCGCCAAGGTGAACAGCCCGAGCGCGAACCCCACCACAAGCCCCGCGACAGTGCCAACCACCCACCCGATCGCCAGCCGCTGCAACGAGGCCGCCAGATGGCCCCACAATTCGCCGCTCGCCACCAACGCCGCCAAGGCCCGGCCGATCAACACCGGCGACGAGGCATAGGCGGTGGACGCCCAACCCAGCCAGACCAAAATCTGCCAGAACACCAACAGCCCGATCAGCGTCACCGGCGACGCCCAGCCGATATGGCGCGGCGCATAGCCGCCGGCGCGAAACGGCACCACGCCCTTAAGCTTCGGCATCGGTCAACTCCCGGTCCGCCGCCGCCGCATCACCGCGCAGCAATTCCCACAGCCGCGCCTCCACCGCCACCAGATCAGGATCGTCCAGCCGCCGCTGCGACAACGGCGTGTCAATGCGCAAGATCTCCCGCACCCGCCCCGGACGACGTCCGAGCACCACGATCTGCTGGCCCAGTCGCGTCGCCTCGGCAAGGTTGTGTGTGACATAAACCGTGGTGGCGCCGGTGCGCGCGATCACCTCGGCGAATTCATCGAGCAGCAGCCCGCGCGTCTGCGCATCCAGCGCCGACAACGGCTCATCCATCAGCAGCACCGCCGGTCGCACCGCCAGCGCCCGCGCGATGCCGACCCGCTGGCGCATGCCCCCGGAGAGCTGCTTCGGCCAGGCGTCGGCGAAATCCGCCAGCCCCGCCACCGCCAGCACCTCGGCCACCCGCGCGGCCCGCTCGGCCCGCGACAGCTTCGTATCCTCCAGCACCAGCGACACGTTGCCCGCCACCGTCCGCCACGGCACCAAGGCAAAATCCTGGAACACATAGGTCAATGGATTGAGGCAATCGTCCGCCACCGCACCTTCCATCGCCACCCGCCCCTGCGACGGCTTCACGAGACCGCCGAGAATGCCGAGCAACGTGGATTTGCCACAGCCGGACGGCCCCACGAGCACCGTCACCTCGCCGGCGGGGATCTCCAGATCAAGCCCAGCAAGCACCGACAGCTCGCGATAGGCGTGGCTGACGCCTTGAACATGCAAACGAACCGAGGATGTCATCGTGTCGGCAGGAAATGCGTGTCGATGATGTCGTTGGGGTTGATGGCGCCCTTGACCATGTTTTCCTCGGTGAACCAGGCCAGCTGCGCCTTCACGTCGGCCACATCGAGCGCCGCCCCCTCATCGTACCAGCCGATGCCGTCGCGCACCCGCTGGGCGCCGTCGGCGTCAGACGCGAAGATGTATTTGCGAATATCCGCCACCGCCGCCGCCGTCACCGCGTCCGAAGCCCCCTTGGTCAGGAACGCCGCGCGATAATCGGCCACCCCCTTGCGATAGGCATCGCAAAAGCCGTGCAAGGCGTCGGCGCGCTTGTCGATCATCCCAGTGGTCGCGAACAATGCGGTGATCTGATACGGCACCCAATCGCCGACCCAGCCGATGATATGCGCCTCGTTATTGGCCACCAACGGCCGCGCCAGCGAGGCAATCGCCAGCGTGGCATCCACCTGCCCGGTGCGCACGGCGGCCACCATGTTGCCGTATTGCTGCAACGGCCGCAGCGTCAGCGACTTCGGATCGAACCCGGCTCGCTCGGCAATTTTGGCGGCCATATAGTGAAATGACGAACCATACTGGGTGATGCCGAAACTATGCCCGGCCAGCTTGTCCACCGAGGTCAGCCCGGCCGAATAGGCCGCGTTGGAGACCAGAATGGCGGTCAGCTCGAAGCCCTTCTGCTCGTGCAGCGCACCGCCGATCACCTTCAGCGCACCACGCCCGGCCAACGAGAAGAACCCACCGGTCAGCGCGGTCACGCCAACATCGATATCCCCTGCCACCGCCGCCGCCGCAATCGGCTGGGCCGCTTCGAAGAAGGTGAAATCCACCGGCCAACCAGACTCGGCGAAATAGCCGCGCTGCTGGGCGATATAGAACGGCGCCGGCGACAGAGTGTGCAGCAGGCCCAGCCGAATCCGCCCCTCAGCGCGGGCCGGGCGGGCCAATCCAGCAGCGGCCGCTCCGGCCAATATGCTTCTACGCGTGATCGTCATGCTGCAGGCCCTCCCCCGGGGAGAGGGATATTCCCCCGCGCGTGCCGGAACGCAAGCTTCGGATTTACGCGGCGGTCTCCACCTTCATCTCGCCGAGATAGGCCTGCTTGATATCGTCATGCTCGCGCAGCTCGGCCGCGGTGCCCTGCAGCACGACCACACCGGTCTGCAGCACATAGGCGCGATGGGCGATCGACAACGCCATCGCGGCGTTCTGCTCGACCATGAAGATCGAAACGCCCTGGCGGTTGATCTCCTGGATGATGTCGAACACCTGCTCCACATACAGCGGCGACAGGCCCATCGACGGCTCATCCATGCAGATCAGCCGCGGCCGCGCCATCAGCGCGCGGCCAATCGCCACCATCTGCTGCTCCCCGCCGGACAGCGTGCCGGCAATCTGCGAGCGGCGCTCCTTCACCCGCGGGAACAGCCCATAGACCCGCTCCAGATCCTCTCGGAACTGCGCGCCACGCTTTTGCGTGTAGGCGCCCATTTCCAGGTTTTCATACACGGTCATGCGCGGAAACAGCCGGCGTGCCTCCAGCACCGGGGCAATCCCGCGCTTCACCCGCTCGCTGGTCGCCAGGTTTTCAATCGGCAACCCGTCGAACAGCACGGTGCCGGTGCGCGGGCGCACCACGCCCATGATGGTCTTCATGGTGGTGGATTTGCCGCAGGCGTTGCCACCGAGCAGCGAGACGATCTCGCCATGCCCGATGGTGTAGTTCACGTCCTTCAGCGCGTGCATGTCGCCGTAGTACGTGTTGATGCCCTTGAATTCGAGCAGATGTTCCGATTTAGGCTGCATCGGTGGTCTCCATGACAGCCGCCCGCGCCGCACGGCCGAGATAGGCCGTCAGCACTTCCTCATTGCGGCGAACCTCATCGGGCAGGCCCTCGGCGATCTTGTCGCCGTGATCGAGCACGACAACGTTGTCGGCGAGTTTGGTGACGACATCGAGCTTGTGCTCGATGATCAGAATGGTCAGCCCCAGCGCGTGCAGGCTCTTGATCTGCTCGGCGAGTTCCAACGTCTCCGCCGGATTCATCCCCGCCGTCGGCTCGTCAAGCAGCAGGATGCGCGGCTTGGACGCCAGCGCCCGGGCAATCTCTACACGCCGGCGGTTGGCGTACGACAGACCACCCACCGGCTGCTGCGCCCTGGGGGTCAGCCGGTTGCCGAACATCGAGATGATGTCGGTCACCCAAACCAGGGCCTTCGCCTCCTCGGCCCGGTTGTGCGGGGTGTGCAGCACGGACGCGAACGGCCCGCTCGACAGCCTTGCATGCTGGCCGATCAGCACGTTTTCCAGCACCGTCAAATTCGGGAACAGCCGGATGTTCTGGAATGTCCGCGCCACGCCTTCCTCCAGCACCTCGTGCGGCTGCAGCCCGAGCAGCTCCACGCCATGGAATTTGATCGAACCGGAATCAGCCTTCACCAGCCCGGTGATGACATTGAACAATGTCGATTTGCCCGAGCCGTTCGGCCCGATCACCGCGACCACGCCACCATCTGGCACCGTCAGCGTCACCGCATTCAGCGCGGTGAGGCCGCCGAACTTCACCACCACGTCACGGATTTCCAGCGCATTGCCGGTGCCGGTGTCCCAGCGCGGAATGTTGTGCAGATTGGCGAAACCGCCGCGCTTGATCTCGGCGTGCTGGGCATTGAAGCTCAGCGCCGGCATTTTGCGGGTGGCGGGGATCATGCCCTCCCGGCGGAACAGCATCATGCCGATCAGGATGATGCCGAACAGCAGTTGCGTCCATTGCACCATGTCCACGCCGCGCAGCATGTCATTGTTGAGCACATTGCCGAGCGCGTGCAGCCACTCGCTGAGCTGCGGCAGGAACCAGGTCTGCATCAACTGCAGCAACAGCGCGCCAACCACCACGCCCCAAACCGACCCCATGCCGCCGAGCACCACCATGACAAGCAGCATCGACGAGACATTGAAGTTGAACATATCCGGCGTCGCCGTCTGCAACTTCGCCACGAAATACACCCCGGTCATGCCGGCAAAAGCGGCACCGATGGCGAACGCCAGCAGCTTGAAGCGCACGAGGTTGACGCCCATCGTGCTCGCCGCCGTCTCATCCTCGCGCAGCGCCATCCAGGCGCGACCGATCCGGCTGTCACGCAAGCGGATGCTGACGAAAATCAGCAACGCCATCAGCCCAACACCGACGTAGTAGTAAGGCTCGGCGTCAATGCCGAAATTATAGCCGAACAGCTTCGGCGCCTGGATGCCGTTCAACCCGGCGGCGCCGTTGGTGACGCTGTCGACATTGCGCGCCACGATCGGCACGATTTCGCCGAAGCCGAGGGTAACGATGGCCAAGTAATCGCCGCGCAGCCGCAGCGTCGGTGCGCCGAACAGCACCCCGAAAAACGCGCTGACCACAGCGGCCGTCGGCAACGCGATCCAGAACGACAAGGTGAAATGCACCAGATCGGGACCGCCCTGGTTCATCTTTTCCACCAGCCCCAACGAGGCCAGCGGCGCCCAGTAGTCGTGCCACAGCGGCATCACCTGAAAGCTGGTGAAGATGCCGTAGTAATAGGCGCCAATGGCAAAGAACGCGGCATAGCCGAGGTCGAGCAGGCCGGCAAAACCCACCACAATGTTCAGCCCGAGTGCCAACGTGGCGTACGACAGCGCGTTGGCGGCGGTGTCGATATCGGCGTCGTCGTCATGGATCAGCGGAAATGCCAGCATGATGGCGGCAAGAAGCAGCAACCCCAGTGATTTACGGGCGTTCGGCGACATCGCCTGGAACGGACGGGAGACGAAAGCCACAGCTGAAGACACCATGTTCGCCTCCTTCACGACTTGTTGGGGGCAAGACGCCCGAGCAGGCCAGCGGGTTTGAACACCAGCACCAGCACCAGCAGGCTGAAGATCACCACATCGGTCCAGGCGGTGCCGACCACCTGGCCGCTGAACGCCTCGATCAGCCCGATCAGAATACCGCCGAGCATGGCGCCGGGCACATTGCCGATGCCGCCCAGCACCGCCGCGGTGAAGGCTCGAAGCCCCGCCGCAAAGCCGATGTCGACCTTGGCGAGGTTGTAATACAGCCCAAAGATCAACCCGCAGGCGCCCGCCAGCGCCCCGCTGAGGAAGAACGCCATCATGACCACGCGATCGACCTCAACCCCCATCATCCGGGCGGCATCGGGATCCTGTGCGGTGGCGCGCATGGCACGGCCGATCTTGGTGTACTGCACGAAATAGGTAAGCCCCCCCATCAGCACGAGCGCGGTGACCCAGATCATGATCTCACGCAGCCGCAGCACCGCGCCGCCGATGTTGAAGATGATCGGCGGCAGAGGATTGGGGAAATTCTTGGCGTCGGTGCCAAGCGTCAGCAGCACCACGTTGAACAACACATAAGACACGCCGATCGTGGTGATCATCGCCGCCGGCCCCTTGACCGCGCGCAGCGGCCGCAACAGGAACCGCTCGATGCTGAGCGCGATACCGCCGCAGGCGAGCATGGTGACGGCAAATGTCACCAGCAGCACGCCAGCCAGCGGCAGGCCGGTCATCACAGTCTCCTGCCCAACCACACCCAGCGCCTGCAACGTCAGCATGGCGATCATCGATCCGACCATGAAGACGTTGAAATGCGAGAAATTGATCAGTTCCATGATGCCGTAGACCAGGGTGAACCCCAGGGCGAGCAGCGAATACATCGACCCCAGGCTGAGCCCGTTAATCAATTGCTGAAGAAGCACGTCACCAGACGTCATGAAAAAGATCCATCTTTGAATGTATCAACACGAACGAAGCCGTTCGATCACTCGCTAGGGTGAGTCAGTCAGCGTGGCTCTCGAGAACCGGCGCGCAGCGGACGATGGTCCGTGAGCACCGGAAGCGCAGAGAGCCGCGCTGAATGACCACCCTAGTTAGAGTGAGCGAATGGCTTCTTAAGCCATGGGGGCTATGCCGATGTACTTGAACTGCGAGTCAGGATCATCGAGCGGCTTGGCGCCGTCCTTTTTCACCTGGAACACGCTGATGATCTTGTTCTTCACGTCGCCGTATTCATCGAACGCCACCGGCCCGATCAGGCTGTCGGCCAACGAGATGCTGCCGATCGCGTCACGCACACTGCTGCGCGTCACTTTCTGGCCACTGGCCGCCACCTTCTTCACGGCGGCGATGATGACCTGGGCGCCCACGTAGCAGGTGGCGCTGTAGTCTTCCGGGTACTGGTTGAAGCGCTTGAAGAACGCGGCGCTGAACTTCGCTGTCTTCGGATCTTCGGTCACGTGCGGAGCGGCGTTGGTGGCATACCAACCCTCGACCGCCGGGAAGCCGGCCCCCTTCAGAACGTCCGCGCCATAGATGCCGTCGCCGCCGGCCTTGATCATGGTCGGCACGATGTCATAGGCCTGCTTGACCAGCTTCACGCCGGCCTGGCCGACGCCGCCGTAATACAGTGCGTCGGGGGCAAGCGACTTGATCTTGGTCAGAATGGCCGAATAGTCGGTGGCCTTCGGGTCGAGCCGGTCGCGACCGAGGATCTTGATTCCCTTCTTTTCCGCCTGGCCCTGGAACGCATCGGCGAGGCCCACACCATAGGCACCGCTGTCGTCGAGCACGAAGATGGACTTCACCTTCAGGGTGTCGGCCATGTAGTTGGCCATGTTCGGGCCCTGGAAGGCATCGGTGGCGACGGTGCGGAAGTAGATCGCCTTGCCGGCCGGCATGTATTGGCTGGCGAACTTCGGATTGGTGATGTCCGGGTTGGTGGAAGACGGCGTGATGATGGCCAGGTCGCCCTGGCTCAGGATCGGTGCCATCGCCTTGCCGGCGCCCGACATCTGCGGCCCAAGCGCTGCGACGTAGCCTTTGTCGGACACCATCTTGCGGGCGTTGGTGGCGGCCTGCGCCGGATCGTACTGGCCAGCGGTGGCGGTGGCGTCGTCGAGTTTCACCACTTCGAAGGTATAGCCCTTCACCGCATGGCTCTCGTTGGCTTCCTCGAACGCGAGCGTGCCGCCATTGGCGATGCGCGCGGCGGACTCGGCGTCAGCACCGGTGAAGGAGAGGTCGATGCCGATCCGCAGGATGGTATCGGCGGCCTCAGCCGCCTGGATTCCCATCGTTGCCGCGGCGGCAACGCCAGCCACGGCCTTAAAAGTCGAACGGCGAGAGATCATTCCACAGCTCCTTTGAACGAGAAATGCGTGGCGATCTGCCACTGCGAGGACAGCATGATGATGCCATGCGAAATTGGCAACTCACCCACCCGCAGGGCGCGGCTCGCGACGCAATCAATGAAGAGGTTTCGCAATCTCTGTGCCATCGCAGAGCTGCGGCGCGACGGTTGCTGGATCGCCCCGGGCATACCTGTGCTAGAAGCCCGCGCATGGCCCCTCCCTTGCTCGCTCTCCAGGATATCCACCTCACCCTCGGCACAGCCCCGCTGCTGACCGGCGCAGATCTCGCGGTCAGTCCCGGCGAGCGACTGGCGCTGGTCGGGCGAAATGGCTCAGGAAAATCAACTCTGCTCAAAATTGCGGCAGGCCTGCTGCAGCAGGACAGCGGCACGCGATTCGTGCAGCCGGGTGCCACAGTGCGCTACCTGCCGCAGGAGCCGGATCTGACCGGCTATCCCTCGGTGCTCGCCTATGTCGAGGAAGGCATGGGCCCGGGTGACGATCCGTATCGCGCGCATTATCTGCTCGAACAGCTCGGCATGACCGGCGAGGAAAAAACCGATCACCTCTCCGGCGGCGAGGCCCGCCGCGCGGCGCTGGCCCGCGTGCTGGCACCAAGCCCGGACATTCTGCTGCTGGACGAGCCGACCAACCATCTGGATCTGCCGGCGATCGCCTGGCTGGAACAGGAGCTCGCCTCGCTGCGCTCCGCCATCGTGCTGATCAGCCATGACCGCCGCCTGTTGGAAAGCCTGTCACGCTCAATCGTCTGGCTCGACCGCGGCACCGCCCGCAGGCTCGACCGCGGCTTCGCGCATTTCGAGGCCTGGCGCGACGAAACGCTGGAACAGGAAGAGCGCGACCGCCACAAGCTCGGCCGCAAGCTTCTCATGGAAGAAGACTGGCTGCGCTACGGTGTCACCGCGCGGCGCAAGCGCAACGTCAAGCGCCTCGCCGGGCTGCACACCCTGCGCGAACAGCGCAAGCAGAAGAACGGCCCCACCGGCGGCGCCCGGCTGGTGGCGAGCGAGACCGATCTTTCCGGCAAGCTGGTGGCTGTCGCTGAAAACGTGTCGCTGTCGTTCGGCGATCGTCCGATCATCAAGAACCTCAACACCCGCATCCTGCGCGGCGACCGTGTCGGCATCATCGGCCCGAACGGCGCCGGCAAAACCACGTTGCTATCGCTGCTGACCGGCGCCCTGCAGCCGGATTCCGGTGAAATTCGCATCGGCAGCAGCCTGCAGATGGTCTCACTCGACCAGCGCCGCGCCAGCCTCGATCCGGACACCACGCTGGCGGACACCCTCACGGGCGGCCATGGCCAAACGGTGGATGTGAACGGCCAGCCGCGCCACGTGATCGGCTACATGAAAGATTTCCTATTCGGCCCCGAGCAGGCCCGCACTCCCGTCGGCGTGCTGTCCGGCGGCGAGCGTGGCCGTGTCACCTTGGCGGTGGCGCTGGCCAAGCCGTCCAATCTGCTGGTGCTCGACGAGCCCACCAACGACCTCGATCTCGAAACATTGGAACTGTTGCAGGAACTACTGGCCGACTACCCCGGCACCGTCATCCTCGTCAGCCATGACCGCGACTTCCTCGACCGCGTCTGCACCAGCGTGATCAACGCCGAGGGTGACGGCGTCTGGATCGAATACGCCGGCGGCTATTCGGACATGCTGATCCAGCGCGGCAAGCCGGCTGCGATGACCAGCATCGAAGGCCCGAAAGCCGGCAAATCGGCGCCATCAGCCAACGTCAAGCCGTCTGCACCGAAAAAGCTGTCGTTCAAAGACAAGCACGCGCTGGAAACCTTGCCGCGCGAGATCGAAAAACTCACAAGTGAAATCGCCAAGCAGCGCCGTATCCTGCACGACCCCAAGCTCTACGCCCGCGACCGCGCCGGCTTCGACCGCGCCACCAAGGCGCTGCAGGACGCGGAGACGGCGCTTGCCACGGCGGAGGAACGCTGGCTGGAACTGGAAATGCTGCGCGAGATGGTCGAGGCGGGCTGACACGTAGGCTTCGGCGGCGGCAACACCGCAGCCGAAGCGCTCAGCTCAGCCGCTGCAAATCCGCCGCGACCTGGTTGGCCACCGCAATCAGATCCTTCACGAACTTGGCACCCGCGCGGGTCCGGCTGATCAGCACGCGCCGACGATCCTGCGGATCCTCGGACCGACTGACGAGGTCGGCTTCCACCAAACGGTCAAGGATACGGGTCACGCCAGGGCGAGCGATGTTAAGCATCCTGGCGACGCTCGTTACCGAGTGTACGTCGTCTTCCAGGTAGACACTCAACAACGTCGTCAACTGCCGTGCCGTCAGGTCGCGCCCATCGCGGCGCACCAGTTCAAGCATCGTGCCGCGGATCAGCGCGATGTTTTCACCGGGCCCGCCCTCAACGTCAGGCGCGCCATTATCGTTATCGGACCCGCAAGAGCCGTCTTCTCCGGCAATTTTCATAAAGACCTTTTCTTTGGTCTGGCCGGCAGAAAATTTGCCACTCATGTCGCCTCCAAATCCCTATAGAAGCTCCGGATTCCTAAAACCCCTAGAGCCAATCAAACAAAATTCATAGTTAGATCGAAAGCAAAATGGATTACAAAGCGATTACGTAAGCACAAG
>Ga0302279_10007381_pt1 | contig 11255 bp, 11 predicted proteins | sample III_Bog_N3_3_FD_194541 | JGI IMG/M metagenome (GOLD analysis project Ga0302279, IMG submission 194541) | Peat permafrost microbial communities from Stordalen Mire near Abisko, Sweden - III_Bog_N3_3 | ecosystem: Environmental > Terrestrial > Soil > Wetlands > Peat | place: Sweden: Abisko...
TCAGGGATCGCTGACGGCGACGAATACGTACACGGCGTGTCTGTCGGGCTGCCCATGATGCCCAGTGGAGCCCAGCCTCGGCGGTAGCCTGGGGGAGGGCGCTCCATGCCTTCAAGAGTTCCATCCGAACGAAAACCGCTCTAGCTTCGTTCAAACTCATGCGATTCGTATTCGCCACCGGCCTCACTGTCGGGCTGCTCATCGCCGGGCTCGCCAGCGCCGACCCTCCCGCTCCTCCGACGCCTGCTCCGCCGCCCGCGGCGGCGCCCGCGCCGCCCCAGCTCGCGCCTGGCGAGATCCTCGCCAAGATGGAGGCCGGGAACAACGCCAGCGCCGACCAGACCCTGAACGAACGACTGACCGTCGTCGAGGTGGACGGTACGCGGCGCATCTACGAGTTCACCTTCCAGCAGAAGGGGAGCAAGCGGCTCGTCGAGTTCACCTCGGGCGAGTCGAAGGGAATGAGCGTGCTCGTCGAGGATCGCGACACCGTGTACGTCTACCTGCCCGGGTTCCGGAAGGTGCGGCGCGTGGCGACGAGCGCCATGAACCAGCCGATCGTCGGGTCCGACCTGAGCAACGAAGACATGGCGACGACGAGCTGGGCACAGACCTACGACGTGTCGCTCGACAAGGAAGACGACGCGTCCTGGTGGCTCGCGCTTACCCCGAAGCGAGGCGTGGTGACGAGCTACGGGAAGATCGTCCACCGCGTGGAGAAGTCCCACTTCTTGCAGCAAGAAACGCACTGGTTCAACGCCGCCGGCACGGAGGTAAAGAGCCTCGTCGCCAGCCAGCCCACGAGCACCGACGGCGTATATCGCTTCCGGCTCGCCGTCTTCTCCGACCCGCGGACGGGCCATCGTAGCGAGCTCGAGACGACCTCCGCCCGCTACAACCAGGGCCTGAGCGACGACGTCTTCACGCTCCGCCAGCTCCAGTGGGGAAAGTAGCCCGCGCACGCCGGGCGTGGCCGTTGCCGCGCGGCGCCGCGGTCGCTCTCCTTGTCCTGGCACCCGCGACGGCAGAGGCCGCGCCTGCGTGGATCGACAAGCTGGAGCTGTCTGGTTACCTGCAGAGCGACATTCGATTCGACATCGACAACTCTCGCGGGCCCGTCCCCGGCCAGGGCTACACCTTCTCGCTCAACCGGAACGATTTCGACCTCAAGCTGAAGTTCACGCCGCACCCGGACGTCATCGCCGTGGTCGAGCCTCGCGTGCGCTACTACGGGTTCGTCTCCAGCCAGACGCTCGCCGTCGCCGACCTCTGGAACGCGTCGGACGTCTCGCCGTTCACGCTGTACATGGACCAGGCGTACGTGGCCGTGAAGGGCGTCCCCTCGAAGTGGATCGACCTGAAGGCCGGCCGCATGCAGGTCACCTGGGGCTCCGTCGACGTGTTCAGCCCCAACGACAACATCAGCTCTCGCGATCTGTCCGATCCCCTCGACTACACGCGCAAGGTCCCCAACGAGATGGTGGAGATCGATGCGTATCCCACCTCGCGCCTCACGCTGAACGCGATCTGGATCCCGATCTTCCAGCCGTCATGGCTCCCCCCATCGGCCCCGCTCGCGTACTCGGTGCAAAAGAACGCCCAGGGATGCCTCACGCAGTTCCCGGCGCCGCCGCTGACTGTTGCCCAGAATGGGCAGCTCGAGAAGCTCTTCACTGCTGTGAACCCCTGCGCGCTCAACATTCCCGATCCGAGCGTGACCACCTACCTCCCGAGCAACAAGCTCACGGATATGCAGGTCGGGCTTCGCGCGCGCATGAAGCTCGGCGACCTCGACGTTGGCGTGAACTACTACTATGGCCGATTCGGCTTTCCGGTCGCGTACGATGCGACGGTGCTGGTCTCGCCGGGCGCGCCGAAGACGACCATCAACTATTCTGCCGAGGTCGTGTATCCGCGAATGCACGTCGTCGGTGCAGACTTCAACTACAGCTCGCACTGGCTCGGGGACGTGGGCGTCGTGGGCGACCTTGCCGTCATCGTTCCCGAGCCCGTCTCCTTTGCGCTCGGTATCTACGAGAATGGCTCGCAGCTGCTGCAGCTCTCGAACCAGAACGTGCCGGGAAAGGCTTTCGTGAAGGGGGCCGTCGGGCTGGAGCGCACCTTCGGGAGCGCGCTCTACGTCGACGCCCTCTTCATCCACGGGTTCTTCGACGAGTTCAACGACGTCTACGGACTGCACAACTACGTTTCGCTCACACCCGAGCTTCACATGCTGCGCGACCGCGTGAAGCTTCGGCTCGCGAGCATTCTCGACCTGACCGATCCCTCGTATGTCTTCTACCCGCAGCTGACCTGGAACCCGCTCCCGTCCGTGGAGCTCATGATCGGTGCATTCGTCCTGGGCGGCGACCTTCAGCCGAAGAACCCGCTCGACTACGCGTCACGCAGCAAGTTCGGCCAGCCGGCGGCCGGCCGCGACGAGGCCATCTCGCGCGTCACGGTGACCTGGTAAAGCCGCATGAGCCCGAGAAGCCTCACGGGAGCCCTCGCGGGCACGGCGTTGCTCGGCGCGCACTTCTTCGCGTGCCAGTGGGGCGAGGACGGGATCGCGCGGCTCCAGCAGCTGAACCCGCCACCGGAAAGCGGCGCACCGGATGGGAGCGCGCCGTCGAACGGGGCCGGCTGCGTCTTGCCGGATGATGTGGACGCGGGAGTCTCCTCTGCGCCGAGCACCACCTGCCTTGGCCTCATCAGCGGCAAGTGGGCCGTCCGTCTCGTGCAGTTCGAGAACATCAGCCCGCTCGGGCCGCCGGCGTGGAACCTGACGATCACCGATCTGTTCCTGGCCCAGCCCTCCATCGATGCCACGGCGCTCGAGCTCACGTTCTGCGGTGAGGAGAACGCGCTCGCCAACTCCAGCGGGGAGCCGCAGACACTCGGGGAAAACACGGATCCCGCGGCGCTCGTGAAGGCGCTCTCGGCCGCGCCATTGACCGTGCCCCTCCCCGGCAACGGTGCGATCGAGGCGAGCGGAGTCGTGTGGCTCTGGGGTCTCAGGAACCTCGCGAACCCGGCCACCGACGCTCTCCCGACGAGCGCCGATGCAGGGACCGTCTGGGACCAGGACATGGATGGCAATCCCGGCGTCACCGTGGACGTCGTCTCGCCCCAGGGCCAGATCTACCTCGTGAAGCGCGCGGTCTTCGATTTCGCGCAGGCCAGCTCGCAGAGCGGGTGGTTTACGGGCTCGCTCGGCTCCACGGTCGACCAGGAGATCGTCGGCGCGAGCACCCCGCTGCTCGACACGACCGTCCCCATCACCCCGCGAAGCGACTGCACGAGCGTCTATCAGGTCAAGTGTGTCGACCCGACACTCACGTGCGCATCGCTCGTGCAGAGTTACCAGACGATCTTCGTGGGCGCGCCCTTGCCGTGAGCACGAAAGCTCGCCTCCTCGCGCTTGTCGCGACCGTGGTCGCGGCCCTGCTCGCGGCGCCGTACGCGCGCGGCATTCACGTGGACGCCGGCATCTTCAGCGTGCTGCCGAACGACGTGCCGGCCGTCACGGCATGGCGCGACGCCTTGACCCGGTTCGACGCGCTCGACGTCTTGCTCGTCGGTCTCGAGGAGCCGGGTAGCAGCCTGTCGGTCGAGGGCTTGCGCCGTGTCGACGCCGTCACGCGCAGCCTCGAGGCGCGGAAGGAGGACGGCGTGCTCGCGGTGCGCAGCGTCACCAACGTGGCGACGTTGCGCGAGGGGGCCAGCGGCGAGGTCGACTCCGGTGCTCTCATTGCTGCGCTTCCCGACGGCCCGGCCGCCCTCGACGCGCTGAAGCAGCGCATCGCCGAGAGCGCACAGGTGCTCGGCGCCCTCGTGAGCCGCGACTTTCGCGGATACGCGATCGTGGTCCGCATCGACCCACGCAAGAGCCCGCTCGAGGTTGCGGCCCTGATCCAGCGCACCGTCGAGCACGAGCGCGGGCCTCTCGCGGCCTACTACCACGGCGCCCCGTTCTTCGCGGCGGTGCCGGCGAAGCATGTCCTCGCAGAGCTCCCCCGCATCCTCGCGGCGTCGGTGGTCCTCTTCTTCGGAATCCTGATCCTCGGCACACGTCGACCCGCGGTGGCGGTCTTCGTCGCCCTGTCGTCGGCGGCATCGCTCGTCTTGGGGGTGGCGCTCCTGCGAGCGGCTGGCGGGAGCCTCTCGTCGTCCTCGGCGCCTCTCGCGCTTGGCTGGTTCGCCCTCGCGGGGACGCTCTTTGCCGCGATCGGTTCGGTGGATCGCGCGCGCCAGCATGGCCCAGTGGGTGAATCCGCCACTGGCCACTCGCGACGCTGGCCCCCGCGTGTCCGGGTTGCAGCTTGCGCGGCCGGGATCATCGCGGGCGGGATTGTCGCCTCGCAGGCGCGCGTCCTCTGCACTCCAGGAGAGCTCTTCTCGAGGCAGGACGAAGTGGGCAGAGCGCTCACCTTCTTCGATGAGCGATTCGGCGGCGCCGACTTCCTGCAAATTGACTTCGCGGGCGACCTGACGAGCCCGGCCGTCGCAGCCCGGCTGATGCGTCTCTCCGACCTCCTCGAAGCAAGCCCGGGCCTGTCGGACGTCCGATCGGTGGCGCAGGTCCTCGCCTTCGTGAACCACGGTTTCGGCGACGTCTTCCGTATCCCGAGCACGCGCGAAGCGCTCGCGAACCTCTGGTTCTTCCTGGAAGGCAACGGGGACGTGCGCAGCCTCGTCACGGACAAGCGTGACGAGGCCATGATCCAGATTCGCATCAAGTCGCTCGGCGGCCCGGACGTCGGGGCGCTTGGCGACGCCGTGAGGACTGCCGTCGGCCGCTCCGCCACGAATGACGCGGGCGCCGCGTCGCTGCGCCTCGAGGCCATCGGCCGATCGGCAGGGGCGCGGCTCGACCCGGCTGTCGTGAAGGAGGTGACCGCGGCGGCGGTCGCGCCTCCGTCGCCTTCGGACGAGCAGCAGATCACGGGGCAGGTCGTGTCGAGGCTTCGCCGGATCCTCGCGGCGCCCGATTCGCCGTACCCGCCGTCCGAGGAGGAGTGGGGGCGGCTCGCCGAGGCGCTCTCCGGAGATGAGCCAGCGCTGCGAGCGCGTCTCACGGCTGCGGCGGCGGGGATGGAGCGCCTTCACGCCGCCGGCGTGGACAGCAAGCTCGTCGACATGCTGGTTCAGCGCGAACGTGACGCGCGGATCGCCGTGCGTGGACACATGCTGGCGGAGCGGCTGCTCCCGCCGAACGCGCCACAGGCGCTGCAGTTGCGCGTGGAGGGGGCGCTCGCAGACGTCATCGATCCGCAGGCGGAAGGTGGGCAGGCCACAGTGACGATCAGCGGATTCCCCATCCTTGCGTCCGCCATCTCGTCGCGCTCGCTCCTGCACGTCTGGCAAGCGCTCGCGGTGGTGCTCGCCCTCGGGTGCGTCCTCGTCCCCGTCCGGGGCGTCGCCGCGGGCGCGCGTAGAGTTCTCGTCGCCGCGACGGCCACGGGGCTGACCTTCGTGGTTTGCCGTGCCGTGGGCGTCCAGATGGATGTCGGATCGGCAGGCATCTACGTGCTCCCCGCCGTGCTCGGAGTCCTCGCGCCCGCGTCCGGGCGAGATGCGCGGAGCTTCCTCCTCGCCTTCGGCTGCGCGATGGGCGCGCTCTTCTTCACCGGGGCTCCGCCCGTCACGCGCGTCGCGGTATCCGTGGTCACGGCGCTGCTGAGCGTGGCCTTCGTGGCCTGGTTTCTGGAGGACAGGGCGAGCCTCGCCCCTGCCGCACCCACCCCCCTGGAGAACCCCTCATGAGCTCGATCACCCTCGACCCGAAGACCTCCGCGCTGCTCGTCATGGACTTCCAGAGCGCCATCGTCGAAATGGCGGCGGCCGACAAGGAAGCTCTTCTCGGGAGGACCGCCAAGCTTCTCGACATGGCCCGCAGCACCGGGGTGCGCGTGATCTATATCGTCGTCGGCTTCCGCCCGGGCTACCCCGAGGTGAGCCCGCACAACGCGTCCTTTGCGCCGGTCCGGGAGAGCGGTCGTTTCATCGAGGGGTCCGCGGGCTCCGAGATCCATGCGGCCGTGGCACCGAAGCCGGGCGACGTCGTCGTCACCAAGCACCGCGTGAGCGCGTTCGCCGGCACGGACCTCGACATGATTCTCCGCGCCGGCGGCATCAGCACCATGGTCCTCGCGGGGCTCGCCACGAGCGGCGTCGTCCTCTCGACCGTGCGGCACGGCGCCGACAGCGACTACAGGCTCGTCGTCGTCGAAGATTGTTGCGGCGACCGCGACCCCGAGGTCCACCGCGTGCTCATGGAGAAGGTCTTCCCAAGGCAAGCGACCGTCGTGAAGTCGGCAGACGTGGTCGCGGCGCTCGGCGGCGGGACGTGAGCGTGGCGGAAAGTCACGCAGGGGCGAATCGCTGCGCATGCCCACCGGGCAGCGGGCGGAACATCGCGCGAGACCGGGCGTAGAGAGCGCCTCGGTTTGCGTCGTGGGCCGCGCTGCGCCTGGCACCGACATTGCGTAGGTCCGCGTCATGAACCCTACACGACCTACCTGCCTCACCTGCACCCTGCTCACGGTCCTGCTCGGAAGCGTCGCGTGCACCACGCACGAGCGCGTCGTTGTCCACGATCGCCCCGAGGTCGTCCGCGTCCAGCCGGCCCCGCCGCCTCCCGTCGTTCAAGAGCGCATCCTCGTCCGTCCGTGATCGCACGAGCGCCAGCGGAAGTGGTCCGCGAGCAGCGCCGTCACCGCTTCGGGCTCGTCGTGATGGACCCACTGGGCCCCGCCGGCACGTGCTCCACCCGCGCGTTCGGGACCCAATCCGCAGGTGGCGTGGCGAGCACAGCGTCGAAGTGCCGCTCGCGATCTCCCCAGACGATGAGCGTGGGAAGGTCGACCTTCGTCGGAACCAGGATCTTCCTCGCGGCGTCGCGAAAGCTCGCGCGGATCATCGCAATTGCGGCGTGGAGCGCGCCAGGGGGTCGCACGCCCTCGAGCAGGTCTTCGATGACGGGGGCGGGGAGCCCATCGTCAGCCGGGGAACGGTGCGTGAAGCGGAAGCTCTTGCGCGAGAGCCACCACTCCGGAATCCAGGGGAGGAGGAAGAAGAAGAGGTACCAGCTCTTCTTGATCTGCGACCACCTGCGGATCTGACGCTCGAAGCCGACGGGATGAATGGCGTTGAGGATGGAAAGCCGGGCGATGCGGTCGGGATGCAGCATCGCCGTTGCCCATGCGATGCCGCCGCCGAAATCGTGACCCGAGAGAAAGAAGCGCTCCCGGCCGTACGCGTTCGCGATCGCGAGCACGTCCTCGACGAGCCGAGTGAAGGGCAAGGCAAGCCAAGAATCGCCTGCTCCGGCAACTACCGTCAAAGAGGCTGTCGTCTGCACGTGACATGACGTCGCCCCGGAGAAGGGGGCACGTCGTGAGGAGGCCCGTGCACGCGCTATGATGAGGTCGTGCTTCGCGCCTCGATGCTGCTCGCCATGATTGTCGCCGGCGCCGGATGCGCGGCGCGACATCCCGCGGCCGCGATCCCTCCGGCGTCCGATTCGAAGACCGACAATGAGGCCTGCCTTCCGGACCCGAAAGATCGATGTACCGCGTTCAGCGAAGGTTGCCCGGAGCTTGATGCGGACACGGATGGGTGCCCGGTCGTGCACGTCGAGCTCACCAGCGCCTGCCAGCCGCGCGAGCCCACCCTGCGCGCACTTGCTGGCGTTGCGCGCGACATCCACGACAAGACCCGGCTCACCACCCTGAGAATTGTGGCCCACCTGAAGGGCTGCGGAGAATTCGTCCGCCAGGCACTCGTCCGCGAGGGCGTGGACGCGCGAAAGCTGGAGCTGGTCGTCGTTCCACAGAACGCGTCCTCACCGAGTGACGTTGGATTCGAGGTCGCGGCGTGGGACGGAGCTTCCTGCAAGCAGGGTCGGCAATCCGCGACGGATCGTCCCCCGACTCGCCGATAGTCGCGGAGGGAGCCTCACGCGGGCGGCGCGAACGGGGTCATCTCCAGGGCGCACCGTGGGAGGACACCGGGGGCGCCACACCGTAAGGCGGTACAGGCACGGGCCGACCCGCATCGGACGACGGAACCGCGATGGGCCTGGCGGCGTCGGGAGCCCGTGAATGTCCACTGTCCAATGCCCCGTTCGAGACAATGGGCTCTAGTGGAGGTACCGGCTCCGTGGGAGTTGCGCCGTACGGGGGAAGGGCGGCCTCGTGGGGCGGCGAGGAACGGGACTCGCAAGCAGCCGATGCGAGGAGGGCAGCGCTCGCGGTTGCCGTCGCCACATAGGCAAACAGCGCCGCGCGACTGACTCCACGCGGGGGAGGTGCGATCTCCGGGATATCTTCGGAGGCTCGGACGTCGCCCCCACAGAACGGACACGATGGCTCGGAGCGGCGGACGTGGCGAGCGCAACGCAAGCACGGGAGCAGTCGAGTCGTCATCTCACGAGGATCCCATCGTATCGACCCGAGCGAAAGGGCCAGTGCGCGGCCCGGCTCGCCGATCGTCGTCATCGCGCGAGCTGCGGCCACGAGACCGGCGAGTCAACCGCCTGATATGGTAGAAAAGGGGTCATGGCCGTTCGACGTGACATCAACCTCGTAGCGCTGGCTCTTTCGTTCGCGCTCGGTTGTGGCGGGAAGACGAGCCAGGTCGGGTCGGGGCACGATGCCGGAGCGCGGGATGCGGCGACGGAGGATGCTCCGGCTGGAAGCGACGCCGCGTCACACTCCGATGCGCCCGCCGCCTGGAGCCCGGTCTGCCCCGGGTCTGCTCCCGCGATGAATGCGCCCTGCAGTCAGGACAACCTCTCCTGCGAATACGGATGTGGCAGTGTCCTCGTTTGCTCGACCGGAGCGTGGTCGGGGTCACTCGAAAACCCGTTCTGCCCGATGGGTCCGAACCCGGCCGCGTGTCCCACGGTGTTCGCCGCGATCGACGCGAGCAGCGCTTGTCCGGACCCGGGAGACACCTGTGTCTACGCGTCAGGCGTTTGCGAATGCAACGCCCCGTTCGATCCTACGCCGGACGGGGGTGCCTCGTGGTGGTGCGGGCCTGGTGCGGGCTGTCCGATGCCGCGTCCTCGCATCGGGTCCGCGTGCGTGTCGGAGGGGCAGACGTGCTCGTACCAGGAATGTGGCGCCGCGCAGACTTGTCAGGGCGGCGTCTGGCAGTCGGGGCAGCCCGTGGGGTGCGGAGGGTAGCCCCTGCGGGCCTACGGTATGGGCACGGGCGGAGGCCTGCGCGCGGCGTGCAATGCGGTAGTATTGAGGACCCATGCCCACACGTACCCGTCCACTGGCAGCAGCTGCCGCGTTCCTTGTCGCCTGCAGCGGATCGGGGAACACGACCATCGGCCCTGGCGACACCGATGCGGGGCATCCGCCGGACGCACACCCGCTCGGCCGGGACAGCGGTGGTAGCGGGGGCGACGCCGCGAAGGGCCTCGACGCGGGAAGCTCCCGCGCGGACACGGGCGCCACAGGGCACACCGCCGACGCCGGCCGGTCCGCGGATGCAGGCGCGCATGTCGACGCGGGTGGCGCAGGGTCGGGCATCGACTGCCCGACTGCGCCGTGTGCGAGCGGCGACCGGTGCTGCGCATCGCCCGGCTCGTCGCAGGTATTTGCGTGCGCCGCCGCGTGTGCCAGCACAGCCGATGACCTCGGATGCCTCAAGCCGTCAGACTGTAGCGGCGCGACCCCCACCTGCTGCGCCACTGCGGTCCTGGCGGGCACGGGCCTTGTCACGGCAAGCACCTGCACCGCCCGGTCCGTGACGACCCAGTGCACCGAGAAGTCGGCCTGCACGTCGGTGGTGTCGGCCTCGTGCGGGAACACCGAGATCGTACCGCTGTGTGCTGTCGCCGCAGACTGCGTCTCCGGAACCAGCTGCTGTGACCTGACCATCTCGGGCTCGACGTACTCGGGCTGCGTCAGCTCCGGTCTCGCCATGTTTGGAGGGCTGACCTGTAAGCACTGAGCCTCTCGCGTCCGTGCACAAGAGCAGATAGAGCGACGAAGCGGCGCCCACGACGGCTGAGCCCGGTGGACCCGGCGTGCGGGGAACCTCCCACCGAATTTGGTGGTCACGTCTGCCCGCGGACGGAATACTGGCCTGGACGCCGGCGCAGCGCATGCCGTGCGACGCGATATTGAGCTGAGCGTCGGCGCTTCACGAGGGTGCAATGACGGCCAAGGCCAGCAGGAGGGTGGGGTTCATCGTGTGCGTCGTTCTGGCGCTATGCCTCACGCGTCCCCGCGTGGCACGCGCCGATGACGCGGCGTGCTTCGCGGCGAACGAGCTCGAGATTGGCCTGCGGAAGCAAGAGAAGCTCCGAGCGGCGTTGAGCCAGCTCGCACTCTGTGGCGCCCCTGATTGTCCGTCCGAGGTGAGGTTGGAGTGCGAGCGGCGGGCGCTTGCGCTGAACGCAGCGATCCCGACGATCGTCGTGTCTGCCGCCGACGGCGTGGGAAGCGACCTTTCTGCGGTGACTGTGACGCTCGACGGCGCTCCATTCACGACGGTCCTCGACGGTCGCGCGGTTGCCGTTGATCCTGGGAGTCATACCCTGCACTTCGAGGCCAAGGGGCGCCTCCCGCTCGACAAGGCGTTCGTGGCTCGAGAAAACGAGAAGGGCCGCCACATCGACGTTGTCCTCGTGGCGCCTGGCGAGAAGCCTCGCGCGTCCGCCCCGGCTCCTGGCACGTGGAGCACCCAGAAGACTCTCGCGCTCGTCTCCGGCGGGATAGGTGTGGTCGCGATCGGGGTGGGTGCGGCGTTCGGAGCGATCTCGTTCTCGGATGCGTCGTCACGGCATTCGGCTTGCAGCTCTGCAGCTGTCCGGACCGTGCAGGCGCGCTGAGCGACCATTCCAGCAGCATCACCGCAGGCAACGTCTCGACGGCCCTGTTCATCGTGGGTGGCGTCGGCATCGCGGGTGGCGCAGCGCTCTGGTTCACGGCGCCACACGAGGAGCACGACAAGAGCGCCTGGTGGCTGCCGCGGCACCTGCGAATTTCACCGCTCATCGGAGCCGGCACGTTCGGAATCGGCGCCGCGGCGAGGTTCGAATGATCCGCCTGCGCTTCGTAGCACGGGGACGGGGGTGGCGGACAGCACGACTCCGGTCACGGGGACGAAGGTGTGATCCCGGCCGACACGGCGGTGCTCAAGTCTCCACTCTCGACGTCGCGGGTCACGAGCCCCACGCCGACGCTCAAGTGGGCCCTGTCCGGCTCCGCGAGCGCCACGGTGAAGCTGTGTAC
>Ga0302279_10007382_pt1 | contig 11254 bp, 10 predicted proteins | sample III_Bog_N3_3_FD_194541 | JGI IMG/M metagenome (GOLD analysis project Ga0302279, IMG submission 194541) | Peat permafrost microbial communities from Stordalen Mire near Abisko, Sweden - III_Bog_N3_3 | ecosystem: Environmental > Terrestrial > Soil > Wetlands > Peat | place: Sweden: Abisko...
GGTTAGGTGGTGTAATGTGTCACGAAATGGGGGAAAGTGGTGAACCCATGGGAGGAACGTCGATGCTCGGATTCGTTGGCCAGTACCAGCACTCGCTGGACGCCAAGGGTCGACTCATCCTGCCCGCCAAGTTCCGCGCGGAGTTCGAGCGAGGTGGTCACCTGAGCCCCAATACCGAAGGGTGCATTGCCCTGTGGACGCCGGGGGAGTTCACGCGTCAAAGCGACGAGCGCCTCGAGCAGAGCCGTTCGGGCGGATCGGTCGAGCGTCAGCAGATGCGTTACTGGGCTGCGAACTCCTCGGACGTCGAGTTCGACAAGCAGGGTCGATTCGCGCTGCCCGGCGCCATTCGTGACTACGGACAACTGAGCGGTGACGTATTAATTGTCGGCGCCATCGATCACATCGAGCTTTGGAACCCCGCGACGTACGCCGAGAAGGTGAATTCGGCCGAGGAGCTCTTTAAGCAGGGCAGTGACTAATGAATGGAGTGGAACAGAATTATCGGCCGCGGACCATGCGCAGCCTGGCAATCGTCAAGACGGGTAGAGAATCCTCCTCCGCCTGCTCGCCCGTCTTGACGATTGAAAGGCTGCAGATGGCCCAGGACCTCTTTCACGTACCGGTGCTCGAAAGTGAGATCGTCGAGCTCTTCGCCAGTCAACCGACTGGCGTCCTCGTCGACGCCACGCTGGGTGGGGCGGGTCACGCGTACGCGCTCTTGAAGGGCGCCCCGCAACTTCGCATCCTTGGGATCGATCGCGACCCGGATGCCCGAGCCGCCTCCGCGGAGCGACTCGCCGAGTTCGAGGGTCGCGTCCGCATCGTGGACGCGACCTTCGGCCAACTGCGCGACGCCTTGGTCCGAAACGCCGATTTCATCGGTGAAAGCGCGATCGTCGGGGTCTTGATGGACCTCGGGGTCTCCTCGCACCAGCTCGACGACGCCAGTCGAGGCTTCTCCTTCCGTGCTGACGCACCTCTGGACATGCGCATGGACCCGACTCGGGGCGAGACCGCTGCCCAATTCCTCAGCCATGTCGATCAGCACCAGTTCGTGCGCCTGCTTCGCGAAAATGGCGAGAGTCGTTTCGCCGGTTCGATCGCTAAGTCCGTTCTCGAACGCCAGCCCCAAACGACCGATGAACTGAGTGAGGCCGTCGAACGTGCGGTCCCGATGGCGGCGCGTCGCCGCGGACACGTGGCGACGCGCGTCTTTCAAGCCCTTCGCATCGCCGTGAACTCAGAAGAGGACGAGTTGGACAGCGGGCTCGACGCGGCCCTCGACGCGTTGGCCGTCGGCGGATTGTTGGCCGTGATCTCGTATCACTCGGGCGAGGACCGCGTGGTGAAGTCGGTTCTGCACGAAGCCGCGACGGGGGGCTGTCACTGTCCGCCCGAACTGGGCTGCGTCTGCGGCGCCGTGCCTCGCGTCGTTGTCTTCAAGGCCAGCGCACGCCTCGCGAGCCAAGATGAAATCGACCGGAATCCACGGGCCCGTTCGGCCCGACTGCGAGTGGCGCGCAAACTCCCGTGAGCGTCATCACCTTTCCTCGCCGCGTCGATACCGGACGTCCACGCCCGCGTACGCGGCCCCAGACACGTCCTCTAACGCGACCACGGAGCGAACCGGAGGTTCGTCGTCGTCCGACGCACGTCGCGGTCGCTCCACGTCGTCGCGCGATCACGAGGAGGTGGCGCGACGCGTCGTCACTACGCAAGTCGTGCATCATCGTGATCGTCGCGCTCGCGTTGTCGATGGCCGGCAGCATGGTGGTCGCCAATCGCCAGGTCCAACTGCACGCGCTGCAGAGCCAGCTCCTCCAGGCCCAGTCGACCTACGCCGAACAAGTGGGATCGAACACCAACCTCGCCGCCCCCAGTCTCGTGGCGACCAAGGCCGGCGCGCTGCACTTGGTCTACCCCGTCTCGGTGACCCAAGTCCCGTCCACGTCACTTGATGAGCCTTTGCGGCTACCGAAGTTCTTGGGTTATGCACCGGCTACATCAAGGACGCTTCGGTGAGCACGCACTATTCGCCGACTCACACGCGCACCCAAGTTCTGCATCACCCCACACGTCGTCGAGCGAGTGGCCCGCGTCGCTTGGTCATGTTGCGCAGCCTGCTGGCCCTAGCCTTCGTTGCCCTCGGTGTGCGACTCTTCTTCATTCAGGTCGTCGATCACGCGCACTACGCCTATATCTCCGTCGGGCAGGTCCGGGAGAATCTGAAGACAACGGCGCTGCGCGCCGGCATCTATGACCGAAACGGTCAGATCCTCGCGGTGTCGCGTCCGACCTCGAAGGTCATCGCCGATGACATCCAAATCAAACATCCGACGCGCGAGGCTCAAGCGATGTCGCCGATCATCCAAATGCCGGTGAGTCGACTCGTTCCGCTGCTGTCGAAATCTAAGGACGGCTACGTCATTTTGAACGGCCGGTTGAACCTCAACGCCGGACGCAAACTGTCCGCGCTGGACTTCCCCGGGATCGTCGTGCGGAACTCGTCAGTGCGCATCTATCCCAATGGACCACTCGCGACGTCGGTGATCGGCGGCACCAACGCCGCCGGCGCCGGATCGGCCGGTCTCGAATACGAGTATCAAAAGTTGCTGGCGGGCAGCACCGGGATCACGCGCGAATTCGTCTCTTCGTCGGGCGTGAGTCTGCCGAGCTCGTTCAGCACCGTCGTCCGAAAGGCGCAGCCCGGAGTCGGCCTCGAGCTCACGCTCGACACCTCGCTCCAATTCGTCGCCGAGCGCGACCTCGCACGACAGCTCGCCGCGACCGATGCCGTCTCGGGCGTTGCGGTCGTGATGGACGTGAAGACCGGTGAGATCCTCGCCGACGCATCGCTCGCCAATACGAAGTCCCGTCCCGGTGTGCTGGGCAACGATCCGGTCTGGGGTCGAAGCGTCGGCGTTCCCGGCATCGAACAGACCGTGTACAACCTCGCCTTTTCCCAGACCTACGAGCCCGGATCGGTCTTCAAAATCGTGACGTTCTCGGCGGCATTGCAGGCCGGGCTCATCACGCCCTCGACGGTGATCACGGTGCCGGGTTCGGTCGTCGTGGGCGGGCGCTTCTTCCACGACGCCGAGCGTCACGGGCTCGAACACCTCACCGCGACCCAAGTGCTCGCGCTCTCTTCAAACATCGGGACCTACGAGATCGGCACGCGTGTCGGCGAGACCGGACTCCTGGCTCAAGTCACGCGCCTGGGATTCGGCCAGCCGACCGGCCTCAACTTCCCTGACTCGTCGGCCGGGCTCCTCGTGAACACCGCGGACTGGTACGCGAGCGACCAGGTCGCGTTGCCGATCGGTCAAGTCGACGCCGTGCCGCCGATTGAAATCCTCGACGCCTACAACGCGATCGCCAACGGCGGCGTCTTCGTCGAACCGAAGTTGGTTCGCGGCTACGTCTACGCGAATGGCGCGGTCAAGGCCACGGCACCCAGCGCGAAGCGCGTCGCCGTCAGTGCGAGCGTGTCGGCCACCATGGTCAAGATGCTCGAGCAGGTCGTGCTCTCGGGCACCGGAACGAACGCCATCATCCCCGGCTACAGCGTGGCCGGCAAGACAGGCACCGCATCGATGTACGATCCGCACAAGGACAAACTCCTGGTCGGGGACTACAACGCCAGTTTCGTCGGCTTCGCCCCCGCGAACGACCCGGTACTGTCGATGATCGTGGTGGTGGAGCGTCCCGAAACGACGATTTTCGGTGGCGCGGTGGCGGCGCCGATCTTCCAAGAGGTCATGTCCTACGCGCTGCACCACTACAACATCCCGTCCAATGGGACCTACCAGAAGCCGCTGAAGGGATCCGGCGCCTCGATCGCTTCGGACGTGACCTGATGCAGTTGGGCGACATCCTCGATGACTTCACGCTCGACGTGGCCACGGGGGGCCTTGAGATCACCCACGTCGATATCGACTCACGTGACTGCGTTCCCGGTTCGCTCTTCTTCGCGATGCCCGGTGCGACGACGGACGGCGCGCGATTCGCATCCGACGCCGTTGGGCGCGGCGCACTCTGCGTCGTCGCGAGCGCCCCGGTCCAGGTCGCGGCACCGGTCGTCGTCGTGCCGTCCACGCAACTTGGTGCGCTGTGTGCGCACGCGAGTGCCGCCGTCGTCGGTCACCCCGAGACCAAGACCCGATTGGTCGCCGTCACCGGAACGAACGGCAAGACGAGTGTCACCACGATCGTCGCCGACCTGGCGCGAGCCCTGTCGTGGAACGGCGCCAGTATCGGCACGTTGACCAATGAGCGCACCACGCCGGCGGCGCCGGAGCTGTTCCGGACCCTGGCCTCGCTGGTCGAAGGATTCGATCCCGCCCGACAGCACTCGGTCGTGGCGATGGAGGTGTCGAGTCACGCGATGAGCCAACACCGGGTCGACGGACTCGAGTTCACCGTGGCGGCGTTCACGAACCTCAGTCATGAGCACCTCGATTATCACGGAACGATGGAGGAGTATTTCGTCGTGAAGTCACGGCTCTTCACCTCCGAGCACTCCCAGCGCGCCGTCATCTGGGACGACGATCCCTACGGCGAACGATTGGCCGCATCGACGTCGTTACCCGTGACGCGCGTCTCACGTGGGGACGCTTCGGACGTCGTGACGACGCTCAAAGGGACGACGTTCTTTTGGCGCCGCCACCTCGTCAACTCCGCGCTGCTCGGTGACTACAACGTCGACAACGCGCTGATCGCGATGACGATCATGAGCGTCCTAGGCGCCGAGGACGCCGCGATCGCGGCGGCGATGGGGGAGGTCTCGTCGATCTCTGGTCGCTTCGACGTGGTGCGCGGTTCCGACGTCACGGTCATCGTCGACTACGCCCACACTCCTGAAGGTCTGCGCCGGCTGTTAGAGGACGTTCGCGTCATGATGCCCGAGGGTCGCGTCATCACCGTCTTCGGATGCGGCGGCGACCGCGACCGAGCGAAACGGCCCGAGATGGGACTCGTCGCCTCGACCTATTCAGACATGACGGTCGTCACTTCGGACAATCCCCGATCGGAGTCTCCGGAGTCGATCATTGACGCGATCATGTCGGGCGTCGTGAGCGGCGCGAACGTCGTTCGTGACGTCGACCGCCGAAGTGCCATAGCGCGCGCTCTCGAAGCAGCCGCGCCGGGCGACGTTGTCGTGGTCGCCGGCAAAGGACACGAGACGACCCAGACCATCGGTGCCCTCGTGGTGCCGTTTGACGACCGCGTTGTCGCGCGCGAGCTGCTGCGATGAGGCCACGGTGCTGAGTCTGATGGAGTCCGGAGGTGTGGCCTTCTTGTTCTCGCTGTTCGTGACGCCCCTATGGATCCGATACCTCGCTCGTCGCTCCCTCGGTCAGAACATTCACGAAGACTTGCCGTCGACCCACCTCGTCAAGGCCGGTACGCCGACGATGGGCGGTGTCATCATCGTGATCGCGGCGGTGCTTGGTTACTTGATGGGTCACGTCGGAACCTCCGTGGTGGTCACGCGAAGCGGCATATTGGTGATCGCGGTCATCGTCGCGTCGGGAGTACTGGGCTTCATCGACGACTACATCGGCATCCGCAACGCGCGCAACCTCGGGCTCAACAAGCGCGGCAAGTTCGTCGGTCAGCTGTTGATCGCCGCGACGTTCGCGGTGTTGTCGATCGACTGGGTCCACACGTCGACCAACTTGTCCTTCACGCGGTTCTCACTGCCCGGATGGAACCTGACGTCGGTCGGGTGGGTACTGTTGGCGCTGCTCGTCATCATCGCGAGCTCGAACGCGGTGAACCTGACCGACGGACTCGACGGACTCGCGGCCGGTTCGGGAACGTTCTGTTTCGGCGTTCTGGCGATCATCGGATACTGGCAGTTCCGTCACTTCTCGATCTATCACCTGCACGCCGCGCTCGACCTCGGACTCGTGGCGGTCGGTCTGGTCGGTGCGTGCCTCGGCTTCCTCTGGTGGAACGCCGCCCCGGCGCGCATCCACATGGGCGACACGGGGTCCCTCGCGGTCGGCACCGGACTGGGTGCGCTGTGTCTCTTGATGAACCTGGACCTTCTGCTCCCGGTGATCGGCGGTCTCTTTGTCGCCGAGACGGCGTCGGTCATCATCCAGGTGATCAGTTTTCGACTCTTCGGCCGCCGGATCTTTCGCATCGCGCCCTTCCACCACCACTTCGAAATGCTCGATTGGCCCGAGTTCACGATCATCGTTCGTCTGTGGATCGTCGCCGGGTTACTGGCGATGCTCGGTTTGGGAATCTTCTACGGCGATTTCTTGAAGATCGCCAAGGTGGTGTGAACATGGCAATTCGTCAGAGGGACCTGCGAACCGAGACCCGACCGACGCGAAGCGCTCCGGCGACGCGGACGAAAGAGCGAGGTCTCTTCCAACCGATGCCGCGCGGGGTCGCGAGCGGCCGCGTGCTGTTGTTGATCACGACGCTGCTCGTCACCTTCGGCACGATTGCCGTGGCGTCGGCGAGTGAGGGACAGTCGTCGGCCAACGGCGGTTCGGCGTGGTCGATCATGATCCACGATCTCGTCTATCTCGGGTTCGGTATCTTCGCGCTCTACCTCGCGTCGCGCGTGCGGCTCGATCGTCTCGTGCGCGCCGCGCCGGTGCTGGTCGTCTTCGGACTCGGGCTCTTGATCGCGGTGCGCGCCATCGGCGTGACGAGTAACGGGGGAAAGCGCTGGCTCAACCTCCACGTGATCTACCTCCAGCCATCGGAACTCTTCAAGCTCTTCACGGTGCTCTTCATCGCGTGGTTGGTCCAACACCATCACGACGAACTCGGACACTGGCGACAGTTGGCGGTGTGGACGCTACCCGTCACCTTCGGCTGTGCCCTCATCGTCATCGAACCGGACATCGGCACGTCGTCGGTCGTCGCCGTGATCGCGGTCGCGATGCTGTGCGTCGGGGGACTCTCAAGGAAGATGCTCGGGCGCATCGCCATCCTCGGTGTCGCCGCGTTCGGGGCCTACGTCGCGTACAAGCCGTATTCGGCCGGACGACTGTTGTCATTTCTGCACCCCAACACCCATCTGCTCGGTGGCGGCTACCAGCTGTGGCAGAGCCGCATCGGCCTCGGCGCGGGTGGCGTCGGGGGACTCGGACTCGGTCACAGTCGCGAGAAGTGGGGACTGCTCCCCAATCCGCACACCGACTTCATCTTCACGATCATCGGCGAAGAGCTCGGTCTGATCGGAACCCTGATGGTCATCGCGCTCTTCGTCGCGTTCCTCTTCGCGGCCGTGCGTATTGCCCAACAGTGCACGAACTCGGTCTATCGATTGGTAGCCGTGGGCATCACCACGTGGATCGCCGTCGAGGCCCTGATCAACATCGCGTCGGTCGTGGGCTGGTGGGCCGTCACCGGAATCCCCCTGCCGTTCTTCTCCTACGGCGGCACGGCCCTGATCACCGAACTGGCCGCGGTCGGACTCCTGTACAACATCGCTCACGACCGCAGCCACAGTGGCGACGTGACGATTCGCGAGCACCGCATCACCAACTTCCGCGAGACCCTGGAACGAAAGACCGCGCCGCGTCCGGCGCAGCGCTCGCGCTCGACGAACGATCCACGCCGGACCCGCTAATGGCCGGTCCCATCGTCATCACCGGGGGTGGGACCGGGGGACACATCTTTCCGATGGAGGCCGTGGCCGATCAGTTACGCGCGCGCGGCATCGCCGCGAGCGACCTGCGATTCGTGGGGAGCCGTCGAGGTCAAGAGGCGACGCTGCTCAGCGACGGTGACGTCGCACTCACGTTGCTGCCCGGGCGGGGCTTTCGTCGTGCCTTCGGTCTGGGCGCGGTACGACAAAATCTCGGCGCCGCGGCGTCCCTCGTCGCGGCGGTGGCGATCGCGCTGGCCAACGTACGACGCTGGCGACCGTCGGTCGTCGTGTCACTCGGTGGCTACGCCTCCTTCGCGACATCCCTCGCGGCCGTGGTATGGCGGCGTCCGCTCGTGCTCGTCGAGTTGGATGCCGAACCGGGCGCGGCCCAGCGGCTCTTTACGCGAGTCGCGCGGGCACGGTGCTGCGCCTTCCCCACGGACGATCCCAAGGCCGTCGTGACCGGCACACCACTTCGCGAGCGCATCGTCGCGATCGATCGTGACGCGGGTGCGGTCGCGGCGGCGCGCGCGAACAGCGTTCCGGCCATCGAAGCGGCGCGCACCGTCGTCGTCGTGATGACGGGCTCACTGGGGTCAGCGAAGGTCAATGGCGCGGTCAGTGAACTCGCGCGACGTTGGTCGAATCGTCACGATCGAACGATCATCCACGTGACCGGTCGTCGCGACATCGCCGACGTGCGCCGCGACGCCCCGGTGACCGACGGGCTGGACTACCGGATCCTCGAATTCGGTGACATGGTGCAGCTGTGGGCCATCTGTGACCTGGCGATCTGTCGGGCGGGCGCCTCGACGGTGGCCGAGTTGACGACGCTCAAGATTCCCTCGGTGCTCGTGCCGTTGCCCCACGCGCCCGGTGATCACCAGATGAAGAACGCCCTCGTGGTCGTCGAAGCCGGCGGCGCGCGCTTGGTGCTCGACGCCGAGTGTTCCGGCGCCAAGCTCGATGAGGTGGTGGAGTCGATCGCCGTGCCCGCGACGCTCGCGTCGATGGGCGAGGCCGCGGGAACGTTGGGACGGCGTGACGCGGCGCGACGAATCGCGAGCGTCGTCGCCGACGTGGGCGGCTGGTCGTGAACGTCTTCGCCACGGGGGTGCGCGTCCACGTGGTGGGTATCGGGGGCGCGGGGATGAGCGGTCTGGCGCGACTTCTCGTCGGGGCCGGAGCGCTCGTGAGCGGCAGCGATCTCGCGGACTCCTCGTCGCTCGAAGCGCTTCGGTCGTCGGGCGTGCGCGTCGCGCTCGGACACGACGCGCTCAACGCGCGCGACGCGGACGTCGTTCTCTGGTCGCCGGCGGTCGCGAGTGACAACGTGGAACTCGTGGCGGCGCGGGCCGGCGGTGCCCTTCTCTTGTCGCGCGCCGAGGTCCTCGCCGAACTGGCGCGAGCGCGCCCGGTCATCGGACTGACCGGGACCCACGGCAAGACGACGGCCACGTCGATGATGGTGCACGTCATGGCCGCGGCGCGACGCGACGCCGGACGCCTTCTCGGGGCCGACGTCCTCGGGGTCGGTGCCAACGGACACTGGGGAAGTGGCGAGGTTGTCGTCGAAGTCGACGAGAGCTACGGGACCTTCGCGCTCATGTCGCCGAGCGCACTCGGGCTGCTCAACGTCGAGCCCGATCACCTCGATCACTACGGCACGCTGGCGGCGCTCGAGAGCGCCTTCGCCCAACTCATCGAACGCACCAGTGGCCCGGTCGTGATCTGGAGTGACGACGAGGGAGGCCGGCGTGTCGCGAGTATCAGCTCGCGCGAGGTCCTTCGCGTCGGCACGCGTGCGGGCGACTCCTGGCGCGTACGTGACGTCGCGGTCACGCGTCACGACGCGTCGTTCACGCTTTCGGGGCCGGACGGTGAATGGCGCCTGACACTGCGCTTGACCGGGGTCCACAACGTCGCCGACGCCGGGGTCGTCGCGGTCCTGGCGTTCCAACTCGGTCTCTCGGCCGAGGCGATTGAGACCGGACTCGCGAACTTCGTGGGCGCGCCTCGCCGCTTCGACCTCCTCGGGTCGTGGCGCGGGGTCGACGTCTATGAGAGTTACGCACACCTGCCGGGGGAGATTGCGGCGATTCTCAGTGCGACACGAGCCGCCGGCTACGAACGCATCACCGCCGTCTTCCAGCCACACCGCGTGACGCGGACCCTCGCCCTGGCCGATGACTTCGCGCCGTCCTTCGACCTCGCGACCACGGTGATCGTGACCGATATCTACACGGCCGGCGAAGAGAATCCCTCGGGCGTCACCGGCAAAGTCATCGCCGACGCCATCGTCCGGCGCGGCGCCGCAGTGGCCACGACGTACTGCGCCTCGACCGGCGACGTCGCCGACGTGCTCGAAGGTGTCCGTGAGGACAGTGACGTGGTCGTGCTCCTCGGGGCCGGGGACGTCGCGTCGGTCGCGGCGACGCTGCGAGGCATGCGCTGATGTCGCTGAGCGAACTCATCGACATCGGGGGCCCGCGCGTGATCGAGCACGCTCCGTTCGGGGCGCGCACGACGTACCGCGTCGGCGGCACGGTCCGCGCGATGGTGACGCTCGCCTCGACGGCGGACCTCGAGGAGCTGGGTCCCCTGATGGTGGCGAGTGGCCTGGGGCTGTTCGTGCTCGGCAACGGATCGAACCTCTTGGTCGCCGACGGCGAGCACGAGGTCCTCGGTGTTCACCTGGTGGGGGAGTTCGAAGAGCTCCGAACCCGTGACGAGGGCGACGTCGTGGTCGTCGACGCGGGCGCGGGCCTCGACCTGCCGATCGCGGCGCGACGCTTGGCCAAGTCCGGCGTCACCGGCTTCGAGTGGGCCGTCGGGGTTCCCGGGAGCTTCGGGGGAGCGGCCGTCATGAACGCCGGTGGCCACGGCTCCGACATGAACGAGTCGCTGGTCTCGGTCACGCTCTGGCACGACGCCGAGACACGCACGTGGTCCAAAGAACTGTTGAACTACGGCTATCGCACGAGTTCGATTCGCCGTGACGACCTGGTCACGGCGGTACGTTTGCACCTGCGCCCCGGGGACAGCGAGGCGGCCCAGGAGCGGATCCGAGAGATCGTCCGTTGGCGGCGCGAACACCAACCCGGGGGCGCCAACGCCGGCAGCGCCTTTCGCAACCCCGAAGGCGATCACGCCGGGCGACTGATCGAAGCGGCCGGCTGCAAAGGGATGCGCATCGGCACCGCGGTGGTCTCAGAGAAGCACGCGAACTTCATCATCGCCGACGCGGGGGGCCGCGGCAACGACGTCTACGAGCTCCTCACGAGCGTTCGAGCGTTGGTGATGGAGCACTCCGGCGTCGAACTCGTGAGCGAGCACCGCTTCCTCGGATTCGAGTCGCCGTGAGCCGCGCTTCGCGCACCGCGCGCGAACGCGCGCCCGACGTCGCGTCGCCGCGACCGCGTAGCGTGCCACGCTCCGAATCGAGGGCGCCGCGCGAGGAGCGAGCGCGACGTCCCCGGCGTCCGCTCGTGCGTCTCACGCGCTTCGTGGTGGTCACCGTGTTGGTCCTCGCGACGCTCGCCGTCGCCGGTGAGTGGGTGCTTCGCCAGTCCTACTTTCGCGTCCAGCACATCTCGTTCGTCGGCGTCCGTCACGAACCGCTGGCGC
>Ga0302279_10007383_pt1 | contig 11254 bp, 11 predicted proteins | sample III_Bog_N3_3_FD_194541 | JGI IMG/M metagenome (GOLD analysis project Ga0302279, IMG submission 194541) | Peat permafrost microbial communities from Stordalen Mire near Abisko, Sweden - III_Bog_N3_3 | ecosystem: Environmental > Terrestrial > Soil > Wetlands > Peat | place: Sweden: Abisko...
CTTTGAGCCAGGCCGCGTTGCCGAGGTACCAGCTCCCGAAAATGAGCGCGAAGAGCATGCTAAAGCAAAGGATGCCCGCCACCGCCTGGTTGCGGGCGAGGGAACTGGCCAAGATGCCGACGGCGATGAAGAACAGACCCGACACGGCAATAAAGAGGTAGCCGCCGACCAGGGGCCAGGGGTCGAAGACCCGGACCCCGCCGGCAAACTTTTTCAGGATGTAAAAGAATCCGCCGGTCGAAGCCCAGAGGCCGACGTAGAGGGCGTAGGCCGCGCCGTATTTTCCCAGCACCACTTCGCTGGTCGTGACCGGGGTGGTGAGCAGGGTTTCCATCGTGCCCAGCCGGCGCTCCTCCGCCAGGCTCTTCATCGTCAGGAGCGGGACCATGAAGAGGACCGGGAGCCAGAAATACTGGAAGAAGACCGACCCGGGGGAGATCTCCTGCGGGGCCTGGCTGTAGATATCGAGGATGCCGGTGAAGACAAAGCCCATCATGGCGAGGAAGAGGACCGCCGCCAGGTAGGTGCTCGGGCTAACCAGCAGCATCCGGATCTCGTGGCTCAAAATGGTGAAGAAATGCTTCATGCGACTTTTCCGGTCGGGGCAGCGGGCGCGGGCCGGGGGGCCGGCGGCAGCACCGCGTCCCAGCTGCGGCGGGTGGCGGCCAAGAATACGTCCTCGAGGGTGGGATGGCCTCGGCTCAGGCCCCGCACCCGCAGGCCCCGGGCCAGGAGGGCCCGCAGCAGCGGCTCGCCCAGCTCTTCGTCGCGGTCGGCCGCGAGCGTGACGGCGCGGAAGCCGGCCGCATCCGGCTCGCCTTCCCGGGTCGCCCGCAGGGGCGGATCAAAACCGGCCAGGACTGCCGCCAAGGCGCCGGCCTCGCCCGCCACTTCCAATTCATAGGTGCTGCCGCCGAGAATCTCCCGGCGCAGGGCGGCCGGCGTGCCCTGCGCGACCACCCTACCCTGGTTGATGATCAGCACCCGGTCGCAGGTCATTTCGATCTCGGGCAGGATATGGCTGGAGATCAGCACCGCCATGCGCCCGCGCAAGCTCGCGATCAGGTCGCGCACGATCAGAATCTGGTGGGGATCAAGGCCGATCGTCGGCTCATCCATGATGATGACCGGGGGCTCGGCCAGGATGGCCTCGGCGATCCCCACCCGCTGGCGAAAGCCCTTGGAGAGCTTGCCGATGATCTTGTGACGCACCCGCTTCAGATCGCAAAGCTCGAGCACCTCGTCGATCCGCGGACCCAGCTTGCGCCGGGGGATCTCCTTCAGCCGGCCGCGAAAATACAGATATTCGCTCACCCGCATGTCCTCCGGCAGCGGATTGTTCTCCGGCATGTAGCCGATCCGGCGCTTGACCTCGTCCGGCCGGGTCGTGATGGGAAAGCCGCACAGGGTCACCTTGCCCGAGGTCGCTGGAAGGTAGCCGGTGAGAATCCGCATGGTGGTGGACTTGCCCGCCCCGTTGGGCCCGAGAAACCCGATGATCTCGCCCTTGCCGACGGTAAAGCTGATGTCATTGACCGCGACCATGCCGGCGAACGTCTTGGTCAGGTGCTCCACGACAATCGCGGGCTCGGGCGGGGGTAGCGACATGAGAATGGGCCAGGATTCGAACAGACCCGCTAGGTTTTTTCCAGCGTCACTTCGCCGGCGCGAAAGCGCCGCGAGCGGCCCTGGTCGTCGCGCAGCAGCAAGGCCCCTTCGTCGTCCACCCCGCTGACCGCCCCGACATGGCGGCGGCCGCCCTCCAAAACGGCCACCCGCCGTCCGCGCAGCCGATCATAACGGTGCCACAGCTCGGGAAATTTCTCCAGGTGATCGCCCGCGACGAACGACTCGTAGGCCAGGAGCACCCGCCCGATCAGGGCCGCGGTCAAACGGTTCAAGTCCAGGGGCTTGCCCGCCAGTTCCGAGAGCGCGACCGCCCGGCTGGCCAAGTCGGCCGGCCAGCCGGCCGCGGGACTGTTGACGTTCAGCCCGAGGCCGAAAACCAGGTCGCGGATGTGATCGGCATCGACCCGGGCCTCCGTCAGCATGCCGCCGGCCTTCCGGCCATCAAAGACCAGGTCGTTGGGCCATTTGAGGCCCGGGACCAGCTCGGTGAAGTTCGCGATCAGCTCGCAGAGATTGACGCCCATCCAGAGGGTGAAGGTCTGCATCCGCTCCGGGGGCACCCGGGGTCGGAAGGCGAAACTGGCGTAGAGGTTGCCGTTGGCTTCGCTGTGCCAGGAGCGGCCGAGCCGGCCCCGGCCTCGCGTTTGCCGCCGGGCGAAAATGGCGAAGGGCGCCGGCCGGCCGGCAGCCAACTCGCGGGCCGCCTCGTCATTGGTGCTGTCGATCTCATCGAGCACGACCAGGCTGAAGCCCTTCACCCGGACCTTGATCTGGGATTCGATCAGGGCGGCGTGCAGACCGGCCGGCTTGGTCGCCAGGCGGTATCCCCGGGCCCGCTTGGCCTCGAAGGTGAAGCCCTGGGCGCGGAGCTTTTCCATCTGGTGCCAGACCGCCACCCGGCTGATGCCCAACTGCGCCGCCAAGTGCGCCCCCGACACCCATTCCGGCTCGGAGGCGAGCAGCTCGCGCAAGATGACGTTTTCTGACGTGGGCATGGGAGGGGGTCCGAAGCCCCCCCCTATTTTGGCGGGCTGAGCTGCCCAGGGATGGTGCCGCCAAAGTCCATCTGGTGCCCATAGGTATCCTGGGACTGGCGCAAAATATACTGCCCCTCGGAGCCATCGCCGCCGCGCGACATGGCGCCGGCGGTTTCGGCCAGGTCGGCCATCGACTGCAGGCGCTCGTCCTCGCGGTACATCTCGAGGGCAATCGGCGTGTTCAGGCTGGAAAAGGGCCCGAGATTCAGCCCGGCGTACTTTTTCATGGCGATAGCGGACAATTCCTTCTTCGTGTAAAGATCCTGCTGCCGGAAGATAGGGGGCTTCTCGCCGTGGACCACATACTTGGGCAACCGAACGATGCCGTTCTTCGGCTTGTCGATATCGCGCAAATCCACCTCCTGCACGGGCTGGGGCTTGGGCGCGGGCTTGGGTGGATCGTACTTCGGCATGGTCGCCGCCAGCATAGCCGCAGTCGAGGCCGAGACCGTCCGCGGCTTGGTCGCCGGCTGGGCCGGGACCGGCTCGTCCGACGGATCGGTGGCCTGGGCCACGGCCGGAGCCACACTCATCCCCAACGCGGCCAAGGAGAAGGAAAGGGCTAGGAGGCGTGCCATGGATGGAATGAGAAAACGTAGGCAGGAAAAGGTTTCCAAGCAATGCAATTGGCGCACCGCGACGAGCCCGGGGTTAGCTGCGGATCAGGAGCGGAGCTGGCCGGAACCGTCGATCAGGAACTTATGGGAGCAAAGCTCGCGCAGGCCCATCGGCCCGCGGGCATGGAGCCGGTCGGTGCTGATGCCAATCTCGGCCCCATAACCGAACTCAAAGCCGTCGTTGAAGCGGGTGCTGGCGTTCCACAGCACAACCGCGCTGTCGACTTCAGCCTGAAAATGATGGGCGGCCACCGGGTCCGCAGTGACAATAGCGTCGCTGTGGCCCGAACCGTCGCGATTGATGGTGGCGATCGCGGTGGTGACCGAATCGACCACGCGTACGGCCAAGACCAAATCGAGGAATTCGGCGGTGAAGTCCTGGGGCTGCCCCGGCACGGTGGCGACGCCGGCCTTGGCCAGGATAGCGGCGGCGGCGCGATCGCAGCGCAGTTCCACCCCGGCTTTGGTCAGGGCCCGGCCCAGGCGCGGCAGCAGGCTCTCCGCCACTCCGGCATGGATCAGGAGCTGTTCGGCCGCGTTGCAGACACTCGGCCGCTGGACCTTGGCATTGAGCACCAGGCTCTCCGCCATGGCCGGATCGGCCGCCTGGTCGACGTAGACGAAGCAGACGCCGTTAAAATGCTTGATCACGGGGATCGTGCTGTTTTCCGCCACAAAACGGATCAGCCCCTCGCCGCCGCGGGGAATGATGCAATGCACGTAGGCGTTGAGCTTGAGGAGCGTGTCCAGCGCAGCCCGGTCCGGCGTCGGGATCAGCTGGACGGCGTCCTTCGGGAAGGCCTGCTCGATCAGGCGCGCCAGGGCCATGTTGGTGGCAAAGATCTCCTTGCCGCCGCGCAGGATGGCGGCATTGCCGGATTTGAGGCAGAGGGCGGCGCAGTCGATCGTGACGTTGGGCCGGGCCTCGAATATGATCCCGATCACGCCGATCGGCACCCGCACCTTGCGGATGCGCAGCCCGTTCGGACGCACCCAGTTCTCCAGGACCTCGCCGACCGGGTCGGGCAGAGCCGCCACCTGGCGGACGGATTCGGCCAGCTGGCGGAGGCGCTCCGGGGTCAGGGTCAGCCGGTCGACTTGGGCCTTGGCCAGGCCGTGGCCCGCGGCGGCGGCCAAATCCACCTGGTTGGCCGCCAGGAGCGGCGCGTGAGCGGCATCGATGGCGTCGGCTAGGCGCAGCAACGCCTCGTTCTTGGCCGCCGTCGTCGTCGCCGCCAAGGCGAGCGAAGCCGCCCGGGCGCGCCGCCCGATCGAGGTGACTAATGTGGCCAGATCTTCCGCCATGATCCGACTAGGGAATCACAACTTCACCCGATCCGCGAAAGATTTCTTGGCGTCAGAACCTCGTGAGCTGCCGCAGTTTCCGGAAGCGGGTGTCAATTTCCCTCCGGCCGGCCGCACTCAGGCTGTTCACGCTGAAACTTTCGACCGTCAGGCTCGAGACGGCGGTCGCGTAGGCGACCGCTTGCTTGAGGGCGGCAAAATCGGTCCGGTTGGCCGCCGCCAGGCTGCCCAGGAGGGCGCCGGCGTAGCTGTCGCCCGCCCCGGTGGGATCGACAAAATTTGAGACCGGATAAGCCGAGATGGCGAAGAGACCCTCGGGATGGAAGAGCATCGAGCCGTGGGCGCCCTTCTTGATCACGACGATGCGGGGGCCCATCTTGCGCAGGAGCTTGCCGGCCAGAACCAGGTCCCGGGCGCCGGTCAAAAGGAGGGACTCATCCTCGTTGATAACGAAGAGGTCGACCCGCCGCAGGAGCCGTTCGAGGTCGGCCCGGGCGGTGTGAATCCACAGATCGAAGGTATCGGCCATGACGAAGGGGCGCGGCCCGACCAGCTGGTTCACGACCCGCAGCTGCAGCGAGGGCTGAATGGCCCCGAGCATGACAAAGCGGGTGGTGCGGGCCTCGGGCGGCAATTCGGCCGAGAAAGTCTCAAAGACATTCAGCTGCACCTCCAACGTGTCGCGGCCGGCAAAATGCTCATGGTACTTGCCCGACCAGAAAAAGGTCTTGCCCGCCGGGTCGATCTTCAGGCCGCTCAGGTCGATCTTGTGCCGCTTCAGGCGCCGGAGATGGACGGGGGGAAAGTCGCCCCCCACGACGCCGACTAACCGGGTGGGCGTGAAATAGCTGGAGGCGATCGCGGCGTAACTGGCGGCTCCGCCCAAGACATTGGAGCTTTGGGCGAAGGGAGTCGCGACGCGGTCGATCGCAACCGAACCGACGATCAGGGCGGATTGGGCGGTGCGGGGATAAGGCATTCGAGCCCGACCGCCTACCGGCAGACGGTAAAGCTCGCAAGACTATAGGGATTTGCTCTTTTTGATTCCGCGATGCCTTCGCTCCTCGCCGACCCTCCGAACTGGCTGCTGGCCGCGGCGGCCTTGTGCGCGGCGCTGGTGGCGGTCTGGGTGGTGACACAGGTGCTGCGGTGGCTCCTCTGGCTCGCGCTCCTTGCCGTCCTGGCCGGCGGCGCCGTTTTGGCCGCCTGGCTGGTTTGGCGGGGTTAGGCCGGATATTTTTGCGTTTTACTTGCCCGGGGGGGAGACGCCTTTTAACTCTGGCCGATGAAATACATCTTCGTGACGGGCGGAGTGGTTTCCTCGCTGGGAAAGGGGCTGACGGCGGCGGCTTTGGGCGCGCTGCTGGAGATGCGCGGGCTGACGGTGCGCATCCAGAAATTCGACCCCTATCTCAACGTCGATCCCGGAACCATGAGCCCGTTTCAACACGGCGAGGTCTACGTCCTGGAGGACGGGGCCGAAACCGACCTCGATTTGGGCCACTATGAGCGCTTCACCAGCGGCAAGCTCTCCCGGCTCAACAGCCTGACCTCCGGGCAGGTCTACGAGAGCGTGATCCAGCGGGAGCGGCGCGGCGACTACCTGGGCAAGACCGTCCAGGTCATTCCCCACGTCACCAACGAGATCAAGGACCGGATCCATGCCAGCAGCAAGAACGTGGACGTCCTCATCACCGAGATCGGCGGAACGACCGGCGACATCGAAGGCCTGCCGTTTCTGGAGGCCATGCGGCAGTTCGCCCACGAGGCCGGCCCCAAGGACGTCATCTTCATCCATATCACGCTCGTCCCCTTTCTCACCGCCGCGGGCGAGCTCAAGACCAAGCCGACGCAACAGTCGGTGGCCAAGCTGCGCGAGATTGGCATCCAGCCCCACATGCTGGTCTGCCGCTGCGACCGGCCGCTCGATTCCGACCTGCGGGAGAAGCTGAGCCTCTTCTGCAACGTCCCGGTCAAGGCCGTGATCGAATGCCGCGACGTGCAGCACTCGATCTACGAACTGCCGCTCGCGCTCCAGCGCGAGGGCATGGACCAGCGGGTGATGGAACTGTTCGGCCTCAAGGGCGCCCTGCCGAAGAAGAACATCTGGGAGGAGATCGTGCGCCGCATCCTCACCCCCCGCCACGAGGTCACGATCGGGGTCGTGGGCAAATACATCGAACTGCAGGACGCCTACAAGTCGGTCTACGAATCGATCACCCACGCGGGCATCGCCAACCACTGCAAAGTCAACGTCCGGCGGATCGACGCCGAGGAATTGCAGAAGCGCGGGGGCCTGAAATTGCTCCGCGGGCTCTCCGGCATCCTCGTCCCCGGCGGCTTTGGCGACCGCGGGACCGAGGGCAAGGTGGCGGCGGCCCGCTACGCCCGGGAAAAGAAGATCCCCTATTTCGGCCTCTGCCTCGGCCTCCAGATCGCCGTGATCGAGATCGCCCGCAATGTCCTGAAATTACGGACGGCCAACAGCACGGAATTCGAGCCCCAGGCCGCCTACCCCGTCATCAACATGATGGAGGAGCAGAAGAAAATCGCGGACAAGGGAGCCACCATGCGGCTGGGCAGCTACGAGTGCGCCCTCACCCCCGGCACCCTCGCGGCCAAGGCCTACCAGGTCAGCACGATTCGCGAACGCCACCGCCACCGCTACGAAGTCAACAACGCCTATGTCGAGCAGCTGCAGAAAGTCGGCATGGTGGTGAGCGGGATCAATCCCCGCCGCAATCTGGTCGAGATCATCGAACTGAAGGACCATCCCTGGTTCGTGGCCGTCCAGTTCCATCCCGAATTCCGCTCCAAGCCGGACAAGGCCCATCCCCTCTTCGCCGCCTTCATAGCCGCCGCGATCAAGCAGCAGAAGCTGAAGGGTCCGTCCGCCCGGCGAAAAAAGTGATTTTCGACCCGACCAAGCTGCTGCTGATCGCCGGCCCCTGCTCGCTCGAGAGCGAAGCCGTGTGCCGGACGGTGGCAGCGGCCCTGGCGGTGATCGCCCGCGAGCATCCGGAGCTGCGGATCGTGTTCAAGGGCTCCTTTGACAAGGCCAACCGGACCTCGTTGCAGGGCGCCCGCGGCACCGGCCTGGCAGCGGGGCTAGACCTCCTGGCCCTGATCCGGAAAGAATACGGCTTCCCCGTCCTGACCGACGTGCATGAGACCGCCCAGGTCGGCGCCGTGGCCGCGGTCTGCGACGTGGTGCAAATCCCGGCCTTCCTCTGCCGCCAGACCGATCTTTTGTTGGCGGCGGCGGCGAGCGGCAAAGTCGTCAACGTGAAGAAGGGGCAGTTTCTTTCCCCCCAGGAAATGGCCCCGGTCGTGGGCAAGCTGCGCCAAGGCCAGGCCAGAGAAATTTGGCAGACGGAACGGGGCACGACCTTCGGCTACCAGAACCTGGTCGTCGACATGCGGGCTTTCGCGCTGATGAAGAAAAACGGCTGCCCGACGATTTTCGACGCGACCCACAGCGTGCAGTTGCCCGGGGCCGGCGACGGCCGGAGCGCGGGCCAACCGGAATTCATCCCGCCTTTGGCCAAGGCCGCGCTGGCGGCGGGGGCCGACGGCCTCTTTATCGAGACGCATCCCGATCCGGCGAATGCAATCAGCGACGGGCCGAACATGGTGGCGCTCGATGCCCTGCCCGCCTTGCTCGAGAGCTGCCTCGCCGTCTGGCGGGCGGTCCGCTCCGCCTAGCTCTTGATCACTCCGCCTTCCTCGTAGACGCCGAGGCGGCGGTAGCGCTCATAGCGCATTTCCAGCAGCTGCTGCGGACCCAGGGCCCGCAGATCATTGAGATGCTTGTGCAGGGCGTATTTGAGGGCGCTGGTGGCCGCCGCCACGTCGTGGTGCGCCCCGCCGATCGGCTCGGGCACGACTTCGTCAGCCACGCCCAGGCGCTGGAGATTTTCCCCATTGAGCTTGAGGGCCTCCGCCGCCTTGGGTGCGGCCGCACTGTCCTTCCAGAGAATGGCGGCGCAGCCTTCCGGCGAAATGACCGAGTAATAGCTGTTCTCGAAGACAAGCACCCGGTCGGTCACGCCGATCCCCAGGGCCCCGCCCGAGCCGCCCTCGCCGACCACGACCGAGATCGAGGGCGTCTGGAGCATGGCCATTTCCCGCAGATTGACGGCGATCGCTTCCGAGATGTGGCGCTCCTCCGAGCTCACGCCGGGAAAGGCGCCGGGCGTGTCGATGAAACAAATCACCGGCATGCTGAATTTCTCCGCCATGCGGAAAAGCCGCAGCGCCTTGCGATAGCCCTCCGGCTGGGGCATCCCAAAATTGCGCAGGATATTCTCCTTGGTGTCGCGGCCTTTCTGCTGGGCCACGATCATCACCGACTTGCCGTCGAAAAAGGCCGGCCCGCCGACCAGAGCGCGGTCGTCGTGGTACTGGCGGTCGCCGTGCAGTTCCTGAAAATTTTCGCAGATGGCCTCGACGTAGTCGAGGGCATGGGGGCGCTTGGGGTGACGGGCGATCTGCACCCGCTGCCAGGGCGTGAGATTGGAATAGATCTCGCGCTGGACGGCGGCGATCCGCTCCTCCAGGCCCTTGATCTCCGGGACCAGATCGGCGTGGGTCTCGACCGAGCGCTGGCGCAGTTCGTCGAGCTGGCGCGCCAGCTCCCGCAGCGGCTTTTCAAACTCGAGGACGTAAGCGGGGGCCTTCATGCGGCGAGGTTGCCCTCTAGGTCCGAAGCTTCACTTCCCGGCGGGACGAAAGGAGATGCCGCCGGTCGGCGCCGCGGCCGATGAACCGGCCCAGCCCTTGGAGGCCTGGGCCTGCAGCGAATAGGCCCGCTGCGTCCACGGGCTGTTCGGGTCGATCTGGGTCAATTGGACCAACAGCTTCTGCACTTCCGCGCCCTGCCCGGCGGAGGCGGCCAGACTGGCCAACTGGTAGGTGGCCTCGGCGCGAATCGCCTTAAATTGGGCCGTGTCATCGGCCAGCTCATGGAGGCCGGCCTCGCCGTCGGCCTTCTCGCCGGATTGGATCTTGGCCATGGCGAGGCCGAGCCGGGCGCGGGCGGCCAGGGGGCCGGTCTTCAAAATCTCGATCGCCTTGCCGTAGCTGCTGATCGCGGCCTCCATCCGGCCGGCGGCATAGGAAAAGTCCGCCAGGCGCAGGTCGGCCACCCCGGTCAGGACGTGGTCGGGATGGGCGTCGGCGAAGGCCTGGTATTTCTCGGGCGAGGAGGCGGCGGCAAACTCCGCTTGGACCCCGGCCTCCCGCTGCTGCGCGAAATACTCCCAGCCTTCCTTGCCCAGGTACCCGAGGAGCACCAGGCCGCACACGATGAGGAGGAACGAGCTGTTCTTCTTCCAGAAGTCATGCAGCTGCTCGTCGACCGGGGAAGCGACCGGATTCTCGTCCCCGGCGGGGACCTTGCGGACGTTACCGGCGTTGGAGGAGCTCGGAGGCAATGCGGGATTGGTCATGAGGTCGTCGGAACCGTCAAAAGAAGCAGAAGGGCCAGCCGGTGTAAATGCCTTACTCGTCAGTCAAAGACGACCGTCTTGCGACCGTAGACCAGCACCCGGCTCTGGAGGTGCCAGCGCACGGCCTGGGCCAGGACGGTTTTCTCCAGGTCCCGGCCTTTCCGGACCAAATCCGCCACGCTATGGCGGTGGGTCACCCGGGCGACGTCCTGCTGGATGATGGGGCCGTCGTCGAGTTCGGCGGTGGCGTAGTGCGCCGTCGCCCCGATCAGCTTCACCCCCCGGGCGTGGGCTTGGTGGTAGGGCTTGCCGCCGGCAAAGGCCGGGAGGAAAGAATGATGGATATTGATGACCGGCCGGCCGAAGCTGGCCAGGAAGTCGCCGGAAAGGATCTGCATGTACCGGGCGAGGATCACCAGTTCGATCCCCTCCTGGCGCAGGAGGGCGAGCTGCCGGCCCTCGGCCTCGGCCTTGGTCGCCGGCGTGGCCGGGATATGGTGAAAGGGCAGACCGTAGCCCCGAGCCGCCGCCGCGATGTCGGTGTGGTTCGAAATCACCCCGGCAAAATCGGCCCGAAATTCCCCGGCTTTCCAGCGCAGCGCCAGATCGTGGAAGCAGTGGTCGGCCTTGGAGACAAACAGGGCGACTTTGGTCCGGTGCCGGGAGGAGGTGACCCGGGCGGCCATCCCGAGCGTGGCGGCAAAGGCCCGGAAGGCGGCCGTCTCGGAGGACGGGCCCTGCGGCACCCATTCCACCCGCTGGAAGAAAATGTTCTCCTCCTCGTCGCGGTGCTGGTCGGCGTGGAGGATGTTGCCGCCCCGCTCGAAGATCCACCCGGCGACCCGCGCCACCAGACCCGACTGATCGGGACCGTGGAGGAGGGCGGTCAGGGTTTCCGGCGGAAGCGGCTCTTCAGACAAGGGTGACATTGCCGCGATACTGCTGGATGGGGCGGACCCCCATCGGCTTGGTGCGCAAAGCCCGGATGCCCTCGACCGCGGCCTGGGCGCCGGTGATCGTGGTCATCAGGAAGACGTTGTGGGCGTAGGCGGCCGAACGGATGGCGTTCTCGTCCCGGCGGGGAATCATCCCCCCGGGGGTATTGATCACCATCGAGATCTGTCCGTTCTTGATCATGTCGACGGCGTTGGGGCGGCCTTCGCTGATCTTCGCCAGGCGCTTCACCTCCACGCCGTTATCAGCCAGGTATTTGGCG
>Ga0302279_10007396_pt1 | contig 11242 bp, 7 predicted proteins | sample III_Bog_N3_3_FD_194541 | JGI IMG/M metagenome (GOLD analysis project Ga0302279, IMG submission 194541) | Peat permafrost microbial communities from Stordalen Mire near Abisko, Sweden - III_Bog_N3_3 | ecosystem: Environmental > Terrestrial > Soil > Wetlands > Peat | place: Sweden: Abisko...
CGCGGATGGCCGGACAGAATGTTTACGTCGTGACCGGCGCGGCCGGCAATGTCGGGGCGGCGCTGACCGCGCTGCTGACCGCGCGCGGCCATCGCGTGGCGGCGATCGATCGTTCGCACGCGGGGCTGACGGCGCGGCACGGCGAGGCCGGGGCGGCGCTGCGGGTCGCGGTGTCGGACCTGTCCGACCCGGCGGCGACGCAGGCGGCGGTGGCCGAGATCGTCGCGGCACTCGGCCGCATCGACGGCGTGGCGGCGACCGTCGGCGGTTTCGCGATGGCGCCGCTCGCCGACAGCGGACCGGCCCTGTGGGAGCAGATGCTGCGGATCAACGTGCTGACCACGGTGAATATTTTCGCGGCCGCGCTGCCGCATCTGCGTGCCAGCGGCGGCGGCAGTCTGGTGGCGATTTCGGCCGGTGCGGCGCTGCGGGCGCCGGGCGGCATGGCCGCCTATGCCGCCGCCAAGTCCGGCGTGCTGCGGCTGGTGGAGAGTCTGGCCGACGAGGCCAAGGCCGACCGCATCCGCGTCAACGCGGTGCTGCCCGGCACCATCGACACGCCGCAGAACCGCGCCGCCATGCCGGAGGCCGACCCATCCCGCTGGGTGACGCCGGCGCAGGTTGCCGAGGTGCTGGCGTTCCTGCTCTCGGATGCCGCCGCCGGCATCACCGGCGCCGCGCTTGGCGTGCCGGGGCTCGGGTGAGCGGCAGTTCCTGGCGACCGATGCTGGTGGCCGACCTCGATGCGGTCGTGCGCGTCGCGGCGGTCGTCCATGCCGGCCATCCGGAGCGGCGGGAGGTGCTGGCGGAGCGGCTGGCGCTGTTCCCCGCCGGCTGCCTCGCCACCGACGGCGGTTACGCCATCACCCACCCGACGCTGCTGGGCGCGCCGCCGGCGCTCGATACGCTGCTCGGCGCCCTGCCGGCCAGGGCGGACACGCTGCATATCCACGACATCGCGCTGCTGCCGGCGATGCAGGGGCGCGGCCTGGGCGGCACGGCGCTGCGCGCGCTGCTGGCGCTGGCGGTGCGCTCGGCGCTGGCCAACCTGTCGCTGGTGGCGGTGAACGGCACGCCGCCGTACTGGGCACGCTTCGGCTTCGTCGATGCGCCGGCCAGCGCCGGCCTTGCCAGCTACGGCAAGGAGGCGCGTTACATGGTACGGCCGGTGGTGTTCTGAGTGCCACGCCTCATTGCGCCGCGAGTTGCTCGTAGGCCAGTGCTGCCGCCAGCACGCCGGCATCGTCGCCGCGCCGGCCGATCAGTTGCAGCCCGACCGGCAGCCCGTCCGCGCCAAAGCCGCCGGGCACGATGGTGGCGGGGGATTGCGACAGGTTGACCGGGTAGGAGAAGCCGGCCCATTCGGTCCAGCGCGTCAGGCCACTGCCGTCCGGCACTTCCTTTCCGGCGGTGATGGCGGTGGTCCCGACCGCCGGAGAGACCACGACGTCGACGGAGTCGAACAGCCGGTCGAACGCGGCGCCGAACAGGGCCCGCTGGGTGGCGGCGGCGATGACGTCCACACTGCTGTAGCGGCCGCCGGCCTCGGCGATCTCGCGCATGCCGGCTTCGACCAGATGCAGGTTCTGCGGCGGCAGCAGCGCCAGGCGCGCGGCGGCGCCGGGATACCAGTGGGCGTTGAACAACTCCCAAAGATTCTCGCCCGGCAGCGCGATGCGCGACAGCACCGCACCGGCGTCGCTCAGGCGGGCCAGCGCCGCCTCGAACGCGGCGCGCACGTCCGCAGCCACGGTGCCGCGCGGCGGCGTCTCCCAGATGCCGACGCGCAGGCCGGCGAAGCTGCGCGGTGCCACCGGATGGACCGACGGGAAGCGCAGCGGGTTCTGATACCAGTCGCGTCCGTCGCGGCCGGACAGCACCTCCAGCATCGCCGCCGCGTCGGCGACGCCGCGCGCCATCGGGCCGAGATGGGCGACGGTGCCGAACGGGCTGGCCGGATAGGCCGGCACGCGCGAGAAGGTCGGCTTGTGGCCGACGATGCCGGTGAAGCCGGCGGGGATGCGGATGGAGCCGCCGCCGTCGGTGCCCAGATGCAGCACGCCGGCCCCGGTGGCCGCCGCGACGGCCGCACCGCCGGAGGAGCCGCCGGGCGTGCGCCCCTCGTTCCACGGGTTGCGGGTAATGCCGGTCAGCGCGCTGTCGGTCACCGCTTTCCAGCCGAATTCGGGCGTCGTGGTCAGCCCGAGCAGCACCGCGCCGGCCTCGCGCAGCAGCCGCACGGCGGGCGCGTCCTCGGTTGCGGTGATGCCCTCGAAGGCGCGGCTGCCGAAGCGGACGTGCCAGTCCTTCACCCAGACGATGTCCTTGATCGTGGTCGGAATGCCGTCGATCGGGCTGAGCGGGGTGCCGGTGCGCCAGCGCAGTTCGCTGGCGCGCGCGGCATCGAGTGCCGCGTCGGTGTCGAGATAGGTGAAGGCGTTGAAGCGCGGGTTGATCGCCGCCGCGCGGCCGAGGCAGGCGCGCGCGACCTCGACCGGCGAGAGCGTGCCCGCCGCGTAGTGGGCGGCGAGGGCGGCGACGCCGAGGCGACATACCTGCGGTGCATCGTCGAGCGGCGTGGAGCGGGCGGGGAGCGGCATCGGTCACCTGTCGGGGCGAAGGGCGGGAAAAGCTAGGCGGGTTCGGCATGGCGGTACGGCCAAATCGGCGCGGCGCGGCCGCCTGCGGGTGCTAGGATCGCGCGGAAAACAAGATCGGGGGAAGCCATGAAACGCTCGCAGGTGAATACGCTGCTGCGCGAGGCGGAAAGCCTGTTCGCGCAATGCGGCATCGCGCTGCCGCCCTGGGCGCACTGGTCGCCGGCCGTCTGGCGCGCGCATCCGCAGGCCGCCGCCTTCTGCCGGCGCCGCCAGATCGGCTGGGACGTGACCGATTTCGGCACCGGCGATTTCGCGCGCAAGGGGCTGGTGCTGCTGTGCCTGCGCAACGGCATCGTCGGGCTGGACGAGGAACGCAGCTACGCCGAGAAACTGCTGGTGCTGCGCGAGGGCCAGGAGGCGCCGTACCATTTCCATCGCTTCAAGATGGAAGACATCATCGTGCGCGGCGGCGGCAACATGGTGCTGCAAGTGTTCGACACCGACGAGACCGGCGCGCCGCTGGACCTGTGCGTGCATGCGCGCATCGACGCCGAGGTGCTGCGCGTGGCGGCGCGCGCGCCGATCGTGCTGCGCCACGGCCAGAGCGTGATGCTGCCGCCGGGGCAGGCGCACCGGCTGACAGCCGAAGCCGGTGCCGGCACGGTGGTGCTGGGCGAGGTCTCGCGCGTCAACGACGACCTGACCGACAACGTGTTCTTCGAGCCGACGGCGCGCTTCGCCAGCATCGACGACGACGAACCGGCGTTGCGTCCGCTGTGGTCGGAACTGCCGCAATAGGCGCGGTCAGACCAGCCGGCGCGGCACGCTGACGCGCCAGTTGCGCGCGGCCACGCGCTCGCTGCCCTCCCAGGCGTCGAGCGTGGCGTGGATGTGGAACTCGGTTGCGCTGGCGGTCAGCACCGTGCGTGTGGTGGCGCGCACCTGCCAAGCGCCGCGGCCCTGCTGCATCTCGAACGTCACCTCGGCACGGGCGCACAGCGGGTCGGACGGGTGGATGGTAAATCGGTCCACCGACGCCATGCGGTAGTCGAGGCCCGTCGAGTCGATGCGATACAGGCCGGTGTCGTCGTGGACTTCGAAGCTCGCGGCGCCGGAAACCTGATCGCGGCTGGCGATGCGCGAGGTGCGCGGCGGGTCGAGGAACGTGCGCGCGAGCGGTGGCGCGCTTTCCGGTTCGGCGAAGGCGGGCAACGCCGCGTCGGCCGGCGTCGGCGGCCGCTGCGGCAGCGTCAGGTGCGACGTGGCGGTGTCCAACAGCAGCGTTGCCGGCTCCGGCGACGGCCAGACGGTCGGCCAGTACGTCGTGGACAGCGCGAGGCGGATGCGGTGGCCGGGCGGGAAACGGTGCGCGCAGTCGTTGAGTTGCAGCCGCACGCGCACCTTTTGGCCGACCGGCAATGGTGTCGGGTGCTCGTGGCTGTCGCGATGGGTCAGGTTCAGCACGCCGTAGCTCAGCCGCAGGCTGGCGCCATCCGGTGCGACGTCGCACAGGCGGGCGATCAGCAGCGCGTCGGGTTTGTCCGAGGTGACGGTCGCCTCCAGCACCGGCGCACCGGCGATGTCGAAGGTCGCGTCGAGCGGAGACGTGTCGAACACGACGGACATGCCGTCCTCGGTGCGCTGGTCGCCCGGCTGTTCGTGGCCGCTGCCGTAGGCGCACCACGCGCCGGACAATTCTCCCAGATCCTGCGGCGTGGCGATGACGAGCGGTGCAGCGGCAGGACCGGCGCCCAGCGTGCGGTCGCCGAGTTGCCAGATTCGGTCGGCGATGTTGGGCGACGGCCAGGACGCTTCGGCGATCCAGCGCCCGGGGCGCTCGCGATAGTCGGTGGCGGGCGGCACAAAGTCTTCGAGCCAGAGCCGGAATTGCGGCTCGGCCATGATGCCGGTGTCGATGCCCTTCAGCCAAAGATCCCACCAGCGCAACGCTTCCTGCAAAAACCCGATGGCCGGCGCGGGCGTAGCGAAATGCGGATATTTGTGCGCCCACGGCCCGATCAGGCCTTTGCGCGGACAGGTCAGGCGCTCCAGCATGCGCGGCACCGCGTTTGAATACGCGTCCGCCCAGCCGCCGATCAGATAGCAGGCGGCCGTGATTTTTTCGGGCGCCTCGCAGACGGAGCCGTGCCGCCAGTATTCATCCCGCATGGGGTGTTGCAGCCATGTCCGCAGCAGCAGCGGTTCCGCGTGCAGCCGTTCCAGCCACATCTCGCGCCAGCGTTCGCCGACGATGTCGGGGTCGGCCGGGCGCGTCTGGTAGCCGAACATCGTCGAGGCCCAGCGCAGATTGTCGGTCAGCAGTGCGCCGCCCATGTAGTGGACGTCGTCGGCGTAGCGGTCGTCGGTGGAGCACAGCGAGATGATCGCCTTCAGCGCGGGCGGTTGCCGCGCCGCCACCTGCAGCCCGTTGAAGCCGCCCCAGGAAATGCCGATCATGCCGACCGCGCCGGTACACCATGGCTGCCGCGCGATCCAGTCGATGACCTCCAGGCAGTCGTCCTGTTCGATTTGCAGGTATTCGTCGCGCAGCAGGCCGTCGGAATCGCCGCTGCCGCGCATGTCCACGCGCACGCAGGCATAGCCGTGGCCGGCGACATACGGATGCGTCAGCGCATCGCGCACCGCCGTGCCGTCGCGGTGGCGATACGGCAGATACTCCAGAATCGCCGGCACCTTGTTCGCATCGGCGTCCTCGGGCAGCCAGATGCGCGCGGCGAGTTTTGTCCCGTCCGCCATCGTGATCCAGACGGGATCCTGCATCACCACGCGGCGCGAAAACTCGGTGACGTGGCGCATCAGAAATCTTTCGCGTAGCGCAGACCGTCATAGACGGCTGCGTGGATGTTGCGGCTGTGGACGGCGTCGCCGATGCGCAGCAGCCGGAATTTTCCGCCCGCGTTGCGCACGATGGTTTGCGGGCGGCCTTCGATCAACGCGTTGTAGTCCACCTCGCCGAGATTCACCGAGTGCGGCAGCAGGGCAAAATACAGGTCGTCCACCGGCAGCGTGCCGTGCTCGACCACCACCTGATCGACGCGGCGTTCCTCGCTGCGCGTGCCGTAATCGCTGCCGATGGTGGCGACCAGTTCGTTGCCGTCGCGCCGTACCGCGGTCAGCCGCGCGTTGATGGTCACGCGCACGCCAAGGCGATTGAACGCCCGCGCGTATAGCGCGTGATTCATGCCGCCCATCTCGGGCGCGAAGAAGCGTTCCGGCGACACCACCTCCACCGCCGAACCGGCTTCCGCCAGCGCCTCGGCCGCCTGCATGCCCGGATGCGTGCCGTTGTCGTCGAACACCAGCGCGCGCGGTGCGGCTTTCACCTGTCCGGACAGGATGTCCCACGACGACACCACCAACTCGTTGCCAGCAGACAAAATCTCGGTGTTTGGCACGCCGCCGGTGGCGATCACGACGATGTCGGGCGACTCGGCGAGCACGTCTTCCGCCGTCGCATAGGTGGAATACCGAACTTCCACGCCGAGCCGTTCAAGCTGTGCGACGCGCCAATCGACGATGCCGATCAGATCGCGCCGGCGCGGCGTGCGCGTCAGCAGCAGGATCTGTCCGCCGGCCTTTTCCGTTGCCTCGAACACAACGACGCTGTGACCGCGCTCCGCCGCAACCCGTGCGGTTTCCAGCCCGGCGGGACCGGCGCCGACGATCACGACGCGCCGCTGCGGGCCGTGGCTGCGCGCGATGGTTTGCGGCATCGTCGCTTCCCGGCCGGTCGCCGGGTTGTGAATGCACAGCGCCTCGTGGCCCTCGTAGATGCGGTCGAGGCAATAGGTGGCGCCGACGCAGGGGCGGATATTTTGCTCGTTGCCGGCTGCAACCTTGGCGACGATGTGCGGGTCGGCGAGCAGCGCCCGCGTCATGCCGACCATGTCGAGTTTTCCAGACGCGATCGCGTGCCGTGCCGTCGCGACGTCGGCGATGCGGGCGGCATGAAAAACCGGAATGCCGACTTCGCGCCGCACGTCGCCGGCGAAATCCAGATGCGGGGCGGAGCGCATGCCGGCGAGCGGAATAACCTCGTCGAGCGCATTGTCGTGCTCGATATGGCCGCGGATGATGTTGAGGAAATCGACGATGCCGGATGCCTTGAACCGCCGCGCGATTGCGACGCCGTCCGTGCGCGACAGGCCGATGTCCCAGGCTTCGTCGGCAACCATGCGCAGGCCGAGCAGAAACTCCGGGCCGACCGCGTCGCGCATCGCCTGCATCACACGCAGCGAAAACCGCATGCGGTTGTCCAGGCTGCCGCCGTATTCATCGGTGCGCTGGTTGGTGGCGGGCGACCAGAAGCCGTCGGCGAGATGGCCGTACGCCTCGATCTCCAGCCCATCCAACCCCGCCGCCTGCATGCGCTGCGCGGCACTGGCGTAGTCGGCGATGATGCGTTCGATGTCCCAGTGCTCGATGGTTTTCGGGAATGCCCGATGCGCCGGCTCGCGCAGCGGCGAGGGGGCCAGCACCGGCAGCCAGTCCGCCTTGTTCCAGCCGGTGCGGCGGCCGAGATGGGTCAACTGGATCATCACGGCGGTGCCGTGGCCGTGGCAGTCGTCGGCCAGTTCGCGCAGCCAGGGCACGATCTCGTCGCGATAGGCCAGCAGGTTGCCGAACGCCGGCGGGCTGTCGCGCGAGACCACGGCGGAGCCGGCCGTCATGGTCAGCGCCGCACCGCCCTTGGCCTTCTCCGCGTGGTACAGCCGATAGCGCTGCTTCGGCATGCCGTCCTCGGAGTAGGCGGGCTCGTGCGCGGTGCTCATCACGCGGTTGCGCAGCGTGAGGTGTTTCAGGCGATACGGTTGCAGCAGCGGATCTGGGGCGCTCATGCGCGGCAGTCTGCACCCGCGCGCGCCGGCCTGCCCAGCCCTGGTGCGGCGGGGGCTTGCATGAAATGCGCGAACGGCTTGAATGCCCGCGACATGACCGCGCCCCGGAAACCCGCGCTGACCGCCGGCCTCGTGCTGGCCGACCAGTTCACGCTGGCGCCGTTCGCGCTGTTCGTCGACCATTTGCGGCTGGCCGCCGACGAGAGCGACCGCAGCCGGCCGATCCGTTGCGTCTGGCACGTGATGGCGCCGACCGAGGCGCCGGCGCGGGCGAGTTGCGGCGTCGCGGTCGCACCGACCGCGAAACTGCTCGACCCGCACACGCTCGACTACATCGTCGTGGTCGGCGGGCTGCTGCACACCGGGCGCGGCGTGGACGCGGCGACGCAGGCCTATCTGCGCGACGCCGCCGCCGCCGGCACCACGCTGATCGGGCTGTGTACCGGCAGTTTTGTCCTCGCCCGCTGCGGACTGATGGCGGGGCGGACGGTCTGCGTCAGCTGGCTGCACCATGCGGATTTCGGCCGCGAGTTTCCGGGCCACCCGGTGGTGGCGGACCGGCTGTATCTGGTCGACGGCGACCGCATCACCTGCGCCGGCGGCGCCGGTGCGGCCGATCTGGCGACCTATCTGGTCGAGCGCCATCTCGGCCACGCGGCGGCGCAGAAGAGCCGGCAGGTGATGCAACTCGACGAAGCGCGCAGCGGCGACATGGCGCAGCCGCATCCGCCGGTGGGTGGCGATGTTGCGGACATCCGGGTGCGGCGCGCGCTGCTGCTGATGGAGCAGAATTTGTCGCGCCCGTTGCCGATCGCGCAGATCGCGCTTCGGCTGGAACTGTCGGCGCGGCAACTGGAGCGGCGGTTTCACGCGGCCCTCGGCCAGCAGCCGGCGGCGATCTATCGCGCGCTGCGGCTGCGCTACGCGCGCTGGTTGCTCGACACCACCAATCGCAGCGTCACCGACATCGCGCTGGAGGCCGGATTTTCCGACTGCGCGCATTTTTCGCGCCAGTTCAAGGCGCTGCATGGCGTCGCACCGACGCGCGCGCGGGTGCGCGGTGGGGCGCGGCCCGACCTCGCCGGGCCGCGCGTGTTCGGCTAGGCGAGAATTTTTTCGTTCTTCGGGTCGTACAGCGGTGCCAGCGACGCCGTCGCCGGCACGCGGCGGCCGGCGATGTCGATTTCATAGGTTCCAGCGCGGACGTACTCGGGCGTGACAATTTCGTCCGACGCGATCCAGCCGAGTGCGACCGGCGCGCCGAGGGCAAAGCCGTGCATCGCCGAGGTGACGCGGCCCACGCGCACGCCGTCGCGCCAGATCGGTTCGTCGTGGAACAGCACGGCGTCCGGCTCCTGCAACAGCAATTGCACGAGGCGGCGGTGCATTCCGGCCGCGCGCTGGCGCAGCAATGCCTCGCGGCCGACGAAGCCGCCGGGCTTGTCCCAGGCGGCGGTGAAGCCAAGGCCGGCTTCGAGCAGCGTCGTCTCGCTGTCGATGTCGTGGCCCCAGTGGCGATAGGCTTTTTCCAGGCGCAGCGAATTCAGCGCGTGATAGCCGCACAGTTTCAGGCCGAACGGCACGCCGGCGGCGACGATGCGGTCGAACACGTGCGGCGCGAATTCGGTGGGGATATAAAGTTCCCAGCCGAGTTCGCCGACATAGGTGATGCGGATGGCGCGCACGCGCGCGAAGCCAATTTCGATTTCCCGCGAGTCACGGAATTTGAAGTTCTCCGCCGATACATCGTCGGGCGTGAGAGTGGCCAGCAGGTCGCGCGCGCGCGGGCCCATCAGGCTCAGGACCGCATACGCCGAGGTCAGGTCGGTGACGACGCAATTCGCCTCCGCCGCCGCGTGTTGCAGGTGCAGCAGATCGTGTCTCTGCGTCGCCGCCGCAGTGACGACCAGAAATTCGCGCTCGGCGAGGCGGGTGATTGTCAGATCGGCCTCGATGCCGCCGCGCTCGTTCAGCCATTGCGTGTAGACGACGCGGCCGGCGGGCACGTCGATGTCGGCGGTGGAGATGCGATTGAGTACCGCCAGCGCGTCGCGGCCCTGCACAAGGTATTTGGCAAAACTGGATTGGTCGAACAGTCCGACCGTGGTGCGGACGGCGGTGTGCTCGTCGCCAGCGGACAAAAACCAGTTTTGGCGGCCGTAGGAATACTCGTAGGCGGGCGCTTGGTCGGGGCGGGCGAACCAGTTGGCGCGCTCCCAGCCGGAGACTTCGCCGAATACCGCGCGCTGTGCCGCCAGCCGGTCGTGCAGGATCGAGCGGCGGGCGCCGCGCGCGGTCGCGTTTTGGCGGAACGGCCAGTGCATCGCATACAGCAGGCCGAGCGTTTCGGTGGTGCGTTCGCGCAAGTACGCCTTGTTGCGCTGGAACGGCATGAAGCGGCGAATATCGACGTCCCACAGGTCGAGGCCGGGATTGCCGTCGATGATCCAGTCCGCCATCACCTTGCCGGCGCCGCCGGCCGACTGGATGCCGATGGAATTGAATCCGGCGGCGACGAACAGGCCCGGCAGTTCCGGCGCTTGCCCGAGGATGTAGCGCACGTCGGGGGTGAAGCTTTCCGGGCCGTTGAAGAAGATGCGGATGCCGGCGCTCTCCAGGATCGGCAGGCGATGGATGGCGCGATCGAGGATTGGTTGAAAGTGTTCGAAATCCTCGGGCAACTGGTCGAAGCAAAAATCCTCGGGAATGCCGTCGGTGCCCCAGGGTTTTGCGATCGGCTCGAAGCAGCCGAGCAGCAGTTTGCCGGCGTCCTCCTTGGCGTAGATGCAGTTGTCGGTGTCGCGCAGCACCGGCAATTCGCGTGGCAGGCCCTCGATCGGCTCGGTGACGATGTAAAAATGTTCCGAGGCGTGCAGCGGCACGACGACGCCGTGTGCGGCGGCGAAGTCGCGGCTCCACATGCCGGCGGCGAGCACGACGGTTTTCGCGCGCACCTCGCCTTGCGCGGTGATGACGCCGACGGCGCGGCCGCCTTCGCGGATCAGGCCGGTGACCTTGCAGTTTTCCAGAATCGTCGCGCCGCGCGCGCGGGCGGCGGCGGCGAGCGCCTGCGTGGTATCGACCGGATTGGTCTGGCCGTCGGTCGGCAGGAAAATGCCGCCGGCGATGTCGGAGACGTTGACCAGCGGATGCCGTTCGGCCACTTGCGCCGGCGTCAGTTCTTCGGCCGGCAGGCCGTAGAGTCCGGCGACCGCGACCTGCCGCTTCAGTTCGATCAGGCGGTCGGCCGTGGTGGCGACGCTGACCGAGCCGGTGCGACGGTAGCCGGTTTCCTGGCCGGAATCCTGTTTCAGGCTTTCGTACAGTTTTGCGGAATATTGCGCGAGGCGGGTCAGGTTCAGGGTGGCGCGCAACTGGCCGACCAGACCGGCGGCGTGCCAGGTGGTGCCGCAGGTCAGTTGCCGCCGCTCCAGCAGCAGCGGTGCGACGCCGCGGAGTGCCAGATGATAGGCGATGCTGGTGCCGACGATGCCGCCGCCGATGATGACGACATCGGCGCGGTCGGGAAGCTGGGTCATGGTGCGGCCTCGAAAACTGTCGCGCGTGGTCACGCGCCCTGGGCAAGCGCCAGCGTGGCCGCTGCGCTCCGGCACGTCAACGCGGTGGGGGCGCCCGGCATGTTATTTCGATAACGTAACAAACAGGGCGTGCTTCGGCGCCGGCTTGTCTCAGGCCCGACGGGGTGGCCCGCACATGCGGGTTTTGGACCACGGTTTTCGGTCCGGCCCCAGCCGCATCCAGGCGGGCAGTTCCAGTTGCGGC
>Ga0302279_10007397_pt1 | contig 11241 bp, 11 predicted proteins | sample III_Bog_N3_3_FD_194541 | JGI IMG/M metagenome (GOLD analysis project Ga0302279, IMG submission 194541) | Peat permafrost microbial communities from Stordalen Mire near Abisko, Sweden - III_Bog_N3_3 | ecosystem: Environmental > Terrestrial > Soil > Wetlands > Peat | place: Sweden: Abisko...
CCACCCGGCCCGGCGCCGGGGGGGCCGCCGCGGCGCCCCGCGCCGCGGTCGACGAGGGGGGCACGCTGGTCGTGGTGGCCGAGGCGGCCCGGGCCGGAGCCGTCGAGGCCCTCGAACTGACCCCGACCCTCCTGCCCGTGCTCGCCCAGGCCGGGGTGGTCGATGCCGGCGGCACCGGCTACGTGCTGCTCTTCGACGCCCTGCTCACCGTGCTCGACGGCCGGGACATGCCCGTCCCCCCCGAGCTGCCCGAGGTGGGCACCGGCCCCGGCGGCCCGGTCGCCGGCCCCGGTGGGACGAGTGAGGCCGACGCCGCCCTGGCCGGGCTCCGCTACGAGGTCATGTACCTGCTCGAGGCGCCCGACGAGACCGTCCCCGCCTTCAAGGAGGTCTGGGCCGGACTGGGCGATTCGATCGTGGTGGTGGGCGGCGACGGCCTGTGGAACTGCCACATCCACACCGACGAGGTGGGCCCGGCCATCGAGGCCAGCCTGGACGCCGGCCGGCCCCGGAACATCCGGGTCACCGACCTGCTCGAGGAGGTCGAGGAGGAGCGCTGGGTGCGCGAGGGCGCCGGCGACCTGGACTCAGGACCGTCCGAGGCACCGCTCGGGCCGACCCCGGTGACCAGCGTGGTGGCCGTGGCCAGCGGCGAGGGCATCGGTCGGATCTTCCGGTCGCTGGGCGTGCAGCGACTCATCGCCGGCGGTCAGTCGATGAACCCGTCCATCGCCGAGCTGGTGGACGCCGTCGACGAGGTGGCGTCCGACGAGGTGATCGTCCTCCCCAACAACGGCAACATCCGACCGGTGGCCAACCGGGTCGACGAGCTCAGCCACAAACGGGTGTGGGTCGTGCCGACCGAGACGATCGCCGAGGGGTTCGCCGCGCTGCTGGCCTACGACCCCGAGGCCGGGGGTGAGGCCAATGCGGCGGCCATGGAGGCCACCGCCACCAAGGTCGTCCCGGGCGAGGTGACCCGGGCCGTGCGCGACTCGGAGACCCCGGCCGGCCCCGTCCGCACGGGCGACTGGCTGGGCCTGTCCCGCGACGGCATCGAGGTGGTGGGGGAGACGCTGTCCGAGGCGTCGTGCGCACTGCTCGACGTGCTGGTCACCGACGCCCACGACCTGGTCACCATCATCGAGGGCGAGGGCTCGGGCGCCGCCGAGACCCGCCGGATCACCGAGTGGCTGCACGAGGCGCGCCCGGCGGTGGAGACCGAGGTGCACCACGGCGGCCAGCCGCTGTACCCGTACCTGTTCTCGATCGAGTGACACCGCGGCGAAGGACCGCCACCTCGTGACCGACGCCGCCACCCCGACCGGCCGACGCCTGGGGCAGCTGGCCGACCTGCCCGTGACCGTGTTGCGGGGGGTCGGCGCCGGGGTGGCCGCCGAGCTGGCCGAGCTCGGGATCACCACCGTGTTCGACCTGGTCACCCACTACCCGCGGCGCTACATCGACGGCACCCGCATGGTGACCGTGGACCAGTTGGTCGAGGGGGAGAAGGCGACGGTGCTCGCCACCGTCACCCGGGTGAGTGCGCCGCCGCCCCGGCCCGGGCGTGGCCGACGGGCTCCCGCCCGGGTCCAGGTCGATCTCACCGACCGGGGCGGGCGGATCGGGGTCGTCTTCTTCAACCAGGCCTGGCGGGCCAGGCAACTCCCGGTAGGCACCCTGGTGCTGGCCTTCGGTCCCGTCGGTTCCTACCGGGAGAGCCTCCAGATGGTCAACCCGACGGTCGAGGTGCTGCGCGGGGCCGACGAGGGGGCGACCGAGGACGACGGGCCGTCGTCCGGGCGGATCTATCCCGTCTACCCGCTGACCGACAAGGCCGGGCTGACCTCGGCCCGCATCGGCCGCCTCGTCCATGAGGCGCTCGACCGGGCCGGGCGGTTCGCCGACCCCGTGCCCGAGGAGCCCCGACGTCGACTCGGACTCCTCGGCCGCACCGCCGCCTTCGCCGGGATCCACCGCCCGGCCGTCATGGCCGAGGTCGAGCCCGCCCGCCGACGGCTGGCCTTCGACGAACTGCTCCGCCTGCAGCTCGCGCTCGTGCTCCGCCGGCAGCGCCTCCACGAGGACGCCCGGGGAATCCGGCACGTCCTCGACCGCGACGACGGGGGCCCGACGCTCGTGCGGCGCTTCACGCAGTCGCTGCCGTTCCCCCTCACCGCCGCCCAGGTCCGGGCCGTCGACGACCTGGCCACGGACCTCGGGGGCCCGCTGCCCATGCACCGGCTGCTGCAGGGTGACGTCGGTGCTGGCAAGACCGTGGTGGCGGTCGCCGCCCTGCTGATCGGCATCGAGGGTGGGTACCAGGGTGCCCTCATGGCGCCGACCGAGGTCCTGGCCGAGCAGCACGCCACCGAGGTGCGCCGACTCGTCGACGGTCTGGAGGTGCCTGACCCGTCGACCCTGGCCGGCCGCCGGCCACTCCGGGTGGCCCTCCTCACCAGCCGCACCGGTGCGGCTGAGCGGTCCTCGGTGCTGGCCGGCCTGGCCGACGGGACGGTCGATCTCCTGATCGGTACCCACGCCCTGTTGACCGACCAGGTGGCCTTCCGGTCGCTGGGGGTGGCCGTCATCGACGAGCAGCACCGCTTCGGCGTCGAGCAGCGGGCGGCGCTTCGGGACAAGGGCCGGGGCGACGACGGCACGGGTGGCGACCCCGACCTGCTGGTGATGACGGCGACACCGATCCCCCGCACCGCGGCCATGGTCGTCTTCGGCGACCTCGACATGACGGTCATCGACGAGCTCCCTCCGGGTCGCCAGCCGGTCATGACGGCGTGGCTGCGCACACCGCTCGAGGCCGAGGCGGCGTGGGCCCGCGTGCGCGAGCAGGTGGCCACCGGACACCGGGCGTTCGTGGTGTGCCCCCTCGTCGAGGGGTCGGACAAGATCGAGGCGGCCTCGGCCACCGCCGAGTCGGAGCGCCTGGCGGCCGGCGAACTCGACGGACTGCGGGTCGGACTGCTGCACGGCCAGATGCGCCCGGCCGACAAGGAGCAGGCCATGGACGCGTTCCGTTCCGGCGAGCTCGACGTCCTGGTGGCGACCACCGTCATCGAGGTCGGCGTCGACATCCCCGACGCCTCGGTCATGGTCATCGAGGACGCCGACCGCTTCGGCATCGCCCAGCTCCACCAGCTGCGGGGCCGGGTCGGCCGGGGCGGCGAGCCGGCGTGGTGCTTCCTCCTGTCCGAGGCCGAGTCGCCGGAGTCGACCGCCCGACTCGAGGCGATGGAACGGAGCACCGACGGCTTCGTCCTGGCCGACATCGACCTCGAGCTGCGGGGGGAGGGGACACTGCTCGGCGCCCGCCAGAAGGGCCGGTCCGACCTCAAGCTGGCCCGGCTCCTGTCCGACCGGGACCTCGTGGTCGACGCCCGTGGTCTGGCCGTCGACCTGGTCGCCGACGATCCGCACCTCGGGGCGCACCGGCTGCTGGCCGAGGAGCTCCGCCTGTTCATCGAGGACGACGAGGCCGAGTTCCTGTTCAAGAGCTGAGCCCCGGTGCCGGACGGCCGCACCACCGGACGGCCGGGCCACCGGACGGCCGGGCCACCGGACGGATCGGGTGGAGGGATGCCCGCCGACGGTCCCGGGTGGGCGGTGGCGGGTGCACTACGGTCCGCTCCGTGGTCCCCGATGACTTCACCACGTTCTTCGCCACCACGGCGGCTGTGGCCGGCGCCCTGATCGGACTGCTCTTCGTGGCCATCTCGGTGGCGCCCGACCTCGGGGACGCCGCCAACCGGGTCCAGACGGACGTGCGGGCCGGGATCGCCTTCTCGGCGCTGATCAACGCGCTGGTCCTGTCGCTGTTCGCCCTGATCCCGGGGATCGACCTGGGCACGACGGCCATCGTGCTCGGGCTGGTGAGCCTCTCCTCGTGCGTCGCCCTGACGATCCTCCTGTTCCGCGAGGGCGAGCCCGGCCGCAGCCGGCAGCGCCAGCTCCAGCGGTTGGGTATCCAGGGCCTGGTCTTCGCCTACCAGGCCGCCGTCGGGATCCAGCTGATGGGGGGCGCCAAGGACAAAGGGGACGTCACCACCCTCGCCGTGCTGACCATCGTGCTGTTCATCGTGGGGATCGCCCGGGCCTGGCAGCTCATCGGCGCCCGCGACAACGGACTCGTGGGCGAGGTCGTCCGCACCATCGGGTCGCGGCACAAACCGACGGACTGATCCGGCCGGCGCCGAGGGTCGCCACCGGGACCGTGCCCCTCTCGGGCGGGCACCGGTCCCGCCTCCGTCCGCTCGGCGCGAAGGGAGCGGCGCAACGGTGGTTGCGTGCCACCTGTTCCGTCGCGACGTCCTCCGCGGTGGGCGGAGTCTTGAGGCGAAAGTGACGTTCGGCCCTGTTCCTGAGGGCCGCCCCGGCCGATGGGGGGCCAACGAACAACAGGAAAGTCAGGTGAGCCTCGTGCTCAAGTCCCGAAACAGCAGGATCGCCTTGGCGGTGGTGGTCGCTCTGGCAGTCGGGGGTGGCGCGTACGCCTTCACCGCATCGAATACCGTGCCCACGTCGACAGCCGGTGCCGGCTCCGGTTCGGTCAGCGGCTACACCGTGACCAATCTGCACTACGCACTCGATGCGACGACACCGACGAACATCGATTCGTTGACCTTCACCATCACGCCGGCGGTGCCGAGCACCGGCACTGGGAAGGTCGTGATCTCCGCCGCCCTCAGTGCCGGTGGTCCCACGACCTACACGTGCACCACCGACACGGGTGGGACGAACGTCACGTGCGCCACCATCTCGCCACAGCTGACGGCGGCGCTCCTCACGGGAGTGACCGTCGTAGCCGCCCAGTAGCGGCACGACGAGCTTCGGAGACCGGTCGATGACGCGCACGCGTGCCACCGTGCCGACCCGGCCGGGCCGGCCCTCCGACGCCCCGAGGAGGTCGGATGCGCAACGGATTCCGAGGTGCCATGGCGACCTTGGCGACCATCGTCGCGGTGGTCGTCGTCTGGATCGGGATCGCACCGAGCGGGCTCGGGGGATCCTGTACCTACTCGGTGACGTCGGGGATCAGCATGGAGCCCATGATCCACAAGAACGACCTGGCCCTCGTCCGCGCCCAGGGCAACTACCACGTCGGGGATGTCGTGCTCTATGACAATCAGCTGCTGCGCGCACCCGTCCTGCACCGCATCGTCCTCATCCAGGACGGCGACTACTACTTCCGGGGCGACAACAACGACTTCGTCGATCCCGGGTACGCGACGCGCTCCGAGATCGTCGGCAAGCTCTGGGTGCACGTGGCCGGCGCCGGCGCCGTGGTGGGCTGGCTGGGTGCTCCCGTGCACGCGGCACTCCTCGCCGGGGCGGCCGCGGCGGTCATCGTCCTTGCCGGTGCGAGGCGACCGCGCCGCCGCAATCGTCGGAGGCGGGGCGACCTGTGGATGAGGGAGCCGGGAGTGGCCGGGACCGGGGACACCTGATGGCGGACGGGCCGGCACCCGGCGCCCCGGCCCCGTCGCCCGGCACTACCGGAGCCCCACCCGAGGAGGGTGTGACCGCCTCCCCGTCAGGGCACGAACGGCGGTCCGGGCGATCCGATGCGCACGCCGGCGCCGAGCGGAGGTCCGGGATCCAGATGACGCCCGGACAGCTCGCCGGACGTCGGAATCCGCGGTTCGGTGAGGGGCCGGTGCTCTCCGTCATCGCCATCTGCGTGTGCGCGCTCCTCTCCCTGGTCTTCCTGGGCATGGGGTACAGCCATCCGGCGACCCGCACGGCCCCACTCGTCGGGGCCTACCACCAGACGGGGGCCTTCTCCTACTCGGCACCGGTGATCGCGCCGACTGCGGTCTATCCGACGGGCGTCGTCGTCACCGGCCAACCCATCTACCCGAGCCTCGTCGCCACGGTGGCGATGACCTTCCGCTACGCCTTCTCGTCGCCGCTCCCCCACGACGTGCGCGGCACCATCGAGTTCAAGGCCCTCCTGCTGTCCCAGGCCGACACCTGGCAGGACGTCTCGACGATCCATCCGACCTCGGCGTTCACCGGGGATCGGACATCGGTCACCAGCCAGCTCGCCCTGTCCGACCTCTACGGCTTCGTGGCCAGCGTCTCGAAGCAGGCGGATGTGGCCAGCACGACGTACTCGGCGGACCTCCAGCCGATCGTGCACCTGACCGGCGTGGTCGACGGCCGGAAGATCGACGAGGTCTTCCAACCCGTCCTCCCCTTCACCGTGACGCAGAACGTCATCACGCTGGCCGTGGCGGCGGCCGTCGCCCCCCCGGGTGCGACCTATTCGGTCCCGAGTGCCGCCGCCGAACAGGCGTCGACGCTCAACCCGGTCCAGATCGGGAGCATCCCCCATCAGGTTCCCAACGTGGTCCCGGTGGCTAAGTTCGAGCTGCGGGTGTCGGTGGCCCGGTTCCTCGGCATCGCTTTCGCCGTGGTGGCTCTCCTGCTGGTCGGCACGGACGAGTTCTTCCGCCGTCGGGCCACCCGGCGGAGCGACGAGGAGCTCCTGGCGGCCAAGATGCACCTGCTGGTGGTCCCGGTCGACTCCCTCGGCGAGCCCCGATCGCGTGCGACCATCGACGTGGCTCGCTTCTCCTACCTCGCCCGTCTCGCCGAGTACCTGGAACGGCCGATCCTCTACCAGCTGGTGGGTACCCAGCGGACGTACGCCGTCGACGACGAGGTGCGCCAGTACCGGTACCGCCCGGCAGCCGACCGTGCGCCCGACGGTTCCCCGTCCGGCACCGGCCCCCCCGACGCGGGTCGGTCCCACAGCCCGGGGCGGGCCAACCGCGCCCCGGCCGCCCGTCGGGCCCGGGCGGGCTGGAGGTCCCTGGCCGGCCGGGGTGCCGCAGTCGTGACCGTCATCGCCGTGGCTGCCACCCTGGTCACCGGGTTCACCGCCAGCACGAACGTGCCCGTCAGCAACGCCGGGACCTCCCCCCAGGTGCGGCTGCTCTCCCAACTCGCTCCGGTCGGCTGCGGTTCGCTCACCCTCAGCCGGTTGGTGACGGGATCCGGGACGTTCTCGAACGGGCTGGCCGGGACGCTCCTCCTCGGGAGCTCGGGGGCCGACACCATCACCGACACCGGCGGCGGCAGCTGCATCGTCGCCGGGGGTGGCGTCAACAGCGTCACCGGGGTGGCGACCGACATCTGCATCAGCGGCCCCTCCCTCAACGTCGCCGCCCCGTGTCCGGTCACCAATCCCTCCAACGGCGTGGTGGTGGTCCCGTCGAGTGACAATTACAACAACTACGGGGGGCAGGAGCGGCTGTCGCTGACCGATACGGCGTCCATCACCGCCATGACCATCACCATCCGGGTGGCCCAGACCGCCGGCGTCGCGTTCAACAGTCAGGCGAACAGCTTTCCAGGGGGGGATCTGACCCAGAGCGCCGGAGTCGTCGGAGGGGTGATCGTGTACTCGTATGTGCTGGCGTCGGGCGCGTCGATCCCCGCCAACTACCCGGGCGGCACGGTCTATGCGCAGTTCGGCGGAACCGGTACCCCCCGTGTGTCCTCGGGGGACACCTGGACCGTGACCAGCACGTCCGCCGGACTGGCCTCGACGCTCAACGGCACGTTCTGATCGGTCCGTGCCCGTGCCCGTGTCCCGATGCCGGCCGCGGAGGGCGCGCCGGTAGGGTGGGCCGATGCGCGTGATCGGTGGCGACTTCCGGGGCCGGCGCCTCACCGCCCCGGTCGGCGCCAACGTTCGGCCGACGTCGGACCGGGTCCGCGAGGCCATCTTCAGCATGCTCTACAGCCTCGGCGGGGTCGACGGCCTGAAGGTGGCCGACCTGTTCGCCGGCACCGGTGCCCTCGGCATCGAGGCACTCTCCCGCGGCGCCGCGTCGGTCACCTTCGTGGAGCAGGACGCCCGGTCCGTTGCGGGGATCCGGGCCAATCTGGACTCGGTCGGCATGTCCGGCGCCGAGGCCCGGGGTGAGGCCACCGTCGTCCGGGCCGACGCCGACGCCTGGGTGGCCCAGACGGCGGCGCGCTACGACCTCGTGCTGTGCGACCCGCCCTACGGCTATGCCGGCTGGGCCACCCTCGTCGCCCGCCTGCCCGCCGACCTCGTCGTGCTCGAATCGAGTGCCGAGATCGCCGCGCCGGACGGATGGGAAGTACTCAGATCCAAGCGCTATGGGGGTACGATCGTCACGGTCGCCCGTCCGGAACGCGCGACGCAGAAAGGTGTCTCGTGAGGATTGCGCTCATCCCGGGGTCGTTCGATCCCGTGCACAACGGACATCTGGAGGTGATCGAACGGGCGTCCCGGCTGTTCGACGAGGTGGTGGTGGCGGCGCTGCGCAACCCCCAGAAGAGCGAGGCCCTGTTCGACGACGACGAGCGCCGCGACATGCTCGAGGAGGCGGTCGCCCACCTGGCCAACGTCCGTGTGGTCACCATGTCCACCCTGGTGGTCAACGTGGCCAAGGAGGTCGGGGCGAGCGCCATCGTCAAGGGCCTGCGTGCCGTGTCCGACTTCGAGAACGAGCTGCAGATGGCCCAGATGAACAAGCAGCTGTCCGGGGTCGAGACCCTGTTCATCCCCACGAGCTCGGCCCACTCGTTCATCGCCTCGCGACTGCTCCGCGAGGTGGCCCGCTTCGGGGGCGACGTGACCGCGTTCGTCCCGAAGGTGGTCGCCCAGCGGCTCGAGGAGAAGTTCGCCGATGAGTGACCTGTTCGACGACCTGGACCAGGAGGTGGCCGACGGCGACCAGGCCGACGCCGAGGCCTACATCCGCAGCGCCCTCGACGCCGTCCTGAACGCCAAGCCCATGCCGCTGTCGTCGTCGGTGCGGATCGAGCGGGACGAGCTGGTCGAGCTCCTCGAGGGGGCGCTCGAGCGCATGCCCGAGGAGATCAAGCAGGCCCGGTGGATGCTCAAGGAGCGCGAGGACTTCCTGGCCGAGACCAACCGCAAGGCCGCCGGCATCATGGAGGAAGCCCGGGTCCAGACCGAGCGGATGGTCCAGCGCACCGAGGTCGTGCGCCAGGCCAACCACGTCGCCCAGCGGATCCTGGACGATGCCAACGAGGAGGCCCGGCGCCTGCGCCACGAGGCCGAGGACTACGCGGACAAGAAGCTGGCCAGTTTCGAGATCGTGCTGGACCGGACCATGAAGACGGTGCAGGCCGGCCGGGAGAAGCTCCAGGTCAGCCCCATCCCGGCCGTGGAGATCGGCGACCAGGGCGACACGTCCCTGGCGGTCGCCGGACCCGGCTCCGACGACGAGCCGGAGGGGTTCTTCGACCAGGACCTGGCCTGAGCCCGGTGGTGCCCTCCCCTGACGACGGCGGCCGCGCCCGCCCGGTGCCCACGGCCACCACCGGTGGGCCCGCGGAGGGGCTGCAGCGCCTCCGGCGCCCGTTCCTCGTCCAGGTCGCCGCCCTGCGCAAGCAGAACGGGGCGACCCGGGTCGAGCACCGGGAAGGACTGATCCCCGGCATGGGGGCGGTCTCGGTGGTGGTCCCCGACGACGAACCGGTGGTGCTCGACGTGACCCTCGCCTCCTACCCGGGCGGGATCACCGCCGACGGGACGGTGACCGCCACCTGGCGGGGCGAGTGCCGGCGGTGCGGCGGTCCGGTGTCCGGCCGGGTGGACGCTCGGGTGAAGGAGCGGTTCGCCCCGACCGGCGGCACCCACCGGGACGAGGAGGCCTACCCGCTCGCCGGGGACGAGCTGGACCTCGAGCCCCTGGCCAGGGACGCCGTGCTCCTCGAGCTCCCGCTGGCCCCGCTGTGCGCCGAGGACTGCGCCGGCCTGTGTCCGACGTGCGGGGCCAACCGCAACACCGAGACCTGCGACTGCGCACCGGCCGTCGACCCCCGGTGGGCCGCCCTCGACGCCCTGCGTGACGGGGACCCCCCGATCTGACCTAGGATGTACCCCTTATGGCCGTTCCGAAGAAGAAGACCTCCAAGGCGAAGAGCCGCAGCCGCCGGGCATCCAACTGGGTGCTGAAGGCGCCGGCACGCTCGGTGTGCCCCCAGTGCACCACCGCCAAGCTGCCCCACATCGTCTGTCCCAACTGCGGTTGGTACAAAGGCCGACAGGCCATAGAAGTCGACTAGTGGCGCGGCACGCACCGCGGCCGACGGGGGCCGCGTTCGACGCCCTTCCGGTGGCCGTCGATGCGATGGGCGGCGACAACGCACCCGGTGAGATCGTCGCCGGCGCACGTGAGGTGGCCGAAGCGGGCGCCATCAGCGTGCTCCTGGTCGGCCTCGAGGGGCAGATGGGCGACACCGGCGACCTGCCGCTGCTGCACTGCACCGAGGTCATCGGCATGGACGACGATCCCGGCAACGGGGTCCGGCGCAAGAAGGACTCGTCGCTGGTGCGGGCGGCAGAGGCCGTGCGCGACGGCACGGCGATGGCCATGGTGTCCGCCGGGAACACCGGCGCCACGATGGCCTCGGCCCTCCTGCGGATGGGCCGGCTCCCCGGCGTCATCCGCCCGGCGATCGCCACGCCGATCCCGGACCTGAAGAAGGACTATCCGAGCCTGCTGCTCGACGCCGGAGCGAACGCCGAGGCCACCGTGCCGATGCTGCTCCAGTTCGCCCAGATGGGCGCCGCGTACTCGAGCAAGCGGTACGGCGTGGCCCGTCCCCGGGTGGCGCTGCTGTCCATCGGTGAGGAGAAGTCCAAGGGAACCCCGGTGGTCAAGGAGGCCCACGCGCTGCTGGCCGCGGGCGGCCACGGCGACTTCGAGTTCGTGGGCAACGTGGAGGGTCGGGACTTCTTCGACGACCAGGCCGACGTCATCGTCACCGACGGGTTCACCGGCAACGTGGCCCTCAAGACGCTCGAGGGGACCCTCCGGTTCCTGATCAATTCGCTCACCGAGATCTTCGCCAAGCCCGAGGTGGCCGAGGCGGCCGGCGTCCTGCTCCCGCACCTGGTGCCGCTGGCCACGACGTTCGACCCCGAGAACACCGGCGGGGCCATGCTCCTCGGCGTCGACGGGGTGTGTGTGATCAGCCACGGATCGTCGAAGTCGGTGGCCATGGTGAACGCCATCACGGTGGCCCACGACGTGGCCGTGGGTGGCCTGGTCGATGCCGTGGCGGCATCGGTGCAGTCCACCGGGGACGACGCCTGATCCTGCCGGATGACGGGTCGTCCCGGCGACCGTCGCCCCGGCGCCCGCCCGTCCGGCACCCCGGCCGACCTGCCGGCCGACCGGCTGGCCGACCGGCTCAGTCCGTGGCGAAGGC
>Ga0302279_10007398_pt1 | contig 11241 bp, 21 predicted proteins | sample III_Bog_N3_3_FD_194541 | JGI IMG/M metagenome (GOLD analysis project Ga0302279, IMG submission 194541) | Peat permafrost microbial communities from Stordalen Mire near Abisko, Sweden - III_Bog_N3_3 | ecosystem: Environmental > Terrestrial > Soil > Wetlands > Peat | place: Sweden: Abisko...
CGGTAGGCCCTGGCGCGGGGGTCGGGGGCGCGCAGCCCCCGAGCGGTCTCGAGCTCGTCCGCCTGGCGGTCGAGGACGGCTGCCTCGAGAACCAGGCAGCGCTGGACATGGTGCCCAGGACGACGTGGATCGCCACGGTGACCCCGGATCGTAGGAGCCCCGGCGGCCTTACCCGCCGCTTCTGGAACAAGGGGATGCGCGGCTGGTACGAGCGCCCTGGCGTGGTCGTGCCGGGTGACGTTCTCGAGATGGCCGGAGATCTCAGGAACCCGCGGAAAAAATTCGCTGGCCGCGATCGTGTGTACTGGTTTGTGACGAGTGTCTCCGCGGCATGCCTTGAGGTCGTGTCGCTTGGAACGACCCCGCCTGGGCGCAGGCGGATTGAACGCGTTCGCGACGAGGTTGCGCGCGCGTACGCCAAGGATGTCTCGGACGTCGTAGGCGCAGTGGTAGTGCACGAGGGGCGAGTTCTTTTGACGCAGCGCCCCGCCGGCAAGACGTTCGCGTTCGCCTGGGAGTTTCCCGGCGGGAAGGTCGAGCCTGAAGAGGAGCCGCGCGAAGCGCTCCGGCGTGAGCTTGGAGAAGAGATCGAGTGCGCTGACGCCGAGGTTGAGGAGCTCCCGATCTGGTCGGGGCACGTCCACTCGGCCGGCGTGACGGTGTCGTTCTACCTGGCGACGCTTCGTGGCGTGCCCGTGCCGAAGGAGGGCCAAGGCATCGGTTGGTTCGCGCCCGAGGAGCTCGAGAGGCAGACCCTCACGCCGGGCAACCAAGTCGCCTTGCCCGCCGTGCTCGGGTACCTGACCGCGCGCTGCTTGCCGGTCGTCCGCAGCAGCTTGATCGATCTCGATATTCCTTAGGGCCCCCTAAGGAGAATGTTGACATTTTCTAGCAAAGTGAGAAAGTGACCCGAACGGGCGCACTCAAGAATAGTTTCTTGACAGTTCAGCTCCCGTCCTTACGGTAGAGCGAGGAGCAAGAGAAAAAGATGTCGTACAGCGATCTCAAGAAAGACGGAATGAGTGCGGGGCCAGGGTCCAACGCGGTGGACCCCCTCCGGCTGTTCGTGATCGGTCTCGACGGCGTGGGGGTCACGGAGGAGGATCGGATCGACTGGCTGAAGGACATCTTCCCGAAGCTCTCGGCCCGGATCGATGCGCTCCGCGACGTCCGCGCCTGCGAGGAGATCGAGGAGACCAAGATTGTCTGCTTCCGTCCCGAGGAGGCGCGCCCGGTCATCTACCTGAACGCTCACTGCTCGTTCCCCGAGGGGGAGGGGTACGGGCAGTGGTCCGGGCTGAAGTTCCTTCCGGTCGTCACGGGCCGGCAGACGACCAAGGTCTACCGCGCGCTGGGGGCGAGGCGCGAAGCGAAGGGCGCGCCGGCGCTCAAGATGCTGGCGCGCAGCCGTCTCTTCGAGACCGATCTCGAGCTCGAGGAGGCGGTCGCCATCGAGAACTCCAGGATCCTCGACTGGAAGCCCTCGGCGCGCGCCTGGACGGCTCATCGTCTGATGGAGAAGGGCTCCCCCGAGGAGCACGTGATGGCCTGGGTCGGCATCAAGAGCCGGGGCGGGCTGAAGAAGCTGATCTCTATCTTGAAGTGCAGTCCGACCGTGCTGAAGGCGCTCGACGACCGAAGGATCGTCCAGCGGGTCGCGCTCGACGTCGCCAAGAAGGGCGACCACGACAAGCAGGACGTGGAGCTGGAGAAGCGCTTCGCCGCCGCCAAGGGGCAGAAGGGGCACACTCGCTCCCGGACGATGAACGGCGTGACTCCCGGCACCCCCTCGCCGGTGCGGCCCGGTCGCATCCGGGAGATGGTCAAGCTCCTGACGGCTCGCGCCGCCACGCCGAACGCCCCCAAGGATCCGCAGCGCGACGACGCGCTCATTCTCCTGCGCGCGATCGCAGGCGAGGCCAGCGCGGTCGCCTTGCTCCCGGCCAGCGTTCGCGAGGTTCTCGCGATCGTCCAGGCCCCCAAGAAGCCCGCTCTGCCGCCCGTCGCGCCGTCTCTCCCGGGACACGTCGCCGACGCCGAGTGAAGATCGCGCAGGGGCTCTGCCCCTGCACCCCGCCAGGGCCTGGGCCCTGGACCCTGTAGCTCACGATGTTCGCATCGGAGGAGTTCACCATGACGAAGATCGATGTGCACACGAAGGTCAAGACCAAGGTCTATGCGGGGAAGCTCCGCGCGCGACTCGCGGAGCTGAAGAAGAGGCGCCCGGCGGAGCTCGAGAAGTACAGGAAGGACATCGCGCTGTGGAAGAAGGCGGGTAATGGCTGTCCTAGGACACGACCTAGGACAATCCCCCTCGGATCAGCCGGAGGCGCGGCCCCGTGAATTGTGAGGTTTTCGACAACTCGGGGCCCGCCTCCGGGGCAGCCTGCGGCCGGGAACCCACGAAGATTCAGTCGCTCTCTCTAGACTTTCTCGGCCTGGCTGAAGTAGCGTAGGTCGCATGTCCAAGCTCAACGCCGATCTGATCGCTCGCGCCAATCTCGCTCTCGAAGCCTCCGGCTTCGACGGAAGCATCGACGAGAACACGACCGAGACCGATGTCTCGATCCTGATGGCCCTGGCGGCCGACGGGTACGCCGGCGACAACGAGATCGAGGCGCAGGCCGTCGACATGATGACCGAGGTCTGGCGTGTGATGCGCGGGATCCACCAGGCAAGCGACACTCTCCCCGGCCCCATCCCGCCGCCGCCGCCGCCCCACACCGAGAGCTGACCGCCACGCACGAGATCGTTCGTGGCGCGGTCTTCGACCTGGTGCAGCTTGCGCAGGTTCGGCCCTGCGCATCGCTGCGCATTCGTGATTCGGAGCCGTGGCTACTGCACGTGGTGTCGGTGCGTGCTCACCAAGGACACGTTCCAGGTCGATCACGTTGTGCCGCGCCGAGATGGGGGCAAGCACGCCGACGACAACCTGGTCGCGTCATGCCCCGACTGCAACATCGTTCGGCCTGAAGGTGTCCCGTTTCCGGCCGAGCAGCTCGCCGAACCGCTCGACCTGGGCGCCGGGCAGCAGCTCGCCCTCATCTGGTACAACTGGATGTTCGCTCGCTTGCGCGCCAAGACGGTCAAGAATCGCGAGCGGCGCCAGTGCCTTGCCAAAGAAAACCGAGATGCTTGCGCCGCTGGCCTTGGTGGAAACGCGTTTCCGTTTCGCGTCGTCGAAGGCTCCTCCTCGTGTGCAGCCTGAGCCATTCACCTCTCACCTCTCACCTCTTTGAGGAAAAGCCATGAGCTCTCGCGCCCATACGTGTCCGCGCTGCAATGAGGCATGGAATTGCTACGGATGCGAGAGCGCCGAGATCGCGAAGCTGTGCGGCTCGTGCGCTATCGAGTCGACCCGATCGCAGGCTTTACCGCAGATGGACCTGACCGCATGGGCTCTTGTTCTTATCTGCTGTTTCGTCAATCTCGTCTCGTCAGCGACTCGGCGCGCGCGCCGCAAGAAGAGCGCCGTACTGGAGCCCTATCCGCGCGTCATGATCACCTACCGATCTACGAGCTCGTTGCCGCGCATCGCGCCGCGTACGCGATGGCTCCGACTCTTCTGGGGATGGCTTCGTGGCGTACCGCAACGGTGGCGCGCCCGCACTCCGGTGTGGATTTCCACCGATGGTGGCGCTGGTTGGATGCGGCCCGACGGTCGCCCGATTCCGCGAAGCTTCTACGGTCCACCGTATGGCCCGAACCACGATCCGTTCGCCGGAAGCGGAGACAGCGGCGCTGGCCGCTCGCCTCTTTCCGGTGTCACGGTTGGCGGCAGGCGCCGAGAGAAGTCCACGATCACCGAGCCGGGCCAGGATCCGTGAACGCGTCGCACTTCGAGCTCTGCGCGCTCCTGAGCGCTGCCTTCGCGGGCCCGCTTCTCGCCCGGCGCGCGCCGCTGTGCGAGCCGCATGCGCGCGTGGCGACGGCGTGTCTCGCGCTCTACCTGGTGCGGGCGCTGCGGCCGCATGACGTGTCGCTAGGCGTCTTTCTGTTCGTCGTGTGGCCGGGGCTCGCCGGCGCGCTCGTGGTGCACGTCCTGCCCATGGATCCGCCAGCTTCGCCGGAGGCTCCCCTCGCGAACGCAGTGAGCTGCGGGGCCGAGGGCCCAGGCCCTGGCCCAGGGTTTGGGGGCGGGCAGCCCCCGAGCTTCTTGAGCTCTCGGGTTATGTGCGTGCTCGCAAGCTTCATGGTCGCGGCAACGGCCCTTGCGACGGAGGGGCATCGCCTGTGCGTGGTGTGGCCGTGGCCGCTGTTTACGGCGCAGGCGGCGTCTGTCGTGCTTGCGGTTGAGGCGTGGGGGAGACGAGCGAGGAGCGGGATCTCGAGATCAGAGCGGTGGGCGCAGGTGGGGGCGGTGGTGTTGCCTGCGGGGACGCTTGCCGACCTGGCGACGGTCTGGGCAGGGGCTCCGGATACCGTTCGGGCGGTACTTGGAGGGGTGACGTGGCTCCTGTTTGGTGCGACCATGGCGGCATGTTCGAGGACTGCGCAGACCCCACCGGCGGCACGGGCGGGTGGATAGGCGTGGGCTTCGTCATTTTGGGGGCCGCGCTGGGGGCTGCCTTCTGCGGAGCCGGGCTCGCAGTCGGAATCCGGTGTGCGGTGTCGGGGATCCGCCTCCGGCTCGACGCGATCCGTGACGCGGCGGCGACGCGGCTCTCTACTGCTGACTCGCGCGAATCCCAGCCCCCGTCCGAGACCGGGTAGGTCGAGCCTCCTCGGGGTCGACCTGGCTGGTGGCCGCGACGATGGTCGCCGTCTCTCGCATCGCATCGGTCGCCTCCGAGAGGCGGCGGTCGGAGATCAAGGTGCGGGTGACCTCGCCGTCTTCGCCCAGCGATTTCACCACGGTGTGGGTGCCGGACTCGACCTGCTGCCTCACCCCGTCGACCTTGCTGTGCAGCCCGTCGATTTTCACACTGAACTCGGTCCGAACGGTCTCGATCTTGGCGCGCGTCTCGACGTGCTCGGCGACCTGCTTTTTCGCCTGGTCGGACCAGTCGATCCGGATCCCCTCGACGGCGATGGCGCCTCGCGTGGCCGCTGCCGTGAGTCGGATCATCCCGACCGCGACGACCGCGACGAGGACGAAGAAAGCTCCAGCGGCTGTTGGGTTCCTGAAAAACGCGTCGAGGAGAGTGATCATGAGCCTAAAGATACCGCCAAGACCGTCCGCTCCACAAGATCACTCGGTGCGCAGGCACACCCAGACCTCTCGCGAGAGACGCGCCCCACGATCTTGGTTGACGCGATAGCATTGGGTGAGATATTCGCGCGAGACTAGCAGCAGCGCGTCGCCACGACGAGCTACCCGATCCTTCGGCGGCGGCAATTGCAATTCCTGCTGCCGTGCCTAAGATTATCTCATGAAGAATTTGATGGTCCTGGTAGCTCTGTCGATTCTTGGAATCATGGCAGGGTGCAGAGGCGGAGGCACCACGATCCTCTGTGACGCCGGCGCGATTCGCATGGGGGCGGACGTTCCAAGACTCGAGGTGAGCGACGAAGGCGCATGCTGCTCGCGCTGCCTGGACGTCACGGGGGAGTGCGTCGACTGCAAGGAGGAGGACGCGGGGGCAGGAGTCGGCGCCAGCACCGACGCTGGCGAAGACGCGGGATCGGCCGCGGACGCGGGCGAGGACGCAGGAGACGAAGAGGACGCTGGAAGTGGCTTCGCGACGTGCGGCGATCCCGATCCTTGCAATCCGACGCGATGCAGGGTGGTCGGTGAGCCTGCGTGCGACGCCGGCCCCTGACTTCACGGCCACCTCGAGCGCGGCCTTTGCGAAAATCGAGGCGTAGAGCTCGACGGCGTACTCGAGCGAAGTCCCTTCCTGAATGAGCTCGTGGCGATCTGGGTCACAGCCAGCCTCGCCATGGGTGAGGTAGAGCCGCTGGGTGGGCCACGCTCCGCCGGGTCCCGGGCCATTCACGCCTTCGCGGAACTCGTCCCGGAGGACGAGGTAGCGCGAGAAGATGGTGCGAGCAACGACCTCGTCGGGCGTGGGAGGCAGTGAAGGCTTGGTCGACAAGGCAAGGTGGCACGGGAGAGGAAGCTCGCCGACGAGAGCATCTGCCGTGGCGCGGCTTTGCCCACAGAATGCCCGCTGCCCACAAAGGGCTCGGTCGTCCACGCCTCGGTTGCCCGAGACACCGGGCCATATCCCGGTGCTTTTGGCGGAAACCCGCCCGGCGGGGTGGCTTGTTCGTCCAGAGCCCCGAACATCTATAGCGCTTCGCGCTGGGTTTGCTAGCTGCTGCCCACAAGAAAGTTGTTTTCCTGTGTTCTATGGGCAAGGTCCCGTGGCGCCTTTCTTGAACGGCGGCCACCCGTTCGACCATGCCAGAGTGGTGAAGAACAGGGTGAGCCACGAGGCGGCAACGACGACGCGGATTCCGATCGAGTCGACAGGCCCCGGCGAGACGTGATGGCCAGCGAGGAGGCCGATCGCCAGGGCGTTGGCGGCGCAGCATGCAATCTGCGTGAAGAGGGCTCGGTTGAAGGCGGGTCTACGCATGGACAGACAGTTACTGCAAGTTCTCGTGAATGTCTATTCGTAGCCCTTGACTCACCTCTCGCATGAGCCTAGGTTCCACGTGCCCGTCACGAAGCGATTGCGACGCGTCGGGCAGCATGGCTTCGTTTACAGAACGGGGGCGTCACGGCTTCGACGTGGCTCTTTGAGAATCCTCTGCATGTGGGCGGCGCTCGATCCGACTCAACCAATCGAGCCGTACCAACCGCGAACGACAACGCACTCCTCGATTTCGACCTGACGGGTTGACCGAGTGTCCGGCCGGAAGATCGTCCTTGTACCGGGGCAGGGCATAATTACCAGGGCTGGACCGATACGCGTGCTACGCGGCGCATCGGTCGAGATGAACAGCGAAGATAGGTCACAGCCGAATCTGTGAGCTCAGCCGCCGGGGATACGGCGGATAAGCATGTGAACGAAGGGGTTTCAAGAAAGTTGCGGACCCGGGTTCGACTCCCGGCGCCTCCACGATTCGTTGGCACAAATAGAACGGCACGGAGTCCCGATAGCTTCGGGGAACGCCATGCAAGACCCTTCGGGTAGCCTCTAGAGACGGGAGGTCCAAGGGGTACGGCGAACGGCCCGGTCGCAGAGATGCGACCGGGCCGTTTTGCTGTCACGGTCGACAGCGCCGCCGCGGGCGACGGAACCGGCTGAGGTTCACCGACCGGAAGCCGCCGCCGGCGCCGGCACTGACCGCACGATCGCGATGACGCCGCCGAAGGAGTCGAGCCGGTACCGGATCCCGCCTTGGGAAAACGATCCGTCGACGTTGGCGGTCGCCCCCTGCACGGTCTTGAACGCGAGCTCGGTCAGCCGCATCCCCTGCGCGACTCCTGGTGCGCCCAGCTCCCAGGCGCCGCTTCCACCGATCACCAGCCGGCACGGAGCCTTCTGCGCAGAGTTGGCCGACGTCGCGCCGATCAGCCCGCCGCGCCACCAGACCTTCCCCTTCATCGCGTCGAGGAACGTCTGCACGACCGGGATGATCGGCTCCGGCGCCTTCGCCGCAAGGGCTGGCGCAGGGGTGACGATCGTCTTGGGCTTCGGTTTGCGAGGGCGAGGCATCTGGAGCGGCATCATGCTCGCGATCCTACGCCCTCTCAGGCGGGCGGGCCAGCGATCCGGCTACGGCAGACCAGCATCGCTTGCGAGGCCGTCGTCGATGCCCGCAAGAAGGCATGGATGTCGTTCACCCATGCCTTCTGCCCAGGCTTCGGCTTTGTAGCTGACAGTGACTTCTTCGTCGTCATACGGTGATCTTGTTGGCGTGATGAGAAAACCAGGCAACGCGCACGGAGATCTTCGGGCCGTACTTGATCTGGAGCTCGGGGTGGTGGTTGTAGTGCTGGGCCAGTAAGATTCTTCTTTCGTGTCGCACTCGTTAACATCCGTAGAGTCTACCCGATCCTCGCGATTTCGTGATAGGAGCATCTTGTCATGGCAGCAAAATCAAGCAGGTCTTTCTTGGGCAAGTGCAGGGGCTGCAAGCGAACGGTCCAGGTCTCTTGCAACGCCGCGGACACGGTGGAGGCCAGGCGCACAAGCGTCGGCAAGCTCATCTCCGCCAAGCGCATCGCGTGGCAGATCGTCGGAGGTGCGCTCGACGGTACCCGGACGCCCCTTGCGGCCGCGTGGAACGGCAAGTGGCAGCTCAGCCTTGTCTGCCCTCACTGCGCGGTCCCGATGATGGTCCAGGCCGTCGCCGGAACGTACTCCGCGAATCATCCGTGCGGCGCCCGCTGCCTCGCCTCGAAGGGGCCGACGTGCGAGTGCTCCTGCGGCGGCAAGAACCACGGCGCCTTGCACGCGGTGTGAGATGGGAATGCACCTGGGCCCCCTTTCGGTCGACGACGCCCACTTCTGCGACTGCTCTTCGTGCCGGGCCTGCGTTGCTGCGAACGAGCTCCGCCCCGCGATGGACTACCGAAACCCGCCCGTGCTCGCAGGGATCCCGGCGCCGGTCGCCGTTACGGGCAGGCTCGATCGTATCAAGAAAGTCTTTCGGACTATCTTTTTTTAGCATCACGAGCGAAGTTCGGATCGAAGATCGAAGCGCGAAGAGCTTCATGCGCGTCGCGCGTGGCGCATGCGACTTCAAGGAGCCGAGGGCACGATGGACGAGATGGAAGAGGTCGAGAGAAGGGTTCAGATGACGACGGACGAGACCCCCGAGTGGCCCACGGATCTGGCCGTAGCCGTCTGCTTGCGCCAGATCTCCGCCGACCTGGAGAACGGCACCGCAGAGGTCTTCTGCGCCAACTGCGCCGCGGTGGAGACCCTGTCGGACGACACCAGCCCCTTCTGGTCCGGGAGCGAGACCGGCTTCCGCGCATGGCTCAACCACTTCGGCGGCCTGTCGTCCGAGGAGATCGACGCGGCCGTTCTCCCGCTCAAAAACACATGAGCCGAAGTCGTGAGCAAATGAAAAATCGCGTGAGAGATCTCGCTGCCGTTCTTCTGGTGTTTCTTTCCGCGTGCAGCAACCCGCTGGTGGACATCGGGGACCAGGAGTGCGCCGACTCTCCCAGCTCTTGCGTGGCGCCGGCCCCTTCGTGCGGAGGGATGGTGGTGCCCGCGTGTCCGGCTGGATGCCAGCCAAAGTGCTATTCCCCGACGCACGAGATGGTGCTCAAGGGAGCGCTGGCGGAGTGGGAGTGCGACCCCACCGACCCCCAGGCGACCGGCTACGGCATCTGCGTGATCGATGCTGGCCCGAGTTCGTGTTTCGCGAACGAAGGCGCGTGCGGCCAGGACGCGTACTGCTGCTCGGGCCTGTGCTCCGAGCAGGGTGTATGCGAGGCATGCCGTGCGCCGCTCGAGGGGTGCACGACGGACCTGGAGTGCTGCGCCGGCGTGTGCAGCCTCAACGCCTGCGGAGGATAAATGAGCGACAAGAAAGACGAGAAACTGCGCGAATGGTGGGAGCTCGCCAAGCTCTCGCCATCGAAGAAAGTGCGTCGTCGGGCTCTCTCTCTTTCGCAGAAGATGTAACGATGCCGAGATCGGCCAATACAGAAGCCAAGGTCCGGCTCAACCTGGAACTGCCCGAGCGAGTCCGCGAAAGGCTAGAGCGAGTCCGGGTAATGAGCGAGGCAGATAGTCTCACCGAAGTTATTCGGCGGGCGATGTCTATCTACGACACGCTCCTAACCACATCCAAGGAGGGCGGGGGTGCCGGGGGCGAAGCCCCTGGTACGATCCCGGTGTCAGATCTCGTGCGGCTCACGCGTCGTAGGTCCATGACCCCTACCGAACGTGTTCACCTCGCCTTCGCCACCACCCGCCAGATCCTTCCTGGCCACCTCGAGAATCCGCCGATCGATCCGCCCGTCCTTGCCTGGGTACCGATCGCGAATCACCGCCTGAATCGCCACAGGAATTGCCTTTGTGTTCATGACGCGGCCTTCTTGCTGGCGAGCCGAACAGCGGTTTCGATTTCGAGCTTCTGCTTCTGCTTGATGCTCTCGGCAAAGATCACCGAGACGTGAAACTCGGTGCAGCTTCCGCGTCGGAGGCCGTAGGCATGGGCGAGCTGCAACAACGCCACGTTGATCGCCAGACCGCGCGAGCTCTGCCAGGCCAGCCCGGTATGAACGTGAGGGTTGTTCATCTCGATCTCGATGCGTGATGGGTTGAGCAGAATGGCATGATCAGGGACTGCGACCACCTCGATCTCGAGGGCGAGGTGCCCGATCTTGCGCACTCGACACGAAACGCCGCGGAGTGCGCCAGGAAGCCTTGACGCGACAGACAGGTCACGGCGTAGATCGGCCGTGATCTTGGAGATTTCACGACCTCCGACGTACCTTGGCCCCGTCCAGTTCCCACTGGCGATGTCCTCCGGCGCGGCTCCCGCCGGCGAGGTGCGCGCAGCGAGCTCGACGGCCGCCACCGCCTCAAGAATGTGCCCGTAGACCGCCGCGTGGACAAGCCCACTCGATGCCGCGCGAAGGGTTTGACCTGCGATCCATGCCTCCTCGGCGAGCGCCACCGCGGCGTCGTCGCTGGATCGGGTACCGATCACCATCGTCGCCTCGTCGAGAATCGCGTCGGCCGTAGCGGCGGGAGCGATGTCGTAGACGCCGGAAGCCCTGCGCGCGGCGGCATTCACCTTTGCGACGGAGGCCAGGGCATCGAGCGCGTCGGGCACCAGCCGTCGAGCGACGATGGCAATAACGGCGAGGATGCGCAGGGAAAGAAGGGCGGGCGTGGACATGGTCGGAACCCTCAGATGGCGACTGTGGCGTCGGTCTTGGACTCGGGACGGCAGCGCAAGATCAGGTAGACGTTGCCGGCGTCCACGATCTCGGGATCGATCGCATGAGTCACTGCATCGACTTCCCACCAGCGGGAAAGGAGACCCGCCCACACTTCAGCGCGCTCCGCGTACTGAGCCTCCGTGAGGTCGGCCGAAAAGGTCACCAGGCCGGTGCCCCACGAGAGCACCTCGAACGTCACGCCACCGACCACCCGCGTCTGCTTCGTCGTGCCCATGGCTGCCAAGCTAGATCCGCGAGCGCGATTCGTCAAGATTGTTTTCTTGAAACTGCTACGCAGCACATCTGCAAGCGTCACGGCTTCGCCGCGAGCGCCTGCGCGATTTGCTCCGCAGTGTGAGGGGTGCCAGCGGCGTTCAGGCGGGCGTAGTAGCGAACGCGCTCGGCCCAAGGCATGTTGATGTAGCGCACCCGCACGT
>Ga0302279_10007399_pt1 | contig 11240 bp, 8 predicted proteins | sample III_Bog_N3_3_FD_194541 | JGI IMG/M metagenome (GOLD analysis project Ga0302279, IMG submission 194541) | Peat permafrost microbial communities from Stordalen Mire near Abisko, Sweden - III_Bog_N3_3 | ecosystem: Environmental > Terrestrial > Soil > Wetlands > Peat | place: Sweden: Abisko...
ACGCTGGCGGTCGTAGGGCTGGACCTGCTCGGCTTTCCTGGAGTGCTGGGAGATCGTGCGCGTGCGCTGGTGCCAAGGATCGCTGCCGATCACATCCTGATCGGTTCGACGCACACGCACAGCGCTCCGGACGCGTACGCCCTGCCGGATGGCCAGGGAGGACACACTGGGTCGCTCGATTATATGGACTTCGTCGTCAAGCAGGCGGCTGCGGCGATCAACGATGCATTGGATCATATGCAGCCCGCCGAATTGCGCGTGGCGAGCGGGATTGCCGAGGGGCGGATTGCCTACAACTATTACGCGCCCGATCTCTATGACAGGCGGGTGGGCGTGCTGCAGGCGCGCAGTCTGGCAGATGGCAAGACGATAGGCACCTTGGTGAACTATGCGATTCATCCGGAGATCATGGGCGCCGATCACGGCATCATGAGTCCCGACCTCGTTGGTCCGCTGTGCGATCTTGTTGAAAGTCAAACCGGAGGGGTCGCGGTCTTCATGAACAGCGCACAAGGGGGCATGGTGACTGCCGACAACCGCCTCCTTGACCAGCCCAAAGACCCCGTACGAGGCTATTGGAAGGATGAGTCCTCGTGGAGCGAGTGCGAGCGGATCGGAAAACTGCTGGCGAGCGAGGCTCTGCGCATCGTGAACGCAGCCTCGTGGCAGAAGGACCCGGCGCTCGTGGTGCGCTCGAGAAGGGTGAAGTTCCAGGTGGACTCCCCGGAGATGTGGCAGGTGGTCGAGTACTCGCCGTTGCATTACCCGCATGCTGAGGACCGGAGCGTGACTACGCAGATCAACCTGGTGAAGTTGGGAAATGCCGAAATCCTGACGATTCCCGGCGAAGCGCTGCCCAATATCGGCTTTTACCTGAAGCGGAAGATGAAGGGGGAGCACAATCTGCTCTTCGGACTGACGAACGACGCCTTCGGGTACATTTTGACCAAGGTCGATTTCATGAGCTTTCCACGCTATGAGTACGTCTCGCAGACTTCTTTGGGCGAAATGACGGGAGAGGTTCTTATCCAGAACGCGTTGGAGATGATCCAGGAGATAGAAAGGAAATAGGGAAAGACGCACAGGAGACAGGTTCCCAGAACTCCATTTGTAGGTCGGAAATTCCGGAGGGTGGTGGGTGTTTCAATCCCTGAAAGGGAGCAAAGGAACGCTGCCTTCAGCCGGGGCCGTTGTCCTTTTTCTGTAGCCCGGAGCAAATACAACTGAGGTACTGGGAGCGACGGAGCAGGGGCTGAAGCCCGGCCTTTATTTTGTGCCACTTGCGGCACAACTGAAGTCGTGCCCTGACACTCCCTATCCCCCCGACGAGTTTTCCGCAGCCAGTAAAGCCAAGCCTTCATTTGGGTGCGTCTGCGGCACCTGGGCCGAGGGGCGCCCGGGTCGTGCCCTGACATTCCGGACGACTCCTCTTGCGGCTCCTTAGAGGCGGGCTCCGGGCTGCGGGGTCCAGCTGAGCTGCTCGTAGAGGGTGGAGTTGCGGTAGCCGAGCAGGACGACCAGGGTCCAGATGCCGAGGGCGGTGCCGAAGGGGAACTTGATGAGGCTGAGGATGGCGGCGACGATGGCCAGGATGCGGCCCCAGTGGGTGCGCTCGTACAGTCCCCAGGCGGTGACCAGGGCCAGGGCGGAACGAACGAGCAGGGCGACCCAGACCAGGTGGAAGATGGCCTGGCCGAGCCAGATGGGCGGGCCGGAACCGTCAGCCCCGAATCCGTTGTTCCCGAATCCGTTACTCCAGGGGCCATGCGCCCAGGGGCCGTTGGCAAAGGGCCCGAAGTGGTTGAAGAAGGCGTGGGCAAAGGTCAGCGCGGCCACGCCCATGAGAACGGAATAGCCGGCGTAGATGAACCAGACGATGCTGAGGGCCTTGACCTTGGCGGCGTAGTTGTCGAGCTCGAACCGCATGCCCGGGATGGGCGGAACGAGGGGCGCGACGGGGCGTCCGCACTGTACGCAAACCGGCTGACCTGCGACTAAAGCCTGACCACATCCGCTGCAAAACATGGGGCCTCCTCGATTGCGACAGAGAGTACTACGAGGAAGGCGGGGATTTGGTTCCGGGCACCTGCGGCCGCCTGCGGTGCGGCAGACGCTCGCTGGTCGCTCGCATGGAGGGGTGGTTTCCCAGGTCCCCAAAAGCGAGGGACCTGGGGCACCCGGCTGGTCACTCGCATGGGGCTTGCTGGTTTCCCACCCATTTCACGATGAGGCTTTGAAATGGATGGGGCACCCGGCGGCGATCGGAGTTGGAAACTAGCGGCTGGGGGCGGTCGGCTGCTTTTCCCAGCGCTCTTCGTGGCGGTCGTCGCGGAGGAGGAAGGTGACCTGGCCCTGGGGGTCGCGCTCGAAGGTGAGGCGGGTGGTTGCGGAGCCGTTGACATAGAAAAAGACGGTGGGCGACTCGGCGCCGAGTTCAGCAATTTCTCCCTGAAGATTTTTTTCGTAGAGGGCGTCGCCCTGGCGGAAGAGGGTGATGCTGGGGCGGCCGCTTTTGTCGTCGTAGCTGCCGGCGAGAGCGTCGAGCTGGGCGGCCGTGAGCTTGATGGCGGGGGGATGGAAGGGAATGACGATCCGCTCGGCGAACTCGGTGCCGGCAGGGCTGGGAGCTGGTCCGGAAGCAGCGCCGGGCGTGGTTGCCAGCACGGGAAGGGCGCGATGGCTGAGCAGCCAGCGGGGCAGCTCGGGCTCGTCGTAGGCGCGGGTCCAGGAGTCGTGCTTCATGCCCTGGTAGAGCCACAGGCGGACATGGCCGCCGGCGGCCTTGAGGGCGTCGTACATGAGCTCGCTCTCTCGCACGGGGACGACTGGGTCCTCGGTGCCGTGGAAGAGCCAGACCGGGGTGCGGCCGAGGGGATGGGCGTAATCAGCGGGCAGGGATGCGGCCTGCTGCCAGCGCTCCGGGGCGTAGCTCCAGAAGATGCCGCCGGAGGCGATGGCGATGGCCGCCCAGCGATGGTTATAGGCGCGGGCCAGCTCCCAGGCGCCGTAGCCGCCGAGCGAGAGACCGGTCAGGTAGGTGCGGTCGGGGTCGCCGTGAAACTCCTCGGTCTCCTTGTCGAGCGCGGCCATGGCCATGGCCTGCATCTCGGGGTCGGTCCAGACGCTGGCGAGGGGACACTGCGGCAGGACGAGGACGAAGGGCCAGCGCTCGGGGTGGTCGCGGACGGCCTCGGGAAGTCCGATCTGGGTTTGCCACATGCCCTCGGAGCCACGCTCGCCGCGGCCGTGGAGGGCGAGGATGATGGGCCAGAGCTTGCGGTCGTCGCGGCGCCAGTCTTCCGGCAGATAGACGACAAAGCGGTAGGTTGTGCCGTGCAGCTCGATGTGGCGATTGAGGAAGCCGGTCTCCTGGAGTGGCTCGGGCTTTTCGTGGCGCTGGAGCGCGGCGGCAGCGTTGCCGGGCGCAGACGCCGAGGCGTGCGCCAGCGGCATTGCGAGAAGAAGCACGGCGGCCTGGAGGTGGAGAGATCGGGGCATGGAGGGGTACAGAGTTCATTTTATCTGCCATGCGGGCTGGGGCAAGGGGATTTTCCGGTTTAGCGAGTCAGCAAGCCAGCGAGGTCGCGGGTTGGCTCCCGCTGCGCGGGAATGGCGGGTTGGCGAGTTGGCCGGAGTTTTGCGTCTGGCGGGTTTTATGCCATGAAAGGCGTGCTACTCGGCGCGGAGGGCTTCGACGGCGTTGACGCGGGCAGCGCGGGCGGCGGGGATGGCCGAGGCGACGATGGCGGCGGTGAGAATGACCAGGGCGGCGGCGACGGTGGCCAGCGCGCCGGGCTGCTGGACCTCGGCGACATAGCGGGCGAGGATGCGGGTGAGGGCGAAGCCGACCACCAGGCCGGCGCCGACACCGATGGCGGCGATGGCCAGGCCGTCGAGCAGGACGCCCCTGAGGATGTTGCTGGGTTTGGCGCCGAGAGCCATGCGAATCCCGAACTCGCGGGTGCGTCCGCTGACGGAGAAGGCGAGCACGCCGGAGACGCCGACGACGGAGATGAGCAGCGCCACGGCCGCGAAGCCGCCAAAGACGATGGCGTTGAGGCGGTCAGGGGCGAGCACTTCGGCGCGAATGTCTTCGAGGGTGCTGGCGCGCTCGACGGGCTGGTCGGCGGAGAGCTGGTGGATGGTCTGGGCGATGCCGGGGACCAGGGCGTAGGGGTCCTGCTTGGAGCGGACGAAGAGCCGGCCCTGCCAGCCCTCCTGGTCGACAGGCTGGAAGATCATCATGCCGGGGGAGGGGATGATGTTTTCGTCGTCGAGGTCGGGGACGACGCCGATGATGCGGCGCGGGTCGTAGGTGATGCCGATGAACTGCATGACGGGGTCGGTCCAGCGGAGTTCACGGTTGAGGGGGTCCTGGCCGGGGAAGAGGGATTTGGCAACGCTTTGGCTGACGATGACCACGCGCTCAGAGCCATCCTTGTCGCTGGGGCGGAAGTCGCGGCCTTCGAGCACCGGCATGCCCAGGGTGCCGAAGAAGCCGGGTGAGACGGAGCGGAACTTGGCGCGCAGGTCGCCCATGCCGTTTTCGCGTTTTGCGCCCTGGACGGAGAAGGCAAAGCTGATGTCGAGGCCCTGCTCGTCGCGCCAGGGGACGCTGAAGCCGGTGGAGACCTGCTGGACGCCGGGGAGGGTGCCGACGCGGCGAACGACTTCGCGATAGAACTCCTGCACCTGCTCGGGGGTTTTGCCATAGGTGAGGACGGGGAGATTGACGGCGAGGACGTGCGCGGTGTCAAAGGGCGGACGGGTGCTTTCCAGTTCATACAGCGTGCGCATGAGCACGGCGGAGCCGGCCAGGAGCAGGAAGGATGCGGTGATCTGAAGGATGGCGAAGATGCGCAGGCGGCGCGAGCTGGAGCCGGTGACGCGGGTTCCGCCGCCGGCCAGACCGGCGGTGCGGAGCGACTCCATGGAGGGCAGGCGGGGAATGTAGGCGAGGAAGACGGCGGCGATGAGGGCGAGCGCGACGCCGAACCAGACCAGGCTGAAGTCGAGGGTGAGGCCGGTGGCGCGGACGGAGAAGCGGGCGGCGTAGTGGCCGAGCACGCTGACCATGGGGACGGCGATGGCGACGGCGAGCAGAGCGCCGGAGCCGCAGAGGACGAGGCTCTCGGCGAGGAGCGAGCGGCGCAGGATGGCGCGGCTGGCGCCGAGGGCGGAGCGGACGGCGAGCTCGGGTTCGCGGCGGACGGTGCGGGCAAGGACGAGATTGGCGACGTTGGAGCTGGCGATGACGAAGAGCAGGCCGGAGGCGGCGAAGAGTACCCAGAGGATGGTGTTGGCGCGGGCGTTGATCTGGTCGTGCATGCGGGTGACGGCAATCTGGTAGTGGTCCTCGGGCTTGTAGGTCTCAGGATGCGCGGCGGTCATGGAGGAGTAGGCGGTGGAGAGTTCGGCGCGGGCGGCTTCAAGCGTTGCGCCGCGAGCGAGGCGGGCGAAGATCTCGGTCATGCGATGGTCGCGGCCGGTGACCATGGTGGCGGAGAGATGGTGGGGGCTGGTGACGATGTTGGCGATGATCTCGGTGGCGACGGGGTAGGGAACGGAGGGCTCGAGGACGCCGACGATGACGGCGGAGCGCGCGCCGGAGACGCTCTCAAGGCGGACGGTTTTGCCCAGGACGTTGGGGTCGGAGTGCTGCGACTCACGCCAGAACTTGTAGGTGAGCACGACCGCGCCGGTGGCGTTGGGGCCGTCGTCAGCCGGGCCGAGCAGGCGGCCGAGGACGGGGCGCAGGCCCATCACATGGAAATAATTGCCGTCGACGACGCCGGCGGGAATTTCGCGCGGGGTGCCCAGGCCGATGATGGTGAAGTCGATCTCAGAGAAAGTGCCGATCTCCTGGATGGTCTTGAGGCTGGCGCCGATGTCCTTGATCTCCGGCACGGAGAAGGCGGTATTGGGCTCTTTGAGGCCGGGCGCGCTCTGGCGGATGTAGAGCAGGCGGTCTTCGTCGCGATTGGCAAGGGGGTGCAGCAGCACGGCGCGAACGACCGAGAAGATGGCGGCGTTGGCGCCGATGCCGAGGGCCAGGGTGAGGGCGACGGCGAGCCACAGGGCGGGCACGCGCGACAGGGAACGCAGGGCAATCTTGAGATCGCGAAGGAAAGGCATGGGGCCTCCAGAGGGATGGTCGCGTTGCTACAGATGCGATACCGGAGAGTGGCCGCTTGGGGAAGAAGCCGTCTTGACGATTATGTTGATATCAACTATTGTGACTATGTGTCAAGAGAAAAAGTGCTGCCGTACCAGACGACCCTGATGGTGCGGGACTGCTGTCTATGCCTGCATGTGCAGCGCGCGGCGCGGGCACTGGGGCGGCGTTTTGATGAGGCGCTGCGGCCGTTTGAGCTGACCAACGGGCAGTTTTCCCTCTTAATGGCGCTGAACCGGCCGGAGCCGCCGCCGATGGGGCCGGTGGCGCAATTGCTGGCCATGGACCGGACTACATTGACGGCCGCGCTGAAGCCGCTGGAGCGGCGAGGGCTGGTCAAGGTCGCCCAGGGCTCGGCGGATGGGCGGAGCCGCATTCTGAAACTGACACGCAAGGGGGAAAAGCTGCTGGCGCGGGCACTGCCGGTGTGGGCGGCGACGCATAAAGCGGTGGAGGAGACGATTCCGGGCGGGGATGCCGAGGGGCTGCGCAAGGGGCTGCGGGCGCTGGCCACCTGCGGTGGGGCAGACGCTCGCTAGGCGCTCGCATAAGTTCTGGGGTTTCACCTTCATTTCCCGCAACGAACCCGGGAACGGATGGGAACCCCGGCATTTATGCGGGAACACGATTGGTATACAAAGAGCGCTGAATTACTGCATTTCCCTTCTGGAATCTTGAGGGTTTTCTTACGGTTTGGGTGAAAGAATTTAGAGTGTTATGCAGTACACCCTGATGACGACGCCTGAAGCCGGAGACACGCTGGACCACTACCGCCTGGATCGGGCGGTGGCGCGTGGGGGCATGGCCACGCTGTTCAAGGCGACCGACATGCGCGATGGGCGGACGGTGGCCATCAAGGTTCCGCATGCGGAGATGGAAGCCGACGTGGTGCTGGTGGAGCGCTTCCGCCGCGAGCAGGCGATCGGCCAGGAGCTGCATCATCCGGGAGTGGTGAAGACCTTTGCCGGCGAAGACCCGAGCCGGCTCTACATGGTCGTCGAGTGGGTGGACGGGCGGCTGCTGCGGTCCATTTTGAACGAAGAGCGGTGGCTGCCGATCGAGCGGGCGACGGATTTTGCGCTGCAGATCCTGGACGGGCTGGACACGATGCACAAGCACGGCGTGGTGCATCGCGACCTGAAGCCGGAAAACATCATGGTCGATGGCGAGGACCGGGTCAAGCTCATCGATTTTGGGATTGCGATGCGGGAGGATGCGCGGCGGATCACGTTTGTGGAGATGTCGCCGACGCTGGGCACGCCGGACTACATTGCGCCGGAGCAGGTGAAGGGGCAGCGCGGGGATCAGCGGAGCGATATCTACTCGCTGGGAATCATGCTCTACGAGATGCTGACCGGGGAGCCGCCGTTTACCGGGTCGAACCCGCTGGCGGTGATGAACGAGCGGCTGCTGCACGATCCGGAGTCGGCACGGAAGCGGCGGGCGGAGATAACGCCGGAGCTGAACGAGATCTTGAATCGCGCCCTGGAGCGCGATCCGCGCCGCCGCTACCAGACGGCGAGCGAGATGGCCTGGGAGCTGGAGCACCAGGAGCAGGTCGGCGTGGATGAGGCGAGCGAGCGCAGCCCGATTCTGCGCGGGATGAAGCTGCCAGGCGCGAGGCGGATGCTGCTCTATGCGGCGCTGGCTCTGGTGCCGATTCTCCTTTTTGGGTTGATGGTGATGCTGGCGCGGCGGTGAGCACCTGCGGTGCGGTTCGCCGCGGCGAACTCGCTATGCGCTCGCATGAGGTTCGTGCTTTTCTGGCGGGCGTTGTTCCCTGTTCCCTGGTGCCTGTTCCCTATTCCCTGCTTTACCGGTACGAGTCGTCGCGGTGGATGACGAACTCGGGGTAGGCGCCGCCGCCTAGCTCGTGGAGGTCCATGCCGATGCGTTCACCGTCGGAGTCGGCGCGCAGGGGCAGCCAGCGGTTGACCAGCCAGAAGAGCAGGTAGACGAGGGGCAGGCCGAGGCCGATAAAGGCGGCGATGCCGACCAGTTGCGCCAGGAACTGGCCGGGCTGGGAAGCGAGGGCGCCGGCCGCGATCAATCCCCATAGGCCGCCCGCGCCGTGGACGGCGATGGCTCCGGAGGGGTCGTCGATGGAAACGGCGAGCTCGAGGACTTCGACCAGGAGCGGGGTGAGGACGCCGGCGATGAGGCCGATCATGAGGCTTTGCAGCGGAGTGACGATGGCGGCGGTGGCGCTGGAGGCGACCAGGCCGGAGAGCCAGCCGTTGGCGCAGAGGCTGGCGTCGGGCTTGCCGAAGCGGATGCGGGTGACGGCGAAGGTGGCCCCGACCGCGCCGGAGGCCGAGAGCAGCGTGTTGACGGCGGCGACGGGGAGCGCGGAGAGCGGGGCGTGCATCCAGAGGACGGCGCCGGCGACGTTGAAGGCCAGCCACCCGGCCAGTGCCAGCAGGCAGCCGAAGAGGATGTAGACGGCGTTGTGGCCGGGCATGGCGGTGGCAAAGCCGCCCTGGGGGAACTTGCCTTTGCGGGGGCCGGCGATCCAGACGACGGCGAGAGCGCTGACGGCTCCGAGGACGTGGATGGAGGCAGCGCCGGCGGGGTCGAGGAAGCCGGAGCTGAGCGAGAAGTTGACGCCGAGCTGCGAAAGCCAGCCGTTGGCCCAAGTCCAGTGCGCGAAGAGCGGGAAGACGAGCGCGGCGAGGACCGCGGCGACGGCGCAGCCGGCGGTGAGGCGGAGGCGGTCGGCGCCCGAGCCCCAGGGGATGAGCGCGGCCAGGGCTACGGCGAGGAATTCAAAGAGCAGGCTGAGCTGGGACTGGGCCGAGGCTTTGCCCAGGCCGCCGAGGAAGAAGGGGCCGGCGCCGAGCCAGTTCCATGAAGTGCCGGCCAGGTGCAGGGTGTGGGAGGGGCCGTCGGCGGTTCCGGCAAAGGTGGCGCCGAGGAGGGCGAAGGCGATGACGGCGACGGCCACGATGGCCAGGCTGCCCAGGAGAGACTGCGCGGCCGAGCGGGAGCGGCCCAGGCCGGTGTTGATGAGTGCGACACCGGCGAGAGCGAGCGGGGCCAGCAGCAGCAGAGCCAGGACCAGGGCGAAGGTGGCGTCGGAGAGGGGCAGCGGCAGGATGGAGGGAATTGCTGGCGTCATGCGCGGTCCTCTCCGTGAGCCTTGTGGCTCTGGGCTTCGAGGTGGCCGCGGGCGGCAACCACCAGGCCGAGCGCTTCGACGGCCAGGCCGCACAACACAAAGCCCGCCCGCGCCCCGGCACTCGTGGCGGGAAACAGGACCAGGGCGGCGATGGCGAGAAAGAAACCGGCTGGCAGGACCAGCAATCCGGCATATTTCATGGTGTTTCCTCTTCTGAAGTCTTCGACCGCCGGCACGGTCGAGGCGGGCAAAGCAGCTGCGAGCGATGGGCCAGTCCGGCGGCATGGAGGGCGGCTCGCCGGACCGATACCCGTGAGTCCGCACCGCGAAACAGGTTGTTCTTGCTGAAGGAACTGAACGTCCTATGAATTCTAAAGCATCCGCTTGTGAGGGCCGGGCATCCGGGGCCGGAGCCGGCGTCGGGCGCTTGCAAGCGTGATTGCCGAAGACGATCGAGCGCCCTTATGGCTTCCTTTCCCGCAGCAGTCGATAATGGGGCTATGTATCTTCGTCTCGATCGGTCGCATCGGTTTCTCCCCGTACTGCTTGGGGTTGTGACGCTGGCAGGCGTGGGAGTCTTGTTGGTCTGGGACGCCTTTCCCGGATTGTTTCCGGCCGGGAGCCACGACTGGATCGCGGCCTTTCCGCTGGCCATGATCGCGGTGGCCTATCTCGCCTACCAGAGCGCGCACCGGCCGCCGGCCAGGGAGTTGCTGAAGGCCATTTTGCTGGCGGTCGCCTTTTTGTTCTGGGCGGCGAATCAGCTGTGGCCGGATTGGAAGGAGGCGACGCTGTTCAACGACATCGCGATCGCGCTGTTTGTGCTGGATGTATTTCTGGTGATCGTGGGCTGGCCGGCGACCTCGCCGGACGAGTCCTTTGGCGAGACCTGCGGAGGGACGAGCGAAGAGGGTTAGTCTTCTGCACGCGCAAGACGCGAAGGCAGGACGCAAAGATTGGGCCGACGGGGCGCTGGTTGTGGCCGGGGGCCTGGTGACCGCTTTCCGGATCGGACCGGCGGGGGCGAGCCCGAAGGTGGCGGCACAGCAATCAGTCGTGTTAGTTTTGGTGCGGACATCCCAGTCTCTGGTACGCATGGCGCCAGCGACGCGGGGGATTTTCCCCTGCCCGCGCGGCTGTCACAACCGGTTTTCTTTTCAGTACATTACAAAACAGTTCCGAAGCGGGATTTTTTTATTTTTTTCGACCGCAATCGCCCCGCGGGACCTGCTCTGGCTGCTATATTGATTTTTCGGGGTTCTCCACCTCCTGGGTGAGTCTTGCTCAAGAAGATTTTTTGAACACAACCTGTGTGACCGCCAGCACATTGGCGGAACCAAAACACCAAACAAGCAGGGATTCAATTCATGGCGCAGATATTTGATCGCAGCTCCAATGCTCTGGCTCGCGCGAGCCTGGTGTTGACGGGGCTGATCGTCATCGCCCTGGGGGTCACTCTGAATGAGTTGCAGCGCTCGCCCTGGGTGACGCGGCAGGGCCAGCGCCCGGACCAGCCGGTGCCGTTCAGCCACAAGCACCATGTGCAGGGGCTGGGATTGCAGTGTCAGTACTGTCATGTGACGGTGGAGAAGTCGAGTTATGCTGGGATTCCGCCGACCAAGACCTGTATCAACTGCCACGCGCAGATATGGACGAACGCGCAGTTATTGGAGCCGGTGCGGCACAGCTGGGCGACGGGCGAGAGCCTGGTGTGGACCAAGGTGCACGACCTGCCCGACTTTGCATACTTCAGCCACGAGATTCACGTGAACAAGGGGCTGGGTTGCGCCAGTTGTCACGGGCGCGTGGACCAGATGCCGCTGATGTATGCGCAGAACAGCTTGCAGATGGAGTGGTGTTTGAACTGTCATCGCAATCCCGCGAAGAATCTGCGGCCGACTGCGGAGGTCTACAACATGGCCTGGGAAGCGCCGGCCGAAGAGCGGC
>Ga0302279_10007400_pt1 | contig 11239 bp, 1 predicted proteins | sample III_Bog_N3_3_FD_194541 | JGI IMG/M metagenome (GOLD analysis project Ga0302279, IMG submission 194541) | Peat permafrost microbial communities from Stordalen Mire near Abisko, Sweden - III_Bog_N3_3 | ecosystem: Environmental > Terrestrial > Soil > Wetlands > Peat | place: Sweden: Abisko...
AACCTCAGCATCGCCCGTTCTCGTCGGCGGAAGGGCAGGTGGGAGTTCTCCACCCTGTTGTTGGCCCAGCGGCCGACCTCCTGCTTTGCGGCGTTGCCGATCTCATTCATGGCTGCCTTGTAGGAGCGAAGGCCATCGGTCGTGATGGACTCAGGTGAGCCGTGGCGCTTCAGCGCCTTCTTGATGAACTTCAGCGCCGCGGCCTTGTCCCGCGTCTTGGTGACGTAGGATTCCAGCAGCTCTCCATCATGGTCGACCGCCCGCCATAGGTAGTGGGTCTCGCCATTGATCTTCACGAATACCTCGTCGAGATGCCAGCGCCAGTGGGTGGAGGCCTTCATCCGATCGACCCGCTTCCCGCGGATCTCGGCGGCGAACATCGGTCCGAACCTGTTCCACCAGAACCGCACGGTCTCATGGCAGATGTCGATGCCGCGCTCAGCGAGCAGGTCCTCCACGTTCCGAAGCGAGAGCGGGAACTTCACGTACATCATCACCACCAGACGGATGATCTCCGGGGAGGAGTTGAAGCAGCGAAACGGGCTTGGGGGCTTGCGAGGACGGGCCATGGCCGCCTCCTACCGGCGACGCCCTAACGAGCGGTGCATTTGGTCTGACAATGCCATCGAAGCGGATCCAATGAGAGTTCGTCTCCGGTCGGCTGCGGCAACAAATATATGGCGGCCTAGTGCATCGGTACTACGCGCGCCGGCCGGCCCTATGCCAGTTATGACCCCCAGGGTTGGTCAGGGTGCACGATCTAGATGTCGAAATCAGTGTCGCCCCGGTGGCGCGCGCTCATTCCGAGGGCGCCTCTTTGGCGTTTAGCGCTGATCGCTGGTGCGGCGTTGACCACCGGCGCGCCCGGGAGCCTCGCCCAGGCCGCGCCGCCCGCGGCGCTTGGCATCGTCACGCCGCCGCCGCCCACCGATCTGGCCAAGCCACAGGGCGCGCTGGAGGCGCCGGCCGCGCCTCTGACCGTGCGGTCCGCCCCCGCCGGAGCGGTCCCGGCCGGGGCGGCCAACATCTCGGTAACGGTGAGCGCCATCGATCTGGAGGGCGTGACCGCCTACGCTAAGGGCGAGCTGGACGGGCTCTACAAGCCATTGGTCGGCCGGACGGCGCCGCTCTCCGAGCTCTTCGCCGCCGCGGCGCGGATCGAGGCCCGCTATCGCAAGGACGGCTACATCCTGACCCGCGTGGTGGTGCCCGAGCAGACGGTCGGCGACGGGCATTTCCATATCCGGGTCGTCGAGGGCTATGTCGCCGCGGTCGAGATCGACGGCGATGCGGGCGCGGCCCTGCCTCTGGTGCGGCGCTATCTCGATAAGATCACCCGCCATCACCCGGCGCGACTTAAGGATATCGAGCGCTACCTGCTGCTGGCGAACGACCTGCCCGGGATCACCGCCCGCTCGGTTCTTACCCCGCAGCCGGACGAGACCGGCGCGGCCAGGCTGGTGGTCCAGGTCGAGCGCAAGGCCGTGGACGCCTACGCGACCTTGAACAACCGCGGCTCTGATTTTGCCGGGCCGATCGCCGGCACGGTGGGCGTGGGTGTGAACGACATCGGCCCGATGGCGGGCCGCGCCGAAGCGACGGTGCTGACCAGCCTCAACGACGAACAGACCTATGGCGAACTCTCGTTCGAGGGCCATGTCGGCGACGAGGGCGCGAACGTGAAGGCCTTCGTCTCCTATAGCCCCACGGCGCCCGGCTCGACCCTGAAGCCGCTCGACATCCGCTCCTATTCCATCGTCGGGGGAGTGGACGCCAACATTCCTCTGGTGCGCTCCCGGCGGTTCAACCTCAGCGCCAACGGCGACTTTGAGGTCACTACCGACGACACCGACAGCCTGGGTCAGCCGATCAGCCGCGACCGGGCCAGCGTCGTGCGCCTGGGCCTGGCTGGCGACTACACCGACGATGGCGGCGGCCAGAACGCGGCCACGGTCACCGTGCACCAGGGCCTGGATATCTTCGATCCCAGCCACAGCGGCGGCGCGGTTCCGCAATCGCGGCTGGGCGGCGATCCGGAGTTCTTCAAGGTCACCGGAACCGTCTCGCGGCTGCAACCGCTGTGGAGCGGCGATCGGGTGAACCTGGCGGTGCTGGCCTCCTTCGCGGGCCAGTACGCCGGGGACACCCTGCTGGCGCTGGAGCAGTTCCACGTGGGCGGCGAGGCGTTCGGGCGCGGCTACATCCCGGCCCAGCTCAGCGGCGACGACGGGGCGGCCGGCAGCGTCGAGTTGCAGCTGACCGGCCTTCGGCGGATCGGCCCGCTGACCCACCAGCAGCTCTACGCCTTCTACGACGACGCGGCGGTGTGGAACCGCGGGACGCCGAACCAGGGCTGGCAGGCGCTCAGATCGTTCGGCGGCGGGGTGCGGGCCGATCTTGGGCCTCACCTCTCGGGACAGTTGGAGCTGGCGGTCCCCTATTCGCCGGGGCGGCTGGACGGCGCCGACTTGAGGCGCGGCGTGCAGGTCTTTTTCGGACTGACGGGGCGGTACTGAGATGATCCCGATGCGACATCGTTGGCGGCTGCTGGGCACGACGGCCCTGGCTCTGGGCGGGACCCTGGTGCTGACGCGGCCGGCGCTTGCGAACCCGCAGGGCGGGTCGGTCGTCGCCGGCGCGGCGACCATCGTCCAGCCGTCGGCGAACCAACTGAACGTCAACCAGTCGACCGACAAGGCGATCATCAACTGGTCGAGCTTCAGCATCGGTTCGGGCGAGACCACCACCTTCATCCAGCCCTCGACGACATCGGTCACCCTGAACCGGGTGCTGGGAACCGATCCCTCGGCGATCGACGGCTCGCTCACCGCCAACGGGCGGGTATTCATCGTCAACCAGAACGGCATCGTGTTCGGCGCGGGGTCGAAGGTGGACGTGGCCGGGCTGGTCGCCACCACCGCCGACATTGCCGACGCCGACTTCATGGCCGGGACCTACCGGTTCAACACTTCCTCGCCGATCACCGGCGCCTCGGTGACCAATCTTGGGACGATCAGCATCGCTGAGAACGGCCTGGCGGCGCTGGTGGCGCCAACCGTGGCCAACCAGGGAATCATTACCGCCCGCCTGGGCTCGGTTACCCTCGGCGGCCATGCGACCTTCACCCTGGATCTGGCCGGCGACGGGCTGATCTCCTTTGACACCGGCGAGGCGGCGCCGGCGGCGTCGGCGTCCAACAACGGGCAGATCCTGGCCGACGGGGGTCAGGTGCGGCTGGACGCGGGGACAGCGGGCGCCGTGGTCGGCGGGGTGGTCGACATGTCCGGTGTGATCCAGGCCCGGACGGTAGGGGCGAAGAACGGCCAGATCGTGCTTTCGGGCAGTGGCGACGTGACCGTGGAAGGCCAGGTCGAGGCGCCCGGTGGATCGGTCTCGATCAGCGGCGGCTATGTGGCTCTGGGTTCGGGGGCGAGCCTCGATGTCTCCGGCGCTACGGGCGGAACGGTCAGCATCAGCGCCACGACCCTTCTGGATGGGGCGACGATCACAGCCGACGGGACCGCCGGCGACGCCGGCGTGGTCACGCTCACGGCGATGAACGGCCTGGTGCAGACCGCTGCCGGCGGGATCAGCGCCGACGGATCCGTGAACGGCGGGGCGGTCACCCTGCAGGGCGGATTGAGCCTCTTCAGTTCGGCGACGATCAGCGCCAACGGGGCGGCCGGTACGGGCGGCACGATCGAGGCGCTGGGAGGCAATGTCACCCTCGCCGCGGCAAGCTTGGACGCGTCCGGAGGCGCGGCGGGCGGGCTGATCGAGGTTGGCGGCGGCCTGCACGGCGCCGATCCCACCCTCACCGACGCCGATACCACACTGGTCAACGGCGCGACGACCCTCACCGCCGACGGCGGCGGCGGCCGGGTGGTGGTCTGGTCCAACACTGCGACCCAGTACTACGGCGCCACCGAGGCCAATCGCGACGGCCAGATCGAGGTGTCCAGCGGCGGCCAGCTGACCTTCGCCGGAACCGCCGACGCGGGTGGGGGGACCCTGCTGCTTGACCCGGCCAACATCGTCATCAGCGCCAGCGCCGGCCCGGCCGCGTTCAGCCTCAACGACCCGGATCCGGCGGGGGGCAACAACTTCGGGTTCGGGACCCTTACGCTCGCGAACGGCAACATCGTCGTCGGCAGCCCCGGCGACAGCCTGGGCGGCGCCAATGCCGGCGCGGTTTACCTCTTCAACGGAACCACGGGGGCGCTGCTCGGCGACGTTACCGGCGCCCATGCCGGCGACCAGGTCGGAGTGATCAGCGGGGTGTTCGGGATTCTGTCTTCCAGCGTCATCGTCCTGACCGACGGCAATCTGGTGATCGGCAGCCCGCACTGGAACGACGACATGGGCGCGGCGACCTGGATGAACGCGACCACCGGCCTCACCGGACCTGTCTCGTCCGCCAACAGCCTGGTCGGCGGCACGAACGCCAACGGTGTCGCCGGCTTCAACGCCGTCGGCGACTACCTGAGCGAGGGCGATCAGGTCGGGGCGAACATCGTCGCCCTGCCGAACGGCGACTATGTCGTCGATACCCCCAGCTGGAGTTTCAACACCGGCGCGGTGACGTGGGGTTCCGGCACAAGCGGCGTCAGCGGGGTCGTCTCCTCGACGAACAGCCTTGTTGGTAGCACCGGCGGAACGGGCTTGGTCATCGCGACCGTGTTGCCGTTTACGTTCGAAGGTGAGGCCATCGCCGGCGGCGATCAGGTCGGCGCTGGCGGGATCACCGTGCTGACCAACGGCAATTTCGTAATCGACAGTCCCGCCTGGAACAACTCCAGGGGCGCCGCGACCTGGGCGAGCGGGACCGCCGGAATTGTCGGCGCGGTCTCGTCCGCCAACAGCCTGGTCGGCAGCACCGGCTTTACCACGCCGCCGTTCGATCAATTGAGTTCGATTTCTCTGGCGTCGTTCAACGGCGGCGACTTCGTCACGACCCCCACGATCGGCGGTGGCTCGTACGGCGGACAGGACGGGGTCGGCTCGGGTGGCGTGGTCGCGCTCACCAACGGCAACTACGTCGTGGTCAGTCCAACCTGGAACCAGACAGAGGGCGCGGTCACTTGGGGCTCCGGCGCCGGCGGCGTCACCGGGTTGGTTTCGGTGGGCAACAGCCTGGTCGGAACGACGCCCGGCCAGGAGACCTCGATCACGGCCTATAATCCGTCGTTCCAGGTCAACTCGATTTACCCCTTCTATCTCGCGGGCGACTTGGTGGGTTCCGACGGCGTCACCGCGCTTTCCAACGGAAACTATGTAGTGGCCAGCGCCGACTGGAGCGGCGGGCGCGGCGCGGTGACCTGGGTCAATGGCGCGACCGGCCTGACCGGCGCCGTCACCACCGCCAACAGCCTCACCGGCACGATCTCGTCAGTGTTCAACCCGTCCATCGGTGGCGGACTGGGCGGATTCACCACCATCGGCGATACGGTCGGCCTCAGGATCACGGGTCTGGCCGACGGCAATTTCGTCGTCGAGAGTTCGCAATGGGATAGCGACCGCGGCGCCTCGACCTGGGTCGATGGCGCGAGCGGCCTGACCGGAACGGTATCCTCATCCAACAGCCTGGTCGGCACGACGCCAGGCTTGCTCACCGCATCCGGCTACGTGGGCGGCGATCAGATTGGCAGCGGGCCGGAGACGGGTCCAACCCGAGCCTTCGCCGACAGCGACTATGTGGTGGTCAGCCCCTATTGGAACAACAACGCCGGGGCCGTGACCTGGGTCAGCGGGTCGAGCGGGATCACCGGTGTGGTCTCATCTTCAAACAGCCTCGTCGGCGTCACGTCCGGAGTTGTCGGCTCGGGCGGCGCGGTCAGCGGCGGCGACCAGCTCGGCTCGGCCGGCTACTACCCGCTTTCGAACGGCGCCTTCGTGATCGACAGCCCGCAGTGGAGCCAGGGCGAGGGCGCGGCGACCTGGGAAAGCGGGACCGCGACGCTCAACGGTACTGTGTCCGGCAGCAACAGTCTGGTCGGCAGCACGGGGGGCGTGCTGACAGCGCAGTCGTTCAGCGGCGGCGTCTATACGGGTGGAGATCAGGTCGGCGCCGGCGGCATCGTCCTGCTCACCAACGGCGACTATGTCGTGATCAGCAACGGCTGGAACGGTGGCGCGGGCGCGGTGACCTGGGCGCCGGCCGCGACTGGCATCTCAGGAGCGGTGTCCGCCTCCAACAGTCTGGTGGGATCGACGGCCGGCGATGAGGTCGGGATCGGCGGCGTGACCGCCCTGACCAACGGCGACTATGTGGTCAACAGCTTCGACTGGGGCGGCGACGTGGGCGCGTTCACCTGGGGGGCAGGCGTCGCCGCTATCACGGGCGCCGTTTCCAGCGCCAACAGTCTGGTGGGCTCGCAGGCCGGCGACGGCAGCGACACTTCCGGCGTGGTGGTGTTCGCCAACGGCAACTATTTGGTGCTGGATTCGCAATGGAACAGCGGCCGGGGCGCGGCGGCCTTCGCCAACGGCGCGACGGGCTTGTCGGGGGTGATCTCCGGCGCCAACAGCCTGGTCGGGACCACGCCCGGAACCCTCAGCAACGGCGCCTATGCGGGCGGGGACGAAGTGGGCCTGTTCGGGCTGGCGTTGCCGGACGGCGACTATGTGATCGCTAGTCCTGGCTGGGGCAGCGGGAGGGGAGCGGTCACCTGGGCGGACGGCAAGGTGGGCGTTTCGGGACCGATCACCGCCACCAACAGCCTTCTTGGGACCACCGCGGGCACGTTCGCGCCGGGGGTCGGCCTCGGCGTCGACTACTTCTCCGGCGGCGATGAGCTCGGGGCGAACGTCTCGCCGCCGTTCGCGAGCCTCCTGGCGGGTGATCGCATCGTACTGTCGGGCCTGAAAGTGCTGGCCGGCGGCGACTACCTAGTCGTCAGTTCGCAATTCGGCGGTATGGGCCAGGTGCTGGTGGGCGCGCCGAGTTCCTTAAGCTTCGCCAACGGGACGGGTCAGACCATGATCTTCAACCCGGCGGCCATCGACGAGGTGCTGTCGGACGGCACCAATGTGGTTCTGCAGGCCAGCAACGACATCACCGTTTCCGCCGCGATCGACGCGGGCGCCGGCTCAACTGGCGACCTCACCCTGACCGCCGGCCGGTCGGTGACCCTGGAGGGCGACATCGATGTGGGCGTGGGCTCGCTCACCGTGACCGCCAACAGCACCGCCGCCGGTGTCATCGCCGCCGACCGCCAGGCGGGAACCGCGACCCTCGCCCTGGGCGCCGGGGCAACGATCACGTCTCGGGCCGGATCGGTGACGCTCACCGCGACCGGCGGCAACATCAATCTGTCCGGGACGATCGATGTCAGTGCGGCAGCGGGGCAGGGAGGGAGGATTTCGATCACCGGCGGCTATGTGGCCCTAGGATCGAACGCCGAACTGAACGCGTCCGGCGCGGGCGCCGGTGGCGCGATCAAAGTGACCTCCCAAAGCCTGCTCGACGGCTCGGCGATCGACGCCGACGGCGGGACAGGGAACGGCGGGGCCGTCACCCTGGGCGCGGTTAATGGCCTGGTTCAGACCGCGACCGGCCAGACCAGCGCCGATGGCGGCGCGGCAGGCGGCACCATCGCCCTGGATGGCGGCTCGAGCTTCTTCAGCTCGGCGGCGCTCACAGCGACCGGCTCAAACGGCGCCGGCGGGACCATCGACGCCCTGGGCGATACGGCCACCCTGGCGGCGGCCAGCCTCGACGCCTCCGGATCGGCTGGCGGCGGCCTGATCCAGGTGGGCGGCGATGTGACCGGCGGCCTGCTGGCAGTGGCGAGCGTGAGTTCCGTCCTCGTCAACGGCGCAACGACACTGACGTCGAACGGCGGCGGCGGGCGGATCGATGTCTCCAGCGGCGGCGAGCTGACCTTCGCCGGGACCGCCGCCGTGGGGACCGGGACGCTGAAGCTGGGCGGGGACAATGTGACCGTCGGCGCGGCGGCGGCGGGTCCTGCGGCCTTCGCGCTCAGCGATCCTCACCCGGGCGCGAACAACAACTTCGGCTTTGCAACGACCACCCTCGCCAACGGCAATGTGGTGGTGGAGAGCCCGGGCGACAGCCTGGGCGGCAGCGGCGCGGGCGCGGTCTATCTCTTCAGCGGGTCCACGGGCGCACTGCTTGGCGCCATCACCGGCGACCACGTCAACGACCAGATCGGGTTGATTCCGCTGAGCCTCGGCCTCAAGGACCCGGGCATCACCCTGCTTACGAACGGCAATGTCGTCATTGCCAGCCCCGAGTGGAATGGCGGCGGCGGCGCGGCGACCTGGATGAACGCGACCACAGGCACGACCGGCGCCATCTCGGCCTCCAACAGCCTGGTCGGGAACGCCGGGACCGGCGACTCCTACTTCTTCAGTGGCCAGTTCGAAGCCGGTGGTGACTCGGTGGGCATGCGCGTCACCGCCCTGCCCAACGGCAACTACGTGGTCTCCAGCCCGGACTGGAACTCCGATGCTGGGGCGGAGACCTGGGGATCCGGGACCACCGGCGTCAGCGGTCCGGTCTCGGCGGCCAACAGCCTGGTGGGTAGCTCCACCGACGAGCTCAACCCTTTCGTAGGCGGGGATCTGGTCGGCAGCGGCGGCATCACAGTCCTCACCAACGGCGACTATGTCATCGCCAGCCCAAGCTGGAGCAGCGGCGAGGGCGCGGTGACCTGGGCGAACGGCGCAACGCCCACCGTCGGTCTGATCACCGCGGCCAACAGCCTGGTCGGCAGCCACCACGCGACGGAGCAGGCGTCGTCCGGCAGCCAGGTCGACGGCCCGTACTTCAACCAGGATGCAATCGGCTCCGGCGGCGTGACGGCCCTGACCAACGGCAACTATGTGGTCGACAGTCCCGACTGGAACGGCACGGTCGGCGCGGTCACCTGGGGGTCCGGCGCGGGCGGCATCACGGGCGTGGTGTCGTCGGCCAACAGCCTGGTCGGCTCGACCCAGGGCTTTCTCAGCAGTCTGAACGGCGAATTCGCACCGCTTTATGTGTTTGGCGACTCCGTCGGCGGCAACGGCGTGACGGCGTTGGCGAACGGCGACTATGTGGTCGCCAGTTCGAACTGGAGCAATGGGCGCGGCGCGGTAACCTGGGCTAATGGCGCCACCGGCCTGACCGGTTCGGTGTCGGGCGGCAATAGCTTGGTCGGCTCGACGCCGTACAGTTTCAGCGCCGGCCTCGGAGACACCGCCCTCGGCGACGGGGTAGGGATCGGCGTCGTCGCTCTGCCCAACGGCGACTATGTCGTCGAAAGCTACAACTGGAGTGACGGACGCGGGGCCGTGACCTGGGCCAGCGGATCCAGCGGCGGCCTGACGGGCGCTGTCTCGTCCTCCAACAGCCTGGTCGGGTCAACGCCCGGCGTCTTCGCCTCGAACGGTGTCGGCGGCGGCTTCTATAACGGCGGCGACCGGGTGGGCGAGGTCCTCACCGAGGAACTGCCGTCAGACGCCTTTCTGCTCGCCGAACCGATCACCGTCCTGGCCAACGGCGACTTCGTGGTGACGACGCCGCTCTGGAATGCGGGCGCGGGGGCGGTGACCTGGGTCAATGGCTCGAGCGGCCTCATCGGCGCGATCTCTTCGTCAAATAGTCTCGTCGGGACCAGTTCCGGCCAGGTTGCGTCCAACGGCGATATCAACGGCGGCGACCAACTCGGAGCCGGCGGCATCACGGCGCTCGTCGGCGGCGGCTTCGTCATCGACAGTCCGGAGTGGAGCCAGGGCATGGGCGCGGTGACCTGGGAGAGCGGGACCGGGCCGCTAACAGGCAGTGTCACCGCCGCCAACAGCCTAGTCGGGCAGGCGGCGGGTGTGCTGGGCGTCAACGCCTATGCCGGCGGCGACCAGGTCGGGCTAGGCGGGGTCACGGCGCTAACGAGCGGCGCCTATGTGGTCGAGAGCTATCAGTGGAACGGCAATGTCGGGGCGGTGACCTGGGGGGCCGCCACCGGCGGCGTCACCGGAGCGGTCTCCAGCGCCAACAGCCTGGTCGGCGGCGCGGCCGGCGACGGCGCCACGACCAGCATCGTGGTCGCCCTCGCCAATGGGAACTATCTGGCCGTCGATCCGCAATGGAGCCAGGGGCGTGGGGCGGTGACGCTCGGCGACGGCGGGGGCGGGACCGATGGCGTCATCTCCGGCGCCAACAGCCTGATCGGATCGACGCCGGGAACGCTGGTCGGCAGCCTCTATTCTGGCGGCGACGAGGTCGGGAACTTTACGCTTGCCCTGCCAGACGGCGACTACGTCGTCGCCAGTTCCGGCTGGGACGGCGGCAAGGGCGCGGTCACCTGGGGCGACGGAGCCCTGGGCGTGGTCGGGCCGGTCAGGCCCGCCAACAGCCTGATCGGGACGACAGGCGGGACCTACCAGTCGGGCACGGTCGGCGCGGACTTCTTCGCGGGTGGCGATCAGCTCGGCGCCAATGTGCTGCTGCCGTTCGCCGGCATCTTCGCCGGCCTCCATGAGATCACCGCGGGCGTTCAGCCTCTCGGGACCGACGACTATCTCGTCGAGAGCGACAATTTCGCCGGCGGCGCCGGCCAGGTGCTGGTGGGTGAGCCGCGGCGCGTGGCGCCGGCCGGCGGCGCCGGCTCGCTGGACGCAGTCCTCACCGGCGGCGGCAGCGTCATCGTCGAGGCCAGCAACGACCTCACCGTCACGGCGCCGATCATCGCGGGCTCGGGGTCAACGGGCGCCCTGACCCTGATGGCCGGCCGGTCGGTCGTCATCGACGGCACCATCGATACCGGCAACGGCGCACTGGCCATCGTGGCCAACAGCACCGACCCAGGCGTCATCCCGGCCGACCGTCAGCCCGGAACGGCGACCATCATGCTGGGGGCCGGCGTGACCATCAGCACAGGGACCAGCGAGGCGATCCTGGCGGTCAGCGGCGGCGATTTCGTCAACGACACGGGCAGCGCCACGCCCATCCAGGCGGCCGGCTTCCAGATCTATTCAACCGACCCGTCGCAGGACACTTTGGGCGGTCTCACCACCGATTTCGTCGGCTTCAGCTGCAGCTACGGCGGCAGTTGCGCGGTGACCCTTCCCACCAGCGGCAGCAGCCACCTCTACGTCAACGCTGCGACCTCACCGCCGCCGCCTCCGCCGCCTGCGCCACCGCCTCCGCCACCGCCGCCGCCCGCGTCACCGCCGCCGCCGCCACCACCACCCGCGTCACCGCCGCCCCCTCCGTCGCCACCGCCGCCGCCCGCGT
>Ga0302279_10007401_pt1 | contig 11238 bp, 7 predicted proteins | sample III_Bog_N3_3_FD_194541 | JGI IMG/M metagenome (GOLD analysis project Ga0302279, IMG submission 194541) | Peat permafrost microbial communities from Stordalen Mire near Abisko, Sweden - III_Bog_N3_3 | ecosystem: Environmental > Terrestrial > Soil > Wetlands > Peat | place: Sweden: Abisko...
GGCGACGTGCACGTGACCGCCGACAGCGTGCCTCGCTGCCTGTCGTCCCTGCGCTCCCGCCTGCATCCGGACGATTGCATCCAGACCGTCTACAAGCGCGGTTACCGGTTGCTGGCCCAAGTGCGCGCCTTCGACGCTCCAGCCGGACGGTCCCTTCCTCGCCTGGCCATTACACCCTTCGCCACCGCACCCGGGGTGCCCGAGCACCTGGGTACGTCCATCGCCGAGGAGACGATTGCCCGGCTCAGCAATGTCGTCCGACCACTGGTCTCCGTGCTGGCCCGGGACTCGGTCTTCAGCCTGGCCAAGAGCGGGGCGACCGCCCAGCAAATCGGCGAGAAACTCAAATCCGACCTGGTGCTGGCAGGAACCCTGCGTGCTTTTCCCGCCCATCTGCGGCTGCGTGCGGAGATGATTCGCGTGTCCGATGGAGTGCAGATCTGGGTAGAGGACATGCTGGTGGATCGGGGCACGGTCGCCGCCTGGGCGCGGCTGCCGGACGCCCTGGTCTTGGCGCCGCGCCCTCCGGCCCGGACAGTGGCGGCCCGGAAAATAGTGGGCCTGAAGGCGACGGGCCGACCGGCACCGGCGGTTCCCACGGCAAATCGCTTTCGCGCGTGACCCTGCCTCGCGGCGCCTCACCCCATGCCCGCGCCCACCTGGGCGGGGAAGTATCGGACCTGGCCGCCGCGGCCGAGTCCGGCGCAGGGTCAACCCTTGCGCACAGTGAGGCGTATGAACTATTTCTTCGCGGACACCACGAGTGGCAAACGCTGGAGCGCCATCGGATGCAGGACGGCATGCGCCATCTGGTGCGCGCCATCGAGCTCGATCCTTCCGTGATCGCCGCCAAAATCGATCTGGTGCATCTTTGCGTAACGCAAGCAATTTACGGCTTCATGTCCCCGGCCGTGGCGGCGGACACGGTCGTGCGCACGGCGGCGTCGGTTGCCGACCTGCATTTACGTGCGCCGCACATGCTCCCTGCGCTGGCTTGGGTCAGTTGTCATTTTGACCGCAGTTTGACGGCCGCTCTCCAGGCGTTTGAGCAATCTGCTCACCTGCCTCACGACCCCTGGATCACGCGCATGCGCTCCATGTTTTCCCTGAGCCGGCACCGCTTTCAAGAGGCCATCGAACTACTCCGCGCCGCCATCGATCTGGATCCATATTCGCCCTGGCTGCAGAACCGGCTGGCCTGGGCGCTCCACTTGAACGCCCAGCGCGAAGAGAGCGTAGCAGCAGTCCGGCGCACAATGGACCTGTTTCCCGGACACGAAGGAACTGCTCTTTACGGCGCCATGATTCTGGCCTGGAATGGTGATACCGCCCGTGCCGTCCGTGTGGCGGAAAGCCTGGCTCAGCGCGAGCCATATTTCGACCTGGCCAACGTGGTGCAAGCCTACGCTCTGGCCTGCGCCGGAAACGCCCGCGGTGCTCGCGCCCTGCTTGAGCGGCTCCAGTGGATCAGCCGCGAGCGCTATGTGCTGCGGTCCTTTACCCCAGCCATTCATGTGGCTCTCGGCGACCCCGAGGCCGCTGTCGCCGAACTGCACGCGGCCAACCACCTGCGCTGCCCATGGTTTCTACAGACCCTGGCCGATCCCCGTCTCAAGCCGCTCCATGTGCACCCGGAATTCGAGCACCTCCGAGCCATCCTCCCAGCCATGGAGGCTTCTCTGACCGAGCGCTCGCTCGCGCAAGCCTGACATCGCAAGCGGCGGAGTGGCTCGCGCAAGCGTCACTGGTCTTATCTAGATCTTCGGATAAGAGGCCTTCAGTCGCTCTTCCCGCTCCAGGAGCCGCTCTTCTCGGTCCAGGCGCTTTTGCTCCCCACGCTCCCGCCGGTCCGCCCGGCCGCTGCCGGTGCCGAACACCGTGAACTGCCCCACGATGGCACAAGCAATGGCCCAGACCATGAGCAGAATGCCCAGCACGATCAGCGCCAACCCGCCGATCGCCGCCGGGCCAGAAGTGGCGACGGACACCTGCAGATTCGCCGCCGCAAACGGATAGGCAGCGTTGAAGCTCCCCGCCCTGATGCCATAGGTGAGAAGAATCGTCAATCCTGCTGCCAGAGACAGAACTGCCAGAATCAGTGGTCCATCGGATCGCATGCTTGTTGCCTCCTCGTGGCTTTTACGCTGCGGCCTGAGCCAGGGGCGCAGCTTTCGCCCTCCGTAGAGCGCGATGAGGACTGAGATGCCGCGATTCCTGCGCGGGTCGCCCGCCTCTGGGAAAAACAGTCTTCGCGGCACATGGGCGCGGACCGGCGACAAGCCGCCGGGAAAGCAAAAAATGGGCGGCAAAGGTTTCAGCCTTTGCCGCCGCCCTGTCCCTGGGTTGTCTTGAAGGTGAAGCAGTGGTGCGTTACTTGCAAACAGATTTACTGCAAGAGCTTGGTTACTTCCTGCTGCACAGTGTTAGCCTGCGCTAATGCAGCAATGCCGGTCTGGCTTAGAATTTCGTACTTCGACATGTTCGAGGTTGCCGAGGCGTAGTCTGTGGCCTGGACCGCGTTCTGCGCCGAAACTACGTTCTCCTGCTGCGTGCTCATCACCTGGCTGATGGAGTTGAGGGTGTTGATCTGCGCGCCCACGTAGCCGTCCTGCGAGGCAACATCGCTGATGGCCTGGTTCAGGTCGTTCAGCGCCGTCTGGGCGTTGGTTTGATTGAGCAGGTTGGTGCTTACCAGCGATTCGCCGGCCCCGTCCGTGTAGCTGATCGTCGCCGTTCCTCCGGCGCGATTGGTGTCCATGGCGAAGCCCGTATTGCCGGTGCCGCCATACGTCTCGTTGATGGGGCCGGCTCCGCCGATGTTGACCGCCGTGGTTGAGTCCGTGACGCCCGCTGTGCTGCTGATGCCGACGCTGTAGTAGCCGCTGTAATCCACCGGCGAATTGGTCACCGCCAGGGTTCCTGTATCGGTCACGCTTGCTGAGCCGTCGGCCAGAGCGGCGCCAGTGATCGTCATCGACGAGTTCGCCGACGTGAACGTCAGCATCTTGCCCGTCGTGTCCAGCGAGGCCGTTACGCCGTAATCGCCGCTGTTGATCGTCGCCTCCAGGTCGGCCAGCGTGTCGGTCGTGGTGGCCGTGCCCAGGGTAATGGTGTTCGACCCGATGGTCAGGGTGCCGCTCAGCGTATCGGTCGAAAGACTGGGATCGGCAGAGTTGCTTTGGCCCAGCGTCAGCGTGCCCACCTGGCTGTAGAACTGGGTCGCGGTGGTCGGTGTCCCGGTCAGCGCCAATGTGCCGCCGGCGCTGGCCGTCAGTGCGGAGGTCCCGGTGACCGTCACGGCTGAATCCGCAGAGAGGAACGTCAGTGTTCCGCCGCTCAGAGACGTGGTCAATCCCCAGCCGGACGTATTGATCGTGTTCTCCAGGTTGGCAATCGTATCGGTCGATCCTGCCGCCCCCAGCGTAATGGCATGGCTCACCCCGTCGGATCCGACAACGGTCAACGTGCCGTTCAGCGTATCGGCCGGGTTGCTCACCGTCAACGTGCCCACTTCGCCGGCGCCGTCGGTGCCGGTTCCCACGCCGGTGCCGGAAATCTCGATTCCCGTATCGCTGGCGCCGCCTCCGCCCAGACCCGCCGCTGACGCATCGGCGACGGCCGCGTTTCCGGCCAGCTGCGCTGTTGTAAACGTCGCGTTCAGTCCCAGCCCCGCGTTGTTGATCGCGTTGACGAGTCCCTGCGCCGTATCCGCATAGGTTGTCCCGGACCCGACGGTGATGGCCGCCGTGGCAGTCGTCGTTGCGCCCGCCGCACCCGTCTTCAGATAGGTCACGTCGATCGTGGTGCTGGTCGAGGTCGCCGTGTCCAGGCTGTCGTTGACCGTCGCCAGCTTGCCGTCGTTGGACAGATCGATGAACACATTGGTCCCGTTCTGCCCATTGCCGGTGCCGTAAGTCATGGCTCCGTCGGTGTCGCCTACGGTGGAATCGGACAGCGTGCTGATGTTCAGCTCGTCGATCGACGAGCCGGCGGTCGACGAGTCGCCGGTATAGATGGCCAGCGACTGGCCCGTGAACACCTGCTCCTGGTTGTAGGTCGTCGTCGAGCCAATGTTGTTGATCTCGGCCAGAATCGAGGTGTACTCCTGGTTGGCCGCTGCCTCCTGGGTGGAGTTGAGCGTGCCGTTGGAGGCCTCGGTGGCCAGCGTCACCGCGCGGTCCAGCAGGCTGGTCACCTGCGAGAGCGCGCCGTCGGCCACGTCCAGCAAGCCCACGCCTTCAGTCGCGTTGGTCTCCGACTGCGAAAGAGCCATGGAGTTGGCCTGCAGGCCGTTGATCAGCGAAAGACCCGCCGCGTCATCGGCGCCGGAGTTGATCTTGGACCCGGACGACAACTGCTGTAGAACCGTCTGCAGACTGTTGTTCGTGTTGTTCAGGTTGTTCTCTGCGTAGATCGCCGAAAGGTTGTTCAAGACTCCGAGGGCCATGGGAGATACTCCTTTTCAAAATGCCGGATGCTCGCCCTGCCCGCGGTGTCTCAGTTTGCCCGCCAGGCCCTCCGCATATTTCCGGATCGGCGTTTCTGCATCCACCCCCTTCATCGGAGCCCCGGAAAATAACTTTAGTCATTTTTTTGGCATGCCACAAAAACCTTTCTTGTCGCGACTTCGAGCAGGTTGTCGCACTTCGCTCCAATCGCTGTTTTAATTTGCGTCATTCCATGCTTCGTTACGCGGCAATCTTCCGTCTCGATTCGATGCAGCCGCAGTGGCTTGAAGCTTTGTATCCACCCCAATCGATGCCCATTTGCGCCGATTGCAGACCTCCATCGCGGCACAAAAAATCGGCGGCAGAAGGATCGCCCTCTGCCGCCATCGGTCTTGACGTTCAACCGTATTTGCTCTCTGCCTGTAACCTCGTGTTGCCAAACCTGGTGTTTCCAAATTGCTGGGCTGAGGAATGCTGCCCAGCAATTCGGCTACTGGAAAAAGCCCTCGCCCGCTTCCGGCGCCGGCGGTCCGTCCGGACCCGGGCCCTCATCGTTCCGACTCTGCGGACCGGGCTGCGGCGGAGCCTGCCCATCTGCCGGAGGAGCTCCCCGGTGGCCGCCCGGCTGCCAGTTAGGCCGCCCCGCGCTCGGGCCCCAGGCGCCGTGCTGACGGTTGGCCCGGTCCGCCTCCAGCTGCTTCCACTGCTCTGGCGTCAGCTTGCCGCGAATGGCCAGCAGAAACCGTGCATTGGCCTTCTCCAGCTCGGCGCGCGCCTGCGCAATCCGGTCGATCTGGGCCAGAATCTGGCTCTCGTTCGGCTGGTCTTCCTTCATCATCGGCTCCAGCTGCAGCTCGGCTTTTTCCAGCGTCCCGCGCAGGTCCACCAGCCCCTCGCGATGCTGCTGCAAGGTGTCGTCCATCGCCTTGCGCTGCGCGTCGGTCAGCTTCAGCCGCTCGGCCACCTTGGGATTGTTCCACCAGCGGCCATGCTCGCCCTGGGCCCCGAAAGATCTCTCCATGGGCGGCCGATGCTCACCAAAACCACCCCCCGGTCCACCCCCGCCGGGACCAGCCCCGCCCGGCCCACTGCCCTCCGGCCCCTGCGCCAGCAGAGCAGTCCCGGCCATCAAAACTCCCGCAATCGCCATCCCCAGCTTCACAGTCAATCCCGCTTTCATCCTTCGCTCCTTGCCTCAGTCACTCCGAGGGGTTTTTCGTTACCTGCTGCCTGGTTGCCTGCTTGGTCTCGTTCTTACTTGGTTTCGTCCACGGACATCATCTGCGCCAGCGGTTCCATCGCGCTCGGAACCTGCCGTGATACATCGCTGTCCACGTCCGAGAGCAAATCTTCATCGGTGACCTGGGCCCGCGCCTGCTGTTGCTGGACCTGCTTTTGCTGCTCGGCCGCCCGCTCGCGGTTCGCCCGCTGCTTCAGCTCAATCTGGTGCTGCCGCTCGAACAGACCCCCGCTCACGCTGCCGGCCACCAGCACGCAGCCCAGAGCCCAGCCCACGGCCAGCCGCCAGCTGCGCCGGCGCACCGTCTGCTCCACCGTCCGCGGCCGGCCATAGGCTGCATCGCTCCAGGCATCCACGCTCTGCTTGAAGCTCTTGATCGCCTCGTCCAGCTCCACATCCTCGGCCCCTGCCGCCCGCTGATCCACATTGTCGGTGGATCTGTCCATCTTGTCGTCCTGCTCTTCCGTCCCGCTCATCGTTTGCCCCCCAGCTCCAGCCTCACCCTGCCCACTGCCCGGGACAGGTGTGCTTTCACCGTGCCCTCGCTCAATCCCGTTGCCGCGGCAATCTCGCTCAGCTCCTGCTCTTCCACATAGCGCAGCAGAAACACGGTCCTCTGCCGCTCGCTCAATCCCTTCACAGCCGTCCACACCTGCTTGACCCGCTCCCGCGCCAGCAACTGCTGCTCAATTGAGCTTTCGCCGCTCGGCAGCCACTCGCTGGCCTCGTCCAGGTCCACCGCGTTGGTGCGCGTGGTCCGCCAGAACTGCATCCGCCGGTTGCGCCAGTGGTCCTTCTGCAGGTTGATGGCGATGCGCATCAGCCAGGTCATCGCGCTCGAGTCGCCCCGGAAGCCGGACCAGTTGCGGTGCGCCTTCAGGAAACACTCCTGCGTCAGCGTCTCCGCCAGGTCCACGTCGCGCGTGGACGAAAGCAGGAAACGAAAGATCTGCGGCCGGTGCCGCTCCACCACACGAGAAAACTCCTCTGCGGCAATGTCTTCCGCCGTAGGCATCATGATCGCTTTCAATGCAGTGCCGGCTGCCATCACCCATGTAGACGCCCGCACTGCACCCGAGTTTACAGCGCCGTCCAGAATTCTCATTCATTCCTCATGCGGGACAAAACCGGTGCGCGAGTGGGCGGTCCGTGCGCCGACCGGCAGTCCTCTTGGGGGACGCGTTGTTGCCGGGGCGGGAAAGGGCAAATCTCATGCGAGCGGGTAGCGAGCGTCTGCCGCACCGCAGGTGCTGCTATACTCCCGGCAATCTTCCCCTGGCGTCTGAAGCGCCATCTCGTTCCCACCGAGGCCATGGATGACGCTGATCCACAACCGTGCCGTCTGCCTCGCTCTGGCCATCGCCTCCGGATGCGCGGCGGCCTGGGCAGGCCAGGCGACCCGGCCGAACGCGGGCGCCGGCGGACTGGGCGCGCGGGTCAAGCAGCTCTACAAGCAGGGCAAGTACGCCGAGGCGCTCCCGCTGGCCGCCCAAGCCCTCAAACTTGCCGAGTTAGCCCGTCCCCAAGACCCGGCCGCGCTCAATATTGCGCTGGCCAACCTGGCGGAAGTGGACGACGTTCTGGGCCACTATGCGGAGGCTGAGCCGCTCTACCTGCGCGCGCTCAGCATCGATGAGAAGCAGCTCGGGCCCTACGACCCGGATGTGGCCAGCGACCTGGACAGTCTGGGCCGGCTCTATGAGCGCGAGCACCGTTACGCTGATGCCCGGCCGCTGTTCGACCGCGCCCTGGCGATTGACGAAAAGGCCAAAGACGTGGACCCCGGCGACCTGGCCGCGCTGCTCTCTGACGCCGCAGCGCTCAGTGAAGACGAGGGCGACTACGCACGGGCCGAGGAACTCTACCGGCGTGCGCTCGAGCTCGACCACAAGGCCAACGGCGACCAGAGCGCGGAAGTGGCCACAGATCTTGAAAACTTCGCCAACCTCGACGACGCCGAAGGCAAGTTTGCCGACGCGGAAAAGCTCTACAAGCTGGCCATCGCCATTGACGAGCAGGCGCTCGGCGCGGACGATCCCGGACTGGCCACTGATCTGAGCGACTACGCCGACCATGCCCGCCGGGTAGGCGACAACGATCAGGCGGAGGCCCTTTGCCTGCGCGCCCTGCACATCCGCGAGAAGGCGCTCGGCCCAGACAACGCCGCGGTCGCTGTCACGCTGAACATCCTCGCTCTTCTGTACCAGCAGGAGCGGCGCTATGCCGAGGCTGAACCACTGTTCACGCGCTCCATGGCCATTCGCTCCAGGGTCTTTGGCGAGAACAACCCCGGCTACGCCACCGCGCTCAACAACCTCGCCGAGCTGGATAAGGAGCTGGGCCGCCTCGACGCCGCCGAGCCGCTGCTCAAGCGCTCCCTCGCCATCCTTGAGAGGACCACCCTGCCCGGCAACCCGGACCTCGAATCAGCCATTCTGAACCTGGCCATTCTCTATGCGGCACAGGGCAAGCCGGCCGCGGCCGAACCACTGTTCGAGCGCGGGTTCTCCAGTCTCTTCGACCGCTTCCAGGCCAGCTTCACCTTCATGACGGAGAAAGAGCGGCTCGGCTTTCTGGATACGGTTTCCTACGATTTTCGCCGCTATTTCAGCTTTGTGCACAGCTTTCACGCGCAGAATCCCGCCTTGATCGGCTCCATGTACAATCTGCTGCTCTGGCAAAAGGGATTCATCGCCGGCAGCGTTGCCGACATGCGCCGGCAGGCAGAGGCCTCCGGCGACCGCGACACACTCAAGCTGCTGGGCGAGTTGTCCGCGAAGCGCGCCCAGATAGCCGCGCTGCTCGCCGAGCAGCCGGGCCAGAGCGCGTCTGCGGCGCAACCGGATGTCCGCGCACAGCAATTGGACACGCTGCGTCGCGATACGGACCTGACAGAAAAAGCTCTGGTTGGACGGTCCGCCCGCTATGCCGAGCACAAGGCGCTCGACCGCACCACCTGGCAGCAGGTGCGCGACGCCCTCCATCCCGGCGAAGCCGCTGTTGAGTTCTGCCGCTTCCGCTTTTACGGCGATGCCAAGGCCCCCGCCTTCTATTACGTGGCCCTGGTCGTGACCCGTGAGAGCCACGACCAGCCGCAGTACATCCTTCTCGGCGACGACCAGCAGATCGAGTCCGACGCGATTGCACACTTCAAACATGCGCTGGCCACGCGCGGGTTTCAGCAGCCGGCGGAGTCGGCCCTGCCCGGCCCGCACGCCTACGACCTGGTGTGGAAGCCGCTGGAACCGGCGCTGGCCGGCATCACGCGCGTCTACCTGGCCGCTGACGGCGTTCTCAACCAGGTGCCGCTGGGGATTATTCCGGCGCCGGGCGGCAAGTTGCTGATGGAGAAGTACGACCTGCGCCTGGTCACAAGCACGCGCGACCTGCTGCGCGCACCCGTGGTGCAGGGCAGCCGGACCGCTTTGCTTCTGGGCGACCCGGCCTTCGATCTCACGGACGAGCGTCAGCGCGCCGCGCTGGCTAAATTAGGAAAGCCCAATCCGTCTTCCGGCGCGCCGCAGCCTGCGTCTGCCCTCGCCGGAGGCTTGCCTCAGCAAGCAAGCGCCCAGCTTCCGCCGCTTCCGGCAACCGGCGACGAAGTCCGGGCCATCGCCGGCCTGATGCAGCAGCAGGGCTGGCAGGCCAGCGTCTACACCGGCGACCAGGCGCTCAAAAGCGCCGTCGAGCAGGCGGGTAGTCCGCGCGTGCTGCACCTGGCTACGCACGGATTCTTTCTGCCTGACCCCGCCGGCTCGAGCGAACTGACGGGCGACTTCCGCGCTCTCCTTCAACCGGGCCAATACTCCGTGCTCAACGACCCCATGCTCCGTTCCGGGCTCTACTTTGCCGCTGCCGACCGCACCCTGGCCGGTACGCCGTCGCCGCCTGGCCTCGACAACGGCGTGCTGACCGCGCTCGAAGCCGGCAACCTCAACCTCAGCGGAACCGAACTGGTCGTCCTGAGCGCCTGCAACACCGGCCAGGGCGAGGAGAAAAACGGAGAAGGCGTCTTCGGCCTGCGCCGCGCACTCCAGGAAGCAGGAGCTCAATCGGTGCTGATGTCCCTCTGGTCCGTGCCTGACAAGGAGACTCTCCAGCTGATGCAGCGTTTCTACGCCAAGTGGCTAGCCGGAATGGAGATGCACCAGGCCCTGCGCGACGCCCAGATAGAGATGCGCGAGCAGGTCAGGCAGACCCACGACGGCAAAGACCTGCCTTACTACTGGGGTGCGTTCGTCCTGATTGGCCGCTGAGCGGGACAAAAAACGGGCCCCATCCCCAATAAGGCGCATTTCGCCATCAACGCCGCGCCCAGCCTCTGGTCTCGACCCCAAAGCATCTAGAATTGTCGTACGTCGTATCAGCCTTCACGAGATTGTCGAGGAACCCAAACCCATGAGCACTGCCGCCCAGCGCACCCACGAACAGAAACTCGATCTCCTCGCCGAGGTCGCCGTGCGCGTCGGCCTGGGCCTCCGCGAGGGCCAGGAGCTGCTGATGACCGCATCGCTCGACTCGGTCCCGCTGGCACGCCGCATCACTGAGCAGGCCTATCGCGCCGGCGCTTCGCTCGTCACTACCCTCTATACCGACGACGAAGCCGCGCTGATGCGCTACCGCCTGGCGCCAGACGCAAGCTTCGACTACGCCGCCAAGTGGCTCTACGACGGCATGGGCGCGGCCTTCAAGAGCGGCTCCGCGCGCCTGGCCATCACCGGCGGCAATCCCACCCTGCTCTCCAACGAAGACCCGGACAAGGTGGGCCGCGCCAACCGCGCCGTCTCCAAAGCTTACCGCCCCGCGCTTGAGCTTATTACCCGCCACGAGATCAACTGGACCATCGTCGCCGGAGCCACGCCGGCCTGGGCCGCATCCATGTTTCCGGACGACTCCGCAGACGTTGCATTCGCGAAGCTCTGGGAAGCCATCTTCCAGACCACTCGCATCAACACAGACGACCCGGTCGCCGCCTGGAAGACCCACGACGCCGGCCTGCAGAAGCGCGCCGCCCTCTTGAACGAGAAGCGCTACGCCGCGCTCCAGTACCGCGGTCCCGGCACCGACTTTCGCCTCGGCCTGGCTGACGATCATCTCTGGCTGGGCGGAGGCACGCACGCCGGCAACGGCCTCTACTGCATCCCCAACATGCCCACCGAAGAGGTCTTCACCACCCCCCACAAAGACCGCGCCGATGGCACCGTGACCGCCACCAAGCCGCTCTCCCACCAGGGCACCATGATTGAAGGCATCCAGGTCCGCTTCGAACACGGCCGCATCGTGGAAGCCCGCGCCACCCGCGGCCAGGAAGTCCTCCAGCGCCTCATCGATACCGACGACGGCGCCCGCCGCCTGGGCGAAGTGGCACTGGTGCCTCACTCCTCGCCCATCGCCGCCAGTGGCATGCTCTTCCTCAACACGATCTTCGATGAAAACGCCGCCTCGCACATCGCTTTAGGTCAGGCCTACACCAGCTGCCTGCGCGACGGCGATAAGCTGACTCCGGAGCAACTGGCTGCCAAAGGCGCGAACGACAGCCTCATCCACGTC
>Ga0302279_10007402_pt1 | contig 11236 bp, 6 predicted proteins | sample III_Bog_N3_3_FD_194541 | JGI IMG/M metagenome (GOLD analysis project Ga0302279, IMG submission 194541) | Peat permafrost microbial communities from Stordalen Mire near Abisko, Sweden - III_Bog_N3_3 | ecosystem: Environmental > Terrestrial > Soil > Wetlands > Peat | place: Sweden: Abisko...
GCTGTAGGAGCTGAGGTAATTCTCCGCCACCGACTGCTTCCATGCCGCCCCCCAGCTCGGCGTTCCCGGTGGGGTGAGCGTGCCCAGAATGGGCCGCCCGCCGGTTTGCGACGCGCCCATAAAGCCACCACCGACGAAGCCCAGCCCGGAATGGTCAAAATTGTCGCCGTTGAAGTCGTCAATCAGCATGCCGATCGCACCGGATGCGACGAAGGGGTTGAAGTTCTTATCGGCGAAGAACGCATCCACGCCTGAGGTGGTTTGATAGGAGTAATTGCGACCAATCACGCCCTGGTTGGTCCGCGGGTCATACGGCGTCCCGATGCCAGACAGCAGCAGCAGGCGCACGTTGAAAATCTGGAATGCGCAGAGCAGCACGATATCGGCGGGCTGCTCCCACTCCTCACCCGCCGCATCGATGTAGGTCACGCCTGTGGCACGCTTGCCGGTGCTGTCGGTGTTGATGCGGGTCACCTCGCATTGCGTGCGCGCGGTGAAATTCGGGCTGCGCGCCAGCACCGGCAGAATGGTGGTCTGCGGGCTGGCCTTGGAGTAATTGCCGCAGCCAAACCACTCGCAAAATCCGCAATAGGTGCATGGCCCCAGCTTCACGCCCAGCGGGTTGGTGTAGGGCTGCGACATGTTGCCCGATGGCTGCGGAAACGGATGATAGCCACTGTCACGCGCCGCAGCGGCGAACAGGGTTGGCGCATAGGGTTGCTGCATCGGTGGCGTGGGGTAGCCGCGCGCCCGCCTGCCCTCGAAGGGATTGCCTCCCGGCTGAATCTTGCCCGCGATATTGCCGGCCAGGCCCGCCGTGCCGCAGAGATACTCAAACCGATCATAAAACGGCTCTAACTCGTCATACGACACGTCCCAATCCTGGATGGTCATGTCGGCTGGAAGGGAAGCCGCGCCATAGCGCTCGGTGAGATGCGAGCGCAGGCGGAAATCGGTGGGATTGAAGCGCCAGGTTTGGCCGTTCCAATGCACGCCGCCACCGCCAACTCCGTTGGGCGGCATGAACGAGCCCCAGGTGCGGATCGGCAGCGCGGTTTGCGTGGCGTTGTTTCGAAACGTCAGCGTCTCCTGCGCCGGTGTCAGGAACAGGCCGTGGCGGATGTGAAAGCGCAGTTCGTCTTGCGCGAAGGTGGTGGGAAAATCCGTGGCGGTGCTGCGCCACGCCCCACGCTCAATCACCACCACACGCTGACCGGCTTGCGTCAATTCCTGGGCCAGGATTGATCCGGTCCAGCCGAGGCCGATGATCACCACGTCGGTTGCCGGCAACAGGCGGGCCATCAGGTGGCACTCCCCGACAGACCGACCGGCGGCTTCGGGTAACGCTCATTATGGCGGCCCACCCAGTCGCTGTAGTCGTAATGGGCTCCGGGAAAGCCGATCATCTTCCAGGCCACCATGCCGCGATTGCCGCCATAGATCGGGTCGGCAAAGAAACCCTCTTTGGTGTTTTGCAGCAGCACTTCAAAAAACGCGTGGCCATTGGAGCCGTTGAGCACCAGGTTGCTGCTCTCCATGCGCTTGATAATCGCGATCTGGTGCTCTTGCGGAATCTCGCGAAACGCCTTGCCAGCAAAGGCATCGCGGCTGTGCTGATCGAGGGCTGCGAGGGCTTGGCGATAGCGCACCGCCGGAGTGAGCGCCGATTGCGGCCCCTGGCCGGGCAATCCGTCGGCAAACGGCGGGCGCATATAGAGGGCAGTGGCACTGCCATATGGCCCGGCGAGTTGCCGGTCGATGAACACCGCAACACCAGCATCCTTGCCACCCGGCGTGATGGGATCGGGCGGGATCAGCCGATCAACCAGCACCTCAACCAAGGCGGCTTCCTCTGGCGTGAAGAATAGCCAGCCACCCGGCGCCACCTGCACAGGCGTTGCTGTCGCAGTGTCGGTGACGGGGCCGGCAAGGTTGCTGACCGAACATCCGCCAACAATCGAGGCGGCCATGATCACCGCGCACGAACCAAGCAGATGTCGTCTTGTGGCGGAAAGGCGCGCAGGAGGCTGGGGCATTATGGTTCCAACTCCAAAGCAGCGATGCTTGCCTGTTTCTCTGCAACGATGAGGCGCGGCGCATAATGAGCTTAGGTGATCATTCAGGTGCCACGCCCGACAGGAATAGCATCGGAATATACGTAGTGATCAGACGATGCGTGAAACATCAGAAAATCATTCAGAATATAAAATCAATATTTTGTATTGTGGCGGATTTAATCAGTATCTGGCCGCACGCAAAACTGCTGATGGCTGAATAGATCATGTTGGTCTGTTATTCGACGTGAGGCAACGACGCCGATCGGCATGGCAAGTAGTTGATTTTTCGGAGCCTGCCGGCGTCTCGCGCCGACGCTGATCCACATCCTGCCGCTTGCCTTCGCTCTTTTGGAGTCTCGGTGGGTATAATCCGAGGCTGCAACCTGGCTCGCCAGCGCAATAGCGTCCGCCATGCCCCAGTAAATCCGCCGCGCGGCTGAATATGTGCCGCCGTCCTGTCGGCCGTCGTCGCCGCAAAGGAGTCAGCATCAGCGATCCCGTCCCCCCGCCGAAACCCGGCCGCCGTGCCTTGCAGATCGTGGCCGGGCTTGTTCTGGTGTCTGTTGCGGTCGCGCTTTTGTGGGACTGGAACTGGTTCCGCGGACTTGTGGAGGCGCGCGCCACGGTGGAGATTGGCCGCCCGGTGCAGATCGGCCGGCTTGAGGTGCATCTGGGCCGCGTCACAAGGGTCGTGCTGCATGATGTGCGCATTGCCAACCCGCCGGGGTTTGTCCCGGACGCCGCCGAATTCCTGGTGATGCCGACGCTGACGGTGGATTTCGCCGCCGAGACCTATCTGCGCACCCGCAAGCTCGCGCTGCCGCTGGTGCAGGCGGACGCGCCGGTGATTTCCATGCTCCAGGCGCCGGACGGCGGCAACAACTGGACCATCGCCGCGCCCGCGCTTCCGGCGGATGGCCAGGCGGCGGCTTCCGACGTCGCCATCGGCGATGTGGTGATTAACGACGGGCAGGGCCGGCTCTCGGCACCGCTGGCCGGCACCGATATGGCGATGAGTATCGCCACCGGCGACAGCGAACCGCGCAGCATCACCATCGACGCCAAAGGCACCCACGCGCATCAACCGATCACCGCCCATCTCGTTGGCGGCGCATTGCTGTCGCTGCGCGATGCCGCGCCGTATCCGATCGCGCTGGAACTGGCGAACGGGGACACCAAGGTCAGCCTGAAAGGCACGCTGCGCGACCCACTGGCGCTGGCGGGGGCGGATATCAACCTGGTGATCGCCGGGCAGGACATGGCGGCGCTGTCTTTGCTCACCGGCATTCCAATCCCGAAAACACCGCCCTACCGGGTCGCCGGCAAGCTGGATTTCGGCGAAGGGCTGATCAAGTTCAGCAACATCGTCGGCCGCGTCGGCAGCAGCGACCTCGCCGGCGCTCTCGCCGTCGACCCCAGGCCGGCGCGCCCGGTGCTGACCGGCAGCCTGATGTCGAAATCCGTCGACATGCAGGATCTCGGCGGCTTCGTGGGCTCCACGCCCGGGCGCACCACCACGCCGGGGCAGACGCCGGGGCAGGCGGCGCTGGTACGCCGCGCCGAAGCCAGCCCGCAACTGCTGCCCAACACGCCGATCGGGATCCCTGGCCTGCGTTTGGCCGACGTCCACATCACCTATCGCGGCGAGCACATCATCGGCCAGAACATCCCGTTCGACTCGCTGGAGGTCAAGCTCGACATCGAGGACGGGCACATCCATTTGGAACCCGCGCGGATCACCGTCGGTGGCGGCCAGGTGACGGCGATTGTCGACCTTGACCCGAACGGCGACACGCTGGCCGCCGCGTTTGACGGGAAGATCGAACATATCGACATCGGCCGTGTGCTGAAATCGTCCGGCCTCGGCTCCGGGCGTGGGGTGATCGACGGCAACATCAAGCTGAAGGGCAGCGGCAATTCGCTGGCCGCCATCGTCGGCCACGGCGACGGTAGCCTGTCGCTGAACATGTCCCGCGCCGGCGACGTCAATTCCGTGCTGCTCGATCTGTCTGGCCTGCAACTCGGCCGCGCCGTGCTCTCCGCCCTCGGGATTCCCGACAAGGAGGCGCTGCGCTGCATCATCGTCGAGGCGCCGATGCGCCAGGGCGTGGCGACGACGACACGGCTGGTGATCGATACAAGCGAGCATATCGTCACCGGCAGCGCGCGGGCCGATTTCGGGCGCGAGGTGTTGGACATGCGTCTGCGCACCGACGCCAAGCATTTTACCATCGGTTCACTGAGCACACCGATCCGGATCGCCGGGCCGTTCAAAAATCTCAGCGTCAGCCCGGAGGCCGGCGAACTCGCGGTACGCGGCGGCGCGGCCGTGGGCCTCGGTCTGCTGTTCCCGCCGGCCGCCCTGCTGCCCACCATCCAGTTCGGGGTCGGCGAAACCTCGCCATGCCAGACGCCGCGGAAGTGAGCGTGTCAGACGGCTTTTGCCGCAGCGACCACGTCTGCCCCGCCTCGCGCCTGCTCCAGGCAGGCTGTCACTGCCCCGCGCAGCGATGCCGCATAGCGGTCGGCGGCAATGGCAACGCGCAGGCGGTCGTCCCCCAAGACCTCGGTGGGCAATAAGCCGACCAGGATGGTCGCCGTGGGCAGGTGACTGCGCAGGCGACGCACGGTGTAGCGCAGGTGCGAGGGAGTGCCGCTAATGCTGGCATAGCACAGGCATACCATCATCACGCCCTCCAGGTCGACGGAGGCGAGAGCAGCGCCTGACCCGACGACCGCGTGCGGCGCCACGCGGGCACCCAGCCCGTGCTTGCCGAGCAGTTGGGCGAGCATGGCCGAAGCGGACCCATCCAGGGGGCCGCGGCCGGCGACGCACAGCACCGCCGAGGGTGCGCGCCAGGCGGGCGGCAAGGTTTCTGGCCCGGGCGCCGCGTCGCTCTCAGGAGCGGGCGACTTCGCCAGCTTCTGCTGATCGCGCGACGGCCCTGCCTTACTGCTGTCCGCGGCCCGAGGGGCGGGATCGCTGTCGTCGTGGTCGGACAACTCGCCCAGCAGGTCTTCGACGCCGCCCCTGATTCGCGCGATCTGATCCTCGGTCAGCACGTCGCGCTCGATGTCGAGAGCGGCCAGTTGCAGTCCCGGGATTGCGATCTCGTCGTAATAGGAGGACAGCGAGCGGTCCTTGAGCAGTTGTTCCGCGTAGTCCTGCACCTCGTCCAGATGCCCAGCGAGCATGCCGTTGTAGAAGCTCTCGACAGGCGTCAACGCCGGCTGGTCACCGAGCAGCACGTCGAGGAATTCCAGCCGATCCACATGCCGACCCAGGACCACCAGGCACAGCGTTAGCGGCATCGACAGGATCAACCCGATCGGACCCCATAGCCAGCCCCAGAAAATCGCCGCGACCACCACCGAGACCGGCGACAGCCCGGTGCTGTGGCCATACACGAGCGGCTCCACGACTTCGCCCATGATCACCTCGCTGACCAGGAACAGCGCGCCGGTCCACGCCATCAGCGACCAGCCTGGATCGACCGCCGCCGCCAGCGCCAGTGGCAGGGAGGCGGAGAGGAAGGAACCGACATAGGGCAGGAAGCGCATCAGTACGGCGACGATGCCCCACAGTACCGGGCTCGGCACACCGATCAGAAGCAGACCCAGGCCGATCACGCAGCCGAAGGCGGTGTTGAGCGCCAACTGGGTCAGGAAATACCGGCTCAGCCGGCGGGCGGCGTCATCCGTCGCCATCATGGTGCGGTGGAGGTCGCGGGCGCCAAACAAGCGGATCAACCGGTCGCGCAGGTCCTCCCGCTGCAGCAGGATGAAGATCGCGACCACGAACACGATACCGGTGGTGGCGAGCGGCGAGAGCACCGGAGAGAGAATGCGCTGTGCCATCTCGGTCGGTGAGGGAGGCGGCTGGCGGACTTCCACCAGGATCGGCGTGGGTGGGGCGTTGGTCGCTGCGGCGGGGCCGGCGGAGGTCGGCTGGCCGTCCGTCGCGACGTTACCGGTCTTGGCGCTTTCGGCTGGGATACGGCTGGCGCGCTCGATCTGGCGTGCCAGCCGATTGATCTGCTCGGACAGGCGACCCACCGTAACACCCTGCACGGACTGGACCTTGTCCTGGATCGTGCTCGCATAGCGCGGGATGTCGCTGGCAAGACCGGCGACCTGGGCGCCGATCACGCCGCCGAGACCGAGGATGATGCCGAGGGCAAGCAGCACGGTGATGAGGACGGAGGGCACCCGCCCCAGCCTGATCCGGCGCAGCAGGTCCACCAGCGGCGCGAGCACAAAGGACAGCAGCATCGCAAGAGTGATCGGGATCAGCACATCGCGGGCGATGGACAGCGCGGCCACGATCACCACGCCGGTGGCAAGCGTCATCAGCCCCGCCGTGCCGGGCGTCTTGGCCGGCACGACCGGGATTCTTGACAGGGGCGGTAGAAGTGGAAGGTCCGGCATGGATGGAGACTCTCCAGAAAAGGTCGAGTGCTGATCTTCTCATGCGTAAATTTCGGCCAGGTTGAGCAGTCGGTAGGGCATGGGCGTGGTCCGAACGTTAGTCCAGGTCGAGGAGACCCCGAACCTGTCCTGGCGTAAACTCATTTGCCCTTCAGTCTGGCCGTTCGACCAGGGTTGCGTCAGTGCGGCGTGCACGGCGGCGCGATCCTGAACAATGCCCTTTGCTGGCAATCGGCGCTTGGTCACATGCCGGCGAGTGGCTGCTGACCGCACTGGCCTACAACTGCAGGAGGATCAACCACCTGCGGGCCGCGTGCGCAGGCAAAATTCAGCAGACACATTATGAACCAAGTGGTGAATCCGACAGTCTAACCCGCTCTCGGGGTATAGGCGCGCAGGAACACGTCCGTCCCGCGGCGCACACGGCGGTCGATCTCCTCGGACGACACCAGATCTACCACGCCACAGCCATGGTCCGGCTTCAGCCCGCCTTCCCACAGGCTGAACAGGTCCTGTGCCGCCAGCAGCGGATCGTCGACCTCAAGCTGACCGCTCTCGGCTGCGGTGGCGATCATGGCGATGAGCAGTGGCTTCACCCGCCCCGGGCCCGCGGCGTGAAAGCGTTCGGTCAGCGCCTGGTTGCTCCTGAGCGCCATCGGCAGCATCTGCGACAGGCCGATCACGTCGGGGCCGAGGATGATCGACATGAAGCCGATGCCGATGCAAACCATCCGCTCCCGCAGCGAGGCGTCGTCGCGGTCGGACGCGCCGAAGGCCGCGACCATGCGGTCGGAGACCGAGGTGACGATCATCTCGAACAGCGTCTCCTTGTCCTCGAAGTGGCTGTAGACCGTCATCTTCGACACGCCGGCCTGCGTTGCCACCGCTTCCATCGTCACCATGTCGTAGGGGGTGCTGGTGAACAGCTGCACGGCGGCGGTCAGGATTGCCTGGCGCTTGGCCTGATCCTTCGGGCGACCAACCCTGCTTCGCGAAACCGTCATCGCCCCCCGCAATTTTTTCTCCGTCAATTCCTGGACTAATCCGTCCACTATATCATATACGAGACCAGTCAGTCCAGGAATCGATCGATTTGGCTCAGATCTCTCATCGTTTGGCGCCGGCGAGGCTGCCTTTGCTGCTGCCATTCCTGGCGGTCGGCTGCACGCTCGGCCCGAACTATCAGGCCCCGGCCGCGCCCGAAGTGTCCAGCCTGACCGAAAAAGCCTTGCCCGCCCAGACCGCCGCCGCCGCCACCCAGGGCGGCGAGGCGCAGCGCTTTGAGGCCGTCCGCGACATCCCCGGAGACTGGTGGGCAGCGTTCCAGTCCCCTGAAATCAACGCCCTCGTCACCCGCGCCTTGCAGGCCAACCCGGACGTAGCAGCCGCCCAGGCAACCCTGCGCGAGGCGCGGCAGAACCTGCGCGCCGAGCAGGGCACGCAGCTGCCGCAGGTCAGCGCCACCGCCTCGGCCGAACGTCAGCGCGAGTCGCTGGGGGCGGTCGGCTTCGGCAAGGGCTCGGAGACGTTTTCCTCCATCAACGGCTCACTCGGCATCTCCTACACGCTCGACACCTTCGGCGGCATCCGCCGTCAGGTCGAGCAACTCGGCGCCCAGGTCGCCTATCAGCGCTACGAGCTGGAGGCGACCGACCTGACGCTGACCGCCAATGTCGTCTCGACCGCCATCGCCACAGCCGCGCTGCAGGCGCAGGTCGACACCACCAAAGACATCATCCGCGCCTACTCGGACGCGCTCTCCGTCACCCAGCAGCGCTTCGCCCTCGGCGGCGTCAGCAAGGTCGACGTGTTGCAACAGCAGGCGCAGCGAGATGCCGAGGCCGCGACGCTGCCGGGCCTGCAAAAGCAGCTGGCCCAGAGCCGCAACCAGCTCGCCGTCTATCTCGGACGCAGGCCCGGCGACGCCGATCTGCCCAGCCTCGATCTCGCCAAGCTGACCCTGCCGCGCGAAATCCCATTGTCGCTGCCCTCGAAGCTGGTGGAGCAGCGGCCAGACATCCAGGCCTCCGCCGCTTTGGTGCACGCCGCCACCGCCCAGGTCGGCGTCGCCACCGCCAATTTGCTGCCGCAGATCTCGCTGTCCGCCAGCTACGGTCGCGCCGGCAGCAGTGGTGCGAACCTGTTCACCCCCGAGGGCATTGTCTGGACCCTTGCCGGCAACCTCGCCCAGCCGATCTTTGACGGCGGCACGCTGCGGGCCAAGAAGAGCTCTGCCGAGGCAGCGCTCGATGTCGCGGCGGCGCAGTACAGCAGCACCGTCAACGTCGCCTTCCAGAATGTCGCAGACGCGCTGGTGGCGATCGAGCACGACGCCGAAACCTTGCAGGCCGCCCTGCAGGCCGAGCAGACGGCACAGGCCAGCCTGGACGTTGCGCAGGGCCAGTATCGCACCGGCGGCGGCACCTATCTCAACGTGCTCACCGCGCAGCAGGCCGAGCAGTCCGCCCGCCTCAATCTCGTTACCGCCCGTGCCGCCCGCTTCACCGACACCGTCGCGCTGTTTCAGGCGCTCGGCGGCGGCTGGTGGAACCGCCAGGACGTCGCACAAACAGCCCAATGCTGCGGAGTTGCCCCATGAACTCACCCACAATTGAGACCACCGAGCGCACCGCTGTCGTCGCCCCGAAAGCGCCGCGGCGGCCACGGGTTTGGCTGCGACTGATCCTGATGCTGCTGTTCGTGGGGCTGATCGGCGGCGGCCTGCTGTACTTCCACCACTTCAAGGCCGGCATCCTCAAGCAGGTCACCGCCAGCATCCAGTCTGAGGTGCCGACGGTGGCAACAGGCCCGGCGGTTATGGCGCCGTGGCAGAGCACGGTCACGGCCGTCGGCTCGCTCCGCGCCTCCAGCGGTGCCGATCTCGCAGCCGAACTCGCCGGCGTGGTCGACCAGATCCATTTCGAGTCCGGCCAGACTGTCGCGGCCGGCACGGTGCTGCTGCGCCTGCGCGCCAACGATGACGACGCCAAGCTGAAGCAGTTGCAGGCCACCGCCGATCTCGACCAGATCACCTACGAGCGCGATCAGCGCCAGTTGCGCGTGCAGGGCGTGGCCCAGGCGACCGTCGATACCGATCTCGGCACGTTGAAGGCGGCGCGCGCCCAGGTGGCGGCCCAGCAGGCGGTGATGGACGAAAAGATCGTCCGCGCTCCCTTCGCCGGCAGGCTCGGCGTGCGCCAGGTCGACCTCGGCCAATACATCGCTGCCGGCACCGCCATCGTGACGTTGCAGGCGCTCGATCCGATGTTCGTCGATTTCTATCTGCCGCAGCAGGCGCTCGGCCAGATCGCCGATGGCCAAAGCGTCGAAGTCAACGTGGACGCCTATCCCGGCCGCCCCTTCGCCGGCAAGGTCACGGCGCTGAATTCCAAGGTCGACGCCACCAGCCGCATGCTGCAGGTGCGCGCCAGTGTGGCCAATCCGGATGGCGCCTTGCTACCGGGCATGTTCGCCACCGTCTCGGTCACGACGGGTGCTCCGCGCCAGCTCGTCACCATTCCGCTAGCGGCCGTCGCCTACAATCCCTACGGCAGCCTCGTCTACCTGGTGCAGAGCGGCCAAGATACCGCCGGCCACGCCCAGCTTGCGGTGCGCCAGCAATTCGTCACCACCGGGCCCACCCGCGGTGACCAGGTCAGCATTCTCAAGGGCGTTGCCGCAGGGGACACCGTGGTGACCGCAGGCCAGATGAAGCTGCACAACGGCAGCACGATCAAGGTCGATAACACGGTGCAGGTGCTCAACGACCCCGCGCCCAAGCCCCAAGACAACTGAGCGGACCCCACAAGATGACATTCACCGACATCTTCATCCGCCGCCCGGTGCTGGCTACCGTGATCAGCCTGATGATCCTGGTGGTCGGCGGCAAGGCGTTCACCTCACTGGCGGTGCTGGAATACCCCAAGACCGAGAACGCCGTCGTCACCATCACCACGACGTATTACGGCGCCGATCCGCAGACCGTCGCCGGCTTCGTCACCACGCCGCTGGAGAACGCCATCGCCCAGGCCAACGGCATCGACACGATGACCTCGGCCAGCATCTCCAGCGTCAGCACGATCACCGCCAACCTCCTGCTGAACTACGATGCAGACAAGGCGATGACCGAGATCAACGCCAAGATCAACTCGGTGCTGAACCAGTTGCCCACCGGCGTGCAGCAGCCGGCGATGACGGTGAAGATCGGCCAATCGCTTGACGCGCTCATCATCGGCTTCTCCAGCGATGAGCTGACGCCGAACCAGATCACCGACTATCTCGTGCGCAACGTGCAGCCGCAGCTGCAATCGGTGCAGGGCGTGCAGACGGCGGAACTGCTCGGCGGCCAGAACCTTGCTTTGCGCGCCTGGCTCGATCCGGAGAAGCTGGCGGCCTATGGGCTGACCGCGACGGACGTCACCACAGCACTTGCCGCCAACAGCACCATCGCCGGCCTCGGCACCACCAAGGGCCAGATGGTGCAGTTCAACCTGACCGCCTCGACCGATCTGCACTCGGTCTCCGAATTCCGAAACCTGATCATCAAGCAGGTTAACGGCGGCGTGGTCCGCCTCGGCGATGTCGCGCATGTCACGCTGGGGGCGGATGACTACGAATCCGGCGTGTCGTTCAACGGCAATCGCGGTGTCTATATCGGCATCCAGATCGTGCCGTCAGCCAGCCTGCTGTCGGTGATCGACGCCGTGAAGGCGACGTTCCCCGCTATCCAGAAGCAGTTGCCCGGCGGCATC
>Ga0302279_10007403_pt1 | contig 11236 bp, 6 predicted proteins | sample III_Bog_N3_3_FD_194541 | JGI IMG/M metagenome (GOLD analysis project Ga0302279, IMG submission 194541) | Peat permafrost microbial communities from Stordalen Mire near Abisko, Sweden - III_Bog_N3_3 | ecosystem: Environmental > Terrestrial > Soil > Wetlands > Peat | place: Sweden: Abisko...
CCGACGGTGCCTCGGCCGTGCCGCCGACGCTGACCGCCAACAGGCCGCTGCTGCCGACGCTGGCGCCGCTGTCCAGCCCGCCGCCGCTGACCGTCTCGGTGCCGCCGCTGCCGAGCGCGGTCGCGGTCGCGGTGCCGCCGGCATGGATGTCCAGCGTGCTCCCGTCGATCACCGTGGTGCTGATCGCGCTGCCGCCGCCAGAGATGTCGGCCATCCCGCCGAAGCTCAGCAGCGTGCCACTGGCGGTGCCGTAGATCTGGCCGCTGCCGGCATAGGTGAAACTCGCGGCGTCGGCGATGCCGCCGGCGAAGACGGTCACCACCGCATCGTCGCGCACCAGGATGGCGCTGACGGTGCCGCCGGACTCGACGGTGATCTGCTGCTGGTAGCCCGACAGCGTGACGCTGCTGACCGTGCTGCCGGCCGAGACGACCTCGTTGCCCAGCGTGATCTCGGTGCCGCCGCTGCCGTCGCTCTGCAACTGGAACTGCTCGAAGGCGAAGCTTTGCGAAGGGTCGAAATTCAGCACGTAGGCATGGCCGCCCTCGCGCACGGTGAGCACGTTGCCGCTGCCGAGGCTGGCGCTGCCGGTGCTGTCGTAGGCGACGTTCAGCAGGTCGACGGCGTTGTCATAACCCAGGCCGACGGAATCGTAGCCGCTGATGATGGCGGTCGGCATGGCGGTGCCGCCGATCTCCAGCGTGCCGCCGGCCGGATACGGCGTGCCGGCGTAGACATAGGCGAATTCCAGCAGCGCGCCGCTGGCGGCAGCCCCCGAACCGAGCACGGCGATGCCGCCCTGGATATCCAGCGTGCCGCCGGCGGCGACCGAGGCGACCGCCGCGGTGCCGCTCGACAGGACGATGACGTCATCGCCCGACGCGACGGCGCCGACATCGATGCTTTGACCCGCACTGACAATGGTGGCCGACATGAGGGCGAAGCTCCACTTCCGGGCGGGTGACCGACGGTCGGAGCATAGCCGAAGTCTTTCCCGCCGGCGAACGGCACGACGCCGCCGCCGATATCGCCGCCGGCGACAGTCGTGGCAGATCGTGCTGCCGCAACCTGGACAAACCGGTTTGCCGTCCGTGTCAGGCCAACGCAGGCGCAGGAACACATTCTCCACGCCGCGATCGGACACGCGCATGATCTTGGCGGCGCTCAGCGAACGTACCGCCGCCGCAAGCCGGAAATGCTGCGCCATGCCCGTCCGCCGCAACAGAAACCAAACAGCGCCGTCTCGGCAGGACCATTACCGAAGTACAACCCGAATTTCGCCGGTAGCGGTTGCTACATAAGGCCGGGCATTGCCACTCCGCACGGAGCTCCGCGACGAATTGTTGCAGCCCGCTCCCTGCCGCCCGGACGGCGAGACGCGCGCTTGGCCGCATGCGGGCTGGCGCGCCAGCAGGGGTGTCGGTCCGCGGGGTCGGGTTGGTCGGCACTGGGCGCGGGGCATGACGCGGTTTCGGCAGGCCTCGACGCGAATGGCCATGCGGTGGCTGTCGATGGCCGCGGGTGTCAGGCGGCCCGCGTCGGAAATCCGCAGACCGGCGGCGTAGCAAATGGTCAGGATGACGCGGTGAACCGCACGAGCCTCGGGGCACAGATCGTGTCGGCTATTTCAGGAAACTACGCCACCAATGCTTCGATTGGTTGGGCCGATTCATGAGAACGGATCAGGTTTAGTCCAATGACGGCCACTCGGCGCAGATCCGGAACGCGGAGCATCTGCCGATAGCGCGCTCCGCTGTCGCGGCGGCTGGCGTTACCGCATCCTGAGGATTGTCACGCGGTCGCTGGCGGGATCGGTGCTTTGGCGCAACTCGCCCACGGCGCTCACTTTGACCGCAGGCGCACCGTTACCCCAGGCGTTGCGGATGAAAGTGACCACGTCGGCGATCTGTTGATTGGTCAGTTGCGCGCGGTATTGCGGCATCCGGTATGGGGCGGGGCTGCCCTGGACGACCAGCGGGGCGGAGCCGTTCAGCACGATGTTGATCAGCGACGCGGGATCGGCGTCCAGAACGGTTGGGTTGTCGGCGAGCGCAGGCAGATAGGGCGGTGCCGCTCCGCCGGTTTCCTTGTGGCAGGACTGGCACTGGCCGGCATAGATCGCAGCACCTGGAGTCTGGTCTATTTCGTCCAACAGCGCCTTTGCCGTGGCGTCGTCGTGGACCGGCGCGTTTTCCGCGGCGCTGGCCGGCAGCGAGGCCAGAAAGACGGCGATGCTGGTAAGGTCGTCGTCGGTCAGAAACGGCGTGCTGTTGTTGATCACGTCGCGCATCGAGCCATAGGCGGAACCGTGCCGGTTGTGGCCGGTCTTGAGGAAATCGACGATCTCGGCCTGCGACCAGCCGCCCAGCCCGGTGGCGCGGTTCTGGCGCAGGCTTGAGGCGTACCAGCCATCAATATTGGCGCCGGACAGGAAGGTCGGGCTGTTGGCATCGAGCGATTCTTCCTGAGCAGCCCAGCCGCGCGCGGTGTGGCAGGCGCCGCAATGGCCGAGACCTTCGACCAGATAGGCGCCGCGGTTCCACTGCGCGTCCTGTTGCGGGTTGGCGGTGAAGCCGGTCTTGCCGACAAACAGCGCGTTCCAGAGCGCCAGTGGCCAGCGCGGGCTGAGATAGACGGGAATGTCGTTGGATGGGTTCGCCTGATGCACCGGCGGCACCGCCCGCATGAAATAGTCGTAGAGCGCCTGCACATCCGCGTCGGTCATTTTGGCGTAGGAGGGATAGGGCATCGCCGGATACAGGTGGCGGCCGTCCTTCGTCACGCCGGCGCGCACGGCGCGGTCGAAATCCCGAACCGTGTAGGTGCCGATGCCGGTTTCGATGTCCGGCGTGATGTTGGTGGCGAAAATGACGCCAACCGGCGTTCGCATTTTCAGCCCGCCGGCGAAGGCCTTCCCGCCCGGCACCGAGTGGCAGGCCACGCAATCGCCGGCGCGCGCCAGATATTCGCCGCTCGCGGTGGCCTCGGCACGGGTTTGCGCCTGCGCGGCGAAGGCAAACAGCAGGCTGGCCAGCAGGACCGCCAGCACGGGCATCCGCATCATGGCACGATCCCCCACAACGGTGCAGCCCGCGCGCCGGCTCAGGCCGAGGCGGACAGGTCGTGATCCTTCAGCGGCAGGCTGCGAATGCGCTTGCCCGTGGCGGCGAAGATGGCATTGACGAGTGCCGGCAGCGCGGGCGGCAGAGCCGGTTCGCCAAGGCCGGTCGGCGGATGGTCGGTCACCAGGAAATGCACCTCCACCGGCGGCGCCTGGCGCATGCGCAGTGGCAACACGCTGTCGAAATTGCCCTCCACCACGCGTCCGCGCTCAATGGTCAGCCCCTGGCCCAAGGCTTGGCTGATGCCGTCGAGCGCGGAGCCTTGCGCCTGATTTTCCGCGTTGAGCGGATTGATGATCTGGCTGCCGATGTCCCCCGCGACCCAGACCTTGTCGACCGCGATCTCGCCGGCGCTGCTGACCGTGGCCTGCACCACCTCGGCGAAATAGCCGAGATGGCTGAAGTAGTACGCCAGCCCCATGCCGGTGCCGTGCGGCAGGGATTGCTTGCCCCAGCCGGATTTCTCCGCCACCAGATCGATCACGCCGCGCATCCGGCCAGTGTCGAAGCCCGGGCCCTGGCGCGGCCCGGGCGGGTCGGGCAGCAGGCGCGGGGCGCCGAGGATGGTGTGCGCGAACTGAACCGGGTCCACGCCCGCTTCATGCGCCAGTTCGTCCAGGAAGGACTGGAAAGCGAAGCCCAGGCCGTTGGAGCGCGGCGCGCGCATCGGGCCGGTGGGCGCGCGCAGCGGAATCATCGAGGTGCCGAAGTCGAGATGCTCGACCATGCGCGCGGGGTATTCGGCCGGCGTCATCTCCGCCGAGGCGGCAACCGCACCGTCCTGGCTGAAGGTGACGAAATGATCGCTGAAGCCGATCAGCTTGCCATCGGCGTCCACGCCGCCCTTGAAGAAGTGAAACCCGGCGGGGCGATAGAAATCGTGCCGCATGTCGTCTTCGCGGGTCCAGAGCAGTTTCACCGGGCCCCCGACGACCTTGGAGATCCAGGCGGCCTCGACCATGTAGTCGTTGCTCAGGCGCCGGCCGAAGCCGCCGCCGGCGCGCACCAGATGCACCGTGATCGCCGCTTCCGGCACGCCAAGCGTCGCCGCGACCAAGGCCGAGCCCGGGGCGGGATTCTGGGTGGGCGCCCAGATCTCGACCTTGCCATCCTGGACATGCGCCGTGCAGTTCTGCGGCTCCAGGCTGGTGTGCGACAGGAACGGATAGCTGTAGGCAGCCTCCAGCACATGCGCTGCCTTGCCGAACGCGGCGTTCGCGTCGCCGTCCCGGCGCAGAATGCTCTCGGGGGCACCTTTGGACATGCGCAGCGCGGTGGCGGCGAAGTCGGTGCTGTTCTGGCCGCCGATATCGCCCTCGTCCCAGATGATCTGTAGCCGCTGGCGGGCGCGATTGGCCTGCCACCAGCTGTCGGCCACCACGGCGACGCCGTCGAGCAGCCCGCGCAGGTCGCTGCCGCCCTTGACCTCGAAGGCCGCCCGCACGCCCGGCAGCTTGCGAATGTCGGCGACATTGGAGCTGACCAGCTTGCCGCCATGCACGTCGCATTTCTGGAACACGGCGTACAGCATGCCCGGCAGGCTGACATCGATGCCGAAGATCGGCTTGCCGGTGACGATGCGCGGCACCTCGATGTTGCGCATCGGCTGGCCGATGATGCGGAAGGTTTTCGGGTCTTTCAGCGTGAGGCTCTTGACGTCCGGCACCGGCATGGCGGCGGCCTGGGTCGCGAGCGCGCCGTACGACAGGCTGCGGCCCGACGGCGCGTGCAGCACCCGGCCCGGCGCGGTTTCGCACTCGGCAGCCGGTACGCTCCATTGCGCTGCGGCGGCGGCGATCAGCATCTGCCGCCCAGCAGCGCCGACCTGGCGCATCGGCAGCCAGTTGCGCGGCGTCGCGGTGCTGCCGCCGGCAACCTGGCCAGGGAAGCGCTTGTCCAGATCGGCCTGCTCGATCTGCACGTCCGACCAATCGGCATCCAGTTCCTCGGCGATCAGCATGGGCAACATCATCTTGACGCCCTGGCCGACCTCGGGATTCTTCGCGGTGATGGTGACCTTGCCGTCCGGCGCGATGCGCAGGTAGGCGTTCAGCGTCGCCGCGTCCATCCCCGGCTCGGCCAGCGTTGCCGCCTTCGCGCGGGTGGGAATGGCGGCCGCGAGCAGCATGCCGCCGCCGACAGCCAGGCTGACCTTGAGGAAGTGTCTGCGCGCCAGCATGCTCAGGTCCTCCCTGCGTCGGCCGCCTGCTTGATGGCCGCCCGGATGCGCGTGTAGGTGGCGCAACGGCAGACATTGCCGCTCATCGCCGCGTTGATGTCGTGATCGGTGGGGGCGGGAATGCGGCTGAGCAGTGCCGCGGCGGACATGATCTGGCCGGCCTGGCAGTAGCCGCATTGCGGCACGTCAAGCGCGATCCAGGCCGCCTGCAGGCTCTGGCCGATCTTGCTCTCGCCGATCGCCTCGATCGTGGTGATGCGGGCAGCGCCGACCGAGGCGATCGGGGTCTGGCACGCGCGGATCGGATGGCCCTCCAGATGCACCGTGCAGGCACCGCATTGCGCAGCGCCGCAGCCGAATTTGGTGCCTTTCAGGTCGAGCGTGTCGCGCAGCACCCAGAGCAGCGGGGTTTCGCCATCGACATCGACGTCGCGCTTTGCGCCGTTGACTTCCAGGATGTACTTCATGGGGAGGAACAACTCCGACAGCCTGCCAGTGGTCGATCTGAGCAGGGACCGCAAGTGCGGCGTAGAACTCTCATTTTGAACGACGGGCTTGCTGCGCCTGCTACGCTCCCGTGCTTGTGGTCTATCAGATAGCGTTCTACCCGATTGATCAACCGCCCAGCCCGTCCGCGGCGGCCTTATCGCGGCGAATTGTGGTCCGGCTGCCGATCTCGCACTTCGCGCACCGCGTCCGCCATCGGGTTGCGGCGCCTGTGCGTCTGCCGCGCCGGCAGCAAGCCGATGCGGTCGGACAGCCTGGTGCTAACGGGGGGCCGCGGCAGCTGCTCGACCATGGCGAGCGGCAGACCGGCCGGGCGCCGGTCTTCCCTCGGACCGGTGGGCCGCCGTGGGCGCGGCAGCAGGCCTGGCACCAGTGTGATCTTGCCGGCGTTCGGCCGCCGGCAAAATCATCCTGAGCAGAGCCGCGCCGCCGCGCCCTGCCGACGGTCAGACCGCCGCGGTGGGCGGCAGGAACACCGTGACCGCCGGCGGCGTGCCCACGAACTTCTCGGCGTCGGCCACCACCGTTTGCGCGGTGTTGCCCTGCGCCAGCTTGGACGTGCCGAGGTCGAACGACAGCACGTTCACGTCGCCCTGCTTGTCCAGCGTGCCGGGCTTGGTCGGTTCGGCAGGGTCATACCAGCCGCCCTCGTAGACCCGCATCACGCCCGGCCGCACGTCCTCCGTGACCTTGATGCCGACCAGGATCTGGCCGCGATCGTTGAACACCCGCGCCACGTCGCCGTCTTTCAGGTTACGGGCGGCGGCGTCGACAGGGTTGATCAGCCCGGGTTCGCGCCCGGCGATGCGGTAGCTCTCGTTCAGCTTGGTGCCGCCGAGTTGCGAATGCAGCCGGCTGTTCGGATGGCAGGCGACGATATGCAGCGGATACTTCGTGGTCGGCCCGCCGAGGCGTTCCGCCGGTTCCATCCAGGTCGGATGCGGCGGGCAGTCGTCGTAGCCCATCTTCTCGATGTTCTTCGAGTAGATCTCGATCAGGCCGGACGGGGTGCCGAGCGGTTGCAGCAGCGGATCTTCGCGGAATTTCGCGTAGCGGACGAAACTCTTGGCCTCGTCCGTGACCGGGAATTCGACGATGCCGTCGCCGTTCCAGAACGTGTCGAAGTCCGGCATCGGCGTCTTCTTCGCCTGCGCCTGCTTCAGCGCATCGTCGTAGAACCCGCGCAGCCAGTCCATCTCGCTCTTGCCTTCGGTGAACTCATGCTCCTTGCCGAGGCGCTTGGCGATGTCGGCGAAGATGTCGTAGTCGTTGCGCGCTTCGAACAGCGGCTCGACGATCTTCTTCATCGCCACGATGGCGATGGCCGAGTAGTCGCCGACGGCGCTGAGGTCGTTGCGCTCGTACGCGGAGGTCGCCGGCAGCACGATGTCGGCGTGGCGCGCCGTCGGCGTCCACACGAAGTCCTGCACGATGAAGGTGTCGAGCGTTTGCCACGCCTCGATCTGCCGGTTGCGCTGCGGATGATGCGCAAACGGGTCGCCGCCGACCCAGTAGGCCAGCTTGCAGGTCGGATAGGTCTCACGCTTGCCGTTGAAGTCGAACTCCTTGCCGGGGTTCATCAGCATGTCGACGACGCGGCCGCACGGGATCGAAGCGGCGCCGCTGGTGGCCAGCCACGCGGCCCCTTCCTTCGGTTTGCCGCCGTCGGTGATGCTGCCGAGCACCGGCGCGGTCGCGGACGGGGCGCCGCCGCTGGCATAGTGGTAGCTGAGGCCGAAGCCGCCGCCGGGCAGGCCGATCTGGCCGAGCATCGCCGCCAGCGTCACCAGCATCCAGTGCGCCTGTTCGCCGTGGTGCATGCGCTGCATGCCCCAGCCGCCGGCGAGCATGGTGCGGCTCTTGGCGAAGCGGCGCGCCAGATCCTTGATCGTGTCGGCCGGGATCGAGCAAATCCTCTCGGCCCAGGCTGCGTCCTTCGGCGTGCCGTCCGCCTTGCCGGTCAGGTAGTCGGCGAACTTGTCGAAGCCCGTCGTGTAGTCCTTGAGGAACTTCGCGTCGTGCAGCTTCTCGGTGTACAGCGTGTGGGCGATGCCGAGCATCAGCGCGACATCGGTCTGCGGCCGCGGCGCGATCCACTCGGCGCCGAAATACGTCACCGTCTCGGTGCGCAGCGGGTCGATGACGATGACCTTCTTGCCGGTCTCCTTGAACGCTTGCAGGCCCGGATAGGCGCCGTGGTCAGCCACCGACCAGGAAATCTGGTTGGTCTTCAGCGGGTCGGCGCCCCAGAACACCAGCAGTTCGGTCTCCTTGACCACCACCGGCCAGACGGTCTGCTGCTCGTAGACCTCCAGCGTGCCCATCACATGCGGCATGATGATCTGGGCCGCACCCGTCGAATAGTCGCCCGACGAACTGACGTAGCTGCCCTTCAGGTTCATCATCCGGCGCATCAGCGTCTGGCAATTGTGCAGCGAACCCGGGCTCATCCAGCCGTACGAGCCGGCGAAGGTGCCAGCCGGGCCATATTTCTGCTCCACGCGCTGCAGTTCCTTGGTGACCAGGTCGAGCGCCTGGTCCCAGGTCACCCGCACGAAATCGCCGTCGCCGCGCGTCTCGACCGAACTGCCCGGGCCTTTCTCCAGCCAGGCGCGGCGTATCATCGGGAATTTGATGCGCGTCGGCGAGTACACTGAATCCATCACGCCCGGAAGCTGGTGGCTGGGATGCGGGTCGTGTTCCCACGGCTTGATGGCGACGAACCGGCCATCTTTGACGGTGGCGTGGAACGCGCCCCAGTGGCTGCCGCTGATCACCTCGCCGTTGGCGGCATTCGCGGCCAGCGCGCCCCGCGCCAACAGCGACGAGCCGAACATCGCCAGCGCGCCGCCGGCGGCACTCAGCTTCAGCAGCGAGCGGCGGTCGAGCGCCGCCGTCCCGTAATTTGCGCCTGTAAAGTTCATTGTTCATCTCCTTGGGACATGGCGTTCGCGCCGGCTCGGCCGGTGCGGATTTCGTGGTCGGCCAGCGCGGCCGCGGCAGCGGCGGCCCCGGCGTAGAAGCCGCTGCGATCATGGGCGGCGCAGGCTTCGGCGAAGGCGTGCAGCCAGCCGTTCAGGCCGTCCGCCAATTCAGCCCGGCACGTGGCCGGCGCGTCCGCATCGGCAAGCACGGCCATGGTCGCCAGTTCGATGGCGATGTGGTCGGCCGGCTCGGCAAGCCCGTCGGCCACGCGCAGGTCGAGATCGGCGAGCAGCGCGCGCATGCGCGCTTCGGCCGGACCGAACAGCCGGCCATTCGGCGTGGTGAACGCCGACTCGTATGGCGGCACGGCCGCCGCACCGCCGGCGCCGGAGAACAGGCGCGTATAGGCGTGCGCCAGCATTGCCACGCCGGGCGGGCCCGGCGGCAACGCGTCCAGCGTCTGCCGCATCCGTCGCAGGCCGGCGGCGACGCCAGGGGACGGCGCGTCCGCCGCGATCTGTTCGATGCCGGTGCGGCTTGCGGCCAGCGCGCTGGCGTCCAGCGGACCCGCGAACACGCCGGCCAGCCAACGCCACACAACGCTGGGTTCGACAGCAAGGTTGATCATTTGGGTGCGGTGTCCTGTGCATGGAGCTGCAGGAATTTCTGCAGGAAGCGCACCTGCTCATCGTCGAGCGAGATGCGCTGACGCATGGCGTTCAGCGTGCCGATCCACTGGTTGGCGAGGAAATGATTGGCCGGCTGCAACGTGTGGCAGGTGCCGCACGCGGCGCCGTACATGGTCTCGCCGTAGGCCCACAGCGTCTGCACGTCGGGCAGCAGCCCGTCCTTGCCGATCCACGCCGTCAGCGTCGCCGGCGACCAGACCTGATCGGTGTCCTTGTCGGTGATGCTGTCGCCCTGCCTGACTTTCTCGACCGCGGGCGGTGCCAGGGCGGCGGCGAAGATGCGCTGGCCTTGCAGCGCGTAGATCATGCGTTCGGCGCCCTGCTGCTGCCAGCCGCCGATCTGCACTTGCAGCCAGTCGCCGTCGATCTTCAGCACCTTCACCGGGGTGGCGGCGATCAGCCGCCCGTCCGGCTTGGCGTCGGCGCTGTCGGGGCGCTCGACGAACAGCGGCGCGGTGGCCAGCGGATACAGCACGTCGCCCACCTTGGCGCGGGTGCTCGCAGCCTCCGCCTTGAGGTCGGCGAACGCCTGCTTGTAGCCCTGCGACATGTCCGGCCGGTGGTGCGCGATGCCTTTGTGGCAGGAGATGCAGGTCTCGCCGTCAGTGGCGGCCTTCTGCATCCGCTCGCCGGCCTCCTTGCGCTGCTTGTGGAAATCCATCGCGGCGAAGGAGTGGCAATTGCGGCATTCCGCGGAATCGCTCGCGGTCATTCTGGCCCACACCGCCTTGGCCAGTTCCAGGCGATGCGCCTCGAATTTTTCCGGCGTGCCGATGGTGCCGACGGCAGTGCCATACAGTTCGCCGGTGGCGCGCACCTTGTCCATCACCTGGGCCCACCAGGGCCGCGGCACATGACAATCCGGGCAGCCGGCGCGCACGCCGGAGGCGTTCTGATAATGGATCGAGGTCTTGTATTCCGGGTACACCGTGTCGCGCATTTCGTGACAGGAAATGCAGAATTCGGTGTGGTTGGTGACCTGCATGGCGGTGTTGAAACCGCCCCAGAGCAGCACGCCGCCGACAATCCCGCCGAACAGCAACAGTCCGGCGGCAATGCCAGGGCTTGGCAACCACAGCCAACGCCAGAGATGTCGCAAAGCGTCGCTCCTCCGCCGGGCCGCCCGGCCACGCGACCCGTCGCCACATGCTCTGCGACGGATTAGCGAGTCGGATGCTCTGATTCGGGAAGGCACCACGCCCTGGCGAGCATTGCTTTGATCCACGTCAAGCTGACGTCAAAGTAATCGTGAAAGGACAGGGTTCCTGACGGGACACGTACTTCGAGATCAACTAAACGTGACAACATTGAAAGCGCTATACCCGAATGTATATTGCGCATTTTAGGGTTTGATTTGCGCCAACGCCGCAAGCCTTGATCCACCTCAACGACATCGCCGCCGGTCTGCGGCTCGAATAGTCCTGCTCGTTGCCGGGCCAGGGACGCCGCCGATGATCGAACAAGCCGAAACCGCCGACCTGCCGCCGCTGGCGGCGGTGATCTATCCGCCTGGGTGCGCGGTGGACGCCCTGATGGCAGCCCTGGTCGCCGAATTTGCCGCCGCCGGGTTGCGGGTCGCCGGCGTGGTGCAGGAAGCCCATGCGGCTGCCGCCGGCCACTGCGACGCGCTGCTGCTGCGCGACGCCAGCGACGGCAGCGCCACCGGGATTTCGGAGGATCGCGGCACCGGGGCGAGCGGTTGTCGGCTCGATCCGCGCGGGCTTGCCGAGGTTGCTGCGCGGCTGGAAGCGGCGCTGGCGACGCGCCCCGATCTGCTGGTGCTCAATCGCTTCGGCAAGGCCGAGGCGGAGGGC
>Ga0302279_10007409_pt1 | contig 11232 bp, 11 predicted proteins | sample III_Bog_N3_3_FD_194541 | JGI IMG/M metagenome (GOLD analysis project Ga0302279, IMG submission 194541) | Peat permafrost microbial communities from Stordalen Mire near Abisko, Sweden - III_Bog_N3_3 | ecosystem: Environmental > Terrestrial > Soil > Wetlands > Peat | place: Sweden: Abisko...
TGACCGGATTTACCGACAAGATGGGCAAGGCGGTGAAGAAGCTGGTGGCGCTGGCCGGCGGGGCGCCGGAGAAGGATCTTTTCTAGCGTGGTGTCTCCGAAGTTCGCCCCATAAATCTGGCATCCGAGAAGCAGGTCCTTCGACTCACCACCCCCAAACTGGGGAGCGTTTGGGGCCCCGTTCGCTCAGGATGACAGAGTTTTTGGTATGCGCTTCGGAGAGCGGCTACTCTATAGCGCGCGGCAGACGCACGTGCGCCTCCCGGCGGGCCGGGAGGCGGCGTGGGTGGGGCGTGTTGAAGCTACTCCGCTGCGACTTCTTCGGCGGCTGGCTCTGCGGCGGGCTCGGCTGCGGCAACCTCATCGGATGCCTCGGCCAGAACCTTGACCTTGATCTGCGCGGTGACTTCGCGGTGCAGCTTGATGGCCACGGTGAAGTCGCCCACGCTCTTGAGCGGCTCATTGAGCGCGATCTTGCGCCGGTCGATCTCGAAGCCCTGGCTGGCCAGCGCGCTGGCGATGTCGGCCGAGGTGACGGAGCCGAACAGGTGTCCGCCGTCGCCGGTCTTGCGGGTGAAGCTGAGCGCGACGGGCTCGAGCCGGGTGAGCAGCTCTTCGGCCTGCACCTTTTCAGAGGCAGAACGGCGGGCTGCGGCAGACTTCATGGTCTCAATGACGGCCTTGTTGGCGTCGGTGGCCTGCAGCGCCAGCTTGCGGGGCAGCAGGAAATTGCGGCCGTAGCCATCGGCGACTTTCACCACGTCTCCGCGGTGGCCGAGGTTGACTACGTCTTCTTTCAGAATAACTTCCATGGGAAACTCTCCATTGCGGCGCCGTGGGTGCTCCTTGCGGTCTCTCCTGAGTGGAGCGACTGGAAGAGAGCGACTGTGACCCGCGATTCTCAATTCTGGCTGCCGGTGTTGCCTCAGGGGCTAAAGCCCGGAAGGGCGGACGGCATGTTCGGCTCGGCTGAAGCCGAGCCCTTTCAAAGCAAGCGAACCTTAGTGGCGCGTGGCGAACGGCAGCAGGGCGATGTTGCGGGCCTGCTTGATGGCGCGGGTCAGCCGGCGCTGGTGCGTGGTGCAAACGCCGGTCAGACGCCGGGGCACGATCTTGCCGCGCTCGGCCACAAAGCCCTGCAGCAGGCGGACGTCGCGGTACGGGATCGCGTCAATCTTCTCGGTGCAGAACTTGCAGACCTTCTTGCGGCGGAAGAACTTGCCGCGTCCGCCGGGGCCACCCTGGGGACGGCCGCCAGGGCCACCCTGCGGACGACCGCCGCTGCGCGGGGCCGGGCCAGAACTGGAGCCGGAGCTGGAGCCGCTGCTCGGGCTGGAGCTGGGGCCAGATTCGGAGTTTGCTTGCGGGGCGCCCGCCTCGGACGTCCTTACTGGGGTTTCATCTGACATACTGTTTCCTCTTTACTCTCTGCGGTCTCCGGCCTGGCGCGCGGGCCCTGCGGGAGACGATTGAATGACTGATCCGGGCCTGAAGGCCGCGTCTTTTGGGCTCATTTTCAGGGGGTTAAAACCCCCTGCTCCCTCCGCACACGCTATCTTCAACCGGGGGTATCAGACGGCGGCTGGAGCGGGCTCGGCCGCTTCGACCGGGGCGGCGACTGCTGCCGGTGCCGGTGCTGCTGCGGGCGCGGAAGCCGGAGCTGAATGCTCCACCTTGCGGCGCACGCCGCGCAGAGCCTTCACCTTGGCCAGGCGCTTTTCTTCCTCATCGATGCGCACGGTGATGAACTTGATGACCTGCTCGGTGACGCGCAGGCGGCGCTCAAGCTCGAGCACTACCGGCCCGGTGGCCTCAATGGTGAGCAGCACGTAGTTGCCGTCGTTGAACCTGCGCACCAGGTAGGCGAGCTTGCGGCGACCCATCTTTTCGACAGTCTTCACCACTCCGCCGCCACCGGTAACGGTGGTGGAGAAGCCGGCGATGAGTTTGTCGACATCCTCTTCGGCCGCGTCGGGCCGAAGAATGAACATTACTTCATACACTCGAGACATCCTGTTTCCTTTTCCGCAGAGGCGCTTCCCCTCTGCTCACAGCAAATAACTCACAGCTCAACTTGCCGCGGTCGTCATTTCTGATCTCTAATTCCTGATCCCTGATCCCTGTCTTCTTTCCGGTTGAACTCGTTCATTGCCGGGCCCGGGCCTTTCTCGATGATGCGCCGCGTGGCCGTTGCCACCCGGTCCAGCACCTCATCCAGAACCGACAAATCCGCCTTGCGCAGGGGCGAGAGCAGGTAATCCCTGCCCGGCCGTTTGCCTCCACCGGCGGCTATCGCCTCCGGGGGAAGATTGAGCCCCACGCCGATACGCAGGCGCAACCACTCCTGACTTGCCAGGGCGCCGGTCACGCTGCGGGCTCCGTTGTGGCCGGCCGGCGAACCGCGCTCCCTGATCTTGAAGGTCCCCAGTGCGAGATCGAGCTCGTCGTAGATGATGAGCAGGTCCCGGGCTGGGTCGGCTTCAAACTCCTTGACCAAAGCGGCTACGGAAAGCCCGCTCAGGTTCATAAACGTCTCCGGCTTGGCCAGGACCACATCGCGTCCTGCTATGCGGCAGGTTGCGGTAGCGGCCCGGCAGCGCCGGTTGCCGACCACAACGCCCTGTTGCTGGGCGATGCGGTCGATGGCCATGAACCCCGCGTTGTGCGGAGTCCATTGATACTCGATGCCAGGGTTGCCAAGACCCACAACAAGAAACGGGCAGCGGCGAACCCCGAACTCGGGGCCCCCGGCGAGCGATTTCTGCTCGCTGGGGTGGTGGGAGTCGACGGTTTCAGCCAAGGCTTACTTCTTTGCCGCAGGCTTCTTGGCTGCGTCGGCGGTCTTGGCCGCATCTTCCGGCTTGCCCTTCTTGGCTACTTCCGGCTCGCCAGTGGTTGCAGCAGCAGCAGCAGCGGCAGCGGCGTCCACTTCAGCCGGTGTCGCCGCTTCCTCACGGATGGAGATGACGTGGGCCACGGTTGCGTCTTCCGCGTTCAGGTACTTGATGGAACCGGAGTGGGGCAGATCGCTCACGCGCAGCGCGTCGAACAGGGCCAGATGTCGACGTCAATGTGGCTGGGAATGTCGCCGGGCAGGCACTCGATTTCGACCTGGCGCATGACCTGGTCGAGGATGCCGCCGGCGGTCTTGACGCCGGCCGGAATGCCGAGCAGCTTGACGCGCACCTTGACCTTGAGGGTCTTGTCGAGCGCGATCCGCTTGAGGTCGATGTGGATCAGCTGGTCCTTGATGGGCTCCCGCTGCCAGTCGACGATCATGGCCTTGGACGAGGGCTGGCCGGTGATTTCGACGTCAAAGATGGTGTTGTGGCCGGATTCGGAAAACAGAATCCGGGAGATCTGCTTGGGGTCCACTTCAATGGCCACTGCATCGTGACCGGAACCATAAAGGACGGCGGGAATCTTGCCCGCGACGCGTACACGGCGAGCGGCATTCTTGGTGAACTTGCCCTCACGGGGCTTGGCTACGACTACTTCAGGCATTCGAGTCTCTCGTTTTCTTCGTGTCGGGCACGGCCGTTTGGGGGCCGCTCCCTTTGTTGGTGAAGCCAGTGGTTAGTGATGAGTGGCTCGTGGTTAGTAAATGGTGCCGGATCGATGACTCGTCAACGAATCACTAACCACTCATCACTAACCACTGCCTCTAGTTGAACAGCGAACTTACACTCGTCTCCATGTGGATGCTCTCGATGGCCGCGCCGAGCAGGCCGGCAATGGAGAGGACCTTGATTTTGGATACTTTCTGGGCCGCTTCGCGCAGGGGGATGGTGTCGGTAACGACCACCTGCTCCAGGCGCGAGTTGGCGATTCGATCGATGGCCGGTCCGGAGAGCACGGCGTGGCTGGCGCAGGCATAAACGGTGGCCGCGCCGGCGGCGTAGAGAGCGTCAACGGTCTTCACCAGCGTGCCCGCAGTGTCAATAATGTCGTCGATGATGAGGCAGGTCTTGCCGCTCACGTCGCCGACCACGTGCATCACTTCGGCCACGTTCATGTCTGTGCGGCGCTTGTCCACAATGGCCAGCGGTGCGCCGACTTTCTGGGCGAAGAAGCGGGCGCGCTCCACGCCGCCGGCGTCCGGCGAAACCACGGTCAGGTTAGGCAGCTTGAGCTCGCGGAAATGACTGACCAGAACCGGGCTCGCAAACAGGTGATCGACAGGAATGTTGAAGAAGCCCTGGATCTGCGCCGCATGCAGGTCGACAAAAAGAGCGCGGTTGGCGCCGGCAGTGGTCAGCAGGTCGGCGATGAGTTTGGCGCTGATGGCCACGCGGGGCCGGTCTTTGCGGTCCTGGCGGGCGTAGCCGTAATAGGGCACAACCACGGTGATGCGGGCGGCCGAAGCGCGCTTGAGGGCATCGATCATGACCAGCAGCTCGACCAGGTGCTGATCGACCGGGTAGCAGGTGGGTTGGACGACGAAAACATCGACGCCGCGGACGTTCTCAAGCAGCTGAAAGTAGACTTCGCCATCGGCAAAGCGCTGTAGCTTGGCCTCGCCCACGGGAACGCCGATGTGTCGGCCAATCTCCTCTGCCAGCGGCCGGTTGGCGGTGCCGGAGAAGAGCTTGAAGCGCTTGTCCTCGCTCAGGTTGCGGGCGCGCTTGCGCTCAGGGGCCGGTTTGGCGCCCTGCGGCTTTGCGGCGTCCGTCTGGCCTGAGTTCCCGTCTTTAGGATTCGGGTCCTTGGGTGCGCCGTCGCCCTTGGCGTTCGCGTCGCTGCCGGGTTGCTTGTCTTCCAACGTCAACGTCACTGCTTCCACTTCCATCTCCGATTACCCTCCAAGCTGGTTTGCTTTGGCTGTTCTTCGGGGCCTAAGTACAGTGGTTAGTCATGAGTGGCTAGTTGTTAGCGATCAATTGCCACGCCGGCGGCTTTTACTAACCACTAATCACTAACCACTATCCACTCACAAAACTGGCTGGGCGATCAGGATTCGAACCTGAATAAGCGCCTCCAAAGGGCGCTGTCCTACCATTGAACGATCGCCCAACATGCGCACTTTCCCGCCGTTCGGAAAGCTGTTCCTCAACAGCCGCAGGCGAGTCTCTCTCGCAGAACGGCTGGCTGTCAATTTCCTTTTTTCTACAGAAGCATTTCGCTCCAATAGCGCTTGCGCGGCACGGTGCGGGTCAGCTGGCTGGCCACACCGGCTGCGTGCAATCGCCGGCACGCTGCCTCTGCATCTCCGCGGGTCTGGTACAACCCGAAGAGCGCTGAACCGGACCCGGACAACGAGGCATGGAGGGCTTCCCCCGGTGTATTGGCGGCCGCAAGGATGCGCTTGATTTCTGCAAGGGAAGGATGCTGGGCAAAGACGACTCGTTCAAAGTCGTTCTGAATCCAGCTCAATATCCCGGTGCGGACAAGCGCGGACACTTGGGTGCCGGCCAGGTTCTCCCCATATGGAAGAACACCGGAGGAGCCTGCTCCCCGCTGACCTTGTCCGGTCGATCCTTGATTCCGGATCGCTCCCGAGAAGGCGCTGGCATAGGCGCGGCTCAACTCACTTAGTTTATCTCGACTTACCTGCTGGGTCAAACCCTGCGCTGCGCAGAGGGTGTCCCAGTCGCGGAAGGCCTGGGGGGTGGAGACGCCGATGGCCGGCGTGGCGAGGACGCACCAGGTCGGCTCGAAGTCGGGGAGGGGCTCGACCTGCTGGCCGCGGTCGGTGCCGAGAACGGCGCCGCCGACCAGGAACAGCGGGACGTCCGAGCCGACCTGGGCGGCGATTTCGAGGCTCGTGCTTTCCCACCCATTCCGCATAGGGCGCGAAATGGATGGGGCGCCCGGGGTTTGTTTCAGTCCCAGCTCGGCTACGAGGCCAATGAGAGCGGCGGCGGCGTTGGCGGAGCCGGCGCCCAGGCCGCCTTGAATGGGAAGGCGCTTTTCGATGTGGATCTCGACCTGGGCGGCGATGCCCAGCGCTTCCAGCGCCAGCGCCACCATCTTCCAGGCGGTGTTGCGCTTGTCGGTGGGTACGCGCTCGTCGTTGGAGGTGAGTCGCAGCTGGGTTTCCACTGCGCGCTCGGCTGTAACTGTCACCACATCATAGATTTCCAGCGTTTGGTAAACGGTGGTCAGACCGTGGAAGCCGTCCGGGCGCGGGGCACCAATGTACAGGCCCAGGTTGATCTTGGCGTGGGAGCGGACGGTGGTGGGCATACCGGCTCTATTTTAGTGTCCGGAGTCTGAAGTTCGTCGAAGAACAGCCGCAGATTCTTCGACTCACCACCCCCGAACTGAACAACGGTCGGGGCCCCGTTCGCTCAGAATGACAAACAGCCTTATAGCGTAGTTCGGACTCCGGACAGCTAGAGCGGGGCGCCAAAAGCCGTTCCGGGGTTCAGGGCCTGGGCCTTTGCGGTCTTGAGTTTGGCCACCTGGTCGCCGAGGGGCATGAACTCCATGGCGATCATCTGCCGGTAATTGAGCTCGGCCAGCTTCTTGTAGATGTTGCCGTAGTTGATCTCGCCGGTGCCGGGCTCGTGGCGGCCGGGAACGTCGGCGATGTGGATCAGGTCGATGACGTCGAGGTGCTTGTCGAGCTTGTCGATCAGGTCGCCCTCGGCGATCTGCTCGTGGAACATGTCGTAGAGGAAGCGCACCTGGGGATGGTTGGCGCCGCGAACGACTTCGATACCCTCGGCGGCGGAGGTGAGGAAGTACTTCGGGTTCTCTTTGGGATCGATGCACTCGAGCAGCAGGCGGGCGGGCTTGCCGTTGATCTTGCGGCCTTCGACGAGCTTGGCGGCCTGCTTGAGTCCTTCGACGCAGCTCTCGTGCTGGGCTTCGCGAGAGAGGCCGGGAACCACGTTGCCGGACATGACGATGAGGGCCGGGCAGCCTAGCTTTTCCATTACGGTAAGCTCATGGGCAACTTCGGCGAGGAAGGCATCGCGGAGGGATGGGTCAGCGATGGTGTTTTTCAGGCCGGCAGTGGTGTCGAACTCCATGCCCAAGCGGTCGCGGGCAGCCAGGGCGCGGTCGAAGTCGGCGGGCGACCAGGTGTGGTATTCACCGACGAACTGAATGCGGGTGTAGCCGGCTTCGGCGACCTTGGCCAGGCGCTCCTCGAAAGGCAGGCCGTGAAAGACAGTCCAGAGCATGACGGAGAGGCCGTATTGGGGTGCGGGGACTGCGGCCGGCGCCGGGGATTGCGCTGCGGCTGCCCGGATGGGGGGTACTGCGGCGCTCAGGGCGCCGGCGGCCAGGGCCTGGGCAAACGATCTGCGATTCATTCTTTCCTCCATCGATTCCTGCATGAGATTAGGGCCTTTGCCCTTTTCCCGTCTACGGTCAGGCTGGACCTCTGTGGTTTCCCACCCATTGTGCGAAGAACGCACAATGGATGGGGCACGGGGAACTGTTGCGCGAAAGTCAGCTTAAACTTTGCCCAGTTTGCGGGCGCGGCGCAGGGCTTCCCAGTCCTTTTCGGTCTGGTCGGCATAGAGAAGGCCGAAGGCGCCCAGCGCATCGGCAAAGCCCGAGCCGGAGCCGAGATAGCCGGCGATGACCTGCGGGTCTGAGGAGCGGGCGTGGCCGCGGGCCAGCAGCTCGCCGCAGACTTCGGCGAAGGCTCCCAGGCCGCTGCCGGCAAGGTCTTCAAGCTCAATGGAGCCCTTGTGGTCGTTAAGCTGGCGGACGAGATACGGGCGGGCGCCGATGTGCGTCCAGCCCAGAAACGGGTCGGACTGCAGTTGCATGGCGCGCTGGCCATCGGCAACGCGCTTGCCGTTGTGGTGGTCGGGGTGGGCGTTGGGCAGGTAGGCGTTGTAGCCGGAGGCCGGCTCCTCCTTGATCTGCAGGAAGAGCGAGTCTTCGGGGCCGTTGCCTTCAAGGTAAATGCAGTAGTCGCGCAGGCCGACGGAGCCGGTGCCCACCACTTTGAAGGCCACGTCGATGGGCCGGTAGAACGAGAGCAGGTGCTGTCGCTGCGGCTCAAGCATTTCGCGATAGGGCTCAAGCGAGGCCAGCACCGCCTTCGCCTGGGCTTTGGAGACGCGGGTGAGCATGGGCTTGATCTCTTTGAAGCGTCGCGGGCCGCCCTGCTTGCCGTCGCCCGGCTCGGTGAGCTGCTCCAGCGTGTGGGATGGCGTGGCGCGCTCGGCCTTGAGGAGCGCGGCGTGCACAGGCGCGATGCGGCCCAGACGATGGACCTGGAAGCGGCCGACATCGAGGTGCGACATCTTGGCGAATGCGCGCATCTGCGCCGAGTAACGCAGGATGCACTGGGTAACGGCTTGCCGCGCAGAGGCATCCTTGTGGCCGGAGCCGCGGCCGGCAAGCGCGATGGAGGCGGCCATGCGCTTGAGGTCCCATTCGAAGGGGCCGCGGATGGTTTCGTCGAAGTCGTTGATGTCGAAGACCAGGCGGCCGTCGGGTGCGGCGTAGGCGCCGACGTTGCGGACATGCGCGTCGCCGCAGAGCTGGCTGACGATGCCGGTCGAGGGCAGCACGGCCAGATCCGCGGCCATGACCGGGACGGCGCCGCGGAAGTAGCCGAAGGGCGACTGGGCCATGAGCTCGTACTTGAGCTTGACCAGGGCAGGGACGCGGCCCTTCATCGACCGATCGAGGAGGACGGCTGGAGACGAGGTGCGGGCCTTGATGTTGAGCGCGTCGTGCTGCTGGCGGCCGACCTGCTTGCGCCGAGCCTGGCCCAGCTTGGTGCGTTCCTCTGGAGTTGCCCAATGCATAGGCCGCACCATACTAGCTTGGCCGCGCGCGGCGCAACTCTCCATCGCGCGTGCGTTACACTGCTGGCTGGAACCCGGCCGCGGGCACGGTGTGCCGTAGCGAATGCAAGGCCGATTCCTGATCGGGAGGAGACCGCTTGACCCGTTCCCTGCTTCTTGTTTCTGCTGTCCTATCCCTCACAATTTTGACGGCGCCGGCGATGGCGCAGGGGACGCCGCAGCCGCTCACGGTGGATGCGATCTTCGGTCACGGGTCGCTGGCCGGGCATCCGCCGGATGGGCTCGCCTGGTCGCCGGACGGCAAGCACCTGAGCTACCTGGACAGTGGCGAGCTGGTCGATCTGGACGCGGCAACGGCACAGTCGCATGTGCTGGTGAGCCGGGCCAAGCTGGCTGCGCTGTCTGGGGTGGCGGGGTCAGAGACGGATCGGGACCATCGCGACCGGTACAAGATGGCGAGTTACCTGTGGGCGCCGGACTCGGCGCATTTGCTCTTTGATTCCGATGGGCGGCTGTGGCTCTATGATCTGCGCACCGGGACCGGCGTGCAGGTGGGGTTTACGGGGATTCAATCGGGCGACGATCCGAAGTTCTCGCCGAATGGAGACATGATTTCATTTGTTCGCGATCACGGTCTGTCCGTGGTGCGGCTGAAGGATCCAGGCAGCCCGATGGTGACGGTGGCGGCCAAGGCCGGCGCGGCGACAACCGATGGCGAGGTGGATTGGGTCTACCTGGAAGAGCTGGAGGTGCGCAGCAACTACTTCTGGTCGCCGGACTCGAAGAACCTGGCGTATCTACAGATGAACGAGAGCGATGTGCCGGAGTATCCGATCGAGGACTGGATTCCGACGCACGCCACGGTCGACTTCCAGCGCTATCCGCAGCCGGGCGATCCGAATCCGGCGGTGCGCGTGGGGGTGGTGGGCGCGGGCGGGGGCAAGACGAGGTGGATCCAGGTGCCTGTACGCGCTGGTCAGGATTACATTCCGCGCTTCGGCTGGGTGGACCATAAGACGCTGTGGATTGAGGTGGTGCCGCGCGACCACAAGCACCGGGATTTGTATTTTGCCGATGCGGCGACGGGGCAGTCGCGCGCGGTTCTGCAACTGACGGACGACAAGTTTGTGGACGATAACTACGACGTGACGGTGGGCAGCGGCTCCATTGTGCTGACGAACTGGAGCGATGGGCACAATCATCTTTATCTCTACGGCTACGACCAGAATGCGCCGATGGCGGCCGAGGCGAAGCTGGAGCGTCAGTTGACCAAGGGCGACTTCGAGATCGGCGATGTGATGAGCGTCGACTTTGAGGGCAAGATCATTCGCTATGCGTCGAACGAGGGCAATGCGGAGGAGCAACAGCTGAGCCAGGTGACATTCGATGGAGAGCGCAAGCAGCTGACACACGCGGCGGGATTCCACGAGGGCAACTTTGCGCCGGTGAGCGGGGCGTTTGTGGATACGCACTCCACGCGGATGAGCCCGCCGACGCTGGCGCTTTGCCAGGCAGCGGACAAGTGCAACGCATTTTGGGTTACGCATGCTATCGAGGCCTACCATCTGCGGGCGCCGGAGACGCTGGAGGTGAAGGCGCACGATGGGACGACGCTCTACGCCACGCTGTTGCTGCCGGCTGGAGCGAAGGATGCGGGCAGTGTGCCGCTGATTGTGAATCCCTATGGTGGGCCGGCGGTCGAGACAGTGGTGAATCGCTGGGGCGACAGCCTGCTGTTCGATGAGCTGCTGGCGCAGCATGGGTTCGCGGTTCTGCATGCGGACAATCGCGGTATGGGTGATCGCGGCCGGGCGTTTGCGCAGGCGGCGTATCACAACTTTGGTCCGGTGCAGCTTGAGGATCAGTTGACGGTGATGGACACGGCGCTGGCCCAGTTTCCGCAGCTGGACAGCAAGCGCCTGGGCTGGTGGGGCTGGAGCTGGGGCGGGACGTTCACACTGTATGCGCTGTCGCACTCGGATCGTTTCAAAGCAGGCGTGGCCGTGGCGCCTGTGACGGACTGGCGCAATTACGACTCGATTTACACGGAGCGGTACATGAGCCAGCCGGGGGAGTTTCCTACCGGGTATCACGACTTCTCCGCGGTGAGCTCGGCGGCCAATCTGAAGGGGCACCTGCTACTGGCGCAAGGGACCGGCGACGACAATGTGCACATGGAGAACATGGTGCAGTATGTGCAGCAACTGATCGAGGCTGAACTGCCGTACGACCTGCAGATTTATCCGCGCAAGACGCACTCGATTGCAGGGCCGGATGTGCGGGTGCCTCTGTTCAATCGGATATTGGGGCAGTTTGAGCAGTATCTGAAGCCGGTGGCGCCATGAGCCATAGATGCTCGTTTGCGCGAAGGGACAGAAGCAGATTCTTCGTTCACCACCCCCGAACTGAAGAGCGTTCGTGGCCCCGTTCACTCAGAATGACAGTCGCTATGGGCACAATGGCATGGTTTCAGAACGACAGTTGCTATGGATGGGATTGGGGGTTTTGAAATG
>Ga0302279_10007420_pt1 | contig 11223 bp, 13 predicted proteins | sample III_Bog_N3_3_FD_194541 | JGI IMG/M metagenome (GOLD analysis project Ga0302279, IMG submission 194541) | Peat permafrost microbial communities from Stordalen Mire near Abisko, Sweden - III_Bog_N3_3 | ecosystem: Environmental > Terrestrial > Soil > Wetlands > Peat | place: Sweden: Abisko...
TGGCCCGCCGTCACATCGAATCGGATACCGCCAAAATCTTCGAAGCCGTCATCACCGCAATCGCCGCAGATCAGGCCGAGCAGGGGTCGTAGCCAATCAGTCGCACGGGCGGGCTACCGCTCGACGGCACCGCCCCGATGACGGGTGTTCGGTGGGATGAACACCTCCGGACGACGGCTGTCCAACAGGCCCGGAGCCCGTTGGGGCGGGCGGCGGGGTGCCACCGAACCGGACCGCAGATGGCGACGATCCCCCGACCACGGTGCCGGGGGGGCGGTCAGTCGATCACACAGCCAGTAGGCCACCGATTCGTAGTTGACCCGCCAGCCCCGGAAGTCGGGGAAGGCCTCTTCGGCAGTGCGCTCCATCGGGAAGCCGACCTCCTCGAGCATGGCCACCGCCGCCGCAAACTCCTCGAACGACAGGACGATGGGACCCTCGGGGCTGGGGTCGGGATCGACCTCCCAGCCCAGCACCGTGGCGATCCGGTTGAGTGCGGTGAAGCCCATCCGTAGACACAGCCGCGACTGGGACGAGGCGGTGGTGGGGGCCAGGGCCAGGTGCATGGCGGCGCCGTCGAGCACCGCCAGCAGTCCCACCAGCCACGAGAACCAGGGGTCCGGTGACCGGAACAGCAGCATCACCGGGTAGGTGGTGTGGCTCTCCGCCAGGTCGGCGGACCATGCCTCCCAGGAGGCGTAGAAGTCGGGCAGGGTGTCGATGATCCCGACCAGCTGGTGGCGGGCCAGCACCTCGGGTCCCCAAGCCGGCACTCCGGCCCGGCTCTCCAGCATGGCGACCAGGCTTTCGCGCCGATTGAACGCCTGGTACAGGGCGGGGAGATAGGCGATCTGCAGGGCGACGATGACCACCCAGGTGGCCCCGGCGGCGATATCGATGGCCGAGTTGGGGCGACCACTGACCACGATGGTCCCCACCGTGAACACCGCACCGGTCGACTGGGCCAGCCCGGTCAACAGGTTGTGGGTGGTCCCCACCAGCATCAGTGCGTAGCCGATGGCGAAGAGACCGGCCCAGACGGCCAGTTGGGCGATGAGCGCCACCGGGGCGGTGGGAGCCAGGAGGGTGTCCTTCCCCTCATAGGTGCGGGCCAACCGGGAGAGCGCCAGGAACGACAGCCTCACCGCCCGGTTCACGTACAGCGAAAGCCGTTCGAATCCCCGGGGATCCCTCGGCAGCACAATGGTGAAGAGCACGCTGGCGGCGGTGAAGAGCACCAGCAGCAGCCCGAGGGCGAAGAGGGCGCCGTTCATCGGTCGACAGCTGTCAGATCGGGCATCCGACCAGTATTCCCGCCGACCGCCGGTGCCGGGGTGGACACCATCGGGGACCGGGTCGGAAACCTGCTGGTGCCAGTTTCGGTGAAGATCCGTGCAACCGTTGGCGCCGCTCGCCCGTGTAGATGGGCGAGAGGCGGAATCCACCGTCCACGACGGCCGACGAGAGGAAGGGAGGAACGGCGCCATGTCCCAGCCGCACGACGATGCGACGTTCGCCGCCTTCTACCAACGGTCGTGGGGCCGACTCTTCGGCCAGGCCTACGTGCTGACCGGGGACCGCGAGCTGGCCCAGGACCTGACCCAAGAAGCCCTCCTCAAGACCTGGAAGCAGTGGACCAAGGTCGCCGCCTACGAGAGTCCCGAGGGCTGGACCCGGCGGGTGCTCCACAACCTCTGCATCGACTCGTGGCGGAAGACCAGTCAGCCAGGGGCGCACCTCACCATGGAGCACAGCCCGGTGACGTCCGAAATCCCTGCCCACCACCAGCAACTGGCCCAGGCCATGCGCGGACTCCCCGGCGAACAGGCCCGGGCCCTGCTGCTCCACGACGGCCTGGGGTTGACCGTTCCGGAGGTCGCCAGAGAGATCGGTGCCGCCGAGGGGACCGTCAAGTCGTGGTTGAGCCGTTCCCGAAAGGTCGTGGCGGCCCGCCTCGACGCGCTCGACCGAGATCGATCATGGAGGTGATCACCCATGCCCGGCTCCCCTGAGGACTCCCGAGTCAGCATCGTGATGCGCGAGATGCTGGCCACCTGTGCCGACCGCCAACCCCCGGTGAGCGCCGACCAGCTCCATGCTGGCCAGCGGCGGAGCCTGTCGGCACGGATCGACACCAAAGTGGTGCTGGCGCTGGCGGCGGTGGTCATCCTGGTGGTGGCCCTGGCGGCCACCGGGCCGCTCCGACGGACGTCGGGATCCACTCCGGCCGCCTCCAGCCACCACGTCGGATCCCACGTCGAGTTCTCCGTGCGCCCAGTGCTGTGTTACGCCCCGCCCGTCGACGCCGACAGCAGCCTCCATCCCGCCATCCACTCGTCGGTGCCGCCCCTGGAGTGCAGCGCCCCGTATGCGCTGACGGCCGCCCACCTGAACGTCACGCCTGATTCGGGCGGCATCAACGGCTACACCGTGACATCCGATATCGGTCCGGATCCGGATTTGGCCGGCGTCCCGTCAACCGCTCCGTCCAGCGACCGGCCGACACGGACCGTGCTGTTGCCCGGGGTCTCTGGCCAGGCCTCCTCCCGATACGTCCTCGGTCCCGCCGGCGTGGTGGGAGCGGACGTGCGCTCGGCGTCGGCCGTCCATCAGTACGGCCAATGGGTAGTCCTGGTCGAGCTGACCCCCGCCGGCGCCAAACGCTTGGATCAGCTGGCCCACGCCCAGTTCCACGCCATGACCGCCATCGATCTCGACGGCGTGGTGCTTTCCGCTCCGCTCCAGCAGCCCACGCAGACTTCGTTCTCAACTTTCGGCGGGAAGCTGGAGATTGCCGGATCGTTCACCAAGGCGGGTGCCACAGAGGTGGCACACCAGATCAACCAGGCCCGCTGACCCGCCGTTCCGTCCCACCACCGAAGTTGGCGACGTCGATGGCAGCCCTACGGAACACCGACCTGCCGGTGCACCAATTCGCTCAGAGGCGGGCGGAACCAACCGGCCGGAGTGAGCACGCCACCCGCCGACGGAGGAACGGTCAAACGCCCGCCGCCGACCCTGGCCGGGGGTGACAGGGGTAACGAGGCGCCCGGCGCCGCCCACCGGCCGTTGAGCGTCCGGACCTCGCACTCGTAGACTCCCCGACGTGACCAACACCCCTTCGGGTCGATCGTCGACGATCCACCGATGACCGACATCAAGCCTCCCCGGATGTCGGCCGACGAGCGGAGCACCCTGGTGGCGCTGCTCCAGTTCCAACGCCAGTCCCTGGTGCGGAAGGTCACCGGTCTCGACGGCGACGACGCCCGTCGGGAGCTGGTCGGCTCCGCCACCACCTTGCTGTGGCTGGTGCGCCACATGGCCGGCGCCGAGCTCCGATGGGTGGTCCACCGGTTCGCCGGCCAGGAGGTCGAGATCGTCGACGAGGTGGCCCCGGACGACACCATCGACCAGGCAGTGGCCGACTACCGGTCGGCCTGGGCCCGGGTCGACGCCATCGTGGCCGCCACCCCCTCCCTCGACACCGAGTCCGACATCCATATCGGCCCGGCCCCGGTGAACCTCCGCTGGGTGCTGATGCACCTGCTGGAGGAGACGGCCCGCCACGCCGGGCACGCCGACATCCTCCGCGAGCTCATCGACGGATCCACCGGGCGCTGAGGCCCGAGCCGACTCCGTTCAGCCGACCGCCCCCAAACCGACCGCCAGCTCCACAAACCGACGGAGCAGCCGCCGACCGACCACCATGGCCTCCACCAACCGGGGATCGCGGAGGAAGGTGGCCGATGGAGGCACCACCCCCTCCCAAGCCTCGGCGCCCGCCCGGTCCACCTCGGCGTGGAACTGCAGCCCGTACACCCGGTCCCCCACCCGGAACGCCTGGTTCGGGTAGGCCCGGGTGGCGGCCAGGTGCACCGCCCCGTGGGGCAGGCTGAAGGTGTCGCCGTGCCACTCCACCACCGGCAGGTCCGGATCGCCCAGTCCCCCGTACTCGGGGCCCAGCACCGGGTCGAGCCGACCGGCACCGGTCAGCGTCACCGGGACAACCCCGATCTCCGGGGCCGGACCGGTGGTCACCTCGGCACCCAGCGCCATCGCCAGCTGCTGGGCACCCAGACAGATCCCCAGCACCGGCCGCCCGGCCACCACCGAGTCGGCCAGCAACGAGCGCTCAACAGCCAGCCAGGGATGGGCGGCATCGTCATGGACGCTCATGGCGCCCCCCAGTACCACCAGCCCACCGATCGACTCAGCTTCCGGTAACCGCGCTCCCCGGTCGGCCCGGATCACCTCGAACCGGCAGCCGACCCGGGCCAGTTCGTCCGCCACCATCCCCGGCCCGTCCTCGTCGGCATGCTGCACGACGACCCACGGGGCGGCCACCGTCAGCTGGTCTCCACCACGTGGAACGCTTCGGCCAGGCTGCCCTCCGGCATCCCGGCGGCCAGGGCGGTGCCGCTCATCCACGACCGGAGCAGCCCGTCGAGGTGCTCGCCGTCCCCCACCTGGCTCCGGTGGGATCGGAGGGCGGCCAGCTTCCGGTCGAACTGGGCGGTGGCGTCCACCACCCGGTCGGCCCGCTCGGTGGCCATGATCCAGACCTCCGGCACCGTGTGGGGTTCCCAGCCCTCCTCGAGCAGCTCGGGATGGGCGAAGGGGTTGCGGGCGTCGGGATAGACCGCACAGGCGGCGGCCTCGCCGGCCGCCAGATGATCAGGATGGCTGGCATACACCCGGGCCCAGTTCCGCTCCGGCGACTGCGCCACCACCCGGTCCGGCCGCACCTGGCGGATCACCCGCGAGATGTCCCGCCGGAGATCCAGACTGGGGACCAGTCGGCCGTCGGGATAGCCCAAGAAGGTGACATCGGTGACCCCCACCTCCCGGGCCGCCTGCCGCTGTTCGTCCCTCCGGATGGCCGCCATCTCCTCGCGGCTCAGCGAGCGATCCGACCCGCCGGCTTCCCCATCGGTGCAGATGCAGTAGCTCACCGCCACCCCGGCATCGGTCCAGAGGGCCACCGAGCCGGCCACCGCAAAGTCCACATCATCGGGGTGGGCAGTCACCACCAGTATCCGCTCGATGCCCTGGGGTCCGGGGTCGACCATCAGCGGGGTATGGATGTCACTCACGGGTGGCTCCTGGGTGGTTGGGCACCGGTCCAGCCGGCGCCGACGGGTCGGCTCAGCGCCGAGGAGCCTTGGGCGGGGCCGGAGCCACCGTCCCGGGGTCCCAGCCGGCCAGGTCGTTGAGGCGGGAGTCGTTGGAGAACATCTCCACGATGGGGATCCGGAGGCCGATCCGCTGCTGGATCCGCTCCACCTCCAACACCTGGTTCCACTGCACCAGCGTCACCACGATGCCCGCCTGTCCGGCCCTGGCCGTCCGGCCCGAGCGGTGCAGGTACGCCTTGTGGTCCTCGGGTACGTCGTAGTGGATCACCACATCGACCGCATCGATGTCGAGGCCGCGGGCGGCCACGTCGGTGGCCACCAGGGTGGGGAGCTTGCCGTCCCCGAAGTCCTTCAACGTCTTCTCCCGGTTGACCTGGCGGAGGTCGCCGTGGATGGCGCCGGCGTCGACACCCTCCTTCTGGAGCTGCTCCACCAGCCGGTCGGCCCCCCGCTTGGTGCGCACGAACACGATGGACTTGTCGGCGTTGCGACAGATGGCGGCGCACACCTTCACCCGGTCCATCTGATGGACCTCGAGGAACCGGTGCTCCATCTCCTCGACGGTGGTGCTGGGTGAGGCCACCTCGTGCAGCACCGGATCGGTGAGGTAGCGGCTGACCAGCCGGTCCACCGCCCCGTCCAGGGTGGCGGAGAACAGGAGCGTCTGGTGGTCCCGCTCCAGGCGACGGAGCACCCACTCCACCTGCGGCATGAAGCCCATGTCGGCCATCCGGTCGGCCTCGTCCAGCACCAGCGTCTCGATGTCGGCCACCGACAACTCGCCCCGGTCGCCCAGGTCGATCAGGCGGCCCGGGGTGGCGATGACCACGTCGACGCCCTTGCGGAGCTTCTTCACCTGGCGCTCGATATCGGCGCCGCCGTAGACCGCCACCACCCGCAGGTCGGCCTGGTCGGCCAGGGTCTCCAGCACCTCGCTGACCTGGACGGCCAGCTCACGGGTGGGCACCAGCACCAGCGCCCGGGGGCGTCCCGGCTCGGTGGCGTGGGACGACATGGCCCGCTGCAGCAGCGGAATGCCGAAGGCCAGCGTCTTGCCCGAGCCCGTCTTGGCCTTGCCGCAGACGTCGCGGCCGGCCAGGGCGTCGGCCACCGTCATGGCCTGGATGGAGAAGGCGGTGATGATGCCCTGGGAGGCCAGGGCCTTGACCAGGGCGGGATCCACGCCCAGGGACTCGAAGGTGGGAGCCTCGTCGTCGAGGAGGACGGCGACCTCCTGGTTGTCGGAGGCGCGGCCGGGCCGCTCAGCGGTGGTGGTCATGGGGTCTGGCTCTCTCTCTCGTCTGGTGACGGCCGGTTGCAGGCCGTCGGCGTCCGTGCCACTCACGGAAGCGACTGGGCCCGCCTCGGGACCGACGTCCGGTCCACGTCAGCGGACCCGGCGTTCAGAGGTGAGGTAGACCCCGGTGGGGAGCACCATGCTCCGCCACGACCCACAGTGTACCTGCTGAGAGGTGCAATTTCGTGTCCAACTCCCGATCGGCCGCCGGCAGACGACTCGGAGGTGCACCGGCCGGCTCCGGGTGGAACCGACGTCGGCGTCCAGCACCAGGGACCAACTGCAGCCGGATGTGCCATGGTGGGCGACCGGGGACGACCCGCCGCCGGCGGCCGTCGTCACCACCCACACCACTCGACCGAAGGGAACGAACCGATGGGCAAGCTCGAACCAGGAGACAAGGCACCGGCATTCACCCTGCCCGACCAGGACGGCGCCGAGGTGTCCCTGAAGGACTTCGCCGGCAGCCAGGTGGTCGTCTACTTCTATCCGCGGGACGACACCCCCGGCTGCACGAAGGAGGCGTGCCAGTTCAACGACAACCTGCACGCCTTCTCCAAGGCGGGAGTGCCGGTTCTGGGGATCTCCGCCGACAAGGCCGAGAAGCACCAGGCCTTCCGAGCCAAGTTCGGGCTGACCTTTCCGCTGCTCACCGACACCGACCACCAGGTGGGTGAGAAGTACGGGGCCTGGGGCGAGAAGACCCTCTACGGCAAGAAGACCATCGGGGTCATCCGCTCCACCTTCCTGATCGGTGCCAACGGGAGGATCGAACGCGCCTGGTACCACGTGAAGGCCGACGGTCACGCCGCCAAGGTGCTGGCCGAGATCGAGGGCTGAGGCGGTCATGGAGCTCGACGACGCCCTGGCCTTCGCCGGCGATCACCCCCGGGGGGTGCTGGTCACCCTCCGGGCCAACGGGCGGCCCCAGCTCTCCAACATCATGTTCCACCTGGGAGACGACGGGCTGATCCGGATCTCCATCACCGCCGACCGGGCCAAGTTCCACAACCTCCGGCGGACCCCGTGGGCAGCCCTCCACGTCACCCGCGACGACTTCTTCGCCTACACCGTCATCGAGGGCGACGTAGCGCTGTCACCGGTGGCCGCTGCCCCCGACGACGCCACCGTCGACGAGCTGGTCGCCTACTACCGGGCGGCCAACGGTGAGCACGAGGACTGGGACGACTACCGGCGGGCCATGGTGGACGACCATCGCCTGGTGGTCCGGCTCACCCCCGGCCGCGCCTACGGAATGCTGTAGGCGCTGCCTCAGCCGACCTTCCGGAGGGTGTTCCGGTCGGTGTGGGCCAGCGGCTCGCCGAACTCGTCCATCTTCAACAAGGCGGTCTCCTCGTAGGACCACGTCCCGTCGCCGGTGGAGATGGTCACTTCGTAGCTGACGGTGCTGGCGTGGGCGGACAGGTAGGTGTTCTCGCCGATGGCGTAGCGGGGGTCGCCCAGGCTGGCCTTGAGAGTGAACCGGTCGGCGTCGGCCGAGGCGGTGCCGCCGGCCAGGACCACGATGCCCCGGGGGACCACGAAGCCCCGCAGCACTTCGCCGGCGTCGCCGTCCCACAGCCAGTAGCCGACCTCGGTGTGGAAGGGGTTCTCCTCGTCGGCCCGCCACATGGCGCTCTTGTAGTCGAGGCCGTAGAGGTGCTGGTTCCCGTTGTCGACCGGGCCGAACGGCTTCAGGGTGGCCTTCTCCCGGTAGGGGGTGGCGAACACCTCACCCCGGGCGTGCGAGTAGGCGGAGTCGAGACCGCCCTCGCCTTCCCACTCCCCGGCCAGCGGCCCCAGCGGTCCCCATGCGTCGGTCATCACACCCTCGTTTCGTCAGTCCGTCTCGTTCGGCGCCATCCTGCCAGGTCCGACGGATCCCGTCACGGTGGGGGTCGGAATTCGGGCATCCCGGCTCCACCATGCCCCGTACCCGTACGTCGACATGGCTCCCCCCGGGGTGCTGGGCCAGCAGGCGGGTTCCAGCCGCGCCGGTCGATACGCTGCAGCGGTGGCCGGACCGCACCGATGCATCGTCACCTGGGGACGGATGGGACGCTTCGACTTCGTGGCCGAGGAGATCGAGGCGTGGGATCCCGACGATGCCTTGGCGGCCGCCGCCGAGCGCCATCCCGAGCTGCCGAGACCCCGGGTGGCGGTGCTGGCCTCTCAGGCCGGTCCACTGACGTTCGGGCTCCGATCGGACGACCAGGGCCCGGATCCCGATACCTCGGCGGCGGCAGTCGACGGACCGCGCGCGGATCAGATGCCGTAGGTGGCCGTCACCCTTCCTTGCTCCACTTCCTCCAGCAGCGCCCGGTAGTCCGTCTCGCTGGTGTCGGCATAGCTGGAAGCGAAAGCCGCCACCGCGTCTTCGAACGCCTCCGACTTCCCCAGGTAGGCGCCGATGGCGATCCGGTCACCCGACCGGGCGTGGGCCCGGGCCAGCGTCCAGCCGCACATCTGACCCCAGACGTCCATCCCCGCCGGCGTCATCCCGTCCACGTCGACCGATCCTTTCCAGTCGCGGAGCTGGCGGACGTAGTAGTCACGCTCCCCACCCGCCCAATCGGACCGGTCCCAACCCAGGAAGATGTCGCTGGCCGCCTGCATGAGGCGTTGGCCGGCCACCACCCGTTGGCCGTGGTTGGACACCCGCGACTTGGAGGTGAACCGCTCCAGCACCGATGCCTGGGCCTCTTTGATCTGGAGGAACAGGGGTGCCCCGTCCTCGTGGGCCAGAAAAAGGGCGATCCAAGCGTCGGTCCCCACGCTCCCCACCCCCACCACCTTTCGGGCCAGGTGGGCGAACGTGTAGTTGTCGAACAGGTGTCGCCGGTCGGGCTGCAGCGTGCGCCGATAGGACCGGATGATGGCGTCGAACGCCTCGGCGGTGGAGGCCGAATCGATGGCACCCTCCATCTGCTCGACGGGGACCACCAGGGGGGGATCGTGCACGATCCGCAGCTCGCCGTCCTCGACGTGGCAGAGCTTGTCCACCGCCTGATGGCTGTCGTGCGCCCTCGCCTTGGTCAGCGCCTTCCACACACTCGGCGTCCGCTTGGGATCGAGCAGGGAGCTGAAGCGGGGCAGGATGGCCTCCACATTGAGGTGGGCGTACCAGACCGACATCATCGAGACCTTCGACAGCTCCCGCATGGCCTGGCGGTACGAGCCCATCGAGGCCCTGACGATCTGGGTCCGCCACTTCCTCGAATACCCATGGTCACGGCCGGCGATCTCGAGGCTGGCCGCCAAGCGCTTGACGTCCCACTCCCACGGCCCGGGCGCCGTCTCATCGAAATCATTGAGATCGAAGATCAGGTTGCGTTCCGGTGACCCGAAGACGCCGAAATTCGACATGTGGGCATCCCCGCACAGCTGCACATCGAGTCCGGAGTTGGGCGTGGATGCCAGGTCGGCGGCCATGGGGAGGGCCGCCCCCCGAAAGTAGGAGAACGCCGACACCGACATCCGTCCGTACCGGATGGGGATCAGTTCCGGAATGCGCGACTGTGCCTGCTCCTCCAGCAGTACCAGGGGATCCGGCCGATCTGCACTCGGGCTCCACTCGGCGTGTTGGGCGATCGGCACCGATCGACGCAGTAGTTTGCCCAGGCGTGCCCGTTCCGAGGCGGCGAGCCGCCGAGAGGCTCCCTTCGGCCCGCCGGGGCCGGCGGATGGCTCGATGGGTTCTGGTCGTGCAACTTCGCCGGAACGTCCGCTCATGCTGTGCCCCCTACTTCAGAATGTTGACGGCGCGGGCGACAACCAGAATCGCCACGATCAACGAGATCAACTCCTCCAACATCATCATGAGCTTGGCCCACGAGCGAATCGGCGAGACATCGGTGGGACTGAAGGCCATGGCCGTGGTGAAGGAGAGGTGGAAGTAGTCCACGAACTTCGGATACCAGTCGTCGCCGAAGTACTGCGGGTGGATCATCTCCGGAAAGATGAAGGCCGGCATGATCGTCGAGCCGGCGGCCCGGGCTGCCGCCCCGCCCCGATCGGCTTCCCAGTACCAGAGGGCGAAGGCGATGACGTTGGCCAGCCAGATCGCCCCGCCGGCGATCAGCAGCTTGTTGGCATCTTCGGTGAACGGCCTGAAGGGCGTTGTCGGCGGAGATCAGGACGATGATGCCGATGGTCACAGCTCGGAGCCAGACGACCTGTCGGTCGATGCGGCCGGGATCGCCGATGATCAGCACCCCGAGGAGCACCACCATGACCACCAGGTACCACCACCGCGAGTCGCCGAGGAGCTCGGGCGGAAGCTGCCGCAGCTCGATCGGGAGTACGGCGTGCAGGGCTCCGGCAGCCAGTACCGCCAGGGCCATCGGCCACCGCGGCTCGCCGGCCCGGTCGGCCCGCTTGCCACCTCGCACTTCAGGCTGTGGGGTTTGGGCCATCCCGCTCCGTTCGGCCGACGACGATCTGCACGGTCCGCCGGTAGACCCTAATGGCGGCCGCTGGCCTGGCTCGCTGGGCGGGGAGACCCCGCCTCACACCTGGTGCTTCGGGCACCACCACGACGTCCGGCCACCCACCGTCGACCGGTGCAGTTCGGCCCCGTCCTTCGGGCACCGTCCGCCCCGGTGCCGCTCCTCCATCAGGCGGCCCATGTGCGACCCGCCTCGCGCCCCGAGGTCAGCCAGCACCGACCCCAGCTGACGGTGGAGGCGGCGCACCTCGGTCGGCGTCAGCGATCGACTGGGTCGCAGCGGTGACAGCCCGGTCCGCCACAGCAGCTCGTCGGCGATCAGGTTGCCGACGCCGGCCACCGCC
>Ga0302279_10007422_pt1 | contig 11221 bp, 10 predicted proteins | sample III_Bog_N3_3_FD_194541 | JGI IMG/M metagenome (GOLD analysis project Ga0302279, IMG submission 194541) | Peat permafrost microbial communities from Stordalen Mire near Abisko, Sweden - III_Bog_N3_3 | ecosystem: Environmental > Terrestrial > Soil > Wetlands > Peat | place: Sweden: Abisko...
CAGAGCCAGCGATTATAGCAGCTACGGGACTTCCCGCAACTGCTGCTTTCTTATTGCAGCTTGATCTCGACGTCCACGCCGGCCGGCAGGTCCAGCTTCATCAGCGCGTCGACGGTCTTGTCCGTCGGATCGACGATGTCCATCAGGCGTTGATGGGTGCGGATCTCGAACTGGTCGCGGCTCGACTTGTTGACGTGCGGCGAGCGCAGGATGTCAAAGCGTTGCAGGCGGGTCGGCAGGGGCACCGGGCCCTTGACGATGGCGCCGGTGCGCTTGGCGGTCTCGACGATCTCGAGCGCCGACTGGTCGATCAGCTTGTAGTCGAATGCCTTCAGGCGGATGCGGATCTTTTGCTTTTGCATGATGATGTCCTCAAAGAGCGATGTCGGCCAAGCCGACGGAAGTTCGGAAAACGAGGCGCGGCGCCCGACAGGCGCCCCGCCCGCATCACGCAAGAGTTACTCGATGATCTTGGCCACGACGCCGGCGCCGACGGTGCGGCCGCCTTCACGGATGGCGAAGCGCAGGCCTTCTTCCATCGCGATCGGCGCGATCAGCTTGACCGTGATCGACACGTTGTCGCCCGGCATGACCATTTCCTTGTCCTTGGGCAACTCGATCGCGCCCGTCACGTCCGTCGTGCGGAAGTAGAACTGCGGACGATAGTTGTTGAAGAACGGCGTGTGGCGGCCGCCTTCGTCCTTGCTCAGCACGTAGATCTCGCCCGTGAAGTGCGTGTGCGGCTTGACCGAACCCGGCTTGCACAGCACCTGGCCGCGCTGGACGTCTTCACGCTTGGTGCCGCGCAGCAGGATGCCCACGTTGTCGCCCGCTTGACCTTGATCCAGCAGCTTGCGGAACATTTCCACGCCCGTGCAGGTCGTCTTTTGCGTGGCCGAGATGCCCACGATCTCGATTTCCTCGCCGACCTTGACGATGCCGCGCTCGATACGGCCGGTCACCACGGTGCCGCGGCCCGAGATCGAGAACACGTCTTCCACAGGCATCAGGAACGCGCCGTCCACGGCACGCTCAGGCGTCGGGATGTACGTGTCGAGCGCGTCGGCCAGCTTCATGATGGCTTCTTCGCCCAGCTCGCCCTTGTCGCCTTCGAGCGCCAGCTTGGCCGAGCCCTTGATGATCGGGGTGTCATCGCCGGGGAAGTCGTACTTGCTCAGCAGTTCGCGGACTTCCATCTCGACCAGCTCGAGCAGTTCGGCGTCGTCCACCATGTCGGCCTTGTTCAGGAACACGATGATGTAGGGCACGCCGACCTGGCGCGACAGCAGGATGTGCTCGCGCGTCTGGGGCATCGGGCCGTCAGCGGCCGAGCACACCAGGATGGCGCCGTCCATCTGGGCAGCGCCGGTGATCATGTTCTTGACGTAGTCGGCGTGGCCCGGGCAGTCGACGTGCGCGTAGTGGCGGTTGGCCGTCTCGTACTCGACGTGCGCGGTGTTGATCGTGATGCCGCGCGCCTTTTCTTCCGGCGCCGCGTCGATCTGGTCGTACGCCTTGGCTTCGCCGCCGAACTTCTTGGACAGCACCGTGGTGATCGCCGCCGTCAGCGTCGTCTTGCCGTGGTCAACGTGACCGATCGTGCCCACGTTGACGTGCGGCTTGGTCCGTTCGAATTTGCCTTTTGCCATCTTGCGCTCCTAGTCAAGCGTTCGAAAAAAGTCGAAGAAAGAGTTGGTGCCCATGGCGCGGATCGAACGCGCGACCTCTCCCTTACCAAGGGAGTGCTCTACCACTGAGCCACATGGGCATCGACACGGGCTTGGACACGGGCTCGGGCCTGTATTCAAACCGCTGCCGACATCAATCGTTGTCGTACGGTACTGCTGCTGCCTCAGCTGGCTTTCCCAAGATCTGGAGCGGGAGACGGGAATCGAACCCGCGTCATTAGCTTGGAAGGCTAGGGTTCTACCATTGAACTACTCCCGCCTGGAGCCTGGGACAGCGTGCTTTGAAACTCTTCGCTTTGTTGGTGGAGGAGGCTGGATTCGAACCAGCGTACGCGTTAGCGGGCAGATTTACAGTCTGCTGCCTTTAACCACTCGGCCACCCCTCCGCAGCGAAGCCCGCAACTATACCACACTGCAAACGGATTTGGATAGACCCCGCACTGGCGTCACCGCGGCGCAGGTGTCATGACGCTGTCGTGCATCAGAAGCTCTGAACGGATGCGGCCGCGCCGGATCGGTTCAATGCTTCTCAGCTCAGCGACCACCAGTCGACGTGCTCTGCCGTGGCCGCGAAGTGGCTGCCGTCGGCCATGAATTCGCGCTTGAAGTCATGCGACGGATGGCGCGCGCGCAGCACGCGCGCATGTGACCCGGGCGGGCACGCCGCATCGAAGAAGGCCTGGGCGGGCTTGCCCCACAGCAGGAATGTCGGCGGACTCGAACGCGTCGCCAGCACTCGGACGATATCGGAAGTGAGCGCCTGCCAACCACAATTCATGTGTGCCCCCGCAGAGCCAACCTCCACCGTCAACACCGGGTTGAGCATCAGCACGCCTTGCCGCGCCCAACCGTCGAGCAGCCAACGCTCCGGCGGCTCCCAGCCCGGCCGGTCGGCCTTGAGGATCTCGAAGATGCGCCGCAGCGACACCGGCTTGCCGTGCCCGGCCGAGAAGGCCAGCCCATCGGCATGGCCCGGCCGCGGATACGGATCCTGGCCGAACACGACGACCTTCACATCCGCCGGCGCGAGCAGGCGCAGCGCGCGGAACGGATCCGGCGGCGCGATCTCGCGCTCGCCCGAGACGGCCTCGACCGCCATGACGACCGCCTGTTCGGCCATGGGCGTCCAGCCCGACAGCACCGCGCGCCATGCGGCCGGCAACTGCGCGAACGCGGCAGCAAGATCCTTTGCGCGACGCACCTGCGGCACGCCGGCCGTCACAGCTGCATCGCCGAACGGCAGGTCGGACTGGCTCACGGCTTCGGCGAGCCGAACAAGGCCCCGAGCGCGACGCCTGGATCGGCCGCACGCATGAACGCCTCGCCGACGAGGAACGCATGCACGCCCGCCGCGCGCATCTTGGTCACGTCGGCCGGCGCCAGGATGCCGGACTCGGTGACGAGCAGCCGGTCGGCCGGCACGCCATCCATCAGGTCGAGCGTGGCCTGCAGCGTGACCTCGAAGGTGCGCAGGTTGCGGTTGTTGATGCCCACCAGCGGCGTCTTCAGGCGCAGCGCGCGCTGGAGCTCGGCGCCGTCGTGCACTTCCACCAGCACGTCCATGCCCTGCTCGACCGCTGCATCCTCGAGCTCGCTCATCTGCACGTCGCTCAGGCAGGCCGCGATCAGCAGGATGCAGTCCGCGCCCATCGCCCGCGCCTCGGCCACCTGGTACGGGTCGATGAGGAAATCCTTGCGGATCACCGGCAGCGCGCAGGCGGCGCGCGCGGCCTTCAGGTAGTCCTCGTGGCCCTGGAAGAACTGCACGTCGGTGAGCACCGACAGGCAGGCCGCGCCGTGCTTCGCATAGCTCGCGGCGATGGCGGCAGGGTCGAAGCGTTCGCGCAGCACGCCCTTGCTGGGGCTGGCCTTCTTGATCTCGGCGATGACCGCGGCGTCGCCGCGCGCCACCTTGGCGGCCATGGCCGCGGCAAAGCCGCGCGGCGCGGTCTGGCCGAGCGCGAGCTCGCGCAGGTCGGCGGCGCTGCGCCGGGGACGGGCAGCGGCGATCTCCTCGCGTTTGACCTCGACGATGCGTTGAAGGATGTCAGACATTGGATTTGAGCTTCTGGGTGACGTTCACGAACTGCTCGAGCTTGGCCCGCGCCGCGCCGGACGCCACGGCCTCGCGGGCTCGCTTGACGCCCTCGACCACCGAACCCGCCACGCCCGCGCAATACAGGGCCGCGCCGGCGTTGAGCAGCACGATGTCGCGGATCGGGCCATCCTCGTTGGCCAGCGCGCGGCGGATGCAGGCGACCGATTCCTGCTGGTTGGCCACGCGCAGCACGCGCGTGTCGTACACCGGCAGGCCGAAGTCGCTCGGATGCACGGTGTACTCGCGCACGTCGCCATCTTTCAACTCGCCCACCAGCGTCTCGCCCGACAGCGACACCTCGTCCATGCCGTTCATGCCGTAGACCACCATGACATGCTCGGAACCCAGGCGCTGGAGCACGCGCACCTGGATGCCCACCAAGTCGGGATGGAACACGCCCATCAGCTGGTTGGGCGCGCCGGCCGGATTCGTCAGCGGGCCCAGGATGTTGAAGATCGTGCGCACGCCCAGCTCCTTGCGCACCGGCGCGGCGAACTTCATCGACGCGTGGTGGTTGGGCGCGAACATGAAGCCGATGCCGGTCTCTTCGAGGCAGGTGGCGACCCGTTCCGGCGACAGGTTGATGTGCGCGCCCAGCGCCTCCACCACGTCGGCGCTGCCGGACGTGGACGACACGCTGCGCCCGCCGTGCTTGGCCACGCGCGCGCCCGCGGCCGCCGTGACGAACACCGACGCCGTCGAGATGTTGAAGGTGTGCGAGCCGTCGCCCCCCGTGCCCACGATGTCGACCAGGTGCGTGCGATCGAGCACCGGCACCGGCGTCGCGAACTCGCGCATCACGGTGGCCGCGGCAGTGATTTCGCCGATGGTCTCCTTCTTCACGCGCAGCCCGATCGCGAAGGCCGCGATCATCACGGGCGACATCTCGCCGCTCATGATGCGACGCATCAGCGCCAGCATCTCGTCGTGGAAGATCTCGCGGTGTTCGATGACGCGGGTCAGCGCTTCGGTATCTGAAATCGGCATGCGTGAGTTCTCAGTGGGCGGCGCCGACGGCGCGGCGGATTTCGGCGATGGCCAGATCGATGCCGGCGGCATCGACGTCCAGGTGGGTGACCAAGCGCAGCTTGTAAAGCCCGGTGCACAGCACGCCGCGCGAACGCAGTTGCTCGACCAATGAGTCGTGTTCGCCGCCCCATTTCGCCGCCGTGCGCGCCTGCACCAGCGCGGGCGCGAGATCGACGAACAGGATGTTGCTGGCTGGCGGCGTGAACGTGAGCCCCTCGATGCCGGCCAGGCCTTCGGCGAGTCGTCGTGCGTTGGCGTGATCCTCGCCGAGGCGCCGGACGTGATGGGCCAGCGCGTACAACGCGCCCATCGCCAGCAGTCCGGCCTGACGCATGCCGCCGCCGGCCATCTTGCGAATGCGTTTCGCACGCGCGATCAGCTCGCGCGATCCGACGAGCGCCGAGCCGACCGGTGCGCCGAGCCCCTTGCTGAAGCACACGGACACGCTGTCGAACGGCTCGGCGATGGCGCGCGCCTCGGCGTACGGGTCGGTGCCGTTGGCCTCGGCCTGCACGACCGCAGCATTGAAGACGCGGGCGCCGTCCAGGTGCGTCGCCAGGCCGTGCCGGCGCGCAAGCGCGGTGGCGTCGCGCAGGTAGTTCATCGCCATCGGCTGTCCGCCGAACGTGTTCTCCAGGCACAGCAGCCGCGTGCGCGCGAAGTGCGCGTCGTCGGGCTTGATCGCAGCCTCGATGTCGGCCAGCGCCAGCGAACCGTCCGACTGGTGCGCGATCGGCTGCGGCTGGATGCTGCCCAGCACCGCGCCGCCGCCGCCTTCCCAGCGATAGGTGTGGGCCATCTGGCCGACCAGGTACTCGTCGCCGCGCTGGCAATGGCTCATCAGCGCCGCGAGGTTGCTCTGCGTGCCGCTGGGCATGAACAGCGCCGCCTCCTTGCCAAGCAGCGCGGCGATGCGCTCCTGCAGCGCGTTGACGCTGGGGTCGTCGCCGAACACGTCGTCGCCCAGCGGCGCCGCGAACATCGCTTCGCGCATCGCGGTCGTCGGCCGGGTGACGGTGTCGCTGCGCAGGTCGATCATTCGTGCTCGTTCCGCGCCGCTTCGCTCGTCGAGCTCATTGCACCTGGCTCAGCTGCAGGAAATTGCGCAGCATCGCGTGGCCATGTTCAGACAGGATGGACTCCGGGTGGAACTGCACGCCCTCCAGCGGCGTCTTCGTGCCGGCCAGCTCGCGATGGCGCACGCCCATGATCTCGCCGTCCTCGGCGCGTGAGGTGACCTGCAATTGGGCCGGGCACGTCTCGCGTTCGATCGCCAGCGAGTGGTAGCGGATCACGCTGAACTCGCGCGGCAGCCCGGCATAGACGCCCTGCCCGTCGGTCGACAGCGTGCTGGCCTTGCCGTGCATCTGCCGCTGAGCGCGCACGATGCGTCCGCCCAGCGCCGCGCCGATGCTCTGGTGGCCCAGGCACACGCCCAGGATGGGCAGCTTGCCGATGTAGGCCTGGATCGCCGGCACGCAAACGCCGGCTTCGGCCGGCGAGCAGGGTCCCGGCGACAGCACCAGGTGGTCGGGCTTCATCGCGCCGATCTCCTCGACGCTGATCTCGTCGTTGCGCACCACGCGCACCTCCTGCCCGAGCTCGCCGAAATACTGCACGAGGTTGAACGTGAAGGAATCGTAGTTGTCGATCATCAGAAGCATGAGCGTTCCTGTATCTGGGATTTGACTGACTCGGACATTCCGCGTGGCGCGGACGGTCAATCGGGGTCTCTCGTCAGCCGCGGTGGCCCGCGACTCGGTGCAGCGGGGCGCACGCCGAAGGCGATGCGGCCCGGGCCGGGATCTTCACCAGCGCCAATGCCCGCCGGTGCGGAAGATGGTCGAGAGTTGCGTCATGTCGCCACCATTCTAAACGCGCCCGGCGGCATTTGCGCGGCCGGGTGCTTTGCAACGTTGCGGGCGCGCCCGCGCATCGACGACGCGTCCGATGCCGAGCGCCGGCGGCCCACGCCTTACTGGACCGACGTGGCCGAGTGCTCCGAGTTCGCGCGCCAGGCATTGAGCTTGTCGAGCTTGGCCGCGTACAGGTCGTGGTCGGTGCGCTTGACGGCATCCACCATGGCGAGCGCCATCTCGCGGCGCGCCTCGTCGAGGCGGCCAAGCTGGAAGTCGGCCACCGCCAGCGCGTAGTGGAACTCGTGGTAGTCCGGGACGCGGTCGATCTCCTTGAGGAACAGCTCGCGCGCCGCCAGGTAGTCGCCGCGGTGCAACGCCGCCTCGCCTTGCACGAACCAGTAGAAGGGCGGCGTGGGCTCGACGGCGGTCAGGTGCGCCTGCATGGCGTCGGCCTCGGCGGTGCGGCCCAGCTTGCGCAGGGCCTGCACGTCGTTGGTCAGCAGTTGCGGACTGTCTGGCGCGGCCTGCAGAGCGAAATTCAGTACCCGCTCGGCGCGTGCGACATCACCCCGCCGCAGATAGACGACCCCCAGCGTGTTGTACGCGCTGAGAAATTGCGGGTCGCGGCGGATGGCCTCGCGTACGCGCCAGTACGCGTCGTCGAGCTGGCCGACCACCATCGCCTCGGCCGCGCGATTGTTCATGTACATCGCCAGCACGGTGTCCTCCGAGATCGGACGCGCCCTCAGCCCTTTGCCGCCGTCCGGCATGAAATCGACGGTGTAGACGCCGCCGCTGTCCGATTGGTTGCCCGCGTCGGCGAAGCTCCTCTGCAGCAGCAGGTTCACGTGGCCGCTGTAGAAGTACATGCTGCCGGCGCGGCTGAGCATCGCCTCGGTCTCCACCTGCTGGTAGGTGACGACCATGTTCAGGGACTTGGCGATGGCACCCGTCATGATGACCAGCGACAGGCAGTTGCCCTCGCGCGCCTGGAACGCCTCGCTGGCGTTGCGCGTCATGCTGGCGTCGTACTCGAGCTTCAACTTGCTGTGGTCGTACAGCGCATTGCCGATCGCCTCGCGCAGGCCCTGCCTCTTGGCCACCGGCGCGATGTACTTGTCCAGGTAGGCCTGCATCTCGGGCGTGATCCGGAACACGTCGGCGGGATCGATGGGCTCCCTGGCGGGCGGCACATGCGCGTCGTCGAACATGTCGGACATCGGCGGCGCCAGCGGCGGGTGCCCGGCAGCGCAGCCAGCCAGCAGTACGACGGCCAATGCCTGCAGCGCGAACGCCGCGCCGCGGCGGCCCAGGCCGAACAGGGACGAGCGGATCATCGACATGGCGAACTCCTCGACTTTGCGGATCGGCGCGCTCGTTGAGCACGCGGATCCCGTCATCGACTATGCGCCTTTCAGGCGCCCTCGCAAGAGGGACGTTCGCTAGGTCTTCAGGCTGCTCAGAACCCTTCCTCGACCAGCTCGGCCGCACGCAGCAGCGCACGCGCCTTGGCCTCGGTCTCGCGCCATTCCATCTCGGGGACCGAATCTGCCACGACGCCGGCGGCGGCCTGCACATAAAGCGTGTTGTTTTGCACGATCCCCGTGCGGATCGCGATCGCCACGTCCATGTCGCCGGCAAAGCTCAGGTAGCCGCAGGCACCGCCGTAGATGCCGCGCTTGACGGGCTCGAGCTCGTCGATGATCTCCATCGCGCGGATCTTGGGCGCGCCGCTGAGCGTGCCGGCCGGGAAGGTGGCGCGCAGCACGTCCATGTTGGTCAGGCCCGGCTTGAGCAGGCCCTCGACGTTGCTGACGATGTGCATCACGTGCGAGTAGCGCTCGACGACGAACGCATCGGTCACCTTGACGCTGCCGGTCTGCGTGATGCGGCCGATGTCGTTGCGCGCCAGGTCGATCAGCATCAGGTGCTCGGCGCGCTCCTTCGGATCCTCGAGCAGTTCCTTTTCCGTGGCCAGGTCGGCCTCGGGCGACGCGCCGCGCGGGCGCGTGCCCGCGAGCGGGCGAATCGTGATCTTCTCGCCCTCGGCCACGTGCTCGTGGCGCACCAGGATCTCGGGCGAGGCGCCGACGATCTGGAACGTGCCCATGTCGTAGAAGTACATGTAGGGCGACGGGTTGAGCGAACGCAGCGCGCGGTACAGGCTCAGCGGCGATTCGGTGTAGCGCTTCTGCAGGCGCTGGCCCACCTGCACCTGCATCATGTCGCCGGCGGCGATGTATTCCTTGGCCTTGAGCACGGCCTCGATGTAGTCCTCCTTGGCGAACTCGCGCTGCACCGCGTACGACGGGCCGCGCTTGACCGCCGGCGCGGTGACCGAATAGCGCAGCTTGTCGGACAGTTCGCCCAGCCGCTTCTTCGCGGCGAAGAACGCGTCGGCCTTCGAAGGATCCGCGTAGACGATCAGGTACAGCCGCCCCGACAGGTTGTCGATGACTGCCAGTTCCTCGGTCTGGAGCAGCAGGATGTCGGGGGTGTCCAGGCCGCCGGCCTTGTGCGTGCCGGCCAGCCTGGGCTCGATGTAGCGCACCGCGTCGTAGCCGAAGTAGCCGGCCAGGCCACCGCAAAAGCGCGGCAGGCCAGGCCGCAGCGCCACCTTGAAGCGCGCCTGGAACGCCTCGATGAAGTCGAGCGGGTTGCCCTCGTGCGTCTCGACGACCACGCCGTCGGTGACGACCTCGGTACGCAGGCCGGTGCTCTGCACCCGCGTGCGCGCGGGCAATCCGATGAACGAGTAGCGTCCGAAGCGCTCGCCGCCGACGACCGATTCCAGCAGGAAGCTCTGCGGCTGGCCGCCGGCAAGCTTGAGGTACAGCGACAGCGGCGTCTCGAGGTCGGCGAAGGCCTCGAAGATCAGGGGGATGCGGTTGAAACCCTGTGCGGCGAGGCTCTTGAATTCGAGTTCGGTGATCACGTTATGGGGACTCCGGTGGCCGGTCGCAGTCGTCGCGATGCGTGTCCGGCAAAGATTCTCGACGGCGCTGCGGCTGGCGCAGCGTGGCGTCGTCCATGGTGCACGCGCGGGGCACTCGCCGCCGCGGTGCGGCGCCAGCGAATCGGGACGGGCCTGGAGGCAGGCCGCGTCAGCCGAGGCAGGCGCGCGCGTTCGTCACGGACGGCGTCGCCAGACCCAGGCTCCCTGGTCGTGCGACCGCACCGCACAAGCCTTTGCCGCGGTGCAGGAGGAGTGGAAGCCATCGGACATGCAGCGCAGTTTATCCGATGCCATCGCGACACCGGCACGGCACCCGTCGATCGCTTGCAGCGGCCCGTCCGCAGCCTCGCGACGCCACCGCGACCGCCAGCTTCATACGGGTTATCCCGAGTCGCGGTGCCGACCCCGGTCGCGCTTGGTGACGGAATGCACATTTCGCCCGATTTGACAATCCCTTCGTCCCGCAATGAGTGTTTCACGTCGTTACTCCTGGCTAAACTCCGCCCCATCACTGGGATTCAGGTCTTTGAAATCCGGTGATGGAGACAGATCCACCAAGCGCGCCGGCACCGACCGTCGTCGCGATCCCAACGCCTTACCTGAGCACCATCGCCATGACCCATCTGAAAATCATTGCGCACTGCGTCCTGTTGCTGGCCGGCACGGCCGCGAGCACGATGACGATGGCCCAGACGCTGGCGCCGTCCGCCGCCACGGCGGCTGCGGCCGAAAAGGCTCAGAAGGAAACCGACCGCACGATGTACTGGATCCGCGTGCTGGCCACGACGCCCGCGGCCAAGCCCGCGGCCGCGCCGAAGCCGGTGGCGGCCGTCGCGACGGTGGCGCAAGCGCGTCAGGTCGCATCCGCCGAACGCGTGCGGGTGGCTGCCGCGGCCCCCGCTGCCGCGCAATCGCAGACCTACACCGACGGCGGCGCCGCCGTGCCGTCCAACGGCGTCACCGCGCCATCGGATGCCAAGGCGTCGTCGCTGGCCGCCAATGGCAGCACGACGGCGTCCGGCGGCCTGGACGCCAGCATCGCGTCGGCTGGCCTGGCGGGCTCGCTGGCCGCGCCGTCCGCCACGGCGGCGCAGATCGACGTGCCGGCCGAACAAGAACCGGCCGATCCCGGCCTGGTCATGATCGGTTCGGCCGATCCCGAATTCCCGGCAAGCACGATGAAGCGCTTGCGCAAGGGCTCGGTCGAAGTGAAGTTCGAGGTCAACACCGACGGCGTCGTCACCGCCACCAGCATCACCGCCAGCAGCCACCCCAGCCTCAACGCCGCCGCGATCGAAGCGGTGCGCCAGTGGCGCTTCCAGCCAACGTACAAGGGCCACACGGCCTTGGTCGACCTGAAGTTCGATCTCGATTCCTGAGGCTTTGGCGCCTCGACCCAAGGCGGCCAGCGGGCCGCCTTTCTTTTTGGCGCAGCGCTCAGCGCAAGGCGTCGAGCCTGTCGATCACCCGATCGGGCCGCGCATCGGCCACCGGTTCGCCATGGTTGTAGCCATAGCTCACCAGCACCACCGGGCAGCCCGCGGCGCGCGCCGCCTCGCAGTCGTTGCGCGAATCGCCCAGCATCAGCGTG
>Ga0302279_10007427_pt1 | contig 11215 bp, 10 predicted proteins | sample III_Bog_N3_3_FD_194541 | JGI IMG/M metagenome (GOLD analysis project Ga0302279, IMG submission 194541) | Peat permafrost microbial communities from Stordalen Mire near Abisko, Sweden - III_Bog_N3_3 | ecosystem: Environmental > Terrestrial > Soil > Wetlands > Peat | place: Sweden: Abisko...
CAACCCTCGCCAAGCAAGAGCGGGATATCAGTAGATCCGCAGTGGTCGCCGAAGCGCGAGCTTCCCGGTCATTGCTCGTCGTCTTCCAGAATATCCAACGCGAAGCGGTGATGCAGCTTCATGCTGGCCGCACCCAGAATGGTGCGCAACGAGCGCGCCGTTCGGCCTTGTTTCCCGATGACCTTGCCAATGTCCTGGTGGGCGACGCGGAGTCGTATCACCGTGGCATCGTGGTCATCGAGCATCTGGACGGAGACATCCTCGGGCTGATCAACCAGCGCCTGGACTATCTCCAGGATAAGTCGTTTCATCCGCTCAGTTGGCTCGGAGGGAGCTGACGTTACTTCGTTCATCACAGACACCTCTTGGGAGTAGGTTGCTCCGGTTCGATTCCGCCCATTGCCTCAGTCTGGGTGAGGTCTTCAAGGAAGAATTGACGTTCCGCCGGTGCAACGACGTGGCCACTCCCTGTGGGGAGAGATGCCAGAAGAGACCACGAGGCAGCCTGATTTTCAAACTGGCCTGCGAAGAGTCTACGTGAAGAATCCTCGGATAAGCCGTCGGAAAGCTGTCTTTGACAGATCTTTTGGCACTGGTGGCTGGTTACTTGATAACTAAGTAGTAACTAGGCTGCGCTCGCGGGTTCGACTACCGGTTGAGCAACTGGTAGGGAGAAAAGCTTGCCCACGCGATCCGACAGCTGGGCCCCTTTGCCAACCCAATAGTCGATGCGGTCACGCTTCAGGTCGAGCGTAGCGGGGGTAGTGCGGGGGTTGTAGATACCAACCACTTCAATGGACCGGCCATTGCGCGCCCGGTCCTTTTCAATGACAACCACGCGGTAGTGGGGCTGCTTGCGGGCGCCAACGCGCGCCAGACGAATCATCAACACTTGGGAAACCTCTCAGAGAAATCGGTGTATGTGGGGCGAATTAAGTGAAGCCGAGCAGTTCGCCAGCCGAGCAGGCAGGACCGCAGCTCACACAGCCCAACACCTAAGTATGGCTGAGTTTGCCGGATTTCGCAATGTTCAACCGCCCTTCGCACGGAGTGCTCCTTAAAAAGCCGTGCCGCCTCTAGGAGAAGGCGGCAAGACGATGGGCATATCCAGCTCTTCTCAGCCCTCACCAGAAATATAACCCCGGCCAGCCATCCCGGGTGGTGATGAGGATCACAGGTGTTTGCCGTCGCTGCGGTCACTTCTCCTCGCGCAGGAGGGCGGTCGCGGCCCATAGAACCGGCGCCTGCCCATGCAGGTTTCCGGTCTCGCGCTTGCGATCAAGGTAGTACTGCATGCTGTCGAACTTGCCGGTACCGGTGCATACCTGGGTTACATCGTGGTTCTGATCGACGTACCCAACCACCGCGATCCAACCGCGGCGAGCGGCAGGCGCGTAAGTTGCCGCGTCCAGCCACCCGTGTTTGACGCCGGTGATCAGCGCGAAGCTGAACATGGCGGAACTAGAGCTTTCCGGCCACGCCTCGGGGTGGTCGATCAGCTCATGCCACATGCCGTCCGCGCCCTGATACTTCAGCAGCGCCGCCATCATCAGCTTGTAGCCGGCCATAATGCGCGGGCGGTCAGGATGGTCGGCGGGCAGGGTGCGCAGCATCTCAGCCATTCCGGCCGCGAACCAGCCGTCGCCGCGTCCCCAGAAGTACTTCACGTCAGGCGCGTGGAAGAAGAGCCCGTTAGGCTGCTGCAGGCGGTCGAGATAGGTGACCATCTCGTGGGCATCGCGGTCGAGGTACTTGCGGTCGCCAGTCGCACGGTAGGCCTCAAGTTGCAGCATGGTCAGCATGTACATGTCGTCCACCCAGAAGCGGCTCTCGGGTGAGAGGCCCTGTAGGTTATCGCGCGGCACGATCGCCTCGGGATAGGTGACATCGGGCGTCGGCGCAGCCCACTGCCGGTCGGCCCAGAAGGTGCCGTATTGCAGGTACCGCGGGTCGTAGGTTGGTAGATCTTTGCTGGCGATGGCGATCTCCAACGGCACCACTCCCACGATCGAATCATCGACGTGGTGACGTTGGTTGGTGCGGTTCTCCGCGCCGCCGGGCAACATCGGCGTGAAGCGCGCAATCAGCCGATCGCGCAGCGCATCATCGTGCGTCAGTCGGGCGAACTCCAGCGCGCCGTACCAGGTGCAGACCATTGGATAGCCGGAGAACCTGCCGGCCTGATCGGCAAGAAAGTGCTCGGCCAGCGCCTTGCCGACCTCCTGGGGCGACGCGCCGCGCGGCCAGACGGTAAGATCGCCGGGCGACGGCGGGAGCGTCTCGTTGTAGGGCGGCTCGGGAACTCTGCGTGGAGGCTGGGTCGCAGCCGTGCCAGGTTGCGCGGCCAGAGGAGTGGCAGGCGTTTGAGCATACGCCGAGGCTGTTAGCAGAGATGCGCAGAGAAGCGCAGGTAGTCGGAGGGTCATGGAGTCACCATCGAGAATGGATTGCGGCACCGGGCGACCAGTGTACGCGGCTGTTCGGTCGTTGAACAACCGCGCACGAGCCGCGATTATTTGTGCCAGTGCATCGGCCAGCCGAGATACTTTGTTGCAGCCTCATACACCGGCGCGGCGGTAGTCGAGAAGTTCGCCGCAACGTGATGCTCAAAGCCGTGCTCGCAGATGTAGTGGAGCAGGTTCTGCATGTTCGGGATCTCGACGACACCTGCGCCGCCGAAGGTGTTCAACGGATCATTCGTGAAAGCGCCCTGGCCGACATAGCCCTTGATCGTGCCGCCGAAGTCGTCGGTCGAGAAGCGCGCAAAGCTCATGGCCCCGGCCTTCACCGTGCCGTCCAGCGTTCCATGCGTGTTCTCCTTGCCCACCGTGCCCGCGATGATGAGCTGGTAGTCCATCTTAACGCCTTCTTTGAAGAAGTGCTTGGGCAGGTTGGAGCAGTGGAAGCAGACGGCCTTGTTGGGGTCTTCGCCGTAGTTGTTGTTCCAGTCGAGCAACGCGGAGGGCGTCTCGCTGGCCAGCGTCAATGCGTACATCGAGAGCGTACCGAGCACGTCGACCTCGCAGGCTGAGGGGATCAGGTTCTCGCTCATCATCGACATTACGGTGCAGGGAACGATGCCGAGATACTCCTCGATGGATGTCCAGCATTGGACAGCGGAGACAGTCAGTTCGCTCGTCTTCATCCAGTGGTCGATGACTGCGCCTAGCTTGGCCATCTTCATTAGGGCAGCTTCGGGCGTCTGTCCGACCGGGATGTACTTCCTGATCGCGGCGAGCTTAGCCTGCGCCGCGTCGTCGTTGTCGGCCATGCGTCCGATGCGGCCCATCACTTCGCTGAGATCGAGCGTTTCGACCGTGATGCCAGAGCGTTCTAGCAGCTTCTCCGAGTAGCGCACCGTATTGAATGCGGTGGGCCGCGCGCCAATCGCGCCCAGACGGACATTCTTTAGCCCGCGGACCATGCGGCACACCGCCGCGAACCACGCCAGATCTTTCTTGAACTCCGCCGAGTCCGGTGCCTCGGTGTGCAGCGTCGTCAGCGAGTAGGGAATTCCGTACTGCTTCAGGTTGTTGCAGATCGACATCTTGCCACAGAAGCTGTCGCGGCGGAAGGCGATGGTCATCTTGCCGGGTGAGTCCGGCGTGGCCTGGATGAGTACAGGTACGCGCAGGTCGGCAAGGCGGATCGCATCGGCAAGACCGCGCTCTTCACCGAAGTTCGGCAACGTAATGATGAGGCCGTCAATCTCGGCTGCGTGCGCCTTGAACAGTGCCGCACACTTCTTCGCGTCTTCGTACGTTTCAACCGCGCCGTGGGCGGTAACGTCCGGATGCAACACGATTGGCTTGATGCCGGCGGCTTCGAGTGCGGCGATGATTTCAAGACGGCCGCTGGTGGCGAGGTGCGAAGGGAAGAATCCCCGGTTTCCTACGAGGACTCCCATGGTCATTGGTCGAGACATTGCTTAGAACTCCTTGGTCTGTTGCGTGTTGCTGTTGCTGGTCAGTTGGAGAAAAGCCCAACACCGATTGTCACCGATGACACCGATTCACGGATGAAAGAACAGATTCAGGCCCCACCCCAGACAAGGACGTCGATCCCGTCTCAAAGCGAGGTCTAGACCCATTCGTCGATCGGTGACAACCGGTGTTGAGCCTTTACCCTTTGCCCGGCCGGAAGTGGATAGTGTAGAACGCGCCGAAGAGCGTCATCAGCATGCCCCACCAGAACGCCGGGTGCAGGTTGGCGAGCACGGTTGTGCCCGGGTGCGAGAACTCGTAAATGCCCTGGCCAAAAATAATCAGGCCGCACCCGAGCATTAATACGCCGACGAAGAACCAGATGGAGAGCGACTGCTCGGTGCTGGGGTCGACAGGTTGTGGATGCGGTGCGTTGGGTTGCGATGTCATTTTGCTTCCTTATCGGAATTACCAGAGCCAGAGGTTGAGGAGGAACAAGATGGTGGCGATCACAACCGCCCAGAAGATCGGTTTCTCGAAGATATTTGTAGACCCGTCATGAGGAATAACGGTTGAACCGTAGACCAGCCCGGTCAGCTCGGCCTCGGTCTTCGGCTGGGTCATGTAGCTGACCACGATAGTGACCACCACGCAGATGCACCACGACCACAGCGCGCGATAGAGGTTGGCGGCCATGGCCTGCACGCGCATGATTGTGTCCGCCGTCGCGTGCGGTTGCAGAATCATGAAGCGGATGTTGGCCTTGTCGTGCAGCACCATCAACCACATAGCGATGGACGACGCGGTGCCGCACAGCAGGCCCCAAAAGCCGCCCGCCTTGCTGGCGCGCTTCCACAGCATGCCCAGGATCACGGTGCCGAACAGCGGCGCAATGAAGAAGCTGAACAGTTCCTGCACGTAATCCATGATGCTGGCTGCGTGCATGACCAGGTACGCGGTAACCACCGAGACTGCCATGCCGACGATGGTCGACCAGCGCCCCATCGAGACGTAGTGCGAGTCCGACGCTTTCTTGTTGATGTACGCGCCGTAGATGTCGTACGTCCAAACGGTGGAGAAGGCGCTAACGTTGCCGGCCATGCCCGACATGAACCCAGCAATCAGCGCCGTGATGCCGAGGCCGAGCAGTCCTGGCCCAAGGTAGCGCACCATCATCAGCGGAAGCACTTCGTTGAAACTGTGCATGCCGTGATGGACGACCATGTCTGAGCCTTCGGGGTAGAGCTGGATGAGGTGACCGGCGGAATCCTTCAACAGCACCAGTGCCAGCAGGCCAGGGAGAATCACGAAGAAGGGCACGAACATCTTGAACGCCGAGCCGATGATAGGAGCCAGCCGTGCCGCGCGCAGGTTATTGGCGGACAGAACACGCTGGACCACCAGAAAATCCGTCGTCCAATAGCCGAACGAGATGACGAAGCCGAGGCCGAAGACCAGGCCGGTCCAATTCACTCCCATGGGGTTACTGCTATAGCTGCCCGTGGTGGACCACATGTGCATGTAGGCGGGGTCGCCCATGCGGGCGATGATCTGGGCCTTGAGACTGGTCCATCCGCCGGCCTCGATCAGGCCGAGAATCGGAATCAGCGCCGCGCCCGCCCAGATCAGGACGAACTGCAGCACCTCATTGATGATCGCCGAGCGTAGCCCGCCGAGCATCACATAGATGGCCACCGTGACCGCGCCCACCCACATCGAGAAGTTGATGTTCCAGCCCAGCACTACCTTCATCACCAGCGCCATCGAGTACATGTTGACGCCCGACATCAGCACCGTCATGAACGCGAAGGAGACTCCCGACAACGCCCGCGCTCCCTCGCCGAAGCGCAATTGCAGATAGCCGGGAACCGAGTGCGTCTTCGAGATGTAGTAGAACGGCATCATCACGATGCCCAGAAAGAGCATCGCGGGAATCGCGCCGATCCAGTACCAGTGCGTCGCCAGAATGCCGTATTGGTACGCCGCACCCGCCCATCCCATCAGCTCCAACGAGCCGAGATTGGCGGAAACAAAGCTGAGTCCGGCGATCCACGCCGACATCTCGCGCCCAGCTAGAAAGAACTGCTCGCTAGTGTTGGTCGACCCCTTCACATAAAAGCCGATGAAGATCACCATCGCGAAGTAAAGCAGCAGAATTGCGATGTCGATCGGCGCGAGGTGCGTCAACTGGGCGGTGGCGAGCATCATTACGGCAGAGATTGGGACGAAGTGCATCGGATCATGCTTCCATTCTGCTGGGCGAAGCTGCGAACGTTTCGGCCGGGCTGGTGGAGTCTAAGAATCGTTTTTCCAGACGTAGAGAAATATACCCACTTCGCCGCGTAGTTGCCATCCTCAGGGATGGGTCAGTTGAGCCCTTGCCCCATTCTCCTGTTCTCCGTGCATACATCTCGCAGGCGGATAAGGGAATCTATCTAGGGAGGCTGCCAAGGCTCGAGCCGGAGGAATGATGACAAAATCCATTACGAGAAATTTGCTCGCAGCAGGGCTGGCTGTAGCGCTGGTGTCAGGAATAGCCCACGGACAGAATGCGGGGCAGGACACGAAAGCTGCCGGCCACGCCACCAAAGACGCGGCCGTGGACACTGGTCATGCTACCAAGGACGCCGCGAAGGATACGGGCCACGCAACCAAAAGGGCTTACCACAAGACCAAGCGTGTCACGAAGAAGGTAGCCCATAAAACGGAATACGCTACCAAAGATGCGGGTCACGACACTAAGCAAGCGGCCAAAACTACGGCGCACAGGACAGAAAACGCAGGAGACGCGATCGCGGGCAAGCCTGACCAGCATTAGCTCCCGGCGATGGCAGTTTCGCAATTCAAGCGACGCTGGCGTGTGTCCGTGAGGGCTCCGCGATCGAAACTGCGGATGTCGGCCACACGATGTCCGCCGCTAGCAGTAACAGCGCGACCCAATACAGATCCGCCCCAAGTAGATGGATTAACTGCATCCACGCAGGTGCCAGTAGCAGCACGTCAGCGACGCCAAGCGCAAATTGGAGCAGCAGAAGTCCCAGCACCACACGCGCAAACGGGGTGCGTGCAATCCGCTCCGTGCGCCCGATTGCCCCGCCGGCTTGACGCGAGCACCGCACCAGCCAGATCACGAAGACCGCAGCGACCAGCGCGCTCACCGGATGCACCAGTCGCAACCTCAGCAGCCACGGCGATCCAGCGGCAAAGTCCTGCGCATACGCCGCTCTCAGCGATGTGGCAGGGAAGAGCGTGTCGCCCAGAGCCGCCATCGATCCGCTGACCCCTACGGCGATCGTCGCCGCAAGCCCCGCCACCGCCCAGCCAAAGCCAGTCGCCCGATGCAGCCCGACCCAACGGTGTCCGGTCGCAAGGAATCGCGCGGTCAGCGTCAACGCCGCAACCAGTAGCAAGGTATTGCTCAGATGGATCGACAGCAGAACCATGCGCCCCACGGACTGGTTGCCGGTTACGTAGCCCAGCTTCACCAGCAACGCGCCGAGAAGCGCCTCATTCAGCAGCAGCACGGCCGACGCAATCGCGAACCAGCGCGCCGCATGGCCCTTCGCGGTCGCACGAAACGTCCACACCAGCAGCGCCACCACAATCAGCGTCGACCCCACCGTCATCTGCCGATGCACGAACTCAATAATGGTGTGGAAGCCAGGAGACACGGGAATCACTTGGCCGTTGCACAGTGGCCAGTGGTTGCCGCAGCCCGCGCCCGAACCGCTGGCACGCACCAGCGCTCCCCATAGAATGACCAGCACGTTGTAGAAGACCGCAAACCACGCAAAACGCTGCAACTGGCGGTTGTGCGTAGCTGGGATTGCGGAATCTGAATCCATGGTTCGATTCTATCCGGCGCGGTGCTCGTTACATGATCGGAGCGATCAACAATGCTGTCTCGCCCCCGCTCGAAGCCTTAGAGGTCACGCTCACCGAGTCTCCCTTGGCGAAATCGAACTTGAACCCCTGCGTCACTCCGGTCGTCGTGTCCCCAATGGTTTTCGGATCAATGTGGAACGACTCTTCGCCGCCAGCACCATTCTTGATCGTCAGCAAATGGTCCTTCCGGCTGAACCTGACCACGGTTCCACTAGTCTTTTCCAGGGTGCCGCTGCCAAGATCGTGTACCGCAATGATCGTCCGAATCTCGCCTTCCCCGACAAAGTAGACGATCACATGCGCCCCCTTGTTCGTGAACTTGTCCGCATCGGTCGCATCGGCTTTGACACTCTTGTCAAAGTCGATCTCGGCGCCCCCCTGCTTCAGCCATTCGAAATGCCCAGACGTCCCATTGTCCGTATCGATCTCGGTCATCTTAATCTTCGCGTTGACCGATTCGACTGTCCCGGACAAGGCGTGGACAATTTGCTGGGCTACGGCCGCCGAGGTCACCAAGAAGAAACTCGCTGCAACTACACATACTTTCAGTGCATTCATCATGGGTGCTACTCCCTTTGTTCCATCGCCGGGACAATTCATAGATTCCCGCGAGGTACGATCCTGCGACCGATCACTATACCGCAACTTCGTCCGCGAAAACTGTGACCGCAGACAACTCTCTCGCGTTGATGAACTTGGCGGGAAAGAGGCAGGGAGACGAGCAACTCCCGCAGAATCTTGTCAGCCCGCAGCAAGCTCTTTTGCCCGCTGCGTCGCGCGCTTTACCGCTTTGATCAGCGTTACCCGCAGCCCGCCCTCTTCGAGTTCCAGAATGCCGTCGACCGTGCAGCCCGCGGGGGTCGTCACTTCGTCCTTCAACAGCGCCGGGTGGCTGCCCGTCTCCAGTACCATGCGCGCCGAACCGTATGCCGTCTGCGCCGCCAGCAGCGTGGCCACATCGCGCGGCAGGCCCACATTTACGCCCGCCTCCGCCAGCGCCTCGATGATGATGTACAGAAACGCCGGCCCCGAGCCCGAGAGCCCGGTAACTGCGTCCATGTGTTTCTCATCCACCACCACCGTCCGCCCCACGGTCTGGAAGATTTGCTGCGCAATCGCCATCTGCTCAGCCGCGACGAACCGGCCTGCGCACAGCGCCGTCATGCCTGCGGCCAGCTTCGCCGGTGTATTGGGCATCGCACGAATCACTCCAAGATTGCATCCCGCCGCATCCTCGATGGAGCGCGTACCCACCGAGGCGGCGAACGAGACCAGCAGCTTCGCCGGCGTCAGCGCTGAAGCAATCTCCGCGACTACATTGGGCACCTGCGCCGGCTTCACGCCCAGCAGAATCACGTCGGCGAACTTCGCAGCGGCCAGATTGTCGGTACCCACCGCTACGCCAAATTGCGAGGTAAGCGCCTGCGCCCGGTCGGAATGCTGCACCGTCGCGACGATCTGATTGGGAAGCAGAAGATCGTTCTTGAGAAAGGCCTGGAGCAGGATGCCCCCCATCTTGCCTGCGCCCAGAACGGCAATGCGCAGCTTGGGAAGACCAGGTGTGAGGACCGGTAGTTCGTGCGTGTCAGTGCTCATCCAAACAGGCTACCAGACCGCCTTCCTCGGGTAAGGTTGACAGGTTCGCGTCGCAGTCCCTAATGTTTCTGCGCGGTGGTATGACCACTTTCCAGGCTGGAAGCCCCTCTTTCTCCCCTCGCGAGGCTAGGCTTGCACGGAATCGCAAGGAGATCGACATGAAGATTCGCGTTCAGCGTCTGGAAATCGTGGCAGTCGCACTCGTCATTGCCACGGCCTTCACGCCGCATGCACAGGCGCAGGATAATCTGCGTGACGCCGCGCCGTTCAACGGATACACCGGCGTCAAGTTCGACACCACCAGCCACGCCTATGACTATCTGGTCGACAGCAGCCTATCCCAGGACGATCCCGCGAATAAGAGGTTCAAAACTCTGCAATCCGCCTACGCCGCCGCGCCCGCCGGAACCCCCGACAGGCCCACCGTCATCGGCATCAAGCCCGACGTGTACCTGATGCACGTCGACGAATCCGCGCCCTACAGCCTGCAGGTGACCAAGAACTACATCACCATCCTTGGCCTCACCGACGACCGCCGCAAGGTCGTCCTCGCCGACAATCGCGGCAACAAGGAGGGCGCGACCAACAACGGTTACATATTCGACATCAACGCTACCGGCTTCACCATGATGAACCTCACCGTCGTGAACTACACAAACCTCGACTACGAGTATCCCGGCGATCCCTCGAAGAACCTCAAGAAGCGCTCCGACGTAATCACGCAGGCCGTCGCCATTCAGATGACGGGCGACAAGCACGTCTACTCGCACGTCGCCTTCCTCAGCCGGTTGGACACCACGTTCATCCGCACCACGCGCTCCTACTTCACTAACGTATTCATCGAGGGCACCGACGACTTCCTCGGCGGCGGCACGGTCGGTGTTGTCAAGGACTCCGAAATCTACTTCCCCACCGGCAACGGCGTCATGTCCGCCTCAGGACTCACTTTCATCAACACCGTTTTCAAAGCCTCGCGGGGCTTGGAGTTCTACAAGGGTTTCGGAAATCCCGACACGCTGATCGACTGCACGATGCCGGTTGATACGCCCCATTCACCCGTGACCTGGATGGCGTGGGACGTCCTGCCGGTGCACCAGAATCTCTTTTCACTGACCTACCACGTCAAGGACGCCAGCGGAAAGCCTCTACGCATCAGGGACAAGATCAAGGGCCCTCCGACCTACACGCTGTCGCGCGAACTCAGCGACCAGGAAGTGAAAGCCTATAACCCCTGGAACCTGTTGCGCGCCGCTCTTCCCAACGGCCCCGTCGACGATTGGGACCCAGCCGATGTACGCGCGAAGTATGAGAGCGACGGCAGCGACGTCTTCCGCATGTCCATCGCCGGACCTCCGCGCTCAGGAGACATTCCCGGCGGCGGCCCGTTCGTCAGCCGCACCGTCTCGCCCACCGTGCGCACCGGAGCCGCTAGCGCTGCCCTCACCGCCACCGTCTTGCCCGCCCGCGCCCAGGATTCGCCGATCACCTGGTCCACGACCTCGAACTTCATCACGCTCAGCTCCACCACTGGCAACAAGGTCGCCATCAGCGGCAACAACAAAACCAACCGCGCCGAGTGGGTCACCGTCAAGGCAAAGGCTGCCAACGGCTTCTATGTCACGGTCCACGTCAATGTTGAGCCCGCCTTTATCGACCCACCCAAATTCACGCGGAATCCCAGCATCGCAAGTCCCATCGACGGCAAGGCAACCGTCGCCTACGCCCTCGATCTCGGTGGCAGGGAAGACCAGTCGCTCATCACGTGGTATCAGTGCGACGACGCTTCTTGCGCCAGCCAACGCAAGGTCGCT
>Ga0302279_10007436_pt1 | contig 11210 bp, 2 predicted proteins | sample III_Bog_N3_3_FD_194541 | JGI IMG/M metagenome (GOLD analysis project Ga0302279, IMG submission 194541) | Peat permafrost microbial communities from Stordalen Mire near Abisko, Sweden - III_Bog_N3_3 | ecosystem: Environmental > Terrestrial > Soil > Wetlands > Peat | place: Sweden: Abisko...
CCGGTAACGCAAGGACGATCTTGCCCACGTGCTTCGACTGTTGCATCGTGCGGAACGCTTCTGCGGCGCGCGCGACCGGCACGGAGACGAACGGAAGCGGGCGCAGTTCACCGCTTGCGAAGAGCGCGCCGACCTTGCGGAAGATCCGGCGCGCGAGATCGGCGCGTTCGATCAACAGCGTGTCCGCGTCGATACCGAAGTAGCTGAGATTTTGACGGAACGGACGCAGGCCGATGCGGCTGTTCGCGTACAGATCGCGCTTGCCGATCTCGAGGAAGCGTCCGAAGGGGCGCAGGATCCCCAGACCCTTGGCGATCGCTTCGCCCGCGAGCGAATTGAGCACGACGTCCACGCCCACGCCGCCGGTAAGGTCCAGCACGGCATCGGCGAACTCGAGCGAACGCGAGTCGAGCACGTGGTCCGCGCCCACCATCTCGAGTAGCCGGCGCTTCGCGGGCGAGCCCGCGGTGCCGATCACACGCGCGCCGCGCAGCTTCGCGATCTGCACGGCCGCGAGACCGACGCCGCCGGCGGCGCCGTGGATCAGCACGGTCTCGCCCGGCGCCAAGCGCGCGAGTTCGTCGAGCGCGTAGTATGCGGTGAGGAACGCGATCGGTATCGTTGCGGCTTCGTCGAAGCCCATCGCAGCGGGAATCGGAGCGACGGAATCCGCAGCGGTCGTCACGTGGCTCGCGAAGCACGACGACGCGAACGCGATCACGCGATCGCCCACGCGCACGTCGCGCACGCCGGACCCGACGCGCACGACCTCACCCGCGCACTCCATGCCGATGGTCGGCCCCGAGAACCCGTTCTCGACCGCTTCTTCCGGCAACATGCCCATCGTCCAGAGCACGTCGCGGAAGTTGAGGCCCGCGGCGCGCACGCGAATCTCCACCTCGTGCTCGCCGGGAGCGCGACGTTCGAGCGCGCGGAGGTGCAGCGAATCGAGGCCGCCTTGCGGCACGAAATCCAGCCGGTACGCGCCGGCCGCGCGCGCTTCCGCCAGGTCGCCGAGCGTGGTGAGACGCTCGCGATTCACGTAGCGTACGCCCGCGTGCAGGAGCACTTCGGTCTCATCGTCACGCGCGAGCAACTCGCGCGCGAGCCAACCTCCGGCCGCACCGTTCGCGAGGTCCGCGTGGACGTCGATCAGGCGGCAGCCGAGCCCGGACGCTTCGTTCGAGATCACGCGCGCGAGGCCCCAGAGGGCGGCGTGGCCGGGATTGCGCGGACCGCCGAAGGGCGACGCGAGCGCGCCGCGCGTCACGAACGTCAACTGCGGCAGGCGGTCGTGGCGCGCCGCTTCGAGCGCGCGCACGAGATGCAACGCCGAGAGACAGCGGTCCTCGCGCTGCTCGCCCGCGCCCTCGAAGCGGGGCCGGGGCGCGGCGCCCGCGAGATGCACGATCGCATCGGCGTCGAGTTCCGCGACCAGCGCGTGTGCGTCGTCCTCCGTGAGACCGATGCCGTCCTCGAGTGCACGTACGTCGACCGTGGCGCCCGCAACACGCAGCCGCTCGCAGAGCGTCGCCAGCAGCGCGCTTCCGGCTTCGGCCGGCCCGGCGAGAATCAACCAGCGGCGCGCATCGTTTGGAGAAATCGCATCGTCCGCGTTCGATGCGGCGTGCGCGCTCCTGCGCGCGAGGAACACTGTTTGATCCGGCGTCTGCGCGGGCGACGCGCCGGCGCGATCGGAAAGCGTCGCGGTTTCCTCAAAGCCTGCGTCGGCCAAGGCCTGCGTCCACGCGTCCGCGTCGCGCAATCCGGCGTCCGCACCCGCGAGGATGGTGAACCGGCTCGCGTGCCCTTCGCAGGCGACGAGATAGCCGCCGGGCGCGAGGAGGCGCTCGACGCGGGCGAGCGACGCCGGGAGATCCGCGGTCGCGTTCAACACGTTACCCCCAACGACGATGTCGAAGTATCCCGGCCTTGGCGACTCGCGGTTTGCGGCGATGTCAACGTCGCCGTTTACGCCGATGTCAAATGCAACGGAGCGGACGAACGGAACGCGGCCGAATCGCAACTCCGCACGCGCGAGCGTCGCTTCCGACGCGCCGGCCACGACGTAATCGGTTCGCTCCGGCGGGAACAGGGAAAGCAGCGACGCGGTCAGCGCCCCGCCGCCGCCGAGTTCGAGCACGCGGATCGGACGCTCGTGCGGCCACGTGGCAACGAGGGCGCCGAGCGCGAGCCGCATCAGGCGGTCGTACACGGCCTGGAAGGGCGCTCCGTCGAGGCGGCGCGCCGGACCGTCCGCAGCGTCGCTTACGTCGGACGCGCCGCCGCGCAGCGTCGCCGTCAGCGCGTCGCCGGCGCGCGCGATCAGTTGCAATTCGGCGACGTAGCGCGGATGATCGGCGAGCAAATCGCGCCAGAGGCGCTCCGGCGATTCGGCCGCGCGCGCGGCGTCGACGGTCCAGCCGGTTTCACCGGCAACGAGCGCCCCGTCGGCTTCGGCCATCGCGAGCAGGCTTGCGAGCAGCGCGCGCCGCTCGCCCTTCACGCGACCGCGCCGCAGCAAGCGATTGAGATCGAACGGAGCTTCGGCGGCTCCGAGTGCCACGAGCGTTTTCGCCGCATAGGCTCCCGCCAGCCGATCGATACGCGGCCGGATCTCGGCGTAGAACGCGTCGCGTTCGAACTCGGCCGACGCCGCGGCGACGGACTCCGCGAGGCCGGCTGCAAGCGCGGCCGGAGCCGGCGCCGCGAGCGGTTCCGGGGCTTCCGGTACGAACGCCGGATCGGGACGCCACCATTCCGCGATCAACGACGAGGCGGAACCGCGGGCGAACTCGACCTTCTGACAGCGCGTGCCCGTGAAGCTCGCGAGCAGCCGGCCCGCGGAATCGAAAACGTGGAAGTCCGCGAGCGCCGAACGTTCGCTCTCGCGCACGATCGTGGCGGAGCAGAACACGTGGCCCGCGAGCGGTGCATAGCTGCGGATGCGCTCGACGAAGACGGGGATGATCGAACACGGACGCGGCTCGTGGCGGCCGATCAGCGTGAGCATCACCTGGAAGACCGAGTCGGCGACGGCCGGATGCGCTTCGTATCCGTTCGAGCGGTCCGCGTCGAGTTCCGGAAGATCGATTTCCGCGAACGCCTCGTGTTCCGGCGCCTCCGGCTCGGTGAGCCAGATCTCGCGAACGCCCTGGAAGGCCGCTCCGTAGTCGAGCCCCCGCGCCGAGGCGGCCGCATAGTGCTCCGCGGCGGAGACGCGGCACGGAAGCGTCGCGATGCGCGCGGCGATGTCGATGCCGGCTTCCGGCGCGCGCGCGTCGGAACGGCTGATGCGGCCGCGCACGTTTTGCGTCCACGCGCCGAAATGTTTGTCCGCGCGCGAGGAGATCGTGAACGTCCCGTCCTTCGCATCGGCAAACGTCTGCAGGAGCGGGTCGGTGTGGCTCGCGATCGCGAGCGGTCGCATCACCTCGAGCGACTCGACGTCGAGCGTTCCCGCGCCGAAGGTCGTTCGTCCGGCGGCGAGCGCGCATTCGACGTATCCCGCGGCGGGAAATACCACCGCGCCCTGCACGACGTGGTCTTGCAGATACGCGAGCCGATGCGTATCGATCGTGTTTTCCCACAGTCCGTCGTTGCCGGAGATCCGGTAACCGAGGAGCGGATGGTCGCGTTCGGTCGGCTGGTGCACGTCGGGTAGCACGGTCGTGCCGCGCCAGTGCGTGCTGCGCTGCCACGGATAGAGCGGCAGTGCCGGCATCGGATTCGGCCGCTCGAAGAGCGCCTCGAGCGAACCGCCGCCGTTCGCGTAGGTGGCGCAGATCGCGGTCGCGAGGTTGTCGTCCTCGGGCTCGATGCGATTCGCGGAGGGTCGCCGCAACGTGGCGATGGCGGCCACCGTCTTCTCGCGCGCCTTCGCGCACTGCGCGACGTAGTCGCGAAGAACGGGGTGCGGTCCGACTTCGATGAAGACCCCGATCTCGCGCTCGACGATGAGACGGTCGATCGCCTCGGAGAAACGCACGGGCTCGCGCACGTTGCGCCACCAATAGTCGGCGCCGAGTTGCGCGCCGGAGCGTTCTTCGACGTCGACCGTCGAGAAGAACGGGATCGCGCCCGTCCCGGGTTCCAGCGTCGCGAGGGATGCGATCAGATCGTCTCTGATCCCGTCCATCGCCGACGTGTGGAACGGATATTGCAGCGGCAGGACGCGCGCGAACTTCCCGGCCTCGGTGAGCTCGGCGCGGAGCGTTTCGAGCGCGACCGGATCGCCCGCCACCGTCGCCGCTTTGGGTCCGTTCGACGCCGCGACTTCGAGCCAACCCGGAATCGCGGCGATCGCTTCGCGCGCTTCACCGGCGGAGATCCCGACCGCGGCCATGGAGCCCATGCCCGCCGTTCGCGCTTGATAGTAGCTGCGGTTGTAGATCACGAGCGTGGCCTGCTCGAGCGACAGCGCGCCCGCCGCATAGGCGGCGGCGACTTCACCGACGCTGTGACCCACGGTCGCCGCCGCTTCGATGCCGGCCTCGCGCAACAGCGCGGTCAAGGCGACCTGCAGCGCGAAGAGGAGCGGCTGCGCGTACTCCGTCAAGGCCGTGCGCGATTCGCTCTCGGGCCGGCCCATCTCGGCGACGAGCGACCAGCCGGCGAGCGGCGCGAAGATCGCGTCGACCGCTTCGATCTCGCTGCGAAACCTCGCGTTCGCGGCGAGCAGTTCACGTCCCATGCCCCACCACTGCGGACCGTTGCCGGAATACACGAACGCGACGCGCGCGGATTCCGGCCCCGAACTGCCGGTCGCGAGGCGCGGCGGCGCTTCGTCGTTCGCGAAACGTTCGAGCCCGCGCGCGGCCTCGTCGTTCGAGCCGGCCGACAGCGCGAGACGGTAGCGCAGCCGCGAACGGCCCAGTGCGGCGCCGGCGCACACGTCGGGCCACGCCGGCGAACGCGCGTCCCGCAGGAACGCGACGTAATCGGCGGCGAGGGCCCGGAGCGCGGCGGGCGTGTGCGCGGAGAGCGCGAGCATCGCCGCGCGCGCCGCATCGCTCGCAGCTTCGTGCGCCGCTTCGGGCGCGCGATATTCGCGGATCGCGAGGTGCGCGTTCGTGCCGCCAAAGCCGAACGAGTTCACGCCGATCACGGCCGTCCCGGCGCTCGCCGGCAGCGGCGTCGTCGCCGTCACCACGTCGAGCTTCCACTGCTCGAAGTCGATCTTCGGATTCGGTTCGTTGAAATGGAGGTTCGGCGGAATTTCGCGATGCCGCAGCGCGAGCAACGCCTTCGTGAGGCCTGCCATGCCCGACGCGGCTTCGAGGTGTCCGATGTTCGATTTGACGGAGCCGATCAAGAGCGGCCGCCCGTCGGTGCGCGGTGCGCCGAGCACGCGCCCGATCGATCCGCACTCGATCGGGTCGCCGACCGCGGTTCCGGTCCCGTGCGCTTCGACGTAGACGACGTCGTTCGGCGGGATCCCGCAATCGGCATAGACGCGGCGCAGCAGCCGCTCCTGCGCGTCCCCGTTCGGCATCGAGAGGCCGAGCGTGTGCCCGTCGGAGTTGACGCCGCTGCCTGCGATAACGCCGTAGATCGAATCGCCGTCGCGTTCGGCATCCGCGAGCGGCTTGAGCACCACGATGCCGCCGCCTTCGGAGCGCACGTACCCGTCGCCGCTCGCATCGAAGCTCTTGCAACGGCCCGTCGGCGACAGCATCGACGCTCGCGCGAATCCGAGCCACGGCCGGATGTGCACGAGCAGGCTGATGCCGCCCACGAGCGCGATCGAGCAGTCGCCGGCGTAGAGACTCGTGCATGCCTGATGCACGCCGACGATCGTGGAAGAGCACGCGGTGTCGAGCGCGACGCTCGGACCGTGCAGGTCGAGGAAATACGAGATGCGATTGGCCGCGATGCTGAACGACGAGCCGGTATTCGAGTACGCATCGGGCGCTTGCGGTCCGACCATGTTCGCGTAGTCGTTGCTCGAGATGCCGACGAAGACGCCCGCGTCGCTGCCGGCGATCCGGTGCAGCGGAATCGACGCGTCCTCGAGCGCCTCCCAGGCCAGTTCGAGCAACAGGCGTTGCTGCGGGTCGACCTGGCGCGCTTCGCGCGGCGAGAGCCCGAAGAACTCGTTGTCGAAGCCGTCGATGCGATCGAGCAAACCGCAAGCGCGCGTGTACACGCGGTCGGCTCGTTCCGGATCGGGATGGTGATAGCCCAGGTCCCAGCGGTCGCCGCGCGCTTCGGTGACGGCGTCCATCCCGGCCTTGAGATTTTCCCAGAGCTTCGCGGGCGTATTCGCGCCGCCGGGGTAACGCCCGCTGATCCCGATGACGGCGATCCCGCCGCGCCTCTTCACGTGGCCGTTCACGAGGATGCCGTCGCTCCGGTCTGAAGCGTCGGGCGTTCGAACGCTTTCATTCGACGCTTTTTGAATTCTTCGATCTGTTCGACGCCGGATTTCTGCGTGATGCCCGACATCATCATCAGACTCGGCGAACGGCCCACGAGTCGCTCGCAGACGAATTTGTGCCCGTCGTAGACTGCGCCGAGCCCCGCCGCGAGGCGCGCGTGATGCTCGGGCCGGCGTTCGCCGAGCGCTTCGAGCTGCGGGGCCATCTCCCGCAGCAGCGCGACGAAATAACGATGATCGGCGGAGAAGAGCCCGCTGAAGGTCTCGGGAACGTTCGGCGGTGCCATGCTGGGTCGCACGATCGTGAGGTAGTCTTCCGACGGCAGATCCCCCGTGAACTCGAGCGAGGCGCCCGCGCCGCGCAGGACCAGTTCGGCGAAATCGACCGCCGCGTCGAGCCCGGGCGCATCGACATCGCCCAGCGCCGCGCGGACGTCGCGAAAGGCGGCGATGAGGCCTTGCGTGAGCACGGCGAAGATCTGATGCCCGCGAATCCAGCGGTCCAGCGACCGGCGCGGACCGTTCGCGGATTTCCAGACCGCGACGCGACGGCCGCTCGCGACGGCCGTTCCGAGCGAGCGCGATTCGAGCGCCTTGAACGCATCGTCGATGCGATCCAAGACGTCGGGCGCTACGTCGAACGGAATCTCCGCCAGATCGTCGAGAAAAAGGACGTGGCCCGCGACGACCGACCGGAAGAAGAGTTCCGTCGCGCACCCGTCGACACGCGCGACGTGGAAGAAGCGGTCGTGGATCGCCTCATCTTCTCGCAGCGGCGGTGCGGCGACGGCCTCGCCGGACGGCAGGGCCGCGAACCGGGCGCGCACGTCGCGCGCGGCCGATTCGTTCGAATCCCAGGTCTTCTCGGCGAACGATAAGCCAGAAATTTCTTCCGCGAAGCTGCGGCCGAGTGCGACTCGTGAAACGTCGGATGTCGGGACGTCCTGCGGGCGCAGGACGTGCAACTCGTCAATCAAGGAACCCCGGGTGCCGCCGAACGTGCAAAAAAACGCTTTAGACATGAATGAACGCCGGCCCGGAACGTTCGGCCGGCGCGAAATCCCCGGAACGGCGTCCTCAAAGGGTACGAGGGAGCCCGCGCTTTGTCGATGGGCATAAAGTCCTAAATCCTCCCGCAAAAGACGAGAGCATCCTGGGACTTTGACATGGCGTTCTCAGGACTCCGCCGAGCCGCGCGGTCGTAGAGGGAAGCCGCGGCGCATCGTTGATTGGAGCGCCTATGAGACGCGAGATCGGGGGCTGACGGTCGTGGCGACGTGGACCTGTCCGACCTGTCGTCACAAGCAAGACGAGAGTTCGGCCGACCCGCGAGCGGGCGCGCCGATCGACATCGGGTCCCGCCATCGCGCCGCACTCCGCACGCATCGCTGCCCGAATCCCGACTGTCGCGACACGACGCTCGACGTGCTCGTCTACCGCGCCGACGACGGTCGTCCGAACGACGCGAACGCTCCCGGCACGCTCGTGAAGACCTGGCCGCTCATTCCGTCGACGCGCGGGCGCGCGTGGACCAGGGTCGTTCCGGCCGCCGTGCGCGACGAGTACGACGAGGCCTGTCGCACGGAGACCTCGAGCCCGAAAGCCTCGGCCGCGCTGGCGCGGCGCTGCGTGCAGACGATCCTGCGCGACTTCTTCTCCGCGGCCGGCACGCCGCTAGCCGCGGAGATCGAACGCATCGCGCGCGCGCTCGGACCCGACCCGGCGGCCGTGGCCTTGCGCGCGCTCTCCGAGATCGAGAACGTGCGCCTCACCGCCGAACGAGACCCCGCGACCCTCGTCGCGGCGAGCCCGAGCGAAGCCGCGCTGATGATCGATTTGCTCGACCTGCTGATCGAGGAGACATACGTCGCGCGGCAACGGCGGGGCGAGCACCTCGCGCGGCTCCGAAAGGTCACGAAAAGCAACGCGGCGTCCGACGGAGAATCCGCGCCGGACGGCGACGGACGGCGGACACGGATCCGCCGCTACGTCGACAAGATCTTAGAAAGTGTCTCCTTTCTCAAATACCGCTCGTAGGGGAGCCGCGGCGTGCAGTTGACCCGGTTTGCGATCATGCGCCCCGTGATCACGGCGATGGTCTTCATCGGCCTCGCGGTCTACGGCGCCGCCTCGTATGCGGGTCTCGGCGAGAACCTCTACCCGAACGTTGCGTATCCGGTGGTCGCCGCAGTCGCGACGTATCCCGGCGCGTCGCCCGCCGAGATGGAAAAGCTCGTGATCAAGCCGATCGAAGATCAGCTCGCGGGAACGGAGAACCTGGATCGCCTGAGCGCGATCGCGCAAGAGGGCTCGGCGACGGTCATCGCGCGTTTCAAACTCGACACCGATCTGAACTACGAGACGATCGACGTGCAACGCCGCGTCGACATCGCCCGCGTCTACATGCCGTCGGATCTCGTGCCCCCGACCGTGATGAAGTTCAGCAACGCCGACGCTCCGATTCTGGACGAGGCGGTCACGTCGGCCGGCCTATCGCCGGCGGAACTTTCGGATCTCGTGACGCAGCGCATCGTTCCCGATCTCAAATCCGTCGCCGGCGTGCTCGACGTCGTGGCCTCCGGAACGACCGCACGTGAGATCCACGTGTATCCCGACGCGGAACGCATTCTCGCGACGAACACGACGCTGCTCGACATCGATAACGCGCTGACCTACAACAACGCGAACCTGCCCGGCGGGCGCATCGATTCGCCGACCAGCGAGGCGAGCGTGTCTGTGCATGCGGACATCGAGCAGCCCGAAGACATTCTCCAGATTCCCATGCAGGTGCTCAACGGCTCGCAGATCGGCGTGGCTCAAGCGAGCTTGAAAATCGGCGACGTGGCGCGGGTGGACGACGGCCACGCCGAAGACCGCTTGCCGTCGCGTTACGACGGTTCGCCGACGATCGTTCTTTCGATCGAGCGGCAGAACGATTCGGACACCGTCAGAGCCACGGCGGCGGCCCGGGCGGAATTCGCGAAATTGGCCGCGCGGTATCGGGACGTCCGATTCGCGGAAGTGGACTCGGACGCGGACTTCACGCAGTCGTCGGTCGACGGCGTGCTGCAGAGTCTCTTCGAGGGCATCGTGCTGACCGCGATCGTCATGCTGCTCTTCTTGCACGCTTGGCGCAACGCCGCGGTCGTCATGGTGGCGATTCCGGTCTCGCTGCTCGGCACGTTCATCGTGATGCGTTTGCTGGGCTTCACGCTCGACGTGATCTCGCTCATGGGACTCGGCTTGACGATCGGGATCCTCGTCGACGACTCGATCGTGGTGCTCGAAAACATCACGCGACATCGCGACATGGGCGAGGCGCCCCTCGAAGCCGCCTACAACGGACGGATGGAAATCGGCGGGGCAGCCGTCGCGATCACGCTCGTGGACGTGGTCGTTTTCTTGCCGATCGCGTTCCTCAGCGGCATCATCGGGAAATTCATGAAGGAATTCGGCGTCGTGATCGTGGTCGCGACGCTGTTCTCGCTCGCCGTCTCCTTCACGTTGACGCCGCTGCTCGCGGGCCGTTGGTCCGTCAAAAAGCGCAGCGGCGCGATTCCACCCTGGGCCGCCGGCTTTCAAAGCGCCTTCCAGCGGCTTGGAGCGTGGTATGCGACGCGGGCGTTGCCGTGGGCGCTCGATCATCGCATCTGGATTCCGGCCGCGAGCCTCGTGCTCGTCGCAGGTTCGCTCGCGCTCGTGCCGCTCGGCTTCATCACCTCGGAGTTCGTTCCGCCCGCGGAGACCGGTATGCTCGCGGGTTCGGTGCAGTACCCGGTCGGACAACCGCTCGCGACGACCTCGCGCGGCGTCGCGCGCTTGGAGCGCGAACTGCTGCGGATCGACGGCGTCCGCTCCGTCCTCTCGACGATCGGAAGCCGGCCGCTCGGAAGTCAGACTGAGATCGGCGGACACGTGGCGCGCTTCACCGTCGTCTTGGAAAAGGACCGCCGCCGCGAAACGGACCGCGTGCTCGCGGCGGCGCGCGAACTCGGCGACGCCGTTCCCGGCGCGGACTACCGGATCGCTGCGCTCGGCGGCGCCGGCACCGGCGGGTCGCCGATCCAGTTCACCGTGACCGGTCCCGACGACGCCCTCGAGATCGCCGCGCGCCGCATCGCCGCGCTCGTGCGCCAACAGCCGGGAACGGTGAACGTGCAAACGGGCGAAGAACGCGAGGGCCCGCGGCTCGACATCGACGTCGATGCCCGGCGCGCCAACGTCCTCGGCGTCGCGCCCGCCGACGCCGCAAACGTCGCACGGATCGCGATCGGCGGAACGGTGGCCACGCGGGTGCGCCTGGACAGCGGTTTGACGGACGTACGCCTGGCGTTGCCGCCGGGGCCGCGAGACGATCTCGCGACGATCGGCCGGTTGCAGGTGCGAGCCGCGAGCGGCACCCTCGTGCCGATTTCGTCGGTCGCATCGTTTCGGTTCACGCAGGCGCCGACGAAGATCGACCGGCAAGCGCGCGAGCGGATCGCGACCGTTTCCGCAGACATCGATCCGAACTCGGGTGTCTCGCTCGGAACCGTGCTCGCGGGTCTGCAGCGCCAAATCGCCGCGCCCGGATTCCTACCGCCGGACGTGCAGGCCGTCGCGGACGGCGATGCGGATCTCTACAATCAAACGTTCTCGAGCATGGCGGTCGCGCTCGTGACGTCGTTCGCGCTCGTCTACATGCTGATGGTCGTGCTGTACGGCTCGTTCGTGGAGCCGTTCGTCGTGATGTTCTCCGTGCCGGTCGCGATCGTCGGGGCACTCGCCGGCCTCGCGATCCGCCATCAGACGCTCAACCTGTTCTCGCTGATCGCGATCGTGATGCTGTTCG
>Ga0302279_10007439_pt1 | contig 11209 bp, 8 predicted proteins | sample III_Bog_N3_3_FD_194541 | JGI IMG/M metagenome (GOLD analysis project Ga0302279, IMG submission 194541) | Peat permafrost microbial communities from Stordalen Mire near Abisko, Sweden - III_Bog_N3_3 | ecosystem: Environmental > Terrestrial > Soil > Wetlands > Peat | place: Sweden: Abisko...
CCGCAGCTTCTTCCAGGCCCCGGAGACTCGCTACGCCGCTTAAAGCATGAAGATACTTATGAACTGGTTAGTAACTAGGCGGTGGCATCCGATGACGGCGAAGCGGCGATTGCGGCGACAGCCTGACGCATTGCTGACGTAAAAAACTGGCCGCAGGGGCCGGGCCGAACCAAAGTCTGTTGCGTGAGAGGAGAAAACCACCCTTCGCGTGGCGGCGGCTAGACCACCTCGGCGAGCGGTTTTCAATTGTAGAAGAACTAGGGCCGCCACAGGATCGCGGACGGGGGGGCGACGGCACCGCGGTTCGTCTGTCAGCCCCCGGGGCCGTCCCTCATGATGTAGCCCATCAGTTCGCTCACGTTTAGCTCCAAATCCCGGATGATGTCCTTGACGACGTCTCCGATCGAGATCACGCCCATGACCTTGCCCGCCTCCAGCACTGGCAGATGGCGAAAACCGCGCGCAGCCATCATTGCCATGCAGCCTTCCAGCGGATCGTCCGGCTTGACCGTTACCGGGTTGCCCGTCATCACTTGGCCCACCGGCGTCTGCTTCGCATCGAGCCCGGGCAGCAGCACTTTGATGGCGCAGTCACCCTGGGTCACGATACCGAGCAGCACGTCGTCGTCGATTACCAGCACCGACCGGACCTGGTTTTCGCGCATCTGGCGCAAGGCTTCGACGACCATGTCGCCGGAACGAACATGGATCAGGGCGCCACTCTTCCGGGCCAGAGCGCTTTTTACTGTGCTCATCGATTTCCTCCCGTGGACCCTGTCCTACCCTGCCTTGATGGTCCGCCTTGTAGGTTAGTCAAAATATCTTGCCTTGTCAGCACCGCGCCGATGTCGCCGGCGAAGCCTGCCGCCGATCCCGACAGCAGGATTTTCACCGCCTCGATGGCGTAGCCCAAATGCGGCATCACCCGCCTGCGCCGATACGCTTTCATGCCATCTGCATTTACCTCCTCGAACATTTCACAAATGCTGGTGATGCAGAAGGCCACGCTCAGCCGCTGCGAACGATGGACGAGGTATGGGAATTGGGCGAATTCATTTTCGCCAAAACACTAAACAGACAACCAAAGATTGAGATCAAGCGACGCACGCTAGCAGAAGAAAGTGATATCGGGTCGGGCCAAAAACCATGCAGGAGCGTTGGTTCGGAGTAGCCCAATAGCACAAGGGGCATGGACCGAATTCGCGCCTTTGCCCTTCGGCGCCATGCCTGCGACAAATTAGCCCGTCGGGCAGAATTTCGCTTAACACGTCGGGCAAATCGCCTTTACACGCTTGCCCCGTCTTTTCCCGGCAAGAGGGGCGTATCGCGATCGTCACGAACGCGGGAGGAGACGCGGTGGACGCGGCAGCGTCGGCGCGCATGGAGTCGCAGGGCGAGTTTCTCGTGAGCGATTTCCGGCGCGCGGGACGAACGGCGCCATTCCCGGTTGAGCCTTTTGGCGAAGACGGGTTGCTGCGTACGGCAAAAGCGTGTGGTCCTGACGCCTCAGAGGTTGGCGTCAAGTCTCGCGGAGGTGTTGCGAGCCCGACCGGGTGGACAAAACCATATTCGCGGGACGACGGAGGCAGAAAAGCCCGATACTCCGGGGAGAGCGCGCCATAAGCTGTAGAGCCATTGCGCAGGGAATGTCGGATTGCCTCCGCTGAACCTGTATGCTCGTGTGCGTTTTTCTCGTGCATTTTGCACACGAGACCGCGGGTGCAGCGTGCACCCGGCATTCCCTGCTCCCTCTTTTCTCGAGGGACAAAGTTTCCGGCAAAACTCGGGCGCACGCCGCGCCGCGAGAATGCGGAGTCATACGTCATTGCGAGGAGCGAAGCGACGAAGCAATCCATCTTTCTTTGCGCGGCGAGATGGATTGCTTCGCCTCGCTCGCAATGACGGTTCCTACCCCGGCCAGAGCCCCCGGATCGCCGGCATGAAGAAGATCGCGATATTGATGAGGAAGCCCACGCTCCACAGGATCGAGCGCAGCCGCGGACGGTCGCCGACATAGGTGAGGACATAGGCAATCCGCACGATCAGGAACAGCACCGCCAGCTCGTTGATCAGGTTCTGGGGTGCCGCGCGAAACTCCGCCAGCAACACGGCGGCGGCGAAGAACGGGAAGGCCTCGATGCCGTTCTGGTGCGCGCCCAGCGCGCGGGCGCGCAGCGGCTCGTCATAGAAAGCGGGGTCGCGCGGTCTGGCATTGTCGTAGCGGCGAAAGCCGGTCCACTTGATCGGTACGATGGTCAGCAGATAGAGCATTACCGTTCCGAAAACGCACCATTCGGCGATCGTCATGGCTTCCCCCGGGCTTGCCGCAGGGGGTGACAGTATCGAAATCGCCATTATCTTGACAAGGTTGGCCCTGTGCGCGAAGCACCGATACATGTCCGCCAACGGGTCTCGCCTTCGGCGGGAATTGAACAGAGAAATCCATGACAGCGGTCGTTCCCAACGAAACAGCAAAGGCCGCGGCCGAAATCAGTCCGGGGCGCGTCGGCGTGCTGCTGGTCAACCTCGGCACGCCCGACACCGCGGACGCCAGGGGCGTGCGGGTCTATCTGAAGGAATTCCTCAGCGATGCCCGGGTGATCGAGGATCAGGGCCTGCTATGGAAGCTGGTGCTGAACGGCATCATCCTGCGCGTCCGCCCCGGCCGCAAGGCGCGCGATTACCAGAAGATCTGGAACATCGAGAAGAACGAATCGCCGCTGAAGACCATCACCCGCTCGCAATCCGACAAGCTCGCCGCCGCCATCGCCGATCACGACCACGTCGTGGTCGACTGGGCGATGCGCTACGGCAACCCGTCGATGGCCTCGCGCATCGGCGCGCTGACGGCGCAGGGTTGCGACCGGATCCTGGTGGTGCCGCTCTATCCGCAATATTCGGCCGCGACCTCGGCCACCGTGTGCGATGAGGCGTTCCGCGTGCTCGCCGCCATGCGCGCGCAGCCGACCTTGCGGGTGAGCCCGCCCTATTACGAGGATGCTGACTACATCGAGGCGCTGGCGGTCTCGATCGAGGCGCATCTCAAGACCCTGCCGTCCGCGCCGGAACTCATCGTGGCCTCGTTCCACGGCATGCCGCAGAAATATGTCGACAAGGGCGACCCCTATCAGGCGCACTGCATCGCCACCACCGACGCCCTGCGCAAGCGCATGGGGCTGGATGCCTCAAAGCTACTGCTGACGTTCCAGTCGCGTTTCGGCTTCGACGAGTGGCTGCGGCCCTACACCGACAAGACCATGGAGCGGCTGGGCAAGGAGGGCGTGCGCCGCATCGCCGTGATCACCCCCGGCTTCTCCGCCGACTGCCTGGAAACGCTGGAAGAGATCGCGCAGGAAAACGCCGAAATCTTCAAACACAATGGCGGCGAGCAGTTTTCCTTCATCCCCTGCCTGAACGACAGCGACCCCGGCATGGACGTAATCCGCCAGCTGGTGCTGCGCGAGCTGCAGGGCTGGATCTGAGATAATCGAGGGGCCGGGCTCTGGCGTCCGGCAAAGCAGGCCCCAGCTATATCCGGGGCATGGACTGAACCGCGGCAGCCGAACTCCAGACCAATAAGCGTGCGCCCGGGCGCGGTGCCGGGCATTTGGAGGATTCATGACCGGGTTTGATATTTTCGCCATCGCGGTGGTGCTGCTGGTGGTGCTGACGCTGTTCGCCGGCGTCAAGACGGTGCCGCAGGGCTACGACTGGACCATCGAACGGTTCGGCAAATTCACCCGCACGCTGTCGCCGGGGCTGAACATCATCGTTCCCTATTTCGACCGCGTCGGCCGCAAGATGAACATGATGGAGCAGGTGATCAACATTCCCGAGCAGGAGGTGATCACCAAGGACAACGCCACCGTGACGGTGGACGGCGTCGCGTTCTTCCAGGTGTTCGATGCCGCCAAGGCGAGCTACGAGGTCTCCAATCTCAATCAGGCGATCATCGTGCTGACCATGACCAACATCCGCTCGGTGATGGGCGCGATGGACCTCGACCAGGTGCTGTCGCATCGCGACGAGATCAACGAGCGGCTGCTGCGCGTGGTCGATGCCGCGGTGTCGCCGTGGGGGCTCAAGGTCAACCGCATCGAGATCAAGGACATCGTGCCGCCGGCCGACCTGGTCGAGGCGATGGGACGGCAGATGAAGGCCGAGCGGGTCAAGCGCGCCGACATCCTGCAGGCCGAGGGCCAGCGGCAGTCGGAGATTCTTCGCGCCGAAGGCGCCAAACAGGGCCAGATCCTGCAGGCCGAGGGCCGCAAGGAGGCCGCGTTCCGCGACGCCGAGGCGCGCGAGCGCTCCGCCGAGGCCGAAGCCAAGGCAACCCAGATGGTCTCCGAAGCCATTGCCAAAGGCGACGTCGCCGCGCTGAACTACTTCATCGCCGACAAATATATCAAGGCGTTCGGGCAATTGGCGGATTCGCCGAACCAGAAGATCATCATGCTGCCGATCGAGGCGATGAGCATTCTGGGTTCGCTGGCCGGCATCGGCGAGATCGCCAAAGCCACCTTCGGGGAAAGTGCAGCCTCGGCGCAGGCCGCCGCGCGGCGTTCGTCGGTGCCATCGGCCGGATCCGTCGCGGTGCCGCCGGTGCCGCCGCAGGGCTAGAGTGCTGATGAGGATCGTATGCGTGCTGGTTTCGTCACCCCAACCCTCTAAGAGCGAGCTTCGCTCGTCTCGACCCACAAGGGGAGAAAGGGCGCACCGCCGTTGTGTTGGCGAGATCGATCTACGAGACAGTTAAGAGAGCCACATCATGACCGAGATGTTTTCCACGTTAGGCACCTGGAACTGGCTGATCTTCGGCGTCGTGCTGATGGCGCTGGAGCTGCTGGCGCCAGGCGTGTTCCTGTTCTGGCTCGGGCTTGCGGCGCTGCTGGTCGGGCTGCTGTCGTTCGCGATCGAGCCTTCCTGGCAGATGCAGATCCTGATGTTCGCGATCTTCGCCGCCTGCGCGGTGCCGCTGTGGCGGCGGATCGCGCGGGCCAACAAGGCGGTCAGCGTCAGCAATCCGTTCCTCAACAAGCGAGCCGATGCGCTGGTGGGGCGGGTGTTCACGCTGGAAAGGCCGATCATCGACGGCGCTGGCACGGTGCGGATCGACGACACGGTCTGGCGCGTCGCCGGCCCCGACACGCCGGCCGGCAGCCGGGTCCGCATCGTGCAGGCCGACGGCGCCAGCCTGACGGTGGCGGCGGCGTGAACCCTAACATGATCTGGCGAACGGTCTCGCCTTGCCGCCGGAGGAGAAGGCGGCGCGATTTCCGCGGTAAACGTCATTCCGGGGCACGTCGAAGACGCGAACCCGGAATCTCAAGGTTCCCCGATGCGCAATTGCGCATCTGAGGTTCGCTCGCTTCGCGCGCGCCCCGGAACGACGAAAGGGCCCTACGCCACGCCGGCGCGCAGCACGTCGTGGACGTGGACGATGCCGACCGGCTTCTTGCCTTCGGCGACGATCAGCACCATCACTGCGGGCTTCGACGAGCTGACGCTCTCGCGCATGATTTCGGAGGCGAGCATGCCCGGCGCGATGGTCCTGGGATTTTTCGTCATCACCTCGTCGACCGGGGTCGTCATCAGATCGGGCCGCAGCCGCAGGTGCCGGCGCAGATCGCCGTCGGTGATGATGCCGGCGATCTCGCCGGAATGATCGACGATGCAGACGCAGCCGAATCCCTTCGACGACATCTCCACCAGCGCGTCCGACATCGCCGTTCCCAGCGGTTTGACCGGGACGGCGTCGCCGGTATGCATGATGTCGCGGACGAATTTCAGCATCGCCCCCAGTTTGCCGCCGGGGTGGAAATTGGCGAATTCGAGCGCGGTGAAGCCGCGGCCTTCGAGCAGCGCGATGGCGAGCGCGTCGCCGATCGCGGCCTGCATCAGCGACGAGGTGGTCGGCGCCAGATTGTGCGGGCAGGCCTCGCGCGCCTTCGGCAGTTCCAGCACGATTCCGGCGGCTTCGCCCAGCGGCGAGGCCGCGTTAGAGGTCACCGCGATCATCGGGATCGCAAAACGCTTCGAGTAATTGACCAGGTTCTTCATCTCCGGCTGCTCGCCGGACCACGACAGCGCGATGATGACGTCATCCTGGGTGATCATGCCGAGATCGCCATGGCTGGCTTCGGCCGTGTGCACGAAGAAGGCCGGCGTGCCGGTGGAGGCCAGGGTGGCGGCGATCTTGCGCGCCACGTGGCCCGACTTGCCGAGCCCGGTGACGATGACGCGGCCTTTGGCCTCGCGGATGGTATCGACGGCGGCGGCGAAGGCCACGCCGAGCCCGCCCTGCAGGGCCGCCGCCATCGCGCTGACTCCGCTGACCCCGGCATCGAGCGTGCGCAGGGCCGATTGAACGGCGGCGTTGGTCTCTGTGCCGGATGATTTTGCCATCAGCGGTTTCGACTTGGACATGTCTGGTTCCGAAGGGGCGGGGAAGCCGATGCTCCGCCGCAGGCCTCTTCTTAGCACGGCCGGTTTTGCGATGCGACGCGAAGCCCGCGCTCTCAACGGCTCATTAACCATAATTGTTTTAACTCCATTAACGACGTTTTCCGCAGCCGCTTCGCGCTCGTGCGGAGTCCGGTCGGCAAGCGTATGAATTCGTTGGAGTATTTTTATCGTGATGTCGGGTCCAGCAAGGGGCCGTCGCCGGCGCGTGACGCTTTTCCGCGCAGCCTTGCCGTGTCTTGCACTGATCGCCCTCGATGGCGGCCCGGCGCTGGCGCAAACTCTGACCCCCGATCTGTTTCGCCCGGTCCGCGACGGTTTTGTCTCGCCGCAGGATTCGCCGCTGCGCCGGACCGCCGGTGACCTCGGCGACAGCACCGGGGACCCCGCCGACGACCCCAGACGGCTTCGCGACAAGGATGCCCCGGCGCCATCGCTGATCGGCAATATCCCGGTTTACGGCCTTCCCGCCGCCAACGGCGCTGCCGTCACCGGCTTCGATTCGCTCAACCGCAACCGCAAGCCGGTAAAACTCTATCCCGGCCAGCCCAAGCCGAAGCCGCCGTATCCCGGCAGCCCGGCGCCGGCTGCGGCCAGCCTGCCGATGGCCAACGGGCGGATCCGGCTGTCGATCCCGCCGTCGGAGACCGCCAACAAGACGCCGCTCGCGCCCGCGATGGCCGGTACGGTGGTTGGCCAGCCGCTGCGCAAGCGGCTCCAGCCCGACGATAATCCGTTCGGCGCGGTCGGCGATTACGCCGGCGGCTTTCTGGTCAAATCCGCGCTCGAGCTGTCCGGCGGCTATGACAGCAATCCCGGCCGGCTTCCCGAGCCGCACGGCCTGCCGTTCTACGTCGTGGCGCCGGAGTTCCTCGCGGTGTCCGACTGGGAGCGTCACGCGCTGGTCGCCGATCTGCGCGGCTCCTTCACCGGCTATGGCGGCATGCTGCCGCAGACGGTCGACGGCGGGGTCTCGCCGGCGCCGACCAATGTCGACCGGCCGGACTTCACCGGCCATGTCGACGGCCGTCTCGACGTCACCCGGGATACCGACCTCACCGCGCAGCTTCGCCTGCGGGTGGCGACCGACAATCCCGGCAGCCCGAACATTCAGGCGGGCATGGCGAAATACCCGATCTACACAACGCTCGGCGGCACCTTCGGCTTCGACCAGCGGTTCAATCGCCTGCAGGTTTCCGGCGGCGCCACGGTCGACCGCACCTCCTACGGCGATTCGACGCTGACCGACGGTTCGACCTCCAACAACGACGATCGCAATTTCAACCAGTATGGCGGGGTGGGGCGCGTCTCCTACGAGCTGACGCCGGCGATAAAGCCGTTCGTCGAGGCCGAGGGCGACACCCGCGTGCACGACCTGCAAGTCGACCGCAGCGGCTATGAGCGCGATTCTTCCGGCGGCTACGCCAAGGCCGGCTCGTCGTTCGAGTTCACGCGGCTGCTCACCGGCGAAATCTCGATCGGCTACGCCGCGCGCAATTATATCGATCCGCGGCTCAACCGCCTGGAGGGCCTGCTGTTGACGTCCTCGCTGACCTGGAACGCGACGCCGCTGACCACAGCCAAATTCTATTCCGACACCCAGATCGCCGAGACCGTGCTGCCCGGCGCCTCGGGCGTGCTGGTGCACACCTACACCATCGAAGCCGATCACGACTTCCGCCGCTGGCTGACCGGCATTGGCAAGTTCACCTTCGGCACGCTCGACTACCAGGGCTACAACCGCAGCGACAAGACCTACTCGATCGAGGGCGACCTGATCTACAAGATGACCCGCAACCTCTGGATCAAGGGCACGCTGCGCCACGACGTGCTCGACTCCAACCTCGCGAATTCGAGCTCGGCCTCGACGGTGGTGATGCTGGGCGTGAGGTTGCAGAACTGAAATCTGTTCGTCATACCCGCGAAAGCGGGTATCCAGTACGCAGCAGCCTATCGATTCCACCTCCGCGCCTCTGGAATACTGGGTCACCCGCTTTCGCGGGTGATGACGGGTTGGCCGCATTGCGCCCGCCCGGCCGCAGCCCTATACCAACAAAAAACAACAAACGTTTGGGAGGCCAGCCATGCGCGCCAACCGGTTGCCGGAAAAGTCCGCGGCTTGCATCTTCGCGTTAGTCGGCATCGCGCTGCTGGCGATAACCCCCGCATCTGCGCAAAAGCGCGGCGGCACGTTGCGGCTCTATCACAACGACAATCCGCCCAGCGCCTCGCTGCTCGAGGAATCCACGATCTCGTCGGTGACGCCGTTTTCGGCCGTGTTCAACAACCTCGTGATGTTCGATCCGGCCAAAGTGCACGAAACCATCGACAGCGTTGTTCCCGACCTCGCCGAAAGCTGGTCATGGGATCCGACCAACACCAGACTGACCTTCAAGCTGCGGCAGGGCGTGAAATGGCATGACGGCCAGCCGTTCACGGCAAAAGACGTGCAATGCACCTGGCGGATGCTGATCGGCAAGGGCGATACGTCGGACTTTCACCGTAACCCGCGCAAGGTCTGGTACTCGAAATTGCAGGACGTCTCGGTCAATGGCGACTTTGAAGCCACCTTCGAGCTGAGCGAGCCGCAGCCGAGCCTGCCGGTGCTGCTGGCGAGCGCATTCTCCGTCGTCTATCCCTGCCACGTCCCGCAGGCGGTGATGCGCACCCGGCCGGTCGGCACCGGGCCGTTCAAATTCGTCGAATTCAAGCGCGGCACCTCGATCCGGCTGGTGCGCAATCCCGACTACTGGAAGAAGGACCGGCCGTTCCTCGACGAGATCACGTTCCGGATCATCGACAGCCGCGCCACGCGGATGCTGGCGTTTTCGACCGGCGAATTCGACATCACCTTTCCGGCCGATGTCAGCGTATCCCTGATGGGCGACATCAAGGCGCGGGCGCCGAACGCGATCTGCGAGATGATCACGACCGGCACGGATTCGAATCTGATGGTCAACCGCGTCAATCCGCCGTTCGACAATCCGGACATCCGCAAGGCGATGTCGCTGGCGATCGACCGCAAGCCGTTCAACGCGCTGCTGATGGACGGACATGCCCTGATCGGCGGGGCGATGCTGCCGCTGCCCGCGGGCGAATGGGGCATGCCGCCGGACGTGGTGGCGACGCTGACCGGCTATGGTCCGGACACCGCGAAGAATATCGCCGAAGCGCAAGCGATCATGCAGAAGCTCGGTTATAGCGAAACAAAACCGCTGCCGATCAAGATCCAGACCCGGAACCTGCCGACCTATCGCGACGCCGCCGTGATCGTCACCGACCAGCTCAAGAAGATCTACATCGCGGGCGAACTCGACATTCTCGAAACCGCGCAATGGTACGCGCGGCTGGCGCGCAAGGACTACACCATCGGGCTCAACGTCACCGGCGTCAGCGTCGACGATCCCGACGGCAATCTGGTGGAGAATTATTCCTGCAGGTCGGAGCGCAACTACACGCAATACTGCAACGCCGAGGTCGACCGGTTGTTGGCGGCGCAATCCCGCGAGCTCGACAAGGAAAAGCGCAAGGCGATCGTCTGGGAGATCGAGCGCATCCTGGTCGACGATGCCGCCCGACCGGTCATCATCTCCAACGTCGCCGCCAATTGCTGGCAGCCCTATGTGCGCAACTACCTCCCGCACGACAACAGCCAGTACAACAGCCTGCGGTTCGAGGACGTCTGGCTGGACAAATAGGGGGGCGGTTTCGCTCTCTGGCGTCGTCCCCGCGAAAGCGGGGACCCATAACCACAGGCGTCAACGATCAAGACGCCGCGATCAAACAAGCCCGCAGACAGCATCTCAAAGCGCGACGGCACGGCGTATGGGTCCCCGCTTTCGCGGGGACGATGATCGTCACATCGGCAGATTCGTCGTCCCCATCAGGAACTGGTCGATGGCGCGGGCGCAGAGCCGGCCCTCGCGGATCGCCCAGACCACCAGCGACTGGCCACGGCGCATGTCGCCGGCCGAAAATACGTTCGGCCGCGAGGTCTGATAGTCTGCGGTGTTGGCGCGCACGTTGCCGCGCGGGTCGAGTTCGACGCCGAGCGTCTTCAACAGGCCCTCATGCACCGGATGCACGAAGCCCATCGCCAGCAGTACCAGCTGCGCGTCGAGTTCGAATTCGGTGCCGGCGATCGGCTTGAATTTGTCGTTGACCTGCACGCCATGCAGTTTTGCCACCTTGCCGCCGTCGCCGGAGAAGTGCTGCGTCAGCACCGCGTATTCGCGTTTTGCGCCTTCGGCCTGGCTCGAGGAGGTGCGCATCTTCAGCGGCCAGTTCGGCCAGGTCAGGCCCTTGTTCTCGTGCTCCGGCGGTGCCGGCATGATTTCGAGCTGCGTCACCGACAGCGCGCCCTGCCGGAACGAGGTGCCGATACAGTCCGAACCGGTATCGCCGCCGCCGATCACCACCACATGCTTGCCGCCGGCGAGAATGTCCGGCACCCCGCCGAGCGGCTCGTTGCCGACGCGGCGGTTCTGCTGCGGCAGGAAGTCCATCGCGAAGTGAATGCCTGACAGGTCGCGGCCGGGGATCGGCAGGTCGCGCGGGGCTTCCGCGCCGCCGGTCAGCGCCAGCGCGTCATATTCGTTGAGCATCTCGCGCGGATCGATCGCGCCGCCGACATGGGTGCCGTAATGGAAGGTGACGCCCTCGGCCTGCATCTGCTCGATGCGGCGGTCGATGATGTGCTTCTCCATCTTGAAATCGGGAATGCCGTAGCGCAGCAGGCCGCCGGCCT
>Ga0302279_10007442_pt1 | contig 11207 bp, 8 predicted proteins | sample III_Bog_N3_3_FD_194541 | JGI IMG/M metagenome (GOLD analysis project Ga0302279, IMG submission 194541) | Peat permafrost microbial communities from Stordalen Mire near Abisko, Sweden - III_Bog_N3_3 | ecosystem: Environmental > Terrestrial > Soil > Wetlands > Peat | place: Sweden: Abisko...
GCGGGTGAACCCCAAGCACGACAATCTCCTCTCACGCTCGAAGATCCAGAAGGGGGACGCAGACGCCGGGCTCACCGGGAGCGCGCACGTCGTGTCGGGCACGTGGCAGACGCAGCGCATCGAGCACCTCTTTCTCGAGCCAGAGTGTGCCCTGGCCGAACCCCGTCCGAACGGCGGCCTCGCGCTCTACAGCCAGGGACAAGGCATCTTCGACGATCGACGGCAAGTAGCCCGCTTCCTGGGCATCCCGGAGGAGGACCTCTACGTCGAGCTCGTCCCGAACGGGGGCGCGTTCGGCGGAAAAGAGGACATGTCCGTCCAGTCGCAGACGGCGCTGCTCGCCACGATGACGGGGCGTCCGGTCAAGCTCGCGCTGTCGCGCGAAGAGTCCGTTCGGCTTCACCCGAAGCGGCACGCGATCACGATGCACTACGAGGTCGGCTGCGACGCAGAAGGGCGTCTCACGACCGTCCGCGCGCGCATGATTGGCGACTCCGGAGCGTATGCCTCGGTCGGCGGCAAGGTACTCGAGCGAGCCGCTGGCCATGCGTGCGGCCCATACCGCGTGCCCAACGTCGACGTCGAGGCGGTCGCTGCCTACACGAACAACCCTCCGTGCGGTGCGATGCGCGGCTTCGGCGCGAACCAGGCGTCGTTCGCCATGGAAGGGTGCATGGATCTGCTCGCGAAGAAGGTCGGCATCGACGGCTACGAGATGCGCGCACGGAACGTGCTCGTGGTCGGCGACATCTTCTCGACCGGCCAGGTGCTCGAGAAGTCCGTCGGCGTGAAGCGTACCCTCGAGGCGCTCAAGTCCGCGTACTACGAGGCGAAAGCCGCGGGGAAGGCGGTCGGAATCGCCTGCGGCATCAAGAACTCGGGCATCGGCAACGGCGTCGCCGAATGGGGCAAATGCCGCCTCGTGGTCGAGGCCGACGGGACCGTGTCGCTCTACAACGGCTACACCGAGATGGGGCAGGGGCTCCTGACGATCCTGTCGCAGTTCGCGTCGGAGGTGACCGGGCTCGCCGGGGCGGTCTTTCGCCCGAAGGTAGACTCGACCTTCGCGCTGGGTTGCGGCCAGACGACGGGCTCGCGCGCAACGATGTTCGCGGGGCGAGCCGTGAAGAGCGCGGCAGAGAAGATGAAGGTGGACCTCGATACGGGCGCGACGCTCGCGGATCTCGTCGGGCGCGTGTACTCGGCGGATGAGGTGACTGAGGACACGACGGCGCTGGGCGCCGTGGTCAAGAAGATCAAGACGCACACGGCGTTCGGATACGCGACCCAGCTCTGCATCCTCGACTCCGAAGGGCGCATCGAGCGCTTCGTGGCGGCGCACGACGTCGGACGCGCGGTGAACCCGTCGTTGTGTACGGGCCAGATCGAGGGCTCGATTCACATGGGGCTCGGCTATGCGCTTACCGAGGAGCTGCCGTGCATCGACGGCATGCCCGTCTCGTTCAAGCTGCGCGATATCGGCGTCCTACGGGCGCGCGACATGCCGAAGGTCGAGGTGATCCTCGTGGAGGACTACGAGCCCGAAGGACCGTTCGGGGCCAAGGGGGTCGGTGAGATTGGTCTCGTGCCCACCGCAGGCGCCGTGGCGGCCGCGCTCGAGGCGTTCGACGGCGTGCGTCGCATGACCCTTCCGATGAAGGACTCGCCCGCGGCGAAGGCGATGAGCGTCGGGCGTATGAAGGGCGACCGGGGGCTCTTTCGCTGATGACGTCGGACCAAAGTCGTTGTGCGGGCGAACTAGGGGAAGAGACGCGACCCGGCGCCGTGAACGCCCACACGCACCTCTACAGCGGCCTCGCCCCTCTCGGGATGCCGGCTCCTTCGCGTGCGCCGGCCGACTTCGTCGACATCCTCAAGCTTGTCTGGTGGCGGCTCGATCGCGCGCTCGACGAGGCTGCGCTCCGCGCCGCCGCACGCCTCTACATCGCAGAGGCGCTGCTCGTAGGGACGACGACGCTCGTGGACCACCATGAATCGCCCGCGTTCATCGAAGGCTCGCTCGACGTGCTCGCGGAGGCAGCCGACGAGCTGGGGGCACGCTTGCTCGTCACCTACGGAGCGACGGAGCGCAACGGCGGGCTCGCGGAGGCAAAGCGTGGGCTCGCGGAGTGTGCGCGGTTCGTGCGGGAGGCGCGGTTTCCGAGGGTGAAGGGGCTCATCGGGTTGCACGCGTCGTTCACACTGAGCGACGACGCGATCCGCGCGGCGGGCGAGCTCGCGCAGGACCTTGGCGTCCCCGTGCACGTGCACGTGGCCGAAGCCGAAGCCGACGTGCTCGACGCCAGGCAACGTGGCTACGAAGGGCCGCTCGAGCGCCTCATCGCGCTCGGGTGCCTCCCGCCGCGATCCATCGTTGCCCACGGTGTGTGGCTCGACGAAGCGTCGGTGAAGCGCGCGGACGTGGCGGGAGCGTGGCTCGTTCAAAATCCTCGCTCGAACGCGAACAATCGCGTCGGCTACCCGCATGCGCTCCACGCGAGTGCACGTGTGGCGATCGGTACGGACGGGTTCCCCGCAAACATGACCGACGAGCTCCGCGCTCTGGACGAAGAATCCACGAAGAACCGCGACGTCGCCGGCCCTGGCGCTCTCCTGGCTCGCCGCGCGGGGGGGCTCACGCTCGCCGCGCTCTTCGACGAAGGGGTGCAGCGCGACACGGTGAGCGGCGTTCGCGGGAAACCTCCGCGTGAGGTCTTCGTGGACGGGCGCGTCGTGGTGAAAGACGGGGTGCTGGTGCACGGAGACGTGAACGAGATACGTGCCGTGGCACGCGAGCAGGCGGCGCGGTTGTGGTCACGCATGGCGACGCTAGGGGAGTAGGAGATGGGAGCATGACGACGCGACTCTCGGTTAGCGGCGAGCGTCTTTACCGCTCGCTTGTCACGCTTGGTGAAGTGGGGGCGTACGACGCGGACAACGGCCTTCGCGGAGTCGCGCGCCTTGCCCTCACGGCGGCGGACGGCGCAGGACGGCAGCACGTCGTGGAGCGCATGCGTGAGCTCGGCCTAGAGGTTCGCATCGACCGGATCGGCAATGTCTACGGACGACGCCGCGGCACGCATGACTCTCTCGCGCCCGTCATGCTCGGCTCCCACATCGACTCGGTCGCCACGGGTGGCATGTTCGATGGGTGCCTGGGCGTGCTCGGTGGCCTCGAGGTGGTCCGCGTGCTGAACGATGCGGGACGGACGACGCGGAGGCCCATCGAGGTCGCGTTCTTCACGGAGGAGGAAGGGGCACGCTTCGGGACCGACATGCTCGGAAGCGCAGTCGCAACGGGGCGTATACCTCTCGAGCAAGCGTACGGGCTTCGCGATCGCGTGGGGAAGGTCGTCAAAGACGAGCTCGCGGCCATCGGCTTCCTCGGTGAGCACAGTGAGCTTCTCCCAGCGCCGCACGCGTACCTCGAGTGCCACATCGAGCAGGGGCCGATGCTGCGTGCGGGGAGCCGCGACATCGGCGTCGTCACGGGCGTGCAGGCCATCTGCTGGCACGAGCTCCTGATTGTCGGCAAGAGCGCCCACGCGGGGACGACGCCAATGTCCTTGCGCGCGGACCCCGGAGTCGCGGCCGCGCGCATCAACGTCGCGATCCGCGAGATGACCGCATCCGGGCGTTTCGGCCCTGACCTTCGCGCAACGATGGGGGTGATCACGCCGTACCCGGGGCTCGTCAACGTCGTCCCCGGAAAGGTTACTGCGAGCGTCGACATTCGCAATCCGGATGACGCGATCCTCGCCCGTGCCGAGGCCGAGGTGATCGAGCTCTACGCGAGCGTCGCCGCGGCGGAGAAGGTCTCCATCACGCACCGGCAAACGGCGCGTACGAACCGCGTTCGCTTCGACGAGCGGGTCCAGGCCGAGGTCGCCCGGTCCGCCGATGCACGAGGCCTTTCGCACGAGCGAATCGTCTCGGGTGCAGGCCACGACGCGCAGGAGATGGCGCCGCACTGTCCCTCAGGAATGGTGTTCGTTCCAGGCGAGTACGATGGAATCAGCCACAACCCTCGCGAGCTTTCGACGCGCTCGCAATGCGAGAACGGCGTCAACGTGCTGCTCGACGTCACGCTCGCGTTCGCGGACGAGGCGGGGACACCGTGACCGCGCGCTCTTCGAACGGTCCTCGCATGCTTCGCGCAGCCATGACGCAGACGGTGAACGCCTACCGTGGGATGCCCGCGCGAATCGAAGATCTAGGGTCGCTTGGAGGGCGCCTCGATGATGTAAGGCGCGCGAACGTCGACCATCACCTCGAGCTGATCGAGTCGGCCGCCGGCGCGGGGGTCAACGCCATCTGCCTTGGCGAGCTCTTCCCCGCCCCATACTTCGCCCTCGGCGGCGACCCGATGTGGGTAGCTCTCGCCGAGGACGCGTTCGACGGGCCGACGATCACGTCGATGCGCAGGGCCGCGAAACACCACGGCGTCGTGATCGTCGCGCCGATCTACGAGCTCGACGCGCAGAGTGGGAAGCGCTTCAACACCGCCGTGGTCATCGACGAGCATGGCGCCGTGCTCGGGACCTACCGGAAGACGCACATTCCGTACGGCGCGAATGAGCAGGGGAGCTTTCACGAGAACCTCTACTACGAGCGGAGCGACGGCAAGAACCGGCTCGGCGACTCGAACGTGGGGACGAACCCTTACTTTCCCGTGTTCGCGACGAGCGTCGGCAGGATCGGCGTCGCCATCTGTTACGACCGACACTTCGAGGGGGTCATGCAGTCGCTCGCACACGGAGGCGCGGAGCTGATCTTCTCGCCCGCGGTGACGTTCGGCGCGAAGAGCCAGCGCATGTGGCATCTCGAGTTCGGAGTCGATGCCGCACGGCACAACGTCTTCATTGGCGGGAGTAACCGCCACGGCGTCGAGGCCCCCTGGGGTCAGCCTTACTTCGGCGAGAGCCATTTCGTTGGACCGAACGGCGTGCTCGCGGAGGCCTCTCATCATCCGAAGCTCGCGATCGCCGATGTCGACCTGCAGGTGCTCTCGACCGCGGACCCATCCGGGTGGAATCTGCCGCGCGACATTCGCTACGACATCTACACGGGTCGAAAATAGCTACTGCGGCCGCACGCGGTAGATCTCGTTCGTCCTGTCGTCGGCGACGAAGAGACTCCCCTGCACGCCAACCGCGACGCCAGTGGGGCGTCCGATGCGTGTCGATCCGTTCGCGAGCTGGAAGCCACCGATGAAGTCGACCCACTGGGCCGTCGGATCGCTCCAGTCCGCGGGGATCACCGGCGAGTCACCGTTCATCGCGACGTACGCGACACGCGGCGCGCTGAAGAGGGTACCGTCGGTGTTGGTGTGCCACGACCCGTGGGCCGTGACGAAGACGCCGCCGCGGTACGCCTCGGGGAACGCGTAGGCACCCGTCGGCGCGAGCGGATAGAAGGTGGCTCCAATGAGCGTCGAGTACGCGGGGAGCTCGATCAGCGGGACGACGGTGTTCGAGCAGTCCGCGCCGGCGACGTATGCGTGCTGGTTCTCTTCGCAGAACGGCCAGCCGTAGTCGGCCACGCCTGGGTGCAATGTCACAGCGTCGAAGTACTCGTAGGGATGGCCGAGCGTCAGGTCGTCTTGCCCGGCGCCGCCTGCCCACACCGTGCCGGTCGCGGGGTTCGTCGTCACGGCGATCGCGTTGCGAATGCGCGCGGCACGCATGGTCATCCCGGTGCCGTCGACGTTCATCTCCTGGATGGTGCCGCGGGTCGGGTCGACCTCCACGCACGCGTTGCACGACGAGCCCACGGACGCGTAGAGCTCGCCCCCCGCGTACGTGACGGACGTCGTCGTGTGCGTGTCGGTGTCGACGCTGGCGTCGACGGAGTGCGCTACGGGCCCGGTGCGAATCTTCGCGATAGCGGCGCCGAGGGCGGCCGTCGTCTGGCCGTCCGAGTAGGCGACCGAGTAGACTCCGTGCTGGGCAGCCACGGCGATCGCGCAGGTCTCTTGCAGAAAGGCTACCCCCTGCACCGGCGAGTCCGCGACGCTGGTGAAGAGCACTGGCGCATCCGCGAGGCCGCTCGCCTCGGCGTTTGGAACGAGGTAGACGTCCGTCCCTGTGGTGCCGACGAGTAGGTCGCCGTTGGGGAGCGCGACGAGCTGCCGCGGCTGTGCGATGGTCGCGATGACTTCGAGCTTGAAGCCGGACGCGACCGAAAGCGCAGGGGGTGTCACGGTCGTCGTGACGGGGGTGCCTACGGTCTTCAGCGCGCCCGTGCACTGTCCGTGGCTCGTCGAGGGCAATGCATCGGCCGGCGTCAGCGCCGCGTCCGTATGCGCCTGCGCGCCCGTGTCGGCGCCGGCCTCTTTCGAAGACCCCGTCGTCGCCGAGGTGCCATGGCTCGTGCACGCGCTGGCGAAGAGAATGACGCCCAAGCTTGTAGAAACGATGCGCATGCTCGAGGTCACCACTCTACCTTCACGTGAACATGGGCCGCCACAACGGTCACGTCCAGCCGAGGCGACAGACCGACGTGCAGGAGCTCAGCGAAACTCCGCGTGCTTGTCGATGAACGCGTCCAACCTCGCGGCGACCTTCTTGCGGACCGGCCCCTTCAGCGGTCCCCATCCGAGCAGCAGCCCGACGGGGCCGAGGGCCATGCGCGACCATCCCCAGAAGTCGAAGGTGTCCGTGTGACGGCGGATCTTCCCATCCTCGAACTCGAACACGGCGTCGATGCGGTTGTGCACCGGTCGGCCGGTGTCCGGGAACTTGTACTTGGCCTCCCAGTGCGCGCTGCCGCGCGTGTCGTCCGCCTTGATGGAGTCGAACGTGCGGTCGTTCGGGTCGGCTTTTCGTTCGCCGAGCATCGCCCACATCGCGCGCGCGCGGTTCCCTCGCAGGGCGGGGAAGACCGGGTCGGAGAACTCGATGTCCGGGTGGTAGCAGGCCGCCATGCCCGCCGGGTCGGAGTTCTTGAACGCAGTGTAGAAGGCCTCGATCAGCTTCTCGTTCGGATGCATGAGCGAGCATCGTACTCCACGCCCATCTGAACATGCTGCGGTGTTCAACTGGACGACTCTGCTTCGACCACTTGGACATCAGCGCACCGGAGAAGCTCGAGCATTCGAGTCCTCGTCGGATGGAAACCCTCGGTGTTTGACGATGACGGAGCTCCAAAGGGGCGTCGGCATGCGTGTTGCTCAGCTACCTGAGACGAGCTCGCGAGCGTGGTCTCACTCGCGAAGTCCGAGGGTGCGGAGGAGCGAACAATGAACACGGCGAGGAAGGTTAGCTTCGTGACGGGAACCATCGACTTCCGGTACGATTTTCAGTCAGATATCGTGTTTGCCAAGCCGCGATGGACCCTCGACAGCAAAGCGGAGGTCACGCGCTGGTACGATATGCACTCGCGCTACTTCAGCGCCCGCTTCAAGCGCCCCAAGGACCTCGTGTCGGTGCACGACGGGCTCGAGGTCGCGCCGCAGGTCGTCGCTCTGTTCGAGAGCTACTCCGCGCGGCTCCATGAGAGCCTCGTCCGCTTCTCGGCCGTCGTCTCCGCCAAGCCGCGCCTACGCCTGGCGGGCCGAGCCGGTGGCAGCAACGTGACGACCATCGAAGCCTTGACCGTCGACGAGGCCCTCGTCGCGATTCGCGCGATTCGGGAGTCCGAGAGCCGATCGCGTGCGTCAGGCGAAGTGCGCGTGCCGCGAGCGACGTTGGCGGGGCTGACCTCGGTGGACCTCGAGTCGAAGAAGTAAGCTCAGGCGTGTAGGGGCTGCGCCGCAGAGCGCGCGTCCCGACGTGTGGCCGGCCGCTTTTTAGGTATGCCCAGTAACGGGCGTCGCGATGATAGCCTCGGCCTCTGCGATGTCGACGCGGCAGACCGAAACAGCCACCATAGACGGCCCCCGCAACGATGGGTGGTCGGCGTCTGCACGGCCGCACGGCGGCGAGGAGCTCCCTCGGCTACGCCTGCTGTACCACAACGATTTGGCGCGCATCGGCGCCGTCTCGATGCCGGACGAGGTGTCGTCGAACGGCGACTGGATGAGCATCGGTCGAGCGGTCCCAGCGCTTTCGCTCGTCGGTCGCGGCGGCGCCAGGTTGCCTCTCGAAGACCCGCTCGTCAGTCGCGAGCAGCTTCGCGTCCGGTGGCTCCCCGACGCCCGCTGCTTCGAGGTTGACCCAGCGACCGCGGCCAGGCGCCCGGTCGCAGAGGTGCTCTTCGACGCGCAGGGCTTCGTTCCGCCTTCGCTCCGCCCCATCGTCGGACCGACTCGATTTCCACCTGGCACCTGCATCGCGATCGGCGACCGCGTGCTCCTCGGGCTCGAGCTGGGACGCACGCGCTCACCCAGCGCGGACCGAATGGGTCTGGTCGGCGAGAGCGAGCTCATCTGGGCTCTCCGCGACGAAGTTGCGTCCGTGGCGCCGTTCGGTCGACCGGCGCTCGTGAGCGGCCCCACCGGCGCGGGCAAAGAGCTCGTCGCGCGCGCGCTCCACCAGACGAGCCCGCGGGCGACCGGCCCGTTCATCGCCGTCAACTGCGCGGCGCTCCCCGAAAAGCTCGTCGAGAGCGTGCTCTTCGGCCACAAGAAAGGGGCGTTCACGGGCGCCGAAGCCACGGAGGTCGGGCTATTTCGTGCGGCAGACGGCGGGACGCTCTTCCTCGATGAGCTCGCCGAGCTCCCGCTCGCCATCCAGCCCAAGCTCCTTCGTGTTCTTCAGGACGGCGTCGTCGTGCCGGTCGGCGCGCAGGAGGGGAAGCACGTCGACCTCCGCATCGTCGCGGCAACCCACCGCGACCTCGAGTCCTCGGTTCGCGCGGGAGCGCTTCGCGAGGATCTCTATCACCGCATCACGGCGCACGTCCTCCGCGTGCCGTCGCTCGCCGAGCGGCGCTTCGACGTGCCCGAGCTGTTCGTCCACGCCCTTCGTCGCCTACGCTCCGAGCACGCGTCGCTCGAGTGGCTCTGGGACAGCGGTCGCGAGTGGCGGCAGGCCATCCCGATCGGTTTCTTTGCCGGGCTCATGGGGCGGACGTTTCACGGCAACGTGCGTGAGCTTCAGAACGTTGCGGAGCGCACCGCGCGCCTCAACCTGACGTCCGGCAGCTTCCGCGCACCGGACGTGCCCCCCTTGCCTCCGACGAACTCGATGGCGGCCCCCGCGACGCTCGACGCGATTCCGATCATCCCCCCGATCGACTCGCTCATCTCGGCCGCCGATTCCCGCGTGCCGGAGTCGCTCCTTCGCGCCGCGGGAGACAGCCTCGGCGTCGCGCACAAAACGGTGCTCAAGCTCCTGCCGCAGGCGGTCTTGCTCTCCATCGGCGCCGGCGCCGGCGCTGATACCGCTCACGGGGGTGCTCCTCCGGACCTGGCGACGCGGCTACGCGCGCGGGCGACAGAAGCGCTCGTCGAGCTGCTCGACGCGCACGACTACAACCAGAGCGACGTCGCGAGCGCGCTCGGGACCTCGCGCACCACGCTCATCAAGCTGATGGACGACCTCGGGCTCCGGCGCGCCATGGACCTTCCATTGGCCGACATCACCGCAGCCCTGGCGCAGGCGGGCCATGACGTCGACAGCGCAGCGAAGCTCCTCCGTGTCTCACGGGGAGCGCTCAAACGGCGCATCGCGTCGCTGCAATCGAAGACGTAGCGGTCAACCGCTCGCGCGCGTCACCCACCGAGAAGCGTCCGCGCCAGCCCTCCGAGGAACGCGAGGCTCGTGGCGAAGCCGCTCGCCGAGACTCCCCTCACGCGCTCCCCGCCCGCGATGACCTCACGTGGAGACTCGAGAGCCGCGACGTCCGCGCGAGCCTTCGCGTCGACCACGAGAAGATCGGCCCGAGCACCCGCACGGATCACGCCGCGATCGGTGCATCCGAGGAGCGCAGCCGACCCTGTCGTGGCGGCACGCAAGCACGCCTCGGCGTCCATCCCGGTGCGCTGCATCGCGAGGAGCTCGTCTACGGGACGCGCCACAAGCGAAAAGCCGTACGACGCGTCGTTCCCGAACGCGATCGGGACCCCAGCGTCGCGAAGCAGCACGAGGTTGGCCGCAGCCGTACGTATCGCGGTCTTCAATCGCGCCTTCGGAAGCCCACCGGCGATGCCAGGCGGAACGACGTCGGCCGAGGCCTCGTACGCGTCCATGAAGCGGCGCCAGGATCGACTGATGTACGGGACAACGTGCCTCGTGTAGCGCGCGTCTCCATCGAGTCGCTGCTCGGCGCCGAGGCACACCGACTCGAAGAGCCACAGCGTCGGGCACACGGGGATGCCTGCGTCGCGCACGCGGGCGAGCGTCTCGGGATCGAGGGGCTCGAACGACGAGTGCATCAGCGCGTCGACCTTGGCGGCGAGCGCGACGCGGTAGTCGGCCGTGCTGTGCGCGTGGGCGAGGACGCGGAGCCCCTGGCGATGCGCCTCTTCGACGACGGCGCGTCCGACCGGCTCGGTGATCGCGGGGAGCGGCCGGTCCGAGTAGCTCTGGTGCATGATCGCGAGCTTCACGAAGTCCATGCCCCCTCGGGCGACCCGCTCGACGGCCTGGCCGGCTGCGCGCTCGTCTCCACACGGGAGCGCGAGACCGAGCTTCACGAACAGAGGAGGCATCCAGTCGAGCGGGTAGCCGCCTGGCGCGGTGAGCACGGGGCCGGCCGCGCGAATCTGGGGTCCGACCGACGGGTCCGCGGCGACTCGCTTGCGAAGCGCCGCGATGATCGCAGGGGCGCACGCCATGTCCCCCACGGTCGTCGTCCCTGCGGCGAGCGAGTCGGTGAGGTTTCTCACGACCTGCGTCGGCGAGACGCGCTCGTTCTCCTCGAAGACGCCTCCTCGCGCGATGTGCACGTGCGCGTTGATCATGCCCGGCATCACGAGCGAGCCGCGCGCATCGAGCACCCCTTCCGGCAGCGGGTGGTCCGCGGTCACCGGAAGGGCGCTCGCGATGAGGTCGCCCGCGACCGTGATCTCCACGTCCCCTTCGACGAAGCGGGTTCCATCGAAGACGAGGTCCGCGCGAATGACGGTCATGGGGCCACGATAGACGCAGACGAGAACCGTAAGCGATGACACCCGGAGTCAACATCGTTCAACGGCTCGTTCGTACGTACAAGCAAATGGCTTGATACGACCAATATATTATAGAATATATCATCTAAACGAGATGTCATGTTGAACAGCATGTTCATCAGTACCAACGGTTGGTAAGTATATACGTCCGATT
>Ga0302279_10007446_pt1 | contig 11206 bp, 8 predicted proteins | sample III_Bog_N3_3_FD_194541 | JGI IMG/M metagenome (GOLD analysis project Ga0302279, IMG submission 194541) | Peat permafrost microbial communities from Stordalen Mire near Abisko, Sweden - III_Bog_N3_3 | ecosystem: Environmental > Terrestrial > Soil > Wetlands > Peat | place: Sweden: Abisko...
AACCGCCGCCAGCGCCAGCCGCGGCCAGCCAAACCACCCGCTCTTCACCCTAGCCGGGTAGGGCGTCAGCGGCGCTTCGATCGACTGCCACACGCGCCGTCCGTATCCCGGCTCCCGCGCCGGCGGCTCCGGCCCGCGCACCGCCAACGCCTGTGAAATCTCCTCGTACATCTGTTCGCACCGTCCGCAGACCCGCAGATGCGTCTCCGCAACCCGGTTCGCGTCTTCGCCAAAGAAGTAGCCGACCAGTTGTTCATCCGTTAAATGGCTCATGGCTTCACCCATAGCGGCGTCAAAGCCCGCCGCATCTTCTGCACCGCCCGAAACACCGACTGCTTCGCGTTGTTCGGAGTCACCCCCAGGGCCGCCGCAATCTCCTGCGTCGAGCGGCCTTCCAAATGCCTCAAAACGAAGGCCATCCGCTCATCCTCCGTCATCCGCTCCATCGCCCCGCGCCGGCGCTGCTCAATTTCCCTGTCCAGCAGCGCCCGCTCCGGTCCAGCCCCGCCGTCGGCCAGTTGAACGCCCCGGCTCTCCTCGTCAAACTCTTCGCCAATCGTCACGGCCGCCTCCGTCTTTCGCCGGCTCAGCACCCGCAGCGCGCAGTTCACCGCAATCCGATAAATCCACGTTCCAAAATCGGCCCGATGATCGAACTCCGCCAACCCGCGATAGCCGCGCAGAAAGGTCTCCTGCACAATCTCCTCCGCATCCGCCTCGTTCTCGGTAATCCGGAACGCCACGCGGAACATGGCTTCCCCGTGACGCTCCACAAGCCCGCAGTAAGCGTCCTTGTCTCCGGCCAGCACCGCCCGGATCAGCGCCTTGTCGCCATTTCCCATGTGCGTATTAGATCGGAAGAGCCCTCAGCGGTTAGGAAGTTTCTTTTGCGGCCAATCACTCCCCACAGGCCGCCATCGCCTTGGGACTCTCTATCGATTCCGGTGCGGAGTCTGGATTCGAGAGGGAGGATCGCGGTTCCTCCGCGTAAAGCGACGAACGAAGGGCAGGAACCGGCGAGCCGGCACTCCCGCCAGACTCGGAAGTTTTCGATTGCGGGTGTTGTGTAACGGCAAGGGCTCAGTGCGGGTCAGAGACGGCGCGGAAGTGCGCATCGGCCAGAGCGGGCGGCGCAGTTGGCGGGAGCGCCCCTTGCGATGGAGAGGGGATGGCCTTTCTGAGCAAAGCCTTGAACCTTGGCTCGTCTTTCAGCGGAGCCCACTCCCCTCCCGAACCCAAAAGGAGCGCACGCGGCGAGGTGCCCGGATCGCGATGTGCGTAGGACTCCTCGAGCAGTTGCAAAGCCTCCTGCTTCCTACCCAACCGGACGCACGCCAAGGCCAAAGCTATCCATGAGACTTTCCCCTCCGCGTAATATTTCTCTTCCGCCATATACAGGTTCTTCAGCAGCCCGCGCTCCCCATCGCGCGTGTACCCGGTTCCTGCCGCGGCTATAATCTCCTTGAGCGCCGGATCGTTCATGGTTTCCGCAGTCTTTTCGCCCTCCGCCAGATACGCCGGGTAGTCCCGGAGTTCAAAACCGGCGATCATCAGATATTGGTGCGGAGAGCCGAGCTCAGGCGCGGCGCGCTCCACTTCCTTGAGAATTGCGACGCCTTCCTCTCTTTTCCCGGATTCGAACAAAATCGTGCCCTTGTCGGCCAACGTCGAGTGGGAGCCGGGATCCAGTTCCTGTGCCTTGTTTACCTCCTCCAGGCTCTCGGCATACCGTTCCTGTGTCGAGAGGGCATCGGCAAACCATTTGTGTGCCAATGGATCATTGGGATTGAGCTCGATGGCTCGCCGAAACTCCTTTTCCGCGCCCGCAAAATTCCATGTCCCCCAATATTCGGCAAAGGCCAGGGCACGATGGCCCTCGGGCAGCGAATTGTCCAACTGCACCGCCCTCCTGGCCGCGCCAATGGCTCTGGAGTAGGCGTCGGCTTGCGGCATGGTGGAGTAGATCCGCAACATGTCGTACGTATCCGCCATACCCGCGTAGGCCGGCGCACTGTTGGGATCGTGAACGATCGATTGCGTAAAGTCGTCCAGCGCACGGTTCAGGCTTTCGGGGGTTCTTTGATTCCATTCGTAGCGGCCCTTCAGGTAAAGCTCGTGCGCGCGCGCTTTTTCCGCATCGGAAACGGTCGCGGAACCAGAAGGAACGGGCGCGGCATTCGCCGCGCTCAAGAGCGAAGAAATCCATTGCTGGATACGGCCACTGGCGGAACGAAGGGACATGTCGTAGGCGCCGGCGCAAAGCGCTCCCGCCACCAAAATTCCAGCAAGTACCGGTTTCCAGCCAGGCTTGAAGCCCAGCCCGCCGATTCGCAAGGTGCGCGTTATCGCGATTGGCGGCGTGTCCGGCTGAGCTGCCGTCGGAGCATCAAGCGAGGGTTCAACGCTGCATGGGCCGGGAGTTTCGTTTCCCGCCGCCGCCCAAGCAGTCTCTTCGCCAGCCGCTGCAGCGTCCAGCGTGTGAGCGCGGCGCAGCTTCAGCCATTCATCCAGTTCGGCGGTGTACGCATACACCGACGTTCGTCCGGCGCCCGGCGCACGATGAGTGGGCAGTCCCCGCTCTATCTCCCAGCGCCTTACCGTCTTTTCGCTTCTGCCCAGATAGGCGGCAATCTCTTTCCAGCAATCGAGGCGGCTTCCTCGAGCCAGATCTCCGATGCCGCTCCAATCTGGCGTGGTCAGGGCCACAACTGGCCTCCATTCGGGCTCTTGTCGGTAGATGACCGTTCATGTCCGGTCACTGCGCTTGGTCCAGCGATAAATTGCCATCATTATCGCACTTAGCGGTTGCCCCGGCAACCGGAAGATCTTCTCCTGAGGAGCGTTGAGATGAAGCGGGTCGGAAGAGTATTAATGATCGTGTTATTGGCCATTTCCGGCATCGGCGCATACTCGGCCGCCGCACAGGAAAGTTTGGTGTGGAGCTTCGAAGGCTACCCCACGGACGGGTCCAAGCCCAATGCCGGCCTGATCTCCGACGCCGAGGGCAACCTCTACGGCACCACCGTGTACGGCGGCGCGTATGGCAATGGAGCGGTCATCGAGTTGTCGCCCACTGAGAGCGGCGGATGGACGGAGAAGCTGCTGTACAGCTTCCTCGGCGGCAACGCATTGGAGGCGCAAAATCCCCTCGGCAGTCTGGTCTTCGATAAGTCCGGCAATCTCTACGGCACCACCGTGGGAGGCGGCACGAATAACGGGGGGACGATCTTCGAGTTGTCGCCCGGCGCAGACGGGGTCTGGACGGAACAGCTTCTGTACTCCTTCGCTCAAGGGAATCAAACCGCTCAAACGGGCCCGTCCCAGCCCCAGGCCAACTTGATCCTTGACACTCAGGGCAATCTCTACGGGACGAGCTTGTCAGGCGGCAAAGATAGCTTCGGGACGGTCTTCGAGTTGGTGAAACCCAGCGCGGGCGGAACCTGGACAGAGAAGACCCTGTGGAACTTCCTTGCCACTGGGGGTGCGGACGGGTTCAACCCGAGAGGAGGTTTGATCTGGGACGCCGAGGGCAACCTTTACGGGACGACCTCGGCCGGCGGGTCCGGAGAAGGAAATGGTACGGGTCTAGACGCCAGCGGCGCTGTCTTCGAGTTGTCACCCGGTAAAGGCGGCGTCTGGACAGAGAAGCTGCTGTGGAGCTTCGGCGCCGGAGCCTACGACGGAACTGCGCCCCAGGCCGGCCTGATCTTCGACTCCAAGGGCAATCTCTACGGCACCACCCACACAGGCGGGGCAACTCCCTACAACACCGGAACGGTCTTCGAGTTGTCGCCAAATGGCGGCAACGCCCCCTGGACAGAGAAGCTGCTGTGGAGTTTTGGAGGCGCACCATCGGATGGTGCCCAGCCCTACGACACCTTGATCTTCGACGCCCAGGGCAATCTCTACGGTACGACTCTGTATGGCGGGCCCAACGGTTACGCTGCTTTGCAGTGCTACTGTGCCGGAACGGCATTCGAGTTGTCCCCCGCTTCCGGCGGCGCCTGGACGGAAACGATTCTGCACGACTTTCTCTCGACCAGCACCGACGGGTTTGAACCCTCTGGCGGTCTGATCGCCGATGCTGCCGGCAACCTCTACAGTACGACCTACGGCGGTGGCGCGAAGGGCAACAACGGGACGGTCTTCAAGCTTGAGGCGGCCGGATTGCTGTCCTTCACACCCCCAGCCGGTACTTACGTCGGAACCCAGACCGTAAGAATCACTTCCGCGCCCGCAGATGCAACCATTTACTACACCACCGACGGAACTACGCCCACCACCGCGTCCACCAAGTACACCGGGGCGATCGAAGTGCCGGAATCGGAGACCTTCAAGGCCTTCGCCTTTGCCGCCGGCTATCCCAACGGCGCTGTTATCACGGCTGCTTACACCATCCTGGAGCGTCCGACGGTGGGACTGACACTCTCTTCGGACGCCATCACCACCCTGCAGGCTCTCACGGTGGGGGTTGCGCTCAACAGTGTCGCCGGCAGGCCAACGCCAACCGGCTCGGTAACCGTGACCAGCGGCTCCTACACCTCCGCTGCCGCCATCTTGAGCGGCGGCAAAGCCAGCATTGTCATCCCGGCCGGGTCGCTGACGGCTGGTGCGGACACGCTGACGGTTACTTACACGCCTGACAAGGCAAGCTCGCTCGTTTACACCCCGGCAAACGCGGCCGCGGGCGTTACGGTGCAAAGAGTGACGCCCACCCTCACATGGCCTGCGCCCGTGGCGGTCACCTATGGAACGGCGCTGACTTCCAAGCAGCTCAACGCCGTTGCCTCGGTACCGGGAACCTTCGCATACAAACCCGCTCCCGGCACAGTGCCAACCGCTGGCACTCAAACGCTCTCGGTCACCTTCACGCCGGCCGATACCGCCCAATACAACCAGGTGACCGGTTCCGCCGCGCTGGTCGTAAACAAGGCAAGCCTCGCGGTAACGGCAAACGAGATCGCCAAAGTCTACGGCGCGGCGATGCCGGAGCTGACCTACACCATCTCCGGCTTCGTCAATTCGGAGACGCAAAGCACCGCGACCACCGGAGCTCCCAGCCTCACGACCATCGCTACGGCGAAATACAACGTGGGCGTTTATGCGATCACTACGGCAAAGGGCACGCTTGCCGCGGCCAATTACACCCTCAAATTCGTGCCGGGGACGCTCACCATCACCAAAGCGTTGCTCACCGTTACCGCCATCAATCGCACCAAAGTCTATGGCGCGGCCTTTCCCAACCTGGGCTACGCCATCACCGGCTTCGTGAATGGCGATCTCCAGGTCCACGCCGTCTCCGGCGTACCCAGCATTACTACGGTGGCAACGGCAAAATACAACGTCGGGAGCTATCCGATCGTTGTGGCCGCGGGCACAATGGCGGCGCGCGACTACAGCTTCAAATTTGTATCGGGCGCAATCACCATCACCAAGGCGCTGTTGACCGTATCGGCGGACAACCGGAGCAAAGTCGTGGGCGCGGCTGTTCCCAGCTTGCCTTATGCCATCACTGGATTTGTCAACGGAGACCTCCAGGTTCACGCGGTTTCCGGCTCTCCCATCCTCACCACGACAGCCACAGCAAATTCCCCGGCCGGCACCTATCCAATCACTCCGGCGCTGGGCACACTCGCCGCGCGCGACTACACCTTCGCCTTTAAGGACGGAACGCTGACGGTCATGCCTTGAGTAACGGCAGTGGCGTTAACGCCAAGCCGTTACTCCGCCAGCCGCGCCAGCGTCCGCGCCAGCACTTCCACGCCGCCCGCGATCCACTCCGGCGACGCGTACTCGTCCGGGCGATGGCTGTAGCCGCCGCGGCAAGGCGTAAAGATCATCGCCACGGGCGCAATCCGCGCCATGAACAGCGAGTCGTGGTAAGCCCGGCTTACCATCCGTCGCGCCGCAAGCCCGCTCACGGCGACAGATGCCTCAATCGCCGCCAAGACCGCCTCATCGCAAGCCGCGGGCGGATCGGCGTTCACCGTCTCGAACGTAATCTTCACGCCGCGCCGCGACTCGACCATCGCCGCAAATGCCTTGACCTCAGCCAGCACGCGGTCGCGCCGGTCGCCATCCGTGTCGCGCACATCCGTCTCCAGTCGCACCCGCGCGGGCACCGAGTTCACAGCGCCGGGAAACACATCGCAAATCCCCACTGTCGCGACGGTATCGATCGCGCCCGTCGCCCGAGCCGTATGCTCCAGCGCGAGTATCAACTCCGAAGCCGCCGTCAGCGCGTCATGGCGGTCCGGCATCAGCATCGCTCCGGCGTGGCCGCCCTCGCCGTCAATCAAGATCCGCACACTCGCCGGGGCGGCAATTGCGGTGACAATCCCCAGATCGAGCCCCTCGCGCTCCAGCAGCGGCCCCTGCTCGATATGCAGCTCGGCAAAGCCCGAATATTGTCCCGGCGAAAGCCGCACCGACTCCAGATCGCCCACAAATCCAGCCGCGGCCCGCAGTTCATCGAGAGTTTGGCCTTCTTTATCCCGCAGTGCCCGCGCCTGCTCCGCTGTCATCACGCCGCCCATCAGCCGGCTACCCAGGCAGCCAATCCCAAACCGCGTCGGCTCTTCCGAAGTGAAGAGGATCAGCTCGATTGCTCGCCGCGGCCGGTATCCGGCGCGCTGCAGGGCGCGAATCGCCTCCAGACCGCCGAGCACACCCACCACGCCGTCATAGGCGCCCGCATTGGGAATCGCATCGATATGCGAGCCAGTCGCCATCGCGGGCAATTCCGGATCCGATCCCTCCCAGCGGGCAAAGGTGTTGCCCACGGCGTCTTCGCGGATGCTCAGCCCGGCGTCATGGCACAGGCCTTTTACGTAGGCCCGCGCCCGCAGGTCGGCCTCGGAGAAGACGATGCGTGTCACCACCGGAGGCTCAGCCGCGGAAATCAGCGCCAGCGCGGCCAACTCCGCCATCAGCGTATCGATTGCGACGATTGGCTTCATGTCAAGCTCCCAAAGGATGGCGGTACCAGTCCTTGTAAATGAGGTATTTGGAAGGCACCTTGCCCAGCGCGCCAAACCACTGCGGGCAATACGCGCCCATCCAGATAAAGTCCCCCGCGGCAACCGGGTACCAGCTATCGCCCAGCCGGTAGATGCCGCCCCCTTCCAGCATCAACAATCCGTGCTCCATCACATGCACCTCCACCATGGCCAGCGACGCGCCGGGAGCGTAGGTCATGGTGTTCACGGCAAAGTCCCAACTGGGGCCGTCGGGCATCAGGTGGCGCACCTGCAGGTCCACATCGCCACCCAGCGGTTCGCTGGCCACGGCAAACTCCGAGCCGACCATCACTTCCGGCTGATCCACCCGGTCGGGCCCGGCGTATGGCGCATATCGTTTCTCAATCAGAGCCGCTTTCGCCGGTTTCCGCGTCCGCATTCCATGCCCGGTGCCTGCGGGCAAATAGGCATACATCCCCGGGGAGAGCGAGTGATCGCGCCCGCCGGCGATCTCCAGGTCAACCTGCCCCTCCAGCACATACAGAAAGCGCTGTACGCCCGGCTGCGTCGAGCCGAGTGAGCTGTCGGCGCCAAACTCCACTGTCATCTGGGAGAACGCGGCGCCCAGTTGCGGCGCGGCATGCACAATGAAATCCACGTTCTTCGCGCCCGGCTGGGGGATGCGGATAAACGTGTCCGGCGTGTGCAGCAGGTGATCGGCCTTGAGGCTGCTTCGTGTGGCTCCCAGGGAATGCACGATGGTTTCGCCCTCCAGGGCTCTCTCATCAGACTAAACCGCCCGCGCGCTGAATTGCTCAAGGAACAGGTCGCCGACCCTGAGTGCGGCCGCGACATCCTCTTCGCGGACAGTTTCGTTGGGGTGATGGCTGAGCCCTCCGGGGGAGCGAACGAAGAGCATCGCGGCCGACAGCCGAGTGGCCATCACCATGGAGTCGTGCCCGGCACCGCTCGGCATCCGCCGCGGGGGATATCCGGCAGCCTGCATGCAGTCCGCAAGGATTCCGGTCATTTCCTCGTCCATGGGCACAGCGACTTGCTCCATCAACAGGTTCACTTCGCAGCGCAGGCCGCGCCGGGCGGCAATAGCGCGCGCCAGCGCCAGCAGTTCGGCCGCAGCCTTGCTCCGGACCGCGTCCCTGGCGTGGCGAAGGTCCAGGCTCACCCGCACGCGGCCGGGAATCACATTGACCGCGTTGGGTTCCACTTCCACCTTGCCTACCGTCGCGACTAGAGTGTCAATTCCGCGTCCCATCGCTTCCACGGCCGTGATCCACTCAGCCGCGGCCACCAGGGCGTCGTGGCGCAGTCCCATTGGGTTGGTCCCGGCGTGGTTGGCCTGGCCCAGAAAATGAACCATGCTCCGCGTTTGGCCCACAATGGCGGTGACTACCGCAACCTGCAGGTCCTCAGCCTCCAGCACCGGCCCCTGCTCAATATGCAGTTCCAGATAGCCGAGCGCATCCCTGCTCACCTCGGCGGCGCGCATCCCCGCCGGGTCCAGGCCAAAGGATCGAATCGCTCCGTCGAGCGTAATCCCCTCGGGATCGGTGAGCTTCAGCAGCGCGGGATCGAAGCGCCCCGCCGCGGCGAGGCTTCCCAGGTAGGGAACACCGAAGCGCACGCCCTCTTCTTCACTGAAGGCGATGATCTCAATCGTCAGCGGCAGCGCCTTTTCGCGGGCCGCGCGCACCAATTCCACCGCAAGCGTCACCCCCAGCACGCCATCGAAGGGTCCCGCATCCGGCACCGTATCGATATGCGAGCCAATCACCAGCCGTTTCCGAGGCGCTCCGGCCGACGACCAGACTCCCCGCAGGTTGCCCGCGGCGTCCACCGCCACAGCCATCTCCAGCGCCTCCATCCGGGCGCGCAGATGCGCATGGACCTCGGCCACCGGAGGCGTCAGAAAGCGCCGCGTCGTCCGGCCCGGCTCCTCGCTCATTGTCGCGAGCAGCCGGCACTCGGCGATCGCCGCTCGCGCCCGTTCGGATGCGCCGGTCATGCGTCCCGCCTGAGTTCCCGGCCGGCCGCGCCGCTTCCAAATCCTTCTTCGCAGGAGAAAATCGTCTCGCCGCGCAGGTACGTCCTGAGCACACGGCCCTGGAGGCGCGCGCCCAAGTAAGGGGAAAGCTTGTGACGGAAATGCAAATCGTCCGCGGTCACGGTCCACACCACTTCTGGGTCAAAGACCACAATATCCGCGTCGCACTCGGGCGTAAGCGCGCCCTTTTGGCGGGAGATTCCCGCCAGGCGCGCAGGTTCCGCTGAAAGCCAGTCGGCGAGCGGACTCAGCCCGCCTCCACGCGCATGCAATCCAGTCCAGACCACCGGCAGCGCCAGACCCAGACTGGCGATGCCTCCCCAAGAGCGGTCGAATCGGCCTTCGCCGCGATTCTTCATCGCGGGCGGGCAAGGGGAGTGGTCGGTCGCCACAAAATCGAGTACACCATCGAACAACCCCTGCCACAGCGCCTCGCGATTCGCGGCGCGCCGGATCGGCGGCGCGCATTTGTACTCCGTCGCCCCATCCGGAATCTCCTCCGCGGCAAAATGCAGATACTGCGGGCAGGTTTCCGCCGTGATCTGCAGCCCGGCGGCGCGCGCTCGCCTCAGCAGCGGCAGCGCCTCGGCGGTCGCCACATGGACGATATGAATTGGCACGTCAAACTCGCCTGCGAGACGAATTAGCAGCGCGATCGCCTCCAGCTCCGCCTCATCCGGCCGCGAGGCAAGGTAGGTCGTGTAGCTTCGCCAATCCGCACTCCCCAGCAGGGAAGTCGCCCGCTCCACTGGCCCGGCCACTTCCGCGTGCGCCAGCAGCGGTACGCCACGCCCCGCCAGAACGGCCAGCGTCTTCCTCAGTTGCGCCTCGTCCACCCAGAGAAAGCCATCGATACCCGAGTGCACCAGGAAACCTTTGAAGCCCGGAACTCCCGCCTCGATGAGGCCCGCAAGTTCGTCTTCGTTGCCATCCAGGCCGTTGTTGCCCACCGCGCCGCCCCAGCTCATCCAGTCGACGTATGTCTTGCCGGCTGCCGCCGCTCGCTTGGCTGCGAGAGCCGCAGCGGAGAGGGTCTCCGGAACGCAGTTCAGTGGCATATCCACCAAGGTCGTCACTCCGCCGGCCGCGGCGGCCCGGGTCGCCGTCGAAAATCCCTCCCAATCGGAGCGGGAAAGACCGTCAGGCCCCGATACGGCGTCGTTGATGTGTACATGGCTATCTACCAGGCCAGGGAGCAGAACGGCATCGCCAAAGTCGACCAACTGCGCGCCGTGTGGGATATCTCCCCACGCCGCCACGCGCGCAATCCGGCCGCCGCGCACCACCACGGCGGCGGGATGCACCCCTGCAGGTGTGACCACACGAGTCGACTGGAAGACCTTTTGCCGGTCTTCCGGCGATGGTCGAGTTGGAGCGTATGCCATACTGACTTGAGTTCCCCGAATTTTCAGTGTATCGGAGGCCAACGCTCCCATGCCCCATCCTCCCAATTCCGAATACCTGCGCCGCGCCATCGCGCTGGCCACGCAAAACGTGCTTCACGGCACGGGAGGCCCATTTGCCGCGGTGATCGTGCGCAACGGCCAGATCGTCGCCGAAGCGGCGAACTCGGTCACCACCACCAACGACCCTACCGCGCACGGCGAGATCAACGCCATTCGCGCGGCCTGCAAGGCGCTGGAAACCTTCTCTCTGGCCGGTTGCGAGATATATACGAGTTGCGAGCCCTGCCCCATGTGTCTCGCGGCCATTTACTGGGCGCGGCTTGAGGCGATCTACTTCGGCTGTGACCAGCGGGATGCCGCCAAGGCGGGCTTTGACGATGCGTTTCTTTACGAGGAACTGCGCAAAAGCCAATCGGAACGCAGCATTCCGGCGGTTCAGCTCATCCGGGAAGAGGCATGGGAGGCCTTCTCGCAGTGGATTGGCGCAAGTGCGAAGGTGGCTTACTAAGCCAAATCCCGGGCGGACGCACACATTTGTCGCTCATTTCAAGCAAAGCAAACGATCCGCTCCCTACGCAGGAAGCGGATCGTTTGCTTTTTTTAGGGGGCGCAGATCCCGATGATCGCTGAGTCTTCGGGAGTTTGCGCTACCGCGGCCCGCATTTCACATCGCCCGGGCCGCTGATCGCGCTCACCAGCGCAAAGCAGTAGGTGTCCGGATCGATAAACTGCATCTCCGAGAATCCGACATTCGACGCATCCTGCCCTGCCTTCGATTT
>Ga0302279_10007447_pt1 | contig 11203 bp, 9 predicted proteins | sample III_Bog_N3_3_FD_194541 | JGI IMG/M metagenome (GOLD analysis project Ga0302279, IMG submission 194541) | Peat permafrost microbial communities from Stordalen Mire near Abisko, Sweden - III_Bog_N3_3 | ecosystem: Environmental > Terrestrial > Soil > Wetlands > Peat | place: Sweden: Abisko...
GAAGTTGCCGAAGAAGTGGTGCAGCGTTCCCATCGGGCAGATCCATCCGCAGAAGAACCGTCCCAGAAACATCACCGGCAGCAGAATGATTAAGCTCCACAGCAGACCGCGATAGAGCGCATGGGTCGCCAGAGCATTGGCCAGCGCCACCAGCGGATCAAGCTCGAAGAACAGCCGCACCGGCCAGTGCATCCGCACGTCGCCGCCCGCGCCCACCGTCCCGCGGAACTCAGTCCTCAGTAGCAGGAACAGAAACAGCAACAGGAAGAAGACCTGCGACGCGCGACGCAGCGCCACCACCCGGGGCACTCTGCCCCGCTCTCCCGCGAACCATCGTCCCATTCGGAATCTCGCCAACATGGCTCGCACCACCAGCTCATCTCGCGCCAACACACCTGATCCATCCGGTCCCAGACGCATGGCCGCGGAAATCACAATCGCCGCGTTATTGCGGTAGACGCATAAGCCGCGGCAATAGTCGCATCGGCCGCGCCCACAACCAACTCCGATTCTTCGCCTCGCACACCACGCCAATCAGTGATGCCCATCACCGCCATCGGCGAGGATCGAGTGGAAAAGCCAAATCAAGTTGTAGAGTTGTGGCGTGTTATGGCGTAAGCAACGAAATCTATGGTGCGCCCGGAGAGATTCGAACTCCCGACCCTTTGGTTCGAAGCCAAATGCTCTATCCAACTGAGCTACGGGCGCACGCTGTGGAGAAAATTCACCACAAATTGATTTTACAGGGCCAGTCTTCAGGCGGTTCGCCAATCGATCTATCCCAGGGCCGCGCCTGCGGTCTCCTCCGGCTGCGTACTCTCGGGAACTGTCTCGGCGATGTCGAGCCCGGCGCGGCGCAGCAGTTGGTGGATCACCGCGCCGGTCAGCCGGCTGGCGTCGTACTCCACGCGCACCGTCTTTTCGGCCTCGCGCACCTCCACCAGGCGCACGCCGTATACCTCCCGCACCTTCGAGAGAGCAAGCAGGCTGCGCTCGCTGGGTGCGGCGCCGTAGCAGTACACAACGTCGAGCTGAGTCATGGCTTGATTCTAGCAGCGGCGGCCCGAAGCTCCGGCTCTGGCCGATCAATGCCGGGCAGGAAAACATCCGCCCCTGCGGGTTACAATAAACCCATGAATGAGCTGCAAGAGACGGCGCCATCCGCCGATCAGGCGCCCTCGGATGCCGCGCTGCGTCCCAGGTACACGCGCAACAATCCATACAACTCGACCGTGCTGGCAAATCGCCTCCTCAGCGGCGAGGGCTCCGAGAAGGAGACCCGCCACTTCGCCTTCTCGCTCGGAGAGGGCATGACCTATACGCCCGGTGACGCCGTCGGTGTCGTTCCCGAGAACCGAGCCGAAGCCGTCGACGAGGTCCTCTACACGCTCGGCTTCACCGGCCAGGAGCCCGTGATCGACCACTACAAGAACCAGATCAGCTTCGCCGAGGCCCTGCGCACATGGCTCGCCATCGGCAAGCTGGCGCGCGGCACCGTCAGCCAGTACGCCAAGCTGCCCGCGGCGGCCGGCGTGGGCGGCCGCGGCCCAGAGGCGCTCCAGCGGCTCAGCGGCCCAGAGAACAAGTTGCTCGCCGACGAGTACTGCTGGGGCCGCGAGTTCATCGACCTCATCACAGACTTTCCCGGAGCCATCACGTCCCCCCAGGAGCTCTTCAGCGTCCTGCCCCGCCTCGCGCCGCGCCTCTATTCCATCGCCTCCAGCCAGGCCGTCCATCCCGATACCGTCGAACTTACGGTGCGCGTTGTGCGCTACAGCGCCCATGGCCGCACCCGCCTGGGCGTCGCCAGCGGACAGATGGGTGAGCGAGCGCAGGTCGGCGCCATCCTGCCCATCTTCCTGCACTCCAACCAGAACTTCCGCCTGCCCGAGGACAGCTCGGCCCCGGCCATCATGATCGGCCCGGGCACAGGGATTGCGCCCTTCCGCGCCTTCCTGGAGGAGCGCCGCGCCAAGCAGCACACCGCCAAGAACTGGCTCGTCTTTGGCGACCAGCATCATGCCACCGACTTCTTATACGAGGATCTGTGGAACGAGATGCAGGCCGATGGAACCCTCACCCGCCTGGATACCGCCTTCTCGCGCGACCAGGCAAACAAGATCTACGTGCAGGATCGCCTGCGCGAGAACGCTTCGGAACTCTACGCATGGCTGGAGCAAGGCGCATACTTCTACGTCTGCGGAGACGCCGTCCGCATGGCCAAGGACGTCGAGCAGGCCCTGCTCGATGCGATCGCCAAGGCGTCAAACGGCAGCCTCGACCGCGCCGCCGAGTACCTCGCCGCCATGAAGCAGCAGAAGCGCTATCGCCGCGACATCTACTAGGGCCGCAGCGTCATCCAACCCTGGGCGAGGTCGGCGCACACTCCGTCCTCGCCCGTCCTTCGTAAAGATCGCGAAGGATGGAGTACATGCATTCCATCCTTCGTGAAAACTTAGCTAGACGCGGAAGGTGTCCGGCTTCCAGACGACGATGGCTTCCTTGATCTGTTCCCGTGTCATCTTCTCTTTCAGCGTGCGTGCCACCAGCGCTGGCAGTTCGGCGTCGGAGGCGAAGCGCAGACCGATCAGCTGGCCTTCCGTCAGCGCTTGGCTGGCTGCAAAGGCTTCTGCCGACAGCAGCGCCTGCAGCCGCAGCCGTTCTTCCAGCCGGATGATGCGGTCCTGCACCTTCATCGGGTACATGCGGGTCTTCATCGCGACCATGAACAGGACGATCGCCATCACCACCCACCAGCCGAACAGGAAGTGGTGGTTCGACGGCAAGTGCCAGTCGTGCACCAGTTTGTAGGCGGCAAAGACGATGTTGAGCATCAGCATCGGCACCAGGAAAAAGTGCCATGCGGGGTCCCAGCGTACATGGTTCTTGAAACTCTGTGCAGCAGGCATCGGTTGATTCCTTTCTGTCTTCCAGAATTCGCAAATTCGCGGTACATTAGCCGGACGGCGAACGGTAGAATCTCCGGGCATGGTGATGATACACATACAGATTGAGTGTGCGCTGCATATTCTTCTCAGGTAGTCTCGAAGACATGGCGAAAGATGGGAAATTCGACAGCGGCGCGCGGCGGATCGGCGTGCACCTCAGCACCACCGGCGGATGCTGGACGGCGGTCAACCGCGCCGTCGAGATCGGCGCCAATACCTTCCAGATATTCTCCTCCAGCCCGCGCATGTGGCGCGCATCGGCGGTCAAGCCCGCTGACGCGAAGAAGATGCGCGACCTGCGCGCCGAGTTCGACGTCGGCCCCGTTGCCATCCACGCCAGCTATCTTATTAATGTCTGCAGCCAGACCGAAACCGTGCGTGGCAACTCCGTTGCGGCGTTTCGCGGCGAAGTCGAGCGCGCCCTGGCCCTCAATGCTGAGTTCCTCGTCCTGCATCCAGGAAGCTGGAAGGGGCTGACCCGCGAGGAGGGCCTGCGCCTCGCCGCCCAGTCCATCGAGAGCGCCGTCACAGGAATCGACTTTACTGGGAAGGACTTCAATATTCTGATCGAGAACACGGCGGGCGCGGAGTTCTCTCTCGGCGGAAAGCTGGAACAGGTCGCCGAACTGGTCGACCGCCTCCGCCCCTGCGCTCCCGTCGCCGTCTGCCTGGACACATGCCACATCCACGTCGCCGGATACGACATCGTCTCCGACGCGGGCTACGACGACACAATGCAGCAGATCGGCGCAACCCTCGGCTTCGACACCGTGAAGGTCTGGCACTGCAACGACGCAAAGGCCGCTTTCGGCTCCAAACTCGATCGCCACCAGCACATCGGAGAGGGCACCATCGGCGCGGTGCCCTTCCGCCGCCTGCTGCACGACGCGCGCTTCGCCCACTGCGCCTTCATCGCCGAGACCCCCGTCGACGAGCCCGGCGACGAGGCCCGCAACGTCGCCACCCTCAAGGCGCTGGCGGCAGACTGATGGCCCATGCGCTGGCCGAGTAGCACAAAGATCGTATTTCCCTGAACTTGGCGGCGCGCGTATCCTTGCAGCCAGGTTCAGGAGAAAAAAAATGTTGCAGCGGAATCTCTCCCAGGTTTGCATGCGCGGCCCACTGCTGCTTGTAGTCTCCGGCTTGCTCACGCTGGCCCCACGCGCCGCGGCGCAGAGCGAGTCCCCCTCCGCGTTCCAGCCAAGCGACCCATGCACGCCCGGCGTCAGCAGCTACGTCGAGAACACTGTGATCAGCGTCACCGGCCTGCCTTACAGCGCGACGCTGAGGGTCACCTTCGATCAGCAGATGAGCGACGGCAGCATGGTGCATGGAGTCACGCGCACCCTCAGCGCGCGCGATTCCTCCGGCAAAACGCGCATGGAGACCTCCATCGGGTGCTGGCTCGACAAGGACGGCCAGTCCAGGGATCGCCTCAACGTGCGCATCGCCGACCCGCTGGCAGGCACCTTTCTCGAGTGGAGTACGGGCGGCCCGGTGCTCAAGGTCGCCCACCTCATCTCCCAGCCCGAGGCTTTTTTGAAGTTGCAGGCACTTCCCGCGTGGAGCGACTCCGAGAGTGAAGTGCAGACCCCCGGCCAGTCCACCCGGATCGTCCGCACCGAGCTGCTCGGCAGGACCACCATCGACGGCGTCGAGGCCCAGGGACTCCGCACCACCACCACCATTCCCCGCGGCGCGCAGGGCAATAAGCAGCCCATCGTCTCCATCCACGAGCAGTGGATGTCCATGGACCTCGGCATCGTGATGGAGGACCTCATCGACGACCCCGTGCGCGGACGCACCGAGATGGAGCTGGAGAACTTCACCCTCAAACAGCCCGACCGCGCCCTCTTCCTTCCCCCCGCCGGATACAAAATCATCAAAGCCGCCGCCACTCCCCCGCCGAAATAATGCTGCGGGTACAAATGATCGGAAGGGCACGGCTTCAGCCGTGCCGTAATGCGCGCTCATTTTAATAACTTGCGTCTCTTGATCGCGATGCGATCAAGAGACGCAAGAACGGTGAGCCGCCAAAATTTACTACTGCCCTCCGCGCTGTCTCTTCGGCTCCCGCTCTGCGCAATCGGACGATGCGACTTGTCTACAGTGTGTTAGCGGTTTTGGGTGTATCCTTGCAGCCAAGTTCAGGAGGCGAATATGGCTCGTGTTTGGATGCGTGTTGGACTGCTATTGGCAGTTGCTGGTCTGACTTCGCTGGCCCCGACAGCTGCGGCGCAGAGTACAGCAACCTGTACGCCCGGTAGCACGGGCCATATGAGCTTTGGTGTGAATCAGAAGGTAGGCGCGCCGTTTACCGGCACGGTGAAGACGACCTTCGAGCAGACGCTCGCCAAGGCAATCGAATGATTTGAAAATATCTTTCCCTGTTTTCCGGGCAAACTCAGTCTGTCAAGCCCCTCGACCCTCCAAAATCAACATAACTCCAACTATCTAAACCACATAATTCTTTTAAATAGTTGGCATAGTAGTTATGCCCAAACTGCTATCCTTAAACTAGGGTTGGAAGAATACAAAACCCCAGGACGCTCTATTGTGGCCTTTATTTTCTTATACTTAGTATCTAACTCGTTTAGAGGAGGTACTTTGCAGACAAATGTCTGGAACTCTATGGTTTCAGATACTTTACCGTAGGGGGGGGAGGGGGGTGCCCCTGAATCGATACGGAATAACAACCGCCTGTTGCCGACTTCTTTACAATCATCAATATGGAAGAGTCGGTACAGAGCACCAGTGAAGGGCAGCAGCGCTACAACCCAGCGGAGATTGAACCCAAGTGGCAGGCGCGCTGGGACGCCGATCCGGCGCTCTATGCGGCCGAGGGCCATGAATGCGGCAAGCCCAAGTTCTATTGCCTGGAGATGCTGCCCTATCCCAGCGGCCAGTTGCACATGGGCCATGTGCGCAACTACGCCATCGGCGACGCGCTCGCCCGCTTCATGTGGATGCGCGGCGCGAACGTGCTCCACCCCATGGGGTGGGACTCCTTTGGGCTTCCCGCCGAGAACGCAGCGCTCAAGAACAACACGCCGCCAGCCGAGTGGACGCTGGCAAACATCGCTGCAATGCGGCGGCAGATGCGGCGCATGGGCCTCAGCTACGACTGGTCCACCGAAGTCACCACCTGCCTGCCCGAGTACTACCGCTGGAACCAGTGGTTTTTTTTGAAGATGTTCAACGCGGGGCTGGCGTATCGCAAGAAGAGCAAGGTCAACTGGTGTCCCCAGTGCCAGACCGTGCTGGCCAACGAGCAGGTGGTCGATGGCCGCTGCTGGCGGCACGACGACACGCTCGTAGAGCAGCGCGACCTGACCCAGTGGTTCCTTCGCATCACAAAATATGCGGACGAGCTGCTCGACGGCCTCGACCGGATGGACGGATGGCCGGAGAAGGTCCGCACCATGCAGCGCAACTGGATCGGACGCAGCGAAGGCGCGCTGGTGGACTTCGTGGTTGCATCAAGCGAGCAGAGTGTGCAGAAGATCACCGTCTTCACCACACGCGTCGATACCATCTTCGGCGCCACCAGCGTGCAGCTTGCGCCGGAGCACGCCGTGGCGAAGAGCTTTGCCGCCGGCAATTCGCGATTGGCCGCGCAGATAGACGAGATGCTCGCCCAGCAGAAGGTCGCGCGCGAGGCCGGCGACCTTGGCGCGATTGAAAAACACGGCGTTGACACCGGAAAATTCGCCGTCAATCCCTTCAATGGCGAACTTGTACCCATCTGGGTTGCAAATTACATCCTCGCCGACTATGGCACCGGCGCCATCATGAGCGTCCCCGCCCACGACGAGCGCGACTTCGAATTCGCCAATAAATACGGCCTTCCCGTGCGCCGCGTAATTGTTCCCAATCAAGTTACAGATGATTCGCAGGCGTTGCCCTTTATCTCCGAAGACGATGCCACGCTGGCCGATTCCGGCCAATGGACGGGCGAATCGTGCGCCGAAGCGCAGCAAAAGATGGCGGAATTCGCCAGGACAAATGGATTTGGCACTGCAACGGTTACATATCGCCTGAAGGACTGGGGCGTAAGCCGCCAGCGCTACTGGGGCACGCCGATTCCCATGGTCTATTGCACCAACGGCCACGCGGGCACGCAGCCGGGCGGAGTGGTCCCACTGCCCGAAAGCGCGCTTCCCGTGCTGCTTCCCGCGCAGGTGGAGATCACCCAGCAGGGCGGCTCGCCGCTGGGCCGCATCGCGGAGTTCGTCAACACCACATGCCCGGTCTGCGGTGGCCCGGCCCGCCGCGAGACCGACACTATGGACACCTTCGTCGATTCGAGCTGGTACTTCTATCGCTACACCGACGCGAAGAACTCCGCCGCTCCCTTCGATTCGCAGAAGGCAAACTACTGGTTCCCCATCGACCAGTACATCGGCGGCGTGGAGCACGCCATCCTGCACCTCATCTACTCGCGCTTCTGGACCAAAGTCATGCGCGATCTCGGCCTCATCCAGAACGACGAGCCCGCCGCGCGCCTGTTTACGCAGGGAATGGTGATTAAAGACGGCGCCAAGATGTCGAAATCGAAGGGCAACGTCGTCTCGCCCGACCTGATGATCGAGCGTTACGGAGCGGACGCGACGCGCATGTATGCGCTTTTCGCCGCGCCGCCCGACCGCGACCTGGAGTGGCAGGAGGAAGGCGTCGCCGGCATCAGCCGCTTCCTTGGCCGCGTCTATCGCCTGACCACGAAGTACAGCGAGTCAGCGAGTCAGCGAGTTAGCGAGTCAGCACCGAGTGCGGCGGAGGCCAAGCTCCTGCGCACACTGCACCAGACCATCGCCAAGATCACCGGCGATTTCAACGGGCGTTGGCACTTCAACACCTGCATCGCGGCAATCATGATTTTAGTCAATGAGATTGCAGCGGCAGAGCCATTGATGGATGAGGGCAAAATCTCCGGCTCCGCGATTACAGAGGTCTTCCGCAATCTCACGCTGCTGCTCGCGCCGTTTGCGCCATTCCTTGCAGCCGAACTTTGGGAGCAACTCGGCGGCCAGGGCGCGGTCTTCCGTACCGCCTGGCCCATCGCCGATTCAGAGCTTGCGCGCGAGGCCGAGATCGAAATCCCAGTCCAGGTCAACGGCAAGCTTGCGAACGTCGTGACCGTGCCCGCGGGCAGCGATGAGACGACCATTCAGGCCGCGGCGCAGGCCGACGCCAAGGTCGCCGCGCGGATGGCGGGCAAGACCGTGGTCAAGGTGATTGTGGTGCCGGGCAAGCTCGTAAATATTGTGGTGAGGTAGATGGCAGCCGACCGCGCCGCGCCGGTGCGTGGGACGCAGTCCTTTGTGCATACGTTCGCGGCGTGCTGGAAGCGGCCTTCGCTGACTGCGCTGGAGGTGCTGTGGCGCTGGGTGTTCGGCGCGCCTGCAATGGCGCTAGTGGCAACCCTGGCGCTCGGCGTGTGGCGCAAAGCGCAGGTCGATACAACGGCGCTCCGGCAGATCTCGCTGCTCGACCCGATGAGCGCCGCCGCCACGTTGACGCAGGTGGGCATGCAGTTGCTGCCGCCGCTCCTGCAAGTGGCCGCGTGGATGGCACCGCTGCTTCTGGTCGCGTGGATCGTCGTCTCCTCGTTTGGCCGCGTCCTGGTGCTGCGCCGCTTCGATGCGCAGCTTCATGCGCGCCCCGTCACGCTGATGGTGCTGCAGGCGGCGCGCATGGCGGCGTTGCTTGGCGGCTTTACGCTGTGGTTTGCGTCGATGCAGGCGGCTGCGGTGGTCGCGTTGAATGGTCCGATCGCCGCGGGCCACGACCCCGACCTGGTGCTCTACTGCGCAATCGTCATCATTGCGACGCTGGGAATGTTTACCCTGTGGGCCATCGTCAGTTGGGTGTTCTCGGTTGCCCCGCTGCTTGCGATGCTCGGCAATCTGGGCGCGCGCGCCAGCCTGGCCGCCGCCTTTCGCCTTGGGCCGCTGCGCTCCCGGCTGATCGAGATCAACCTGGTGATGGGCATCGTCAAGATCGCACTGATCGTATTGGCGATGGTGTTTTCTGCCTGCCCGCTGCCCTTCGAGAGCGTGGCCACAACGCAGTTCATGGCCTGGTGGTATGCCGCGGTCACCGTCCTCTATCTCATCGCGTCGGACCTCTTCCATGTCGTGCGCTTGGTGGCGTACCTCGAACTCTGGAAGTCCCACGACCACGCCGCTCTACAGCCTCATCCCTGATGAGGGATCCCCGTCGGAAATGTTTTTCAACCACCCATCGGCTCTGCTAGCATGGCGGGCGACATGAAAACCTTCGATTCCGCCCGCCGCGATCTTCTGAGACTCAGCAGCATGGGTCTTGCCGCCTCAGCCGTCTCCGTCATCCCCGCGTTTGCTGCGTCCAAAAAGCCAGCCGCTGCACCGGCGCTCTCGCCACTCCTCTTTGACGTGCGCGCCTTTGGCGCCACGGGCGACGGCAAGACGGTCGATTCGCCCGCCATCAACAAGGCCATCGAAGCTGCTGCTGCCGCTGGCGGTGGCACCGTCCTCTTTCCCGGCGGGAATTACATCTGCTTCTCCATCCGGCTCAAGAGCCACGTCGATCTGTATCTATCGCAGGGCTGCGCCATCATCGCTGCCGACTCGCCCAAGCCCGGCGAAACCACCGGCTACATGGGCGGGACCTACGACGCCGCCGAGCCCAAGACCGCGTGGGACGCCTATCAGGACTACGGCCACAACCACTGGCACAACTCGCTGCTCTGGGGCGAAGGCATCAGCGACTTCTCCATCACTGGTCCCGGTCTCATCTGGGGCAGAGGGCTGAGCTTCGGAGCTGGCCCTGGACGCGCCCCCGCCGGTGCAGGCGCTTCTGGCCCAGGCTTTGGCCCCGGCAGGCCTGACTCACCCGCGGCATCTGCCGCGCCCGGCGCAGCAGCAGGCGGAGCAGCAGCAGGCACAGCCAGACCCGGTGGAGCTGGCGCAGCAGGTCGTGGCCGCGGCAACTACACCCAGTTCCAGGCCGAACAGTCTGGCGTCGGCAACAAGGCCATCGGCCTGAAGAACTGCCGCAACGTCACGCTGCGCGACTTCTCGATGCTCAAGGGCGGCCACTTCGCGATCCTGGTCACCGGCGTCGACAACCTCACCATCGACAACCTAAAGATCGACACCGACCGCGACGGCATGGACATTGACTGCTGCAAGAACGTCCGCGTCTCCAACTGCACCGTCAACTCCCCATGGGACGACGCCATCGTTCCCAAGTCCAGCTTCGCCCTCGGCTACAACCGCGCCTGCGAGAACATGAACATCACCAACTGCTTCGTCAGCGGCTGCTATCAGCTCGGCACGGTTCTCGACGGCACATGGAAGAAGTTCACGATGGAGGCCGACCGCAAGGTCGGAGGCACCGGGCGCATCAAGTGCGGCACCGAGTCCAACGGCGGATTCAAGAACATCACCGTCTCCAACTGCGTCTTCGAGGGCTGCCAGGGACTCGCTCTCGAAACGGTCGACGGCGCGTTGCTGGAAGACATCGCCGTCACCAACATCACCATGCGCGACATTATCAGCTGCCCTATCTTCCTTCGCCTCGGCGCGCGCCTGCGCGGGCCCAAGGGCACGGGCGACCAGAGCACCGTCGTCGGCACGCTGCGCCGCGTCCTTCTCTCCAACATCACCTGTTACAACTCCGCCGCCCGCTACGGCTCCAACATTACTGGCATTCCCGGCTACGCCGTCGAAGACCTCAAGATCTCTGATGTCTATGTCCAGCACGTCGGAGGAGGCACCGCCGACCAGATGAAGATCGAGGTTCCCGAGGATGAGAACAAGTATCCCGAGCCGGGAATGCTTGGCCCGCTGCCCGCGCATGGCTTCTACTTCCGCCACGTCAACCGCCTGGAGATGAGCCACGTCGAGGTCGCTCCCGCAGCAGCCGACGCCCGCGCCGCCATCTACCTCGACGACGTGCACCGCGCGGACTTCTTCGCCATCACCGCGCCCAGCACGCCGACCGCATTCTCCATCAACAAGTCCACCGACGTACGCGTCCTGATGAGCCGTGCCGCGCCGGATTCCACCACGCCGTAATTCGCCGGGTTTCCGCAGAGCCTGTTAACATAGCCATGTGTGCAAAGCGCGGGCCGCGATGGCCTGCGCTCTAAAAGGCGGACGCGGATTGCTCTATTGGCTGCTCTATCAGAAGCTGTTTCCATACTTCAGGGTCTTCCGGATCTTCCGGTATCTGACCTTTCGCACGGTCTTTGCCAGTCTCACGGCGCTGCT
>Ga0302279_10007451_pt1 | contig 11199 bp, 8 predicted proteins | sample III_Bog_N3_3_FD_194541 | JGI IMG/M metagenome (GOLD analysis project Ga0302279, IMG submission 194541) | Peat permafrost microbial communities from Stordalen Mire near Abisko, Sweden - III_Bog_N3_3 | ecosystem: Environmental > Terrestrial > Soil > Wetlands > Peat | place: Sweden: Abisko...
GCCCGCCATGGCGACCGACGTCTGACAGCCGGCCCCGCTGCGGCGCAATCACGATCGGTCCTGCTGCGCGCGCAAGTCCGCGATTCTTCACCACGAAGGTCCGAAGACACGAAGGACCCGGTCGGCCAACCCGGAGAATCGTGGTTGGCCGGCAACCCCATTGATCCATCAGCCCTGCTTCGTGGCTTCAAACCTTCGTGGTGGAGAGTCCGGCGCGGCGAACCGCACCGGCGGCACCCATAGGGGCGGACTGCCCGTTGCAATGGCTCGATCAGTTTCCGGACAGACACTTAACACTGATTGCATGGGGAAGGGTAGCAACGGCTTCGCGCTGATTGAATCTTTCTTGCCATGCAACCCGTGGCTTGGCTTCCCTTTCGTGTAATCCGCGTTAGTTGATTGCTTTATCGATCGGTACCGGCGATCTCGATCTGCTGCGCCGCAACGGACTGGACACACTCTTGTGTCATCAGTGGGGACCAGTGCAGGTGTGACCGGATGCCCCGAGATCGTCGGAATTGGCGCAAGGCATTGTTCAATCTGGTCATCGGCCGGCTGCCGCTCGGACTTTGCTCATACTTCGCCTCACGCGCCGTCACCGCCCACCACGCCTCAGCCGAGTGCTTCCGCCGCGCCGTCCAGCCCGGCACGACGCCAGCGTTGCAAACCCATCTGACTTCCACCGCGATGGCGCTGTCGCGGCTGTCGTCGCAACTGATCAAGGCGCTGGCGCAGAGTCCGGCGGAGGCCTTCGCCATGCCGGGGGCCGACGCTCTGGCGGCGTTCGGTGAATTCAACCGCAACAAAGCAGGGCAGGCCCCATCCAGGCCGCGGCCCGCCCATCCTGCCGCTCAGGTGAACCCGGCTGTCGTGTTGGCAGCCCGTCCGGATCTGCCGATGCAGGCGATTATGGCCGAAGCCGGCTTCACCAACGGAAAATTCGCCGCAGAGCAGCCCATTCCGGGCCGCGCCGCGGCGCCCGCGAACCGCAAACGACAGGCCGTCCGAGCCCGAAACCGACGCGGCACGGGACCGGCTGTCCCAAACCGGTCAGAACCGCCGCTCGAAGATCGTGATCACGTCGCCCGGCTGCACCAAGGTCTGCCGCACCGCCTTGCCCTCGATCGCCTGGCCAGCCCCCGGCATTGTCCGCACCACCGACGCGTAGTCGTCCACCGCGCGGTACGTGAACCCGCCGGCAACCGCCGCGGCCGTCACCACCGTCATGCCGGGCTGATAGGGGTATTGCCCGGGCTTGTTGACCTCCCCCAGAACGAAGATCGGCCGGTAGGCGATCACCTCCACCGACACTGACGGGTTGCGCAACAGGTCGCCACCGATCAGCGCCCCGGCCACCTCGGTCTCCAGCTCGCGCGGGGTCAGCCCCGAGGCCGTCAGGCTGCCCAGCAGCGGCACCGCGATTGTGCCGCTGTCGTTCACCCGGAATTCGCCGGTCAGCGGGTCCTCGCCATAGGTGATGATGCGCACGACATCCCCGGCCCCCAACCGGTAGTCCTGCGCCGGGCTGGGCGGCAGCGGCTCAAGCTGACGCCCCGGCGCGCAGGCCGCGACCAGCAAGCCAAGGGCCGGAAGCAGGAACGGCAGACGCACGGATGCGGGACCTTATGTCGGATAGCGCAGGCAGCCGGATCCTCCGGTGCCGTATCCCTAGCTCAAGAATCCTTAGAAATGGTTAACGCCGGCCACGATCGCGTGAGAAATCGTCAGCACAACATGATTGGGCTGTTCCTATTAGCGGCTTGTTAACTCTGGGCCGCTAGCGTTCCCGTGCGGCATGCGTCGTACCGGAATGGTCCGGTCACCTCTGCCCTGAGGGCCTTCACGCCGATGCTCGACAGCCCTGCCGAAATCGCAGGCGCCGAACATGTTCCCGGCCGCGGGCCGCCCGCGCCGGCACCGGCTGACGACGGCCTGAACGTTCGGGCGGTCATTTCGGTTCTGCGGCGCCGGACCGTGCCGCTCGTGCTGTGCATCGTGCTGGTGCCGCTGTTCGCCCTGGTGGCGATCCGGCAGATGACCCCGCGCTTTACCGCGACCGGCGCGTTGCTCTACGAGCCCAGCCAGTACAAGGTCCGCGAGCTGCAAAGCATCCTGCAGGCCGACCCGACGACCGACGCCATCATGGCCAGCCAGGCCGAGGTCCTGCAAAGCCTGCGAATCGCCCAGCGGGTGGCCGAACGTGGCAATCTCTACGACAATCCGGAATTCAACCACGCCTTGCGCCCGCCCGGCTTGCGCCAGCGCATGATCAACCCCCTGCGCTGGCTCCTGGGCATGGAGGTCAACGAGCCGCCGGATGTGCGGCTGCCCGGACCGATGCTGGATGCCGACCGGAACGCCACGATGGTCGCGGTGCAGGCGGCCTTGCACGCCAGCACCGTGCGCTTCTCGCATGTCATCGAGGTGACGTTCACCGCCGAGGATCCGGTCGTCGCCGCCGCGGCGGTGAACAACGCGATGGACGTCTATGTGAAGGACCAGTTCGCCGCCAAGCACCGCGCGGTGGACCGAGCGACCGAATGGCTGGAAAAGCGCGCCGCCGAGTTGCGAGTGGAGGTGCGGCGGAAGGAAGACCAGATCGCGTCCTACCGCGCCAGCAACCGGCTGTCGCAGGGCGTGCACGCCGGCACCGACGTCGAACAGATCAGCCATCTGAGTGAGGACCTGGTGAAGGCGCGCGGCGACCTGGCCAGTGCGGATGCGAAGCTGGATGCCGCGCGTGGACGCGCGGGTGCCGGGGCGCTCGCGGCGATCGCGCCCTCGGTGGTGCAGTTGCGCGCCCAGCAGGACCAGCTCGCCGGGCAGCTTCAGGCGCAGCAATCGCGGCTGGGTGCGAACCACCCGGACGCGGAAAGCCTGCGCCGGCAATTGGCCGATATCCAGCGTTCGGTCACCGCCGAGACCGTTCGGGTGGTGGAAGCCACCCAATCCGAACGGCGCGCGGCGGCGGAACGGGTGGCCGCGCTGGAAGCGGACCTGCGCACGGCCCAGGCCGAGGCGGACAGGGCGGCGCAGGTGCAGATTCCGTTGAACGCGATCATGCGCGACGCCGATGCCGCGCGTTCCCAGTTGCAGGCAGTGCTGGACAGCATCCAGCAAACCGCACAGCAGGCCGTGCTGGAGACGGCGGAGGCGCACGAAATCTCCCAGGCGCTGCCGCCGGCGCTGCCAAGCTGGCCACGCACCGTGCCGATGATGGCCGCCGCCGGTGCCTCCGGGGTGCTGATCGGGCTGCTGCTGGTCTATCTGCTGCAACTCGCAGACACCACATTGCACAGCGGCGAGGACGCGCGTGCCGCCACCAGCCTACCCTGTTTCGCCCTGCTGCCGGAGATCAACAAGCGCGCGCTGGGCCATCTGCGGATGGACGAATACGTCGTCCGCCGTCCGCTCACCGCCTTTGCCGAACAGATCCGCGGCCTGCGCGCCGGCCTCTGGCTTGGCGCCAACCGGCCGCGGATCATCGCCATCACCGCCGCCAGGCCGGGCGAGGGCAAGACCCTGCTGACCCTGTCCCTCGGCCGGTCCGCCCAGTTGGCGGGGGAGCGGGTGATCGCGGTCGAATGCGACCTGCGCCGCCCGACCTTCGCGCGCCGGCTGGGCGCCGAGGGCGACCTGGGTCTGGCGGACCTGCTGAAGGGCGAGGCCAGCCTGGCCGATATCGTGCGCAAGGACGTGGTCACCGGGATGGCCTATCTGCCGTCCGGCCGACCCGGCGGCGATATCCTGCATCTGTTCATGTCGGAGGCGATGGCGCAGTTGCTCATCACCCTGCGCGCGCAGTACGACCTGGTGCTGCTCGACGCGCCCCCGGCCCAGGCGATGACCGAGGCGCGCGTCGTCGCCGCCGTCGCCGATGCGACCCTTTTGTGCGTCCGTTGGCGCTCCACGCCCCGGGACGTGCTGCAACTGGCCTTGTCGCTGTTGCTGGAAGCTCACGCGACCGTCATCGGCAGCGTGCTGACCCGGGTTGACCCCCGCACACATGTGCGTTCGGGATATGCCGATGCGGAGGTGTATCATCGCCGCTACAAACCTTATTACCGGGGATAGTGGACGATGGCGCAACGTTTTCTCGTGACCGGCGGTGCCGGCTATGTCGGCAGTCATCTGGTCGCGGCCCTGCGCGACCGGGGCGATGCGGTGACCGTGCTGGACAATCTTCGCATGGGCCATCGTGCCGCGGTGCCGGACGGCGTGCCGCTGGTCCACGCCGACCTGGCGGATGCCGCGGCCGTGGACGCGGTGCTGGCCGATGGTCCGTGGGACGCGGTGTTTCACTTCGCGGCGCTGTCGCTGGTCGGCGAGAGCATGGCCGAGCCGTTCCGCTACCTGCTGGAAAACGGTGCCAACGGCATCCGCCTGATCGAGGCCTGTGTTCGTCACGGCGTCACCCGCTTCGTGCTGTCCTCCACCGCGAATCTGTTCGGCACCCCCGACTCGGTGCCGATCCCCGAGACCGCCCGCATCGATCCCGGATCGGTGTACGGCGAGAGCAAATGGATGCTCGAACGGGCGCTGCTGTGGGCCGACCGCATCCACGGGCTGCGCGGGGCGTGCCTGCGCTATTTCAACGCCGCCGGGGCCGATCCCGCCGGCCGGCTGGGCGAGGACCACAAGCCGGAGACGCATCTGATCCCGCTGGTGATCGATGCCGCGCTGGGCCGCCGGCCGGAGCTCGCGGTGTTCGGCACCGACTACGACACGCCGGACGGCACCTGCATCCGCGATTACGTGCATGTCACCGACCTGGCCGAGGCGCACATGCTGGCGCTGACCTGCCTGGATCAGGGCAGCCTGCACTGGAACCTGGGCAGCGGCACCGGGAACTCGGTGCTGGAGGTGATCCGGTCGGTGGAACGCGTGTCAGGCCGCCGGGTGCCCTACAGGAACGCGCCGCGGCGGGAGGGTGATCCGGCGATCCTGGTGGCGGGGTCCGACAGCGCGATGCGCGCCGGCTGGCAGCCGCGCTTCGGTGCGCTGGACGATATCGTGCGCACGGCGCTGGCCTGGCGGGAGAGCCATCCGGATGGATATGGCGGCTAAGGACTGCGGTGCGGGCGGAGAAAACCCCGACACTCCCCCTCCCCTTGAGGGAGGGGGTTGGGGGGAGGGGTCGGTGGGAGGTAGCCTCGGACCCCGGAGTTTCCCCTGGCGCCACCCCCTCCCCCCAACCCCCTTCCACAGGGGGAGAAGTTTTGCCGTTGCCAGCTTCCTCCTGGCCACCCTGGTCCTGCTGTGGCCGGCTTTGTGGAACGGCTATCCGATCGTGTTCGCCGACAGCGGCACCTATTTGTCGCAGGCGGTGCATCGCTATCTCGGCTGGGACCGGCCGGTGTTCTACAGCCTGTTCCTGCTGCCGCTGCATCTGACCCTGACCACCTGGCCGATCGTGATCGCCCAGGCGCTGCTGACCGCCAGTGTGCTGCATCTGCTCTGCCGGGTACTGGATTGCCGGCACTGGGTCTTGCCCGCCCTGGCCGGTGTCCTGGCGCTGACCTCCTGGCTGCCCTGGCTGGTTTGCCAGGTGATGCCGGACGTGTTCACCCCGCTGCTGGTGCTGGTGTTGTGCCTGCTGGTCATGTGCCCCGACCGGCTGTCGCACGCCGAAAAGATCTGGCTGGTGCTGCTGAGCACCTTCATGATCGCCGCTCAGCAATCCAGCGTGCCGCTGTCGCTGATCCTGCTGGCCGCCCTGGTGCCGCTCCGCCGCCGGTTGGGCGCGCGCGCGCCGTTGCGGTGGCGGTTGGTCGTGGCGCCGCCGCTGCTGGCCGCCGTTGCGTTGCTGGCGGCGAATCTGGCCGGCCACGGCCGGCTCTCCTTGTCCCCCTATGGCAACATGTTCGTGCTGGCTCGTGTCATCTACGACGGCCCCGGTCTGGCGGTGCTGCGCCGCGATTGCCCCGCCGCCGCCTGGCGCCTGTGCCCCTTCGTGGACCGGCTGCCAGCGACCTCGGACGAGTTCCTGTGGCAGCCGGACAGCCCGGTCGTCCTAGCCGGCGGCCACAAGGCGGTGTCAGCCGAGGCGGACGCAATCATCGCCGCGGCCCTGCGCGACCAGCCGGCGCTGGAACTGCGCGCGCTGCTGGCGAATTTCGGAGACCAATTGCAGCGCTTCGCCAGCGGCGACGGGCTGGAGGCCTGGCCCGCCGAGGTCTCGCCCTGGATCGCCCGCGACTTCCCCACCCGTGAGTGGGCTTCCTACCAGGCGGCCCGTCAGCAACGCGGTAAACTGGCGGTGCCAGTCTGGCTCGCGCGCCTGCACCGGGTCGTCGCGCTGATCGGTGTGGGACTCTGCGTGGCGCTGCTGCCGCTGGCGCTGCGGCGACGGCTGCCGGTGGCCGGCTTCCTGGTCGCGGTGCTGCTGGCGCTGCCCGCCAGCGCGCTGATCACCGGCGGGCTGTCCACCCCGCATGACCGTTACCAGAGCCGGGTGATGTGGCTCGCCCCCTGCATCGCCGCTTTGGCCGGCGTGACCCTGGCGCGCCGCCGGGCATGAATAAATCCGGCGTGCTGTGGTCGGGGATCGAGGCCGGTGTCTCGGCTCTGCTCTCCCTCCTTTCCGCCTTCGTCATCGCTCGTATTGTCGGGCCGGCGGAGCTGGGTGTCGCCGCGGCGGTCGTGTCGGTGCACGTGCTGCTCTGGGTCCTGGTCAATGGGCTGTTCGCCGATGCGCTGGTGCAGCGCGACACGATCGACGTCACCCAGGTCTCCAGTGCGTTCTGGAGTTCCTGTGCGGCAGGGGGCGTGGCGATGGGGCTGCAGGCCGGCGCCGGCTGGGGGCTGGCGTGGATGCTGGCCGATCCGCGCCTGGTGCCGATGGGGTTGCTGCTGGCCCTGCCACTGCCGCTGGTCGGTGCGGGTGGCGTGATGCAGGGGCTGCTGACCCGCCGGCGCGCCTATCGCCCGCTGGCACTGCGCACGTTGTGCGGGCAGGGGTTGGGCACCGTCACGGGCATCTGGCTTGCGCTGGCCGGCGCCGGCGGCTGGGCGATGGTGGGGCAGCAGACGGTCGTCTCCGTGGTGGGCGCGGCGGCGCTGCTGCTGGCGGGTCGGGTGCGTCCTGCTTTGGTGTGGCGGTGGACGGCGGTGCGTTCCCTGCTGCGTGTGGGCTTGCCGCTGACCGCGAGCACCCTGACCCTGATCGGCCGCTACCGCCTGTTCGCCGTGCTGATCGGCGGTACGGCCGGCCCCGCCGCCCTGGGACAGGTGCATATGGCGTTCCGGCTGGTCGATATGGTTCGTGAGCTGACCTTCACCGCGCTTTGGCGCCTGATGCTGCCGGTTATGTCGGACTGCCAGCATGACCGGGTGGCGCTACGGGCCGAGGTGGACCGGCTCCTGCGCTTGTCCAGCCTCGTGACGATGCCGCTGTGTGCGGGGATGGCGGCGCTGCTGCCGCCGGTGGTGGCGCTGCTGCTGGGGCCGAAATGGGCTGCGGCCGGTTCGGCCGGGGAACCGCTGATCGGATTGATGGCGCTGCTCGCGCTGATGTTTCCCGCCGGTGTCGCGCTGGTTGCGGTGGGGCGGGCGCGCCTGACACTGTATGCCAACCTGGCCGGCCTGTTCGCGAGCGCCGCCGGCGTGCTGCTGCTGCGGCCGGCCGATCCGTGGCAGGCGGTGCTGGTGTGGTGCGCCAGCCAGGTCTTCGTCAGTCCCTACGCCCTGTGGGTGAACGCCCGAGCGCTGGGGGTCGGGCCGCTGCGGCCGCTGCGCGCGGGGTTGCCGATGTTGGTGGCGAGCGCCGTGGCGCTGGCCGTTGCGGTGCTGGTCCGGAACGGGGACAGCGCCGCGGCCGAAATTGCGGAACGCGGTGCGGTCCTGGCGCTGTGTGCGGCGGTCGGATGGGCGCTGTGGCGAGGCGGTCGGTGGCGGACCCGCCGGCACCAGCCCGCTGCTGAAGGCTCCCCGGGTCCTGCGTAGTTTCCGCGGCTGGCGCGCGGTCGGGACTCGTTCCAGCTTGCCGGCCGGGCCGGACCGCAGGCCCAGGAGAACCACCGCATGCCCAGCATGAACCAGCAGGTCCGGCTCGCCAGCCGCCCGACCGGGGCCGCGTCCCTATCCAATTTCCGGATCGTATCGGTGTCGCTGGCGCCGCTGGCCGAGGGCCAGGTCCGGGTCCGGAACCATTTCCTGTCGCTCGACCCCTACATGCGCGGCATGATGAACGACACGAAGTCCTACACCGCACCGCAGAAGCTGGACGCGGTCATGGCCGGCGCCACCGCCGGGGTCGTGACCGAAAGCCGCAACAGCCAGTGGCACGAGGGGGATACCGTCCTGGGCATGTTCGGCTGGCAGGAGTACGGCCTCTCGGACGGCACCGACATAAACCGGATCGACACCACCCATGTGCCGCTCTCCGCCTATCTCGGCGTTCTCGGCATGCCAGGCGTGACCGCGTGGTATGGCCTGAACCGCATTTGCGCGCCGCAGCAAGGTGAAACGGTCGCGGTCAGCGCGGCGAGCGGGGCGGTCGGCAGCGTGGTCGGGCAGCTCGCGAAGCGGCATGGGTGCCGGGTCGTGGGGATTGCCGGCGGGTCGGAGAAATGCCGCTACGTCGTGCAGGAACTCGGGTTCGATGCCTGCGTGGATTACAAGGCCGGCGCGCTGGCGGACGCTGTGCACGCCGCCGCGCCCGGTGGGATCGACGGCTACTTCGACAATGTCGGCGGCGCGGTGCTGGATGCGGTCATGGCCGGAATGAACGCCCACGGCCGCATCGCGGTCTGCGGCGCCATCGCGGGATATGACGGCGCGCCGCTGGTGATGGCCAACCCCACGCTGATCCTGCTGTCACGTCTGCGGATCGAGGGCTTCATCATCGCCGAACACATGGACGTCTGGCCGGTCGCGCTGAAGGAACTGGGCGGGTTGCTGGCAGCCGGACAGTTGAAGTTCCGCGAGAGCGTCGCGCAGGGCCTGGCAAGCGCACCCGAGGCGTTTCTGGGTCTGCTGCAGGGGCGAAACTTCGGCAAGCAAGTGGTCAAGCTGGTCTGACACTGGACGGCCGCACGTCCGGATTGGCCAGCCGCAGCGCCTCGCCGCTTGCATAGGCGGCGATCTGCGCAAAGGTCTCGCTGAAATACAGCTCGAAGTTGTCCCACTCGGCCCAGCCGAGGTGCGGCGTGCACACGACGTTCGGCATCGACAGGAACGGATGGTTGCCGCCGGTCACCGGTTCGTCCTCGTACACATCCACCGCCGCGTATCCCGGCCGTCCGGCCCGCAACCCGGCCAGCAGCGCCCCGGGCTGGATCAGTTCCGCGCGCGCGGTGTTCACGATCAGCGCGGTGGGCTTCATCAGCGCGAGGTCGGCGGGTCCGACGATGCCGCGCGTATCCGGCCGCAGCCGCAGGTGCAGCGACAGCACGTCGGCGCGCGCGAACAGGTCCTGCTGGCTGGCGGCGAACCCGTAGCCGGCTTTGGCGGCGCGTTCGCGCGACCCGGCCTGTCCCCACGCCAGCACGTTCATGCCCAGCCCGGCCCCGGCTTGTGCAACCAGAGACCCGATGATCCCCAGCCCGAATATCCCCAAGGTGCTGCCGCGCAGCCGGTGCGACAGGGTGCAGGGCCATTCGCCCCGGCGCATCCGCTCCGCCTCCAGCACGATGTTCCGCCGAGCGGCCAGGATCAGCGCGACGGTCAGTTCGGCCGGCGAGGTGGGTGAGTTGCTCTGGCCGGTCGCCACCATCACCCCGTGTTCGGTGGCGGCCGTGTAGTCGATCGTGGTGGCGTTGCGCCCGACCAGGGCGATCAGGCGCAGGTTCGGCAGGCGCTCGATCAGGGATCGGGAGAATTCGACGCGTTCGCGGATGGCGACGACCACCTCGGCGGGGCGCAGCCGTTCGACCAGCGCTTCGAACGACGTGGCCGGCTCCCGGTAGATGGTGACGTCGTGCCCATCCAGCAGGCCGAAGCAGGCCAGCCGCTCGACGGCGTTCTGGTAGTCGTCGGGGATGACGATGTTCATCTCAGTATGGCACCGAACCCTTGACGACGGTGCGATGCAGCACCCGCCGGTGCATCCCCATCCCCTCGTGTGGCAACGCCCGGTGCAGCAGGCAACGGTTGTCCCACAGCACCAGGTCACCCGCCTGCCAGCGATGCGTGTAGACGAAGTCCGCTCGGGTGGCGTGATCCCGCAGTTGCACCAGAAGCGCCTGCCCTTCCGCGAACGGCAGGCCCGGGATGTGCGAGGCATGGTTGCCGAGATACAGCGTCTTCGCGCCGCTATCGGGGTGCGTGCGCACCAGCGGATGCTCGACCGGAGGCCGTTCCCGCTTCTGTTCCTCGGTTGCCGGACGGCCGCCGCAATTGATCCGGCTCGCCTCCCAGCTATGCACCGCTCTGTAGCCGGCGATCCGCTGCTTCATGTCCGCCGGCAGAGCGGCGTAGGCCATCGCGATGTTGGCGAACTGGGTCTCCCCGCCGCGCGGCGGCAGTTCCACCGCGTGCAGCATGGTCAGCAGCGACGGCACCTGATGATACGACTTGTCGCTGTGCCAGTAGTAGTTGCCGCGCTCGCGCAGCACCTCGGACGGGTTGCCGTCGGCATCGAGGTTGCAGACCGTGTGCACCGCAGTGTAGCGCTCCGCGTCGATCAGGCGGTTGACGTGCTGCGTTTCGATCTCGCCGAAATTCAGGGTGAAGTCGTATTGCTGCGGCTTGGTCAGATGCTGGCCGCGGAACACCAGCACGGGATGCGTGCGGAACGTCGCCAGCAGCCAGTCGCGGCGGGCCGCGGACAAAGGTTCGGACAAATCGACACTGGTGATCTCGATGCCGCCGATCCCGGCCAGCGGCGCGGTTTCGTCAGGCCGCGGGCCGGATGGCGGAATGCCGTGTGACGGGGCCGGTCGTTCCATCGTGTCGCTCATCGCTTTGGACTCCCGCGGCGGTCAGGCCGCCATGTGATCTCGCAACAGCACGCCGCAGCCCGGCACCGGCACCGTGTGGCCCGCCAGGCGCAGCACCGCCCACAGACTGACCTGGTTCGTGGTCAGCACCGGCTTGGCCAACGCCGCCTCCAGCCGGTCAACGATGCCCAGAGTGCGCCAGTTGCCGCACGCAAGCATCACCGCATCCGCGTCCGGCCGGTCAACCGCCTGGCCGAGGTCGAAGGCGGTCTGATCATCCAGCAGCCCGATCTCCAGGTTGCTGACATGTCCCAGAGCC
>Ga0302279_10007455_pt1 | contig 11197 bp, 10 predicted proteins | sample III_Bog_N3_3_FD_194541 | JGI IMG/M metagenome (GOLD analysis project Ga0302279, IMG submission 194541) | Peat permafrost microbial communities from Stordalen Mire near Abisko, Sweden - III_Bog_N3_3 | ecosystem: Environmental > Terrestrial > Soil > Wetlands > Peat | place: Sweden: Abisko...
CAATCGGATACGTCACCTTCCCGAGCGGCTTCGAGAACTGCTGACTGATCCCCAGCACCGAGACATTCGCCCCCACCGTCCCACTGACGTACGCATCGGACGACCATGTGCTCGGCCCAGGGCAGGCCGTGATTGATGCCTCCACGCCAACCTCTGCCGCGAGGGATGGGCCGCCGATGCCGTAGAACGACAGTTGGATGCTCGGGGAGAAGTACGCCTTGACGCTGGCAGTGCCGTCTAGGTCGAGCGTGGGACCCTGGTTCATACAGTTCGACGTCGAGCTGTCGTCCGCGGACCAGCCGGCCGAAGGGTCATATGTGATGGTGTCCGTGTGCGCAACCGAGCACGTCTCCCCGAGCGAGACGTTGGCTGTGGCGGTGATGCTCGCGCTGTACCCCGCCACTACGTACAGCGTCACGGTGCCTACGACAGGAACGGGGCCGAGGAACTCGACGAACGTTTTGCTGGTCGAGGCGGCCGGGATAGGGGCGCTGCCCGACCACGACTGGCTTCCGTCAAACATGAGTGACTCGGAAACCGTGTCGGAGACGGTCGTCGTGAGCATCGTCTCGAAGCTGGAAACGGATCCGTTGGTAATCTGCCCCTTCACTTCGATGGACGGGCTGATGTTCCCTTGGGCCGTGATGGAGAATCCTGTCGTCTCTGTCCCGGAGAGAACCTCGGTGCCGTCCGCCGTGAGCGGCGTAGGCGTGTACGTCCAGTCGAAGCTACCCGACCAGATGGCATCGATCAGCGAGGCGGACACCGTGTTGTATAGGATGGTTGCGGCACTGCCGAGGCCGAGCGTGTGAACCTTGCCCGACTGCGTTGCCGGCTGGTTGGTCACGCTCTGGACGCGCAGAATGAACCCCTGCTGGTACCCGCTCACGATCACGGTGCCCGGAGCGAGGTTCGAGAGTGCTTCGTTGCCCGCGGCAGGGAAGGTGATCGTGTTCGCCGTGATTGTTGCCGCCGCCACTACGCTGTCCGCGAGGACGAGGACGTTGGGCTTCAGGACGACACCGCCACCGGCATCCTGGCCGCCCGAGTTGGTTCCCGCTCCAGAGTTCTTGCTGTTCGAAATCGAACAGCTCGCCGCCAGGACACCTGCCAATACGAGTACCAGCGGGACCGAGATCCTCATCGTGAAGCCTCGAACGATCAGCAAGGCCGGTGGATGGAACCGCCGGGAGTTCGCTCGCGTTCGAGCCAGCCGAGACACCCCGACGGTATCGGAGACCCCGGTCGGTGTCACCGGGACCTTCGGGGGCCGGGGCGTCGTCGTTAGCCGCCGACCCGACCGAAAGCTCGCAGTGGAACGAAGAACGTAGGGGTTCCGTGAACGAGCCGGGTTGAACGGCGTTCGCCTCGCTCGTAGTACGTTTCGTGAACACCACTCGCGTCACCGTGGCCTACGTCCGCGTTTCCACGGCGGACCAGTCCATCGAGAACCAGCTCCCCGACATCGCTCGGCTTGCCGAAGCTCGCGGATTGAAGGTCGCGAGGGTCTTCTCCGAGAACGTGTCCGCCGTGAAGCACCGCCCCGAGTACGAAGCTCTCCTCAACCTGGCCCACTCCGGGAAGATCGGCACCATCGTCATCTGGGCTTTGGACCGGCTCCATCTCCGCCCTCCGGGAGCGGTTCTCGTCAGCCGACTCCGGTCGGTCGTGAGACCGTCAACAACCGGGTCAGGCGCAAGTCACGCCGAGATCGGCTTGGCCGCCTAAAGCGCGCGGGTGGCCCATGGGTTGCAGCCTACTCAGCCCGTCTTGCCCACAGCGCGAATCTCGTCTCGCATCTCGACGAGCCAATCTTTGAACTTCTTCAACTCCGCCGGCTTCCGAAGGTCGAACAAGGGTCCGCTTCCCGTCAGCCATATCTCCTTCTTGTTCGCGTCCACGACCTCCGCAAGGCCCAGTCGCTCCAGCAACTCCGCCACTCGCGAGATCGAGCGCGCCTCGCCCAGCACCCCGCCGAAGACGTTTCGGTACAGATAGATCCTCGCATCGGACCAAACGGCACCGAGGCTCATCGGTGACACCGGGTCGTCGACAGAAATCACGAACGTGGCATTTGTCCTCCCCGTCCCGAACGAGATCGAGAGTCCCTCCGTTTCATCTGCGAAGGCAAGTAGGTCCCGGAGCGCGGGCTCGTAATTCTCGTCCTCGCCGGCCTCCGCACTACCTTGTGCCGCCTGCTCCAAAAACGCTTCGCGCGTCCACGACCGTCTGACACGACGCGGTCCGGCAGTCCGCGCTTCTGCGAAAGCCTGTTCCAAGACCTGCGCCTTCACCGTTGGAAGCTCGCCCGTATGCGAGCGAACCGTCACCTCGATACAGAGGTCGCGCTCTGCGCAGACAACAGCGCCAACGAGATTCGGCACCAGCACGATCGATCCGTCGCCTTCGTACAGGGCGAGCGATACGAGTGCTAGCTCGACACGGCTTACGACATGGTTGCGGTGGTCCAACATGGGTTTCGCGATCTCCACGAGATCAGGTTGAATTCGATCGCCGCAAATCAGAAGCAGAAAGTCGCCCCGCGCCTTGAGGGCTTGAAGCCTCTCGGGGTGCCGGTTAAGCCAGGTGCGTGTCGGCTCGTCGACCTTCGCGACAATCTCTTCCACGCCCACGTCAAACTGAAGCTTCTTCGCGTAGTCGAGAATCTGGGCGAGCACCTCGCGCTTCGCCTCGGGGTTTCTGAAGAGCTTCGTTTCGACAAGAACCAGCCGCCGAAGCTCCTCACCGTCGACCTCGGCGAGCAATACGTCGATGTTTGCGACTTGGTTCGTCTGCGCCAGGACTCGGAGCGTGCATCCCTCGTCGATGAGTCCGGCGCTCCTGAGCGCACCGGCAATGCTCTCGACATGTTCGACGATCAGGCGATCAAAGTCGGCCTCCGAGAAGTCGCCGCTGCCCTTCATCCTCGTTAGCCGACGAACCGGATGAAGATTCTGGTCGACCACGGCGATCTCTTCCGGCAGCACGTTCATGGGAAGTCCTTCGTCAACTTGGGCATCTATGGTGCGGTACGAGAAGCTGTGGGCACTTGCATCGTCGTGAGCGGTCGGTCAACCCACCGCGTCTTTGATCGCCTTCACGGGCCGAGCCTTGACCGCCTTGCTCGCGGGCTTTGCGGCGAAGGTCTGCTCCAGCTTCGTGAACGGGTTGATCCCTTTCCGGGCCGGCCTCTGCCGTCACGGTGTCCTGGAGCAGCGGAACCCGAGGTCGCCGATGCGAACCGTCGGGGGGCCGCTGCCGTAGCGGGACGAGGCGAGCAGGCCCGGCGCACTGTTGCCGAAGTCGCCACCCCGGAACACCCGGTAGGAAGCGCTGGCATCGTAGTTGCTCGTTGTCCACTCCGACACGTTCCCCGCCAAGTCGTGAATCCCGCCAGGCGCATCCCCCGCTGGGTAGCTCCCCACCGCACAGGTGCCCGCGTTCGGCCGATTCCAGCACGCCTGCGACCCAGGCGCATCGTTCCCCCACGGGTACGTCCTCGCTCGGCTCCCCCCACATGCCGCCCACTCCCACTCTTCCTCCGTCGGCAGACGTGATCCGGCCCATTGGCAGTACGCCGTCGCCTGGTTCCAGTCCACGCAGTTGATTGGGTGATTCCCCTTCCCCCTCGCCCCGTACGTCGCAAACGCGTGGCACTGAAGCCCCTCGGCTGTGCAGCCGCCGGCACGCACGCAGCCGGCATAGGCGTCTGCCGTGACCTCTGTCACGTCCATCAGGAAGGGCTGCACCGTCACCGTACGGGCCTGGTCTTCAGCCGCATCCCCTCGGCCAGCCGCTTCAGCATGGAGAGACCGGGCTCGACCGTCTCCAAGGCGGTAACGGTGGACGTGGACGTACCCATCCGGTCCGCCAGCTCGGCTTGGGTCAGGATTGCGCGGCCTCGGGCCCGGATCACGAGGGTGGCCAAGGAGAACTCGTTCTTCAGGGCGGCGTAGCCCGACCGAGAACCCGTGGTTTCCGTCCAGCGCTTGTCGATCCGCTTCGAGGTCATGGACGACGAAGCGTAGCTCAGGAGAGCCCTCCACAGCCGCCCCGTTCGCGCCCTGGGCTTGGCCACTCCGCCACGCGACGTACGCTTCTAGCGGGGATCTCCCCTTCGCGCAGCTGTTCGCGTGCCGGACCCTCCAGGCTCTACATCGACCCTGGATACCCGCAGCCCATGTAGTTGGCCCCGCAGAGGGTCTCGGTCGAGCTGGTCGTGCCGGTGAAGCTCATCGTCTGCGCACCGTCCTCCTTGCACACGCACAGGTTGCCGGGAGTCGTGCACAGGAGTTCGTAGCTATGGCCCCCGCACGTCGCCTCGCACGTGCACGCGCTGCTCGAGGAGCCGGCGTCCTCGCCGCACGAGAGCGGGCAGCTCGCCCCGGCGTCCTTGGTCGTGCCGGCGTCGCCGTGCGGGCTCCCCGAATCCCCAACGGTGGGGAGCGTTCCTGGAAACGTGCACTCCGCATAGCTCGCGCCACAGAGATCCTCGGTCGAGGACGACGAGCCCGTGAAGGTCATCGTCTGCGTCCCGTCCTTCTTACAGAAGCAGGCGTTGCCCGGCATCGTACAGAGGATCTGGTAGCTGTGGCCGCCGCAGGCCGTGTCGCAGGTGCACACGCTGCTGCCGATGCTCGCGTCGGCGCCACACGACAACGGGCAGCTCGCGCCCGTGTCGACTGCGGAGTCCTTGATTGCGGCTGCATCGCCCGACGATCCATCGGGCGTCGTCGCGTCGGACGACGAATCCTTCCCTGTCGTCGCGTCTTTCGGAACGCCGCCGTCCTCGGCCGAGCCCCCGTCGCTCCCGACGTCGACGTCGCTCCCGCTCGTCGCATCGACCGGCGAGGCTGCGTCGTCGCCCCCGCCGCTGGGCGCGAAGACTCCGTCGGTGGAAAAGTGCGTCGTCGTGGCCGAGATGTGGGTGCCGTCGGCGACGGAGCTCGGAAGGGGCGAATACGTGGAGGACCCGTCCGGTGCGGTGTAGATGACGAGGCTCGAGGGGGAGAGCCCGCTCGGGAGCTTCGAAGGGTCGTACGCGAGGGTGACGGTGACGGGCTTCATGAATGTCAGCCCGTTGGGGCCGAACGTGAAGAGGTCGCCGACCTCGGTCGTATGGGCGGGCGTCGGCGCCGTCGATGTCGCCGTGATCGTGATCGTCGTGTTCGCGGGGAGCGCCCCGGCAGGAATGTCCACCGCGGCGCTCTCATCACTCAGTGCTACCGAGCCGCCGCTCGCGCCTACCACGCGCGACACGGACGACGCGTTGGTTGCCGCACCATCGCGTCCGCCATCCGCACCGTGCCCGTCCGACAGCGACGAGGACGAGCTCGAACAGCTCGCGACGACGAGACTGACTGCCGAGAGAGCCAGAAGTGACGATCCGTAGCGCATCGACGTCCCCCTTCGGTCGTGACCGACCGTTCGTTCAAACGTCTCAAGAACCCCGGGCTCTCGTCAACACGGATTCGGTCGCGTCACGCCGCGGCCAGGTACGCCTCGAGCTCCTCGGAGCCTCCGATGTGCTTTGCCGTCGATGAAGACCTGCGGCGTGGTCGTCTTGCCGGCGACCGCACGGAGACGCCTCGGGGACGAAGGTAGCTCGTCGGATCCGAGGCCACGCGCCTCGAGCGCGCTCTTGGCCTTCGTGCAGAACCCGCACCACCTTCGTCGCACGTACCGTGACGATGGACGGATGGGGTGCGTTTGCCCATACGTGGCCGTTACGTAGCGTGCGCACGCCCCTCCTTGCCGCGGACGCCCGGTTTGGACGTCCACAATGTAGTCGTTTGCGTCAGGAACGACGCCAAGGCTTGCGCTGGAATCTCGCAAGACACGCTCGTTTAGTGCGCGCGCCTCCGGGTCAGCCTCCCTGTCGGTCAAAGGTCCCTCGCGCCCGCGTCTTACGCGAACGGCTGTCCCCATCACATCGAGAAAATCGAGCGCGTGAGCCGACCTATCTATTTCCACACTCGGCGCACGGACTTCGGAAGAATCCCGGAGCAACCGTGAGCGGCTTGCGGAGGCTCGGATTGACGTGTTCGTCCGATGGACGTACGTTTACGACATGGCCAGCGCAGCTCATACGGAGGAGCGTCGCTCACGCGGCGCGCGCCTCGGCTTTCGCGTCGACGCGAAGACCAAGACGCTCGTGGAGCGCGCGGCGCGCGTAGAACGGCGGAATCTCACGGACTTCTGCCTTACCGCTCTCACCGATGCCGCTCGAAAGGCGCTTGAGCGGCACGAGTCGATCTCCTTGTCGGCCGCCGACCGCGCAGCGTTCTTCGATGCGCTGGTTCGCCCGCCGAAGCCGAACGCCAGGCTCCGCCGAGCGCTTCGCGAAGAGCGGGCGCGCATCACGCCGTAGTGGCGACGCACGCCGAGATGCGGGTCGATCCGCTTGATGCGAAACGGCACGATCGCGCGAGCTTCTCCTGCGGCGTATCAAGCCTCGACGCGTACCTCAAGACGCAAGCGTCTCAGGACCTGCGCCGTAAGGCCAACGCGGTATTCGTGCTCGTCGAGAACGCGGAGCCTGACGTCATCCTCGGCTACTTCACGCTCTGCGCGTGCGGCATCGCGCCCGGCGTTATCCCGGAAGCGGTCCACAAGCACCTGCCGCGCTATCCCCAGATCAGCGCCACGCTCATCGGGCGACTCGCTGTCGCCGAGGCCCACCAAGGGCGGGGGCTCGGTGGAGCACTTCTCGTGCGCGCGCTGCGAAAGGCGTACGACAGCGCAGATATGGTGGGCTCCTCGATGGTCGTCGTCGACGCGATGAATGAGAGCGCTGCGAGGTTCTACGCGGCGCACGGGTTCCTGCGCCTGCCCGAATCCGCCCGCCTCGTGCTCCCGATGCACACTATCGGTGCGCTGTTTGCGTCGGGACTCGGGACCACGAAGACTGCACGGTGACTCGCGTAGGTCGCGCGCCTCACGCGCGCGGTCGCGACGGTCGGCAGACCGACTCGGTGCTCGCCGGCATCTGCGCGCAGTCATTCGGTGGCGACCCTCTAGCTCGCGAGAGCGACCTATGGCGCCGGGGTTCAATCCCAATCGCGCCTACAGATAGCAGAGAGATCCCGAATGGTTGCGAGACGGTTCGCAGCCCTTTTTCTTTTGGCGCACCAGCTTGTAACGCCTCGTCTCGAGCGCGCACCAGGACGCACACCAGTCGCCCCCTATCGCTCGGTCGCCCTGTTGCGACCTACGAGACGGCGCTGGCGCGGAGTGACGACCAGGCTCGTGCTCTTGAGGTGAGCAGGCGGGGAAGCGGACTGACTTCGAGGGCGTTCTTGCGGTCGTGAACGAACGAAAAACAGACCGAGAGGCGAGATGGCAACCCCTCGTGAGCCAGCTCGCATGCGCGGTCCTGGCTTCGGTCAGCATCGGTGGGTGTGACGTAGCTGCCGACAGACCCGCTGAGGCTGCACCCGGTTCTGCGGTCTCTGCGCCATCCTCCGCACCACCGCCTGTCGCAACCGCGGCCCCAGCGGATCGACCAAGCGCAGCCGCGCCCGTTCGTCCTCAGCAGCTGCCCTTCTCCGTGGAGGCTCGTGACCCGAGCAACGCGCATGCTCTCGATCCGTCGATCCTGGTCCCCGCAGCCTGCGTCCTGAAGGACGGTCTCGTGACAGCGAGTGGAACGTTCAAGGCCGGGCTCCTCGTGGATCCCTACGCCCGTGCTGGGGCGGTGGTCGAACTGTACGTCTACTCGGCAGGCCACGAGATGGTTGGCTATGACGGCGGGAAGTACATGCAACGATACCAGCTGGCCCAGGTGAGCGAGGAGCACACCTTTGCCATCAATCGGCCTGGCCCATGGATCGTGAGCGTTCCATTCGGCGGGCAAGAACCAGCCGCCAGCTGCGAGGTCGCGGTTCAGCCCATGCATCGGTCAACGCCCGTGGTCTCGGCACCCCTGGCATCGGTCGCTCCCACGGGCGTTCAGCACCTCGCGATCTCGAAGGTCTCGGATGCGAATGTTCGGGTCGAGTCCTGCGTGCTGGACAAGGGCGTTGTCACGGCCACCGGCTCGTTCCGTGGAGACCTTCCCGCAATCTACAATCGGGTTGGGTCCGTGCTGGAGCTGTACGTCTATGCCACGCCTCCTGCGCCTGGTTCGCCAGCGACGCAGCTGGCAGACTTGACTCGCGAGCAGCCACTCAAGATGTACGCGAACACGAACAAGTCGTGGGCCATTAGCGGCCCCATCGACACGAGGCTCGGCCAGGCGGCGAGATGCGAGATCTCCGTGGAGGAGACCCACAACTTCGAGGGCGCCCCGAACGTGTACTGATCCGCCCGCAATCACTCTGCTTCCGTCTTCTCGGGCTGGAGCGACGTGTCGCCAACGACGCGTTCATCGACGTCGATACGATCCGCTACAGCGTTGGGGTGTGCTCGAGGGACGGAAGCGAGCGGCGCTGAGGGACCATCGCCCTCCATCGGTGCGGATCTCATCGGCCAGGCGAGCGGGAGTCTGTTGCGCCATCGTCGATGCGCACCGTAGGTAGCCTGGCCGAGGGCGCGACTGAACATGGCCCCCGCGCGCACAGTCGAGAGAGCGCGCGCGGGCCGCGTCGTCAGCCGCCCGTGCCGCTGTCTTGCACGACGCGCACAACGAGTAGCGCACGGCGAAGCGAGCGCGTGAGCTCGGCACGCCGCTCCGAGGCAGCGTGTCTGCCCGGGCGCGCGGGGTGAGCCGCGCGACGGAAGGGCGCAGATCTAGCAGAGTGCCGTGCCTCGCTCGGCACCCCTCCTACAACCAGAGTGGCATGACGGGCCTGCAGCTACTGTCGATGTCGATCTGTGCGAGCTGCATCTCGGTCGCGCCGCCGCTCCCAGGAACGCCCACCGGCCACGGGATGGTCCCCTCGTCCTAGATGGTGTGCGCACCTTGCACGCTGAACGGAAGAGAGCTCCCGAGGAGGACGTACGAGGTAAATCCAGAGATATTGACCTGGCCTCCGGGGGCGATGACGCCGACGAGCTCGCCTGGCGTACCCGTGGGGACATCGGGGATGTACTGCGCGCCCCCGTACCAGGTGTTCGTCTCCGTGATGTACGCAATCGGTGAGGTTCCTGTGTTCGTAAGGATGGCGGTCGACCCCATCCCCGAGAACTCCCACGCCTGGCTCGGGCAGTTGAGCGGCGACTGTGTCTTCCCCCCGAGGCTGAACACGAACGAGGCGAGAGCGCCCGAATCGATGGGGCTCGTGTACGCGTCCAGGGCGAACGGACCGGAGTCCGAGAGGCCCGAGTCTTTGGGACCTGTGTCCGCACCGATGACGTCAACGCTGGCGTCCCCCGGTGGATTCGATGAAACGGCAGCGTCCATTCCGTTCGGGAGCACCGCGCCTGCGTCGGTTGGTAACACCGGCCCTGCGTCCGCCGAAGCCGCGTCGGGGCCCATGATTCTGCCCGCATCTGTCGCGCAGGTTCCGACGCCCTGAAGCCCGCCCAGGTAGTTCGCGCAAGTGTCGGTGTTGCCGGACATCGCCGCCGTCGTGCAGGGACCCCGTTGACTGGCCGGAAGGGTCGCGCAGCAGGAAGAAAGGGCGATGCACGTCTGGGGGGCGCTCATGCCGGCATCGGTCGATTGCTCGTGCGTCGACATGGCGTCGGGTCGAGTGTTCGGCGAGCCGGAGTCGCCCGAGGGACCCGCAGACACGCTACCGCACGCACGAGCGACAACCGCTGCGTGGCCGTGTTCGTGCGCGGCATGCTCATCGACGACGACGCCCGCGAGTTGCTCCCCCGGTGGGCGGGCTTCGTCGGCGGCGTCGTCGAGTCGGCCGAGCTCTTGCCCACCGCCAGCCGCGAGGACGTGCAGCGGGGCCCGGCGTTCGAGGCCGCCGCCGCGCGCTTGACGACCGAGCTCCTGAACGGCCTCGCCGAGGTCGCGCGGACGCAGCCCGAGGCGTGGCATCGCGTGCTGGTCCGGCACAACGAGGCGCTGCTCGGCGCGGCGATCGCCGACGACAGGCTGTTCCGGCTCGCCGCCGACGACCTCGTGGTGCCGACGAGCGAGGGCGATCTCCCGGCGCGGACGCTCTTCGCGCGTGGCGAGGGCAAAGCCTACGTCTCCCTCTCGCTCCACGACGGCTTCGAGGAGATGCTCTGCCGCGCGCTGAAGGTGGCCTCGCCGTGCTCGAGACGAAGCCGGACGCGATCAACACGCGGCACCTGGTCCTCGCGGCCGCGCGGGAACGGCGCGAGTGGCAGCTCGCCCTGCGGATGGCGCGCGAGCTGGTAGCGCGCTCACCCGAGCCCGGTCCGGCCGACTGGGCACGGGTCGTGGTGGGGAGCGTGGTCTCGGCGTGGGACGAGGTGCGCGAGAGCGCCTCTCGGCTCGGCATGAAGCTCGAAGGAGAGGGCCCCATCGACGAGGCCTGGGGCCTCTGCCGCGTTCGGTTCGCGGAGCCCTCGGGTCGGTCCGTCGACCTCGTCGCTCAGCGCACCGGGCCCGCGACGGCTCGCGTGCTCCAGATCGCCGGCCCAGGTCGTACCGAACGCTTCTCCAGCGTCGTCGTCGTCGAGCCGCGCGCCATCGACGCGATCGACGCGGGTGCGGGTGGAGCACGCGACTCGGGCGACGGCCGCGAGGGAGGCCGGCCCATGCTGTTCCCTGAGCTCCAGACCGTGCACGACGGCGGCTACAAGAGCTACGCGCTCAACGGCGTCCACCCGGGCGAAGCAGCCGTCGCCGCGTTGCGCGAAGAGCTCCGCGGCCACGGGGTGGTCGTGCAGGTCGTCAGCGACCCGACGTACCAGCTCCACCCAGGCGGGAGCGCGGAGCCGCTCCCGGGCATCTACGCGTTCGTGGCGGTTCCGAGCGCGATGACCGCGAAGGAAGCGAGCGGCCTGGTGAGCACCGCGACGGCGGCCACTCGTGAAACGTTGACGTGGCTGGACCTCGCGGCAGCCGCCGGCGACGAGGCGCTGGTCGCGGCGCAGCGCGAGGTGGCGCAGCGCCTCGGCCTGTAAAGGCCGGCTCTTCTTGCGGGGAGCGACGCATGCGGCACATGTACGACGAGGCGTGGCGCGGTCACGGCACGAGCTTACTACCGCGGTCGCGCGAGACTGCGACCGTCGCCTCCGCTCTGGTTCAGGTCCCCGGCCGCGCGGCTCAGTCACCGAAGAGGACCTTATCGAGGCGTTCCCGTTCGCGGCGAGCGACCGCGAGTCCACG
>Ga0302279_10007460_pt1 | contig 11192 bp, 9 predicted proteins | sample III_Bog_N3_3_FD_194541 | JGI IMG/M metagenome (GOLD analysis project Ga0302279, IMG submission 194541) | Peat permafrost microbial communities from Stordalen Mire near Abisko, Sweden - III_Bog_N3_3 | ecosystem: Environmental > Terrestrial > Soil > Wetlands > Peat | place: Sweden: Abisko...
GTTGCGCAGCCTGGGCGCCGAGGTGCGGATCGCGCACGTGCTGGAACTGATCCTGCGGCTGAAACAGATCTGCAACGTCTGCCCGCGCAGCGGCGAGTCGGGCAAGCTGGAGGACCTGGCGCAGCGCCTGTGCAGCATCGTGACGGATGAAAAGGTGCTGGTGTTCAGTCAGTTCGTCGCAGACCCGTTTGGGGCGGAGGCGATCGCCGCCGCGCTCGCGCCATTCCGGCCGCTGCTGCTGACCGGGCGGATGCCGCAATCGGCGCGCGACGCGGTGCTGAGCGCTTTTGCCAACGATCCGGCGCACCGGGTGCTGGTGGCATCGCTGCGCACCGGGGGCGTGGGGTTGAACCTGACCGCGGCCTCGGTGGTGGTGCATTTCGACCGGTGGTGGAACCCGGCGGTGGAAACCCAGGCCGAGGACCGGGCTCACCGCATCGGTCAGACCCGCCCCGTGCATGCGTTTGCCTATCTGACGCCGGATTCGATCGAGGAGCGGATTGCCGTGATCCTGGCGGAGAAGCGCACGCTGTTCGCCGATATCGTCGATGGCGTCGAAGCCGAGGCGTTGCGGCGGCTGGATTTGCCGACATTGTTACGGGCTGTTGGGGTGTAGAAGGCTGGCACGAACCGGTGGCAGCCCCTTCATACCGACAGCAATCGTGACGGCTACCCTTGCCCCAGGACCGAAGGGTCACACCATGCCCATCTGCGAAGCCGACCCCTGGCGGTTCCAGTACTTCGACAGCGCCCCCTGCCCGCCCGACCTCCGCATCTCCACCGAGGACGCGGACTCCTGGCAATGGTACCCGGCCCACCGCTGGATCTATGACAAGCTTGCGGTCGCGCTGTCCCAGGGCCTGGACGCCGCCCCGCACGGGGTGATGCCGCCCGGCTTCCCGGTCTTCTCCAAGCCGATCATGAACCTGCGCGGGATGGGCACCGGCAGCCAGGTGATCGGCTCCGAACCGGCGTATAAAGCCGCCCTCACCGCCGGCCATTTCTGGTGCACCTTGCTGACCGGCGCGCATGTTTCCAGCGACGTGGCCCTGGTGGACGGGCAACCGCATTGGTGGCGCCATACGACGGGCATCACCGCCCCCGGCGGCACCTTCGACTACTGGCACATCCACGCCGACCCGATGCCCGCCATCGAAAGCTGGTGCGGCGACTGGGCCTGCCGCCACTTGCGCGGCTACACCGGCATGGTCAATTTCGAGACCATCGGCGGCCGCATCATCGAGGCCCATCTGCGCTTCGCCGACCAATGGCCCGACCTGTATGGTCCCGGCTGGGTGGAGGCGCTGATCCGCCTCTATGCCACCGGCCGCTGGGACTACCCCGACACGGACCGGCGCGACGGGTTCAGCGTGGTGCTGTTCGGCCCGCATGGTCCCCGGTACCGCCATCCGCCGGCGGACGTGGTGGACGCGGTCAAGACAATGCCAGGCGTGTCATCGGTGCAGATCACCTTCCACGCGGACAGGGATCCCGCCCACCACGCCATGCCGCCCGGCGGCTTCCGGCTGGCGATCGTCAATTCCCACACATTGCCGGCAGGCCAGTCGGCACGGGATCGCCTTCGTCGGGCCTTGATCCCCGCATAGGGTCAGGCAGCCGCCACCAGGCGCAGCCGTCCCACCGTCCCTCGGCCAACCGCGCGCGGACGTAGCGGCGATAGTCCGTGAAGGGGTCGGCCTCGTGGCGGGCATGCCGGTGTTCGTTGCAGTACCGGCAGGCCGCGGCGATGTTGGCCGCCGTGGTCCGCCCGCCATCCTGCCGCGCCACGATATGCTCCGCCGTGCACTGGGCGCGCAGCGCCGATCGGGCGGTCCCGCCGTAGGTGGCGAGGAACGCGTCGATGTCGTCCGATCCGTCGGGTGCGCAGCCCCACATCGGACCATCGCAATAGATGCACCGCCCGCCCTGAAGGGCGGCGGCGCGCGCTCTGAGGTTGCATAGCCTGGCCATCGCCGCGGCGGCATAGTGCAAAATTCTTAAGGCTTTGCTAACGAGCCGGGGACCATAACGCGCCACGCGAATCGCGGGCAGACCATAACGGGAAGGAGACCCATGCGGACGATCATGATCGCTGGACTGCTAAGTGCGCTGCTGCCCGCCGGCGCGGGCGCGCAATCGCTCGCGCACGGAAAATATATCGTCCAGCAGCTCGGCATGTGCGGCGATTGCCACACGCCGCGCGATTCGACCGGCCGCCCGATCGCCGGGCAGGCGCTGCAAGGCGCGCCGATCGGGTTCCGGCCGATGCATCCGATGCCGTTTGCGGAGCAGGCGCCGGCGCTGGCGGGGCTGCCCGCGCATTACACAGCGGAGCAGGTGGCGGTGTTCCTGCAAACCGGGAAGCGGCCGGACGGGACGATGGCGAAGCCGCCGATGCCACCCTATCGGATGTCGAAGGCGGATGCCTGGTCGGTGGTGCGGTATTTGGAAAGCCTGAAACCGGTACCATAGAGCGGCGGTTCCCGCCTGATCGGTCATATCATGACATCTGCACCCTCGTGACAGCGTGGTGGTCCGGCGACCTTCGCGTCCTGCGGCAAAGCGACCCGGACGCCATCCTCGGCGCGCTGTCCGTGCGCCTGGTCGAAACGCACCCCCTCAATCGCACGACCTTGTCTAGCTTGCTGCGTGACATCGCAGCCCGCGTGCCAGCGCCGTCCACCGTGCTGGATCCTGATGAATGGGAGGTCGCACCATATCGGCCGGTCCCAACAATCGTCGAGGCGGCCCGCCTGTTATACGGCCGGCACGGTGTTGCGGAAATCGCCGAGGCACGCGCCGAGGTCGGCAACCTCACCCGCACCAGCGCGTCCATCCAGTCCGCGATTGCGACCGCGAAGGCCACCGGCCAGCACATGATCGTCTTCGTTACGGGCATCCCGGGTGCCGGGAAAACCCTGTGCGGCCTCAACACCGTGTTCGGAACCGACAGCGGGGCCGCATTCCTGACCGGCAATCTGCCGCTCGTTTTCGTAATGCGGCGTGCGCTCGAACGGGACGCCCGTGACCAAGGCCGCAGCCTCCGCGTCGCGAAGCAGGAAACCGAAAGCGCCATCCAACCCTTGATGGGATTCCTGCGTGACAATCTCGACCGAACCGACCCGCCGCATGAGCACGTCATCGTCTTCGACGAGGCGCAGCGCGCCTGGGATGCGGATTTCGGCCGCCGCAAGTTCGGTCATGCCCAGAGCGAGGCAGCCCTGTTCCTCGACATCATGCGCCGTCACACCGACTGGGCTGCAATTGTGGCGCTGGTCGGCAACGGGCAGGAAATCAACACGGGTGAGGCAGGGCTGGAGGCCTGGGGCGAGGCGCTTCTTACTCGCTCCGACTGGCATATTCGAGCACCGCCTGCCGTTCTGACTGGTCCTGATGCCCGTCAGAGGCTGTTCAACACTGCGCCGCCATCGCTGACGATCGATGCCGCCCTGCATTTGGACGTATCGGTGCGGTCGATCCGCTCCGCGGCCGCCGCGCCCTGGGTTGATGCCGCGTTGGCCGGTGACATCGAGCGCGCCCGCAGCATAGCCGATGTCGCCGGCGGCGTGCCGTTTCTGCTGACCCGGTCATTGCCGGCGATGCGGCAGGCCTTGCGGGGCTTTGCCCGCGGCGCCCGGCGCGCCGGCCTGGTCTGCAGCGCCGGTGCCAGGCGACTGCGTGCGGATGGGCTTTGGCCGAACTTCCCGCATCTCGACGCCGACATGGTCGCCAACTGGTTCCTGGAACGCTGGCCCGACGTGCGTGCCTCCGACGCGCTGGAACTGCCGGCGACGCAGTTCGCCTGCCAGGGGTTGGAGCTGGATTTTGTCGGTTTGTGCTGGGGTAACGACCTGATCCGCCGACCGGGACGGCCGCCCTGGATCGCTCGGGCCTTCGTCGGCACACGCTGGCAAGAGCCACGGAGCGAGGCGACCATCGCCTATCAACTCAACACCTATCGCGTATTGCTGACGCGGGCGCGCTACAGCACGATGATCTGGGTGCCGCCCGGCGATCCAGCCGACGCGACCCGCGATCCGCCGACCTTCGATGCCATCGCGACGTTTTTGCTGGCGTGCGGGGCCGAACCGCTGGATACCATGCCTCCCGACGTTGCCTCCGAGGAACCGATGGCGACCCTGCTTTGACCCGTATCCTGCTCCTCCTGCTCGGCCTGCTGCTGCCCGCCTTGGCGCAGGCAGCCGACCTGAAGATCGCCACCTGGAACCTGAACTGGCTGACCACCCGCGCTCTCGGCGACCCGGCCCTGCCGTCGGACGTAACACCACGCCAACCCGCGGACTTCGACCGGTTGCGCGCCTATGCCGACCAACTGGACGCCGACGTGATCGCAATCCAGGAGGTGGACGGCCGCGCCGTCGCGGAGCGGCTGTTCCCGCCCGACCGGTACTCGATCCACATGTCGCGCGATCACGTGCTGCAGCGGGTCGGCATCGCCGTCCGGCGCGGCCTGCATTACGACGTACACCCCGACGTTACGGCGATCGCCGGCGAGGCGTCAGAGCATCTGCGCAGCGGGGTCGATATCACGCTCGACTTGCCGAACGCGCCGTTGCGGCTGCTCGCGGTGCATCTGAAGACCGGCTGCGCGGACCAGGCCCCGCGCAAGGCCGCCAGCAGAGCCTGTGTCGAATTGAAGGCGCAGATCGTGCCGCTGCGCGACTGGATCGCCGAACGGCAGGGCGAGGGCGTCGCGTTCATCGTGCTGGGCGACTTCAACCGCCGGATGGACGGGCGCGACCCGTTCCTGGCGGCGCTGCGCCAGGTTGCACCGCTGGCCCGCGCGACCGAGGGCCACAGCAGCCCCTGCTGGGGCAACGAAGGCTTCATCGACCACATCCTGGCCGGCGGCGCCGCGCGCGACTGGATGCGGCCGGATACGTTACGGGTGCTGACGTACCAGGAGACCGGCAAGGCATGGAAAGACCGGCTTTCGGATCATTGCCCGGTGTCTGTGCATTTCGTGATACCGGAGTGACTGTCACGGGGTGACGACAGGGGGGCTTGCAGCGAGGCGGATTCCGGCCGAACCTTCCGCGCATAGAGGGAGAGACGACCATGGAATTCGGCATGTTCCACGAATTTCAGCGCCGCCCCGGCCAGACGGAGGCCGAAGCGTTCACTGAATCGTTCGAGCAGGTGGATGCGGCGGAACGCGCCGGGCTGGACGTGATGTGGCTGGCGGAACTGCACACGGCGCCCGAACGATCGGTGCTGGCGGCGCCATTGACGATCGCCAGCGCGATCGCAACGCGCACCAAGCGGATGAAGATCGGCATCGCCGTGCAGGTGCTGCCCCTGTGCCACCCGCTGCGGATCGCCGAGGAAGCCGCGACCGTGGACCATATCAGCCATGGGCGGCTGATCATGGGGGTCGGCCGCAGCGGTTTTCCCCGCACCTATCAGGCCTACGGCATCTCCTATGCCGAAAGCCGCGAGCGTTTCGCCGAGGTTCTGGAAATCCTCAAGCGCGCCTGGACCAACGAGCGGTTTTCGTTCCATGGCCAGTTTTACCATTTCGACGACGTGTGCCTGTCGCCCAAGCCCTACCAGACGCCCTATCCCGAACTCCGCATCGCGGTGAACAGCCCCGATACCTTCCAGCAGTCCGGCGAGCAGGGCATGCCGATCTTCGTCGCCACCCGCCTGGGCGACCTGAACGAGCTGGTGCCGAACCTGCGCGTGTACCGGGAGGCCTGGGCCGCGGCCGGCCACGCCGGCAACGGCCGCGTCTATCTGCGGGTGCCCGTCTATGTCGCCGCGACCGAGGCGCAGGCGCGCGAGGAACCGCAAGAGAGCGTCATGTTTTTCTACCGTTATCTTGGCGAACGGATCGAGGCCTCGGCGGGGATGGTCGGTGCTCGGGCGATCGAAAATCGCGCGGAACGCGGCGCCCGGCTGCAGCACATCGATTATGAGGAAGTGCTGCGCAGCAAGATTGTCGTCGGGACGCCGGCCATGGTGGCGGACCGGCTGGCGCAGTTGCGGGATGAACTTGGGCTGTCCGGCATTCTGGCCGAGCTCAACTGCGGCATGCGGATTTCGCATGACCGGGTGGTCAATTCGTTACAGATGATGTGCGAGCAGGTGATCCCGCAGTTCCGGAATTGAATCCGGTACGCCGAACTGCGCCGTAACGTTGTCGATGCCAACGCTCAACCGGACCGGTGTCGGCGGCCCTTGGATCGTCGTCGCAGCCAAGGCGTGCGGTGGCAACGGATAAATAGCGGGGACAAGAGGTTTCTCGGGTCGTCACGGGCGCGCCGTGACCGCCGGGGGCACCCAGGTCTGGCTGCCGCTGACCTCGGGGCCCGGCACATAGATGCGCAGAATGAGGAGGAATTCACCACCGGTCGTGTCCGCCGCATCCGGGGTTTGCAGCCAATAGATACCTTTCTGCGTAATCTGCGGGTCCTGCCGCTGGATCAGAATGGTCAGGCTGCCGTCGTCCGCTGGCGGATAGGCCGAAGGATCGTGGCTGTTGACGGTATAATGGGTCGAGTTCGGAACCAGATTGAAGGTCGCGGTGTAAAGCGTGACCGACCAGAAGCCATGAAAGTCCGCCACGAAGGGGGGATACCCGCCATCTGGACGGAAGGTCATTGCATAGGTCCCGTCCGCCGCGAGGGGATTTCCGTCCGCATCCTCCACGGTATTCAGATAAACCGCCTCCGCCGGATCGTTGGCGACAATGCCGCCCAGCGCCTGCAGCGCCGCTCTGGTGATGTAATCGCTCGCCTGGCCGGCACGCCCGAAATCGAGCGGCGGGTAGGTCCAGCCATTGACCGGCTTGCCGCGCCCCTTCGCCATCTGGTTCATCAGCGCCAGCCCGTCGGTCGCCGCCGCCCGCAACCCGCGCAGCGTCGCCTGCGACTGCGCCGACAGGCGCTGCCCGGGTCCCACGCCGATGGTGGCGAACAGCCGGATCAGCGGCGTCTGGTCGATCGCCGGGTACACCCCCGGCGGGTTCTCCCCCATCGCCCGGTTCATCGTTTCCCAGGCACCGCGCGGGTTGTTGAAATCGAGCCCCACGGGAACCATCGCGCGCGGCGCGGGTTCGACCGGCAGGGCCGGGTTGTTCCAGCGCGACAACGGTGTCAGGCGGAAACCCTGCTGCGCCGCCTGCGCCAGTGACAGGTCCTCCGGCGAGCCGTTATTGACCCCGGTCCGCCCTAACAGCAGCGCGACCGGCGTGCGGGATCGTGGCAGCACGTCCAGCACATTGGCCGGCACGGCGCCAAACCAGTTCGGTCCGGCTATGAGGTAATCGCCGGCCGCAGTGCCCGTGGTCCGCGTTCCGACATAGCCGAAATTGTCCGAGTCGATGCTGGCCATTTGAATTGTGTAGTACCGGTCGGTGATCGCCGGAACCGACAGCACCAGCGGCTCGTGTGCCAGATTGAGCCAGGCGGTCGAATAGAGCGTGTCGCAATTCGGCGCCCCGCCGGTTTGTGCGGCCGGCGACCCCAGGGCCGGCGCATAAAAGAAGCTGTTCATCGGGGCCCAGGGCAATTTGAGACCCTGGGCCTCGGTCACCGCCTTGCCGCCCTCGCTGGTCCACAGCCAGCAAATCTGCGTCAGGTAGATCCAGGGAAAACCCCAGATATAAGCTTGCTGTCCCAGGGACAGAGCATAGCTTTCCTGCCACGGATGACCCTCGGGAAGGGTGCCGTCGGAGGGTTCGGCCGACTGGCCGGCAAACAGTGCCATCATTGTTTTGGCGTCGTTCGGGAAATCCATGTCAGATCCCTGTTCGGACTATAATGCCGGCCGGAACTATTTCAGACGGCGCTGATAGGCATCGTCGAGATTGTCGGTGGTCACGAACGCAACCCCCGGAGCCACCAGATCGAGCGGTTTGGTCAGGGTTTCGGTCTTGTATGACCAGCCACCCGGCAATTGCAAAACCGAACCCAGGCCTGCAAGGTCCGAAAGCTTCAGCGTTTTGTCCACGATCCGCGAATAGGACTGCATGACGTAAACATCACCGGATGGCGAGACGAGCTCGTAGACCGGTTTGCCTGCGTCGTAATGCCAGATCGTTTTCCGTTTGATCGGGTGCACCTGATAGGGCGTGCTGCCGAAATCGCATCCCTCGGGTACCGGCGAAACGGTGGCGACAAGCGCGAACGTCAGGCCGCCGATCTCCATGGCCGGTTTGCTGGCTGCGCCGCCGGACTGTTTGACGCTGTCGTACACCCAGAAATGCGGCCCGTTGAGCAGGGCGCAGGTGGCATGAAGCTGTTGGGCGATCGCCGCGGCATCGAATTTTGCCCATTGTTGTTCCGGACAGGAATCGCGCGAATCCGGCGTTCTCTGGTTGTAACCGGACGTGTTCCAGGCCTGCAGGATCGATTTTCCCGGCTGCTGATTGATGGCGAGCACCTCGCAATAGCGGTAATCCCGTTTGTCCGTTGATCCGCCATGGGTTTGTGCGTTCGCGCACGATGCCATGACCGCTGTCGCGGCGCAGAATACCAGCACCAGCCCGATTCTTTGCACCACCGTCTGTCCCCCCCGATACCGCCGGCCGGGTTCGGCCCCGGCGCACGTCTCTATCGATTGCAACACAAAATAGTCGTATCTTGCCGCGCTGTCAAACCGCATGCGCGATACCGATACGCCGGTCTGGATCCTTCTGACCAGGACTGGAAAGTCGCCCCCCCCCAATCGTCATGGCCGAGCTCGTCCCGGCCATCGCAAGAGGCGGAATGTTGCAAGTACAGCCGCGGGCCGCAAATCGGTTGTTCTTCGATTTCAGTAAGCACTTTATCCAGTATTCGCCTGCGGCCTTATGCCGGCTGCGATGGCTCGGCCTGTCCCGACAGGCGCTTACATAAGACGGATTTTCAGGACGCCGGCCTTCCCGCGCGTCATGGCCCGGCTTTACTCCTGTGCCGGCCGTCTGTCGCCGCACCGAGGGGTCATAGATGGCCGGCACAGCGGCCGGCCATGACGAAAAAACGCGTTCTGCCGCCCGATTTTCCGGCGCCCGATTTTCCGGCGCCCGATTTTCCGGCGACGGTGAAAATGCTCCAACTGGAAATATGAAAGCGATGGATGCCGCCGCCCTGGACGAACGTACCGCAGGCCCTTGCCCCATCATAGCCATCGATGCGCCGGTGCCTCACCCCGACTTTCATCGTCGGTCGGCGTACCATGCCCGGGGAGGGTTACTGCAACAGCAACAAGGGCGGGCGCTTCGTGCACCACCCTCGGCCAGAGCGCCAAAGCGCGCCGGCCACCCGCACAAGCGCGGCGAAAGGCTCGCTCCCGGAAAAACAGGCGTCGCGCACACGCCCCGTCAGCCATCAGCTCCCGACGTTGACCACCTGCACCCGGCGGTTGCGGGCCTCGGGAGTCTGATCCGGGGTCGGCACCAGCGGCCGGTCGGAGCCCATCCCCACCGGCTGCATCCGATCGGCCGCCACATTGTACTTCGACGCAATATACGCCACCACAGCATCGGCTCGGCGCGCGGACAGGCTGCGGTTATAGGCCGGGGAGCCGACCGTATCCGTATGGCCCTCCACCCGGAATTTGTATTGCGCGAGCGCCTGGCTGCTCAGAGCCTGGCCCAGATCGTCCAGGGTGCGCTTCGCCTCCGGCGTCAACTCGGCTGACCCGGTCAGGAAGTTGACTGTCAGGTTGACCGACGGCGCCATCGCCGCCAACGGCGGCGGTGCAGCCGGCCGACCGACTGCGCCGGTCGCTGCCTGCCGGACCGAACCGGCCGTGGGCGCGGGGGCCGCGGCCTGGGGTGCCGGGTCCTGCGAGGGAAGCTGGCGAATGCCGCGTGTCGCGGAGCCGGTCAGGCTCGAACCAGTGGGCGTCAGTTGCTTGATGATATCGGCCGCCGACGGATTGGCCTGCGCACGGGCCTGCGCATGGGCCTGCGAGGCACCAAAAGCCAGCGGAGCAACGAGCAAGGAAACAACCAACCAGCGCACGGCACAGTCCTCCGGTTTCTGAAAAATCTTCCGGTCATTATAGGGATGATCGAGGCAATGCCACAATCGTGATATGTCCCGGGCTCACTTCAATGTGTGACAGGTCAGGGACGCCGCAAGCGCGATTGCCGCCCGCAGGCTGGCCGGGTCGGCAAGACCCTTGCCGGCAATGTCGTAAGCGGTGCCGTGATCCGGCGAGGTCCGCACGATCGGCAACCCGAGGGTGACGTTCACGCCATGGTCCATATCCAACGTTTTCAATGGGATCAGCGCCTGATCGTGGTACATGCAGATGGCAACGTCATAGCGCTTGCGCGCCGCCGGGGTGAACATGGTGTCGGGCGGCCAGGGACCGGAGACGTGGATCCCGTCGCCTCGCAATGCCGCGATCGCCGGGCCAATGATGGTGGTTTCCTCATCGCCGAGGGCGCCCTGCTCGCCGGCATGGGGATTGAGCCCGGCGACCGCGAGGCGCGGTGTGGCAATCCCGAAATCCAGCCGCAGCGCCCGTTCGGTGGTGCGGGCGGCGGCGACGATCATGCCGGTGCTCAGCATGGCGATCGAGGCCCGCAGCGAGGCATGCACAGTCACCGGCACGACCCGCAGATGCGGGCTGGCGAGCATCATGATCTGCTGCCCCGCGGCGCCGGTGAGCACCGCCAGGAACTCGGTATGGCCGGGATAGGCGAAGCCGGCCTCGTACAGGGCAGCCTTGTTGATCGGGTTGGTGACCACGCCGGCCGCCTCGCCGCTCATGGCCAGCATCGCGGCGCGTTCGATCGAAGCGACCACCGCGCGGGCGTTCGCCGGATCGGGATGGCCGGGTTGCGGCGGGACCGCGAGCAGGACCGGCAGGACTGGCAGGGCGTCAGGGAACAGGGCCACGGCGGCGGCGCAAGATGCGGCCTCGGCGACCGGCACGCGCAGCCCGAGAGTCGCAGCCAGCGCACGCAGGCGGCCGGGGTCGTCGAGCGCCACGAAGGGGACGCCCTGGCCGCGCAAGCCGAGCCAGGCGCGCAAGGTCAGTTCGCCGCCGATCCCGGCGGGATCACCCATGGTCAGTGCAAGGGGCGTGCGTGTCATGAGCAACCCGTCAGAGGGAATTCCAGCTAATCTCCCCCTCCCCTTGAGGGAGGGGGTTGGGGGAGGGGTCGGTCGGAGATTCTCCTGGCGGAGCCCCCTCCCCCCGACCCCCTCCCTCAAGGGGAGGGGTGAATTTTC